>R12__coassemble_26_pt1 | contig 57733 bp, 47 predicted proteins | sample R12__metabat2_low_PE_028 | metagenome-assembled genome bin R12
GCATCGCCATCTGTCTCCGCCATGCCATTGTCCTTGCCACACGATGTCGTTGCTATAACAATAGTCAAGAATGCAATAAATAACAATATCTGTCTCATATAGTTAGTTGTTAATGTTTTCCACTACTGCTTGCCCGTTCCTCCGCACACAGAGCATTTGCGACCCCCGTTGCAGGCAGCACAGGTGCGCGTGCCACTACCAATGCCTAATTCTGTGACTGTTCCTTTACCGTTACATATCTGGCACTTACCACTGCCAAAGCATCTGCTGCAATCCTTAGCCGACGTTGAGCCAGATGAACCGTTTGATGTTCCGCCGCCATTGCCATACGAAGGTACTGTCGACGGCGTATAGGTAGGCGTATATACTGGAGCCGACGGCGTATATGGTGGCGTATTGTACATTGAAGCACCCATCATTAAACCATAAAGAAATGCCTCACACGATGTGAGAAGGACACATCCAAGGCATACGACAAGTGTAGTAATAATTTTTTTCTTCATTTTTCTTATTTTTTATGTGTTTTATTTATGAGTTGAACTTAAGCTCCTTTAAATTCCATTGTTGAAAATACAACCAAAAACAAAAAAGCATAGAACTAGTGTTGTTTGTTCTACACTCATTAGGCGTCGCCAAACGCCTTCCACAAGTAAAACTAAACTTGAACCTTATCCTATGCTCCGATATGCAGTGGCAGAAGGCCAATACATAGGCAAAAGCAAAAGGCATCAGTATCGTTTGTCCTTGTGTTAAATTTTGGCGAACTTTAATGAGTGGACCAATACAAATGCTTCTTCGCATCAAACGACAACTCGCGTCGATTTCGGGTGCAAATATACACATTTTTTTCAATACCAATGCCCAGAAAAGTAATACGTTCTACAAAATTACAGAAAATCAGTCAAATAAAATTTACTTTTCATCAAAAAAAGGAGCACCTATGTCATTTTGGATAACAAAATACTTGAGAATATCTTTTTAAAATGACGAAATGGCAATTCAAACTGCTTGAAGAAAAATTTAACAAATAAAAACACCAATAGGTCAAATAAAATATTCCCTCACTCTAAAACCAAAACGGGTGCCCCGAAAGGGACACCCGTTTTGATTCTCTGGAAATATCTTGTCCTGCTGTAGGATGTTATTTCATAACGAGCTTGCTGACAGTGTTGACACTGTCGCTCGAGAGGCGGACAAAGTAGACGCCCTTGCTGAGGCCACTGACATTGAGAGTCAGGCCCTGGGCATTGCCACTCTGCTGCATCACAACGCGGCCGTTGAGGTCGACAAGCTGCACATCGACAGCACCCTCAACACCTTCGGCGCTGACGGTGACGACACTGGTGGCAGGGTTGGGATAGACGCTGACAGCGTTGTTTTCGGCCACATCGATGCCGGCACCCTCTTGTGCGATCTTGATGTCGTCGATATCAAGATAGAACATATCGGTGACACCGTGGTGACGGAAAGCGATATAGACAGTCTGGCCGGCATACTGGCCCAGGCTTACATTGTGGCCGACCCACTTGGCGGTGCTGGTACCGTCGTAAAGGACAGTGGTGAAATTGCTGGCGCTGTTGCCCGTGGTCGAGAGGACGACGCTGTAGTGCTCGGCAGCGTAGTTGGAATCCTGGCCCTTGTCGAACCAGCTGAGGATAAGGTCAGAACCGGCAGGCAGCTGGATGGCGGGCATAACAAGGTAGTTGTCGGGAGTGAGAGGTCCGACATTGTTGACATAAGAAGCAGAAGCAATGGCATTGGCGCTGTTGTGGCCATACGTACTGCCGCTCTGCGACAAAAGCTGCCAGTTGTAGCCATCGCCGTCGGCGTCGATCAGTCGCCAGCAGCCATAGTCCTCGTTGCTCTCGAAGCCCATAGTGTAGGGGAACGTGCTGATAGGATCGCAGGTTACGATGTTGATAACAGCAGAAGCCGTGTTGCTGCCGATGATATTGGTAGCGGTGACGGCGACGGTATGGTTGCCAGCGGTGGTGAAGCTGGTAGTCAGCACATTGGAAGTCTCGCTGACAGCATTGCCGTCGACAGTCCAGCTGAAGCTGGAAGCCAGCGGAGCGGTGGCGGTGAAGGTCACCTCGTCGCCAGCCATAGCGCTTGCAGGACCGGCAACGGTCACATCGGGAGCCTGGTTGAGTTCCTGGAAGGTGATATTGTCAACGCCAAGATAATACTGGTAGTCGCCATAATAGTTGATAGCCACATACTTGGTACCGGCGGGCAGCGTAGCGGCAGCAACGGTCCACTCGGTGGCAACAGTGGGATAGTCGGCAATTTCGGTGAAGCTGGCAATGTTCTTGTCGGTGCTGGAAGCCATAATGCGGAACGAGTCGTCTTCATTTCTGGCCTTGTAGTGGAACGTCACAACATAGACGCCATTGGCCGGCAGAGTCAGCTCGGGCGAAATGAGATACTGGTTGTAGTCCGAAGCGGTGTTGTAGCTGCTGAAGAGGAAGCTGGCATTGCCTTCGTAGACATAATCACTTTCACTGCAGAGGCCGAAACGGTCATTGTTGGCGGGGTCTATGCTGATTGCATCCCAGCATTGGTGGCCTTGCTCGAAGGTCATCGTATAGGGGAACGTGGTGATGCCTTCGCAAGTGTACACATTAACGGCAATGCTTTCGGCAGCGGTGCCCACGCTGTTGGTAGCGGTGACGGCAACGGTGTGGCTACCGTCGGCGGTAAAGGTGTGGTTCAGCACGTTGGTGGTATTTCCAGCAACGGCGGTGCCGTCAATGGTCCAGCTGAAGCTGGTGGCGTTGGGAGCAACGGCGGTGAAAGTGACTTCAATACCGTTTTCTGCCTCCGAAGGACCCTGCAGGGTCAGCACAGGAGCAGAAAGGCTGCGAATCTGGATGCTGTCGAGGACGATAACATAGCCGCTTACGCTGTTGAAGTGGCGGAAGGCCACCTGGAAGTCGCCAGTGATGGTGCTGGGGATGACGGCCATACGCTGGACAAAGTCGGTGATGCCATTGAGGGATTCCTCATAGAGCAGAGTGGTGTCGGTGCCGCTGATGACATAAACACCATAGTGGTCGCCTTGATAGCTCGACAGATAAGGTCTCACCTGCCAAGCAATCTCATATTCATTATTCGTGCCAGTTGCAGGCATAGCGATTTCGGGGCTAATCAGCCAGTTGTCGACAGGTATATCCATCATAAATATTCCCATAAAGTTCTGTGCAGAGATGGAAATCACCTGTCCGACGGGGTTGCTATCGAACATATCGACACTGGGGAACCAGCCCGTACCCTGGGTAAGCAAGCCGACAGTGTCCCAGCAGCCGAGGCCGCCAGAGAAATCGGGAACGAAAGGAAGCGTAATGTTTTCGCAACTGTAGACGTTGACATCGATAGTGTCGCTGATGGTGCCCACGCTGTTGGTGGCCGTAGCGACAACCTGATGCATACCGATGGTGGTGAAAGTGGTGGTCAGCGTGGTGCCACCGGCAGTGGCATCGGCGGTGCCGTCCACAGTCCAGGCAATATTGTTCACCGTGCTGTTGGCAGTGAACGTGACGGGCACATTCACGCGAGCCGAAGCCGGACCGACAAGGGTTAGCTCGGGAGCCTCGCTGCCGCCGATACGGATGTCGTCGATGTTCAGGAAGAACATATCGGTGCAGTTGTAGTGGCGGAAAGCGATATGGATCGTCTGGCCGGCATAGCTGCTCAGGTCGACGCTGCGCTTCACCCAAGCACCAGTTGCAGTGGCGCTGAAGACAGCGGTGGTGGCGGTGAAGTTGCTGACAGCGTGGCCACTTGTAGTGACATACACGCTATAGTATTCGTTGGCATAGTTGGCATCCTGAGCAATCTCATACCACGAAAGGGTGGCGTCGGTCAGCGTGGAAGGAATCTGCATCACGGGCAGAATCATCCAGTTGTCAGGCGTAAGGGCAACCTGGTTTTCATTGTCATACGAAGCCGACACGATGCAGGCATCTCCACTGTTTACGCTGAAATTGTCGACACTGCTGGTCGCAACCATCCAGTTGAAACCGTCGTTGTCGCTGTCGACGAAAGTGAATCCCGTCGTGCCGTTCTCGAAGCCCTCAGTCCAAGGGAAAACGCTGATAGTGTCACCGGCGGCCTTGGCCGAAGCCTTGGAAGCCTGCTTTTTGTTGACTTGGGCTTTGAACGCAGCAGCTGCATTCTTCACGCCCGTCTGTCCGCGACGCGCACCGCCCTGAGCAAAACTGACAGAGGCAAGCAACATCACGGCTGCAAAAAGTGTAAATAATTTTTTCATTGTCTGTGAGATTTGGTTTGTAAATATAAATAAATTATTGATTTTTCTCCTAATTCTCAAAACTTTGCGCCCATACTGGATTTTCCTTTGCAATATGCAAAATTACAAAGATTATCTCTAAAGCGCCAGCTTTAAAATATAAATATTGTTAAACCAAAAAAGGGCATCCCATAAGGGTGCCCTAAATGATTTTGTCGTCAGGGTTTTATTCGGCATTGGGGACGACCGACACGAACGAACGGTCCTCACGGCCTTTGTGGAACTTCACCACGCCGTCGCACAAAGCGTAGAGCGTGTGGTCCTTGCCCATTCCAACGTTGCGGCCGGGGTTGTGGACCGTACCGCGCTGGCGGATAATGATGTTGCCAGCGATGCAGGGCTGACCGCCAAAAATCTTAACACCCAAACGTTTGCTTTCGGATTCACGTCCGTTGCTGGAACTACCGACACCTTTTTTGTGAGCCATACTATATACGTTTTAAAAGGTTAGTTACTCTATTTAGTTAATGCTGTTGATTTGGATCTGGGTGAGATAGTCACGGTGACCGTTCATCTTCTGGAATCCTTTGCGGCGGATTTTCTTGAAGACGAGCACCTTCTTACCCTTCAAATGTTTCACCACGGTGGCTTTCACGCTGGCGCCGCTGATGTAGGGCTGGCCAACGGTAATGTTACCATCATTGTCTTTGAGCATCACGGTGTCAAAAGAGACCTCGCTACCTTCCTCATTCTGAAGGCGGTTGACGAAGATCTTCTGATCTTGGGCTACCTTGAATTGCTTTCCTGCGATTTCAACTATTGCGTACATTTTTAACTATTTAAATTTTATTATTTTTCCACAAAATGGAGTGCAAAAGTACTACATTTTTCCTAAACGGCAAAATATTTTTTTGAAGAAATTCTCTTTTGTTTATATTTCAACATCTTACAGCATCAAAAATATTCTTTCACCTCGCCCTGGTCGGTGCATTCGTCAAGAAGTTGGCGCACCGTTTTGCCAAATTTGGGGTGCATCAGGTCGGGTACTATCTGCGCCAGCGGCTGCAGCACAAATCGGCGCAGGTGCATCCGCGGATGGGGCAGCTGCAGCGAAGGGGTCTGGATGATGTCGTTGTTATAGAAAATCAGGTCGATATCTATGGGCCGCGAGGCGTATGTCCTGTCGTCCGACTGCCAGTCCGCGCCACCGGTTGGGCGCACACGCCCCAGCTCCTGCTCTATTGCCAAAGCCGCCTCGAGCACCGACTGCGCATCCAGGTCGGTATCGACCACCAGTGCCTGGTTGAGGAATTTCTGCTCGGCCTCGAAGCCCCACGGCTCCGTTTCGTAGAGCGACGACACCACCGAAACGGTACCTATACGCTGCGCAATCAGCGCAATGGCCTGCATCATCAGCACCACGCGCTCGCCTTGGTTGCCGCCTATGAGCAGCACCACGCTGTTGTTCTTCCAGCGGCCGCGATAGGTCTTGTCGATGTCGTTGTTTTCCAGCAGGGAAAGGAAATCCTCGCGCGGTATCGGCCTGGCACCCAGCGACTCCAGGTGGCGCGTCGGCTGCTGCGCATCGATGAAGCGGAAGCCGTGCATCGCGGCGAAATTCACCATTCGCGCAAAAGCCACCTTCGAAGCGTCGCGCACCGTGTGGAACATCGACTCGCCGCTGAAATAGTCGCACAGGCTTACGCCATACAGGCCACCCACCAGCTGCCCGTCCAGAAACGTCTCGAACGAGTGGGCAAAGCCCTGCCGGTGCATCTCGCAGTAGGCGTCGATGAAGCGCGGGCTGATCCACGTGCCGTCCTGTCCCGGGCGCTGCACGCCAGCGCAAGCCTCCACCACCTGGCGGAAACAGGTGTCGACGCGCACCTCGAAGCGCCCCGACCGCAGCAGCCGCGCGAGCGACTGCGAGCAGCGGAACTCGCCGGGCAGCAGCACCATCCGCGGGTCCAGCGAATACCAGTATGGATGCCCCGCCTGGTCGTCATACCAAGGGAATATGCCCATATAGTAGGCATTCAGCAGCCACAGCGGCTCAAGGCTGCCGCCCACGGCCAGAAAGCCGTCGTCCTCGCTCAGGCGCGGATCAGGAAAGCCAACCTGCTCGTCGTCAAGAATATAAGCCATATTATCACTAAAAAAGCTCCGACCCGAGGCCGGAGCTTATACATATCTTGTTACACAATCAGCCGCAATGGATGAAAGTCTTGACCAGTTCAAGGATCTTGTCGGGGTTGTTGCCTATCTCGGCACGCAGGTTGCGGTCGTTGAACGAGCGCAAATCCTTGATAATGCCATCGATAAGCTGCGGAGCGAAGACACCCTGCTCTTCATAGACGGCGCGGTCGCGCTCCAGTATGTCGGCGCTGGCGGCGCAGCTGTCGGGCAGCGTGTCGAGGCGGCTCAGCACATCCTCGTGCTCGAAAATGTTGACGCTCACATAGCGGTCCTTGGCATACTGCACGGCATTCTCCATCTCGAAACCGTGGCGGGCGGCGACGGTCATACCGGCCAGCAACAGGTAGACGTTGGCGCTGCCGTCGGGCGTGCGCAGCTCGATGGTCTGCTTGTGGCTGAAGTCGACGGGGTCGTTGGCTTCCAGCGGGTTGCAGTGGGCCATCATATTGCCGCTGCCCTTGGTCCAGCCCAGGGGCACGCGCACCATAGCGCTGCGGTTGCGGTCGCCCCAGCAGATGTTGGTCGGGGCCTCCTGATGGGGCACCAGGCGGAAATAGCTCGTCGGGTTGGTGTCGCCAAAGGCGGTCAGCGAGCCAGCCAGGCTCAGTATGCCGGCTATCGTCTTGTGTGCCACCTCGCTAAGGCCGTTCTCGCCGACATACATATTCTTGCCGTCCTTGCTGACGCGCGTGTGGATATGCATACCGCTGCCGGCCTTGCCGACGGTGATTTTGGGAGCGAAAGTCACGGTGATGCCATAGCGATAGCCCAGGGCGCGCATAATCCATTTGGCTATAACCAGCTGGTCGGCAGCATCTTCGAGCGTCGTCGGCAGAAACTCTATTTCGTTCTGCTCATACATCGTGTCGCCCACGGTGAAGTTGCCCACCTCGCTGTGTCCGTACTTGATCAGGCCGCCGCACTCGGCGATGAGCTTCATAGCCTCGGTGCGGAAATCCTCGAACTTGCAGAAGGGGCGCGAGGCGTGGTAGCCGCGCTGGTCGGCTGGCAGATAGTCCTCCTCCTTGGGGGCGATGACATAGTATTCCAGCTCGCCCATCACCTCAAACTCCATACCGCCCGTAGCCTTGCGGAAAGCCTGGCCGGCCTTGTGCAGCGTGTATTCCGGAGCCATCTCGAAGGGCTGGCCGTCCTTGGTGTAGAAGTTGCACAGTATGTCGAGCGTCGGGATGTCGCTGAAGGGGTTGATGAAAGCCGTGCGGAAGCGCGGGATGACATAGAGGTCCGAGCTGCCAGCCTCGAGGAAGGGGAACAGGCTGCTGCCGTCGACGCGCTCGCCCGAGGCAAGCACCTCGCGGATGTGGTCGTAGCTGTTGATGACGAAATTCAGCGTCTTCAGGCGCCCGTCGTTGGCCATATAGCGGAAGTTGACCATCTCGATGTCCTTTTCCTCGATGACGCGCATAATGTCGTCGCGGGTGAACTCGCTTGCGGGTTTCTGCAGAAAAGCCACAAGGCGGTTAGGGTTTAATTTATAGCAATTTGCACTCATTTTTGTATCAGTTTATATGTTTTTGGGGCTGCAAAGATACGAACAAAAAGCCAATCGGAGGCAAAATAACTGAAAAATATTTTTTTAAGTAAACGGTCAAAAAGAAAATTTAACTTCTTTTGACAGAAATTGACCAGGAACTGGCCAGGAAAATATATCTGGAACGCGAACGGGCGTTTCGGAAGGAACCCAAAAACGGCCTCTCAAATGTTAAAATTCACACAAAATTTCCAAATAAATTTTAACATTTACATACTACTGATTGTTAAGCACTTACAAAACACCTCTCATAAAACGCTCCCATTTTGCTCTAAGTTTAACCCTTATAACGTTCTGACTAAAACCTTATTATCTTCTACTGAAGTAGGCTTTGGTAAGAACTTGATAAGAACTTGAGTAGAATTTGGTAAGAAGATGGTATATGGAAAACAGGGGGTTAGGAGAGCGAAAAATTGGCGATTTTTCGGTTGGAAATGTTAAAATTTAACATTTGCCGAGGGGCTATACAATAAAAAAAAAGTTCGGGCGTTAAATCAAAACGTGGCAGGCATCGCGCCGACAGACAGGCCGGCAAATTGCCAACCGCGCCAACCCCCTGCACCGGAAGAAGCGACGCAAGGGAAACCGAACCGAAGTAAAACAAATAAAATAAAACAGTTATGTTCAAAAAAGAGACTTATATCGCACGCCGTGAGCAGCTCCGCAAGGACATCGGCCACGGCCTTATCATCATCGCCGGCAACCACGAGGCGCCCTGCAACTACACCGACAACACCTACTGGTTCCGCCAGGACAGCACGTTCCTCTATTTCTTTGGCCTTCAGCGCGAAGACCTGGTCGGCGTGCTCGACTGCGACAACGGCCGCGACTACATTTTCGCCAACGACTACGACATCGACGACATCATCTGGACGGGTCCGCTGCCCAGCGTCAAGGAACTGGCCGCCAGCGTGGGCGTCGACAACAGCGGCGACCTCAAGGCCCTCAAAACACTCTGCACCAAGACCATAGGCGAGGCTCGCAAGATTCACTACCTGCCCCCCTACCGCGCCGACATCACGCGCCAGATGAGCGAACTGCTCGGCATCAAATACGCCGCCGTGACGCGCTATGCCTCGATGGAGCTCATCAAGGCCTGCGTCAAGCAGCGCAGCATCAAGAGCGACGAAGAAATAGCTGAAATCGAGAAAGCTATCGCTACGGCCTACAATATGCACGTGGGCGCGATGAAGATGGCTATGCCGGGCCGCTACGAGTACGAGCTGGCCGGATTTATGGAGGGCGAGGCGCGCAAGGGCAACGGCCCCGTCAGCTTCCCCGTAATTATGACCATCCACGGCGAGACGCTGCATAACCACGGCCACAACAACAAGCTGGTCGAGGGACGTATGCTCGTTATGGACGCCGGCTGCGAGACGGCTATGAACTACTGCAGCGACATCACCCGCTCGGTGCCCGTCGGAGGCCGCTTCAACGAGCGCCAAAAGGCTATATATGAGATTGTTCTCAACGCCAACCTCGAGGCCATACGCTGCGCCCGCCCCGGCATCACCTATCAGGAGGTGCACACCGCCGCCAGCCGCATCCTGGCGCAGGGCTACAAGGAGCTGGGCATCCTGCGCGGCAACCTCGACGACATCGTGGCCAACGGCGCCCACAGCCTGCTGATGCCTCACGGCCTGGGCCATATGATGGGCCTCGACGTGCACGATATGGAGAACTACGGCCAAATCAACGTGGGCTACGACGACGAGACGCGCCCCAGCGACCAGTTCGGCCTGGGCAGCCTGCGCTGCGGACGCCGTCTGCAGAAGGGCTTCGTCATCACCGACGAGCCGGGCTGCTACTTCATCCCCGCCCTCATCGACAAGTGGCACGCCGAAGGCACCAACAAGGACTACATCAACTTCGACGAACTGGAGAAGTGGAAGGACTTTGGCGGCATCCGCATCGAGGACGACATCCTGATTACCGACAACGGCTGCCGCGTCCTCGGCAAGCCCATCCCCAAGACCGTCGCCGAAATCGAGGCAACGATGAACGAATAGGAACGAAGATTCGAGATATGAAAACGGAGAACCGGCCGAAGCAGCCGGTTCTCCGTTTTCTTTTCGCCCGGCACTCAACCCGCGCGCTGCATGCCGTCGCCGTAGGTCGGTAGCAAAACCCGTTGCCGTGAACAGGAAACTGATCTAACGTATTGCAGAGGTCGCCCCGATCATGCCTGGTACCAATTGTAGAGGCGGCGGATGCCATCGGCGAGGTCGACGGTGTGGTGCCAGCCGAGGCGGTGGAGCCGCGAGGGGTCGGTGAGCTTGCGGGGCGTGACGTCGGGCTTGGAGGGGTCGAAGTGGATTTCTCCCCGATAACCAACGGCGTCGGCCACCATCTGCGCAACGTCGGCGATGGTATGCTCGATGCCTGTGCCGACATTGACGAAGTTGGTGTTGGGCACGCCGACATCGCCAGCCACAAGGTCGTGGCCGTCGGCATCCACGTTTTCAAGCATATAGACGCAGGCCGAGACCATATCCTCGCTCCACAGGAATTCGCGCAGCGGTGTGCCTGTACCCCAGAGGGTCAATGAGGAATTATGAATATTGAATTCCGTATTCAGACGGTCGGCTGCAATGGTGAGGTCGGCATCGGCAGGGATTACGGCCACGGGACGGCGCGCAAGGTCGCGACGCAAGGCCTCTTCATCGTTCTCCATCAGGCATTTGGCAAGATGCACCTTGCGAATCATTGCCGGCAGTACGTGCGAGCCGACAAGCGTCGCAGCAGGCCGTGGACCTCATAGCCTTTTTCGAGCAGGAACTCGGCAAGGAAAGAGCCGTCCTGTCCAGTTATACCAGTAATAAGTGCCTTTTTCATTTTAGTTTTAACCTTAACTTTAACCTTAACTTTAACTTCAGGATGTTTATATCTCGACTTTTACTTCTCCGTTTTCTTGTCGAGTTCGCAATAGATGCTGTTGTTGCTGATGAATTCAGGGACAATCGATTTCATCTTGGCGACAATCTGGCGGTCATCGAGAGTGAACATAATATCTTCGAGTTCACCATATTCACGGTCTATATCCTCGAGCTTGTATTTGCGCACCTCGGCACGCAGAATCTTGGGATGATAGGTCGGGATGTTGTTCTCTTTGGTTGCAAGCAGCTCCTCATAGAGTTTCTCGCCAGGGCGAAGGCCGATCTCTTTGATTTCAATTCCTTTAAGTCCCGAAAGCTGAATCATACGGCGTGCCAGGTCGTAGATTTTGACTGGCTTGCCCATATCGAAGACGAAGATGTCGCCACCCTCGCCCATTGCGCCAGCTTCGAGCACGAGGTTGCAGGCCTCGGGGATGGTCATAAAATAGCGGATTATATCCTTGTGGGTCACCGTCAGCGGGCCACCGGCGGCCAACTGCTTCTTGAAGAGCGGGATGACGCTGCCGTTGCTGCCCAGCACGTTGCCAAAGCGGGTGGTGACGAAATGGGTCTGCTCGGTGGAGCGGCTTTGGATGTAGATTTCGGCCATACGCTTGGTGGCACCCATAACGTTGGTAGGATTGACGGCCTTGTCGGTCGAAATCATCACGAACTTCTCGGCACCGTACTTGATGGCCATATCGGCCACATTCTTGGTACCGAATACGTTGACGAAGATAGCCTCGTAAGGATTCTCTTCCATAAAGGGCACGTGCTTGTAGGCCGCCGCGTGGTAGACAAGGTTGGGTCGATACATTTCGAAGACCTCTTCCATACGGGGCTGGTCCTTGACGTTGGCGATGACGAAGACCATCGAATCGACATACTTCTTGTAGGGTTCGTTGTTTTTCAGCTCGAACTGAAGGTCGTACATAGGCGACTCGGCCTGGTCGAGCATAATGATTTTCTTGGGCTTGTATTGCAGCAGCTGGCGGCAGATTTCGCTACCGATGGAGCCTGCGGCGCCAGTGACGAGGACCGTCTTGTCGAGCACTTCGCGAACGACGTTGATATTGTCGATCTTGATAGGTTCGCGCTGAAGAAGGTCTTCGATCTTGATATCCTGAATCTGGTTGGCTGTGAAGGTGCCGTTCATCCAGTGCGAGATGTGAGGCACAGCCTTGACCGTAAGGCCGAGGTCGAGCGCACGGTTGGTGATAGCCTGCTTGTGCATCAGGCGGATAGTCGGTATGGCGATGATTATCTGCGTGATGTTCTTAGAGTCGATAAACTTCTGGTTGAGGACTTCACGAGCACGCATAACAGGCACACTGTCGAGTTGCTGATTGACTTTCGAAGGGTCGTCGTCGATAAATGCGACCACTTTGTATTCCACGTGAACATCCTGTTTCAGAGCATTGTTGGCAATAACGCCTGCTGCACCGGCACCATAGATGACAACGTTGACTTCGCGGCGACGGCGACGGAAATACTGGTTGTATATATACAGTATCATAAACCTTTCGAACAGCATCAGCAAGGCCAGCAACGAATAGAGCAACACCACCATTCGGTAGGACGGGATGATGTTAGTGACGGTGGGCACAACCTTGAACTTGTTGTTCAAGAAATTGATTACTCCACACGTAATGGCCATAAACACACACGCCAGCAGGACACGGAATATGTCGTTGAGACCCATATGGCGGATGATGCTCCGGTAGGTTCTAAACAGGTAGAAGAAGCCCAGAGTGACAACTGAGCAAATTGCCAAATTGCACCATACCGCATTCCAAGTCAGCTGACCTTCGAAGCGCCAGGCAAACACTTCCGCCACCGCAAACACAGCAGCGAAAAGGATTATGTCGAACACGAGCATTATCCATTGCGGCACCGTTGAGTGACGATATCTTTTGACAATGTTGTAGAATAGTTTTTTGAACATATAGATTTGTTTTTATTGTTTTTTTGTTGATTTATAATCTTGCATTTACAACTTCGCGCGGCAGGAAACCCTTGACGTCGTAGACCACGCCCGGAAGCGGTACCAGACGGCGGATATCGATACCGGCAAACTGACGATGGGCCACAGCAAGAATGGCAGCATCGAATGTCTGGCCATACGGCACTTCGCTGCAGACATCAATACCGTATTCGCTACGTACCCTGGAGAGGTCGACACAGGGGTCGACGACGGTTATCTTGTCGGTATACTCGCTGAGAGTGTGGTAAATATCGGCGACTTTGGTGTTGCGCGTATCTGGACAGTCCTCCTTAAATGAGAATCCGAGGATGAGTATGCGGGCATCCTTGACGGGAATGCCACCGAGATTCATATGATGTACAAGCTGTGAAGCGACGTAGGCTCCCATACCGTCGTTGAGGCGACGCGCACTGGACATCACACGCGGCAAAACACCGTAGACCTGAGCCTTCTCGATGAGATAGTAAGGGTCGACGCTTATGCAGTGGCCGCCGACAAGACCGGGCTTCATACGGATGAAGTTCCACTTGGTGGCGGCAGCGGCAAGGACATCGCCGGTGTCGATGCCCATTGCGGCAAATATCTTGGCCAACTCGTTGACAAAGGCTATATTGACATCGCGCTGGCAGTTCTCGACAATCTTGGAGGCCTCGGCAACACGTATGGAGGGGGCCTTGTGGGTACCATTGAGGAGCACGGAGTTGTAGAGCCGGTCCACAAAGTCGGCTGCCTCGGGAGTGGAGCCCGACGTGACCTTGACTATGGTCTCGACGGTGTGCTCCGTGTCGGCGGGGTTGACGCGCTCGGGGCTGTAGCCGACAAAGAAGTCAACGTTGTATACCAGTCCCGACTCTGCTTCCAGCTGCGGCACGCAGACATCCTCGGTCACGCCCGGATAGACGGTGGACTCGTAGACGACGATTTCGCCTTTTGAGAGTAGACCGCCCACGGTGCGCGAGGCACCGATGAGGGGCTCGAGGTCGGGATGGTTGTTGCAGTCGACAGGAGTAGGCACAGCGACAATATAGACATTGCAGTCCTTGAGTGCATTGGGCACGTCAGTTAGCGTCAGCTTTCCATCGCGGAGGGCCTGCCGCAGCTGTGTGGCATCGGTCTCCTTGGTGGTGTCGTCGGCTTGCAGAAGTTCTGCGACGCGACGACTGTTACAGTCGAAGCCCACGGTGGGGTAGCGCTTGGAGAAGAGCAGCGACAGCGGCAGCCCTACGTAGCCTAACCCGACAATGCCTATATGTATGTCCTCTGCCTTTATCATATTGTTTCTGTGACCAATTCTATTTCTTGTTCAGTGAGATATGGATGCATTGGCAGAGAGAGTACGGACTGCGCCAGCCGCTCGGAAACGGGGCAGGGCTGCTGCAGAGAGGCAATGTGGGCAAACGCCAGTTGGTGCGACATAGTGCGCGGATAGTATACAGCCGACGGGATGCCGGCGGCTTTCAGGCGGGCCTGAAGTGCGTCGCGGTTGTCGGTCTGGATGGTATATTGTGCGAATGACGAGGTGACGGCAGGCGGCACGATGGGTGTCGCGACCTTGCCGCGCAGCCGTTCGTTATAGCTTTGGGCAATACGGTTAACGGCTGCAAGTTCATCGTCGAAATGTTTTAGTTTGACCTGCAATACGGCGGCTTGCAATGCATCGAGGCGCGAATTGAGACCTATGCGTATGTTGTCGTATTTTTCGGAGCCTTTGCCGTGCGCCCGCAGTGAGCGGAGCAGGGCAGCCCAATCGTCATTGTCGGTAAAGAGAGCACCGCCGTCGCCATAGCAGCCAAGCGGCTTGGCAGGGAAGAAAGAGGTAGTGCCGATGTCGCCGAAGGAGCAGGCCTTACGGCTTCCGATGCTGCCGCCAAAGCCTTGTGCGCCGTCCTCTATGAGGTGCAGGTTCAATCCTTCACATAGCAGCTCGAGGTCGGTGAAGTTGGCAGGCTGGCCGAAAAGGTCGACGGCTATAACCGCAGCGGGATGCAGGTCCGTATGGCTTTTTACGTGGTCGATTTTTTCGAACAGGTCGTCAACATCAATATTGAAGTCATCCTCGCACACATCTACAAATATCGGTGTGGCACCTTGCAATGCCACAGCCTCGGCTGTGGCGAAGAATGTGAAGTCGGGCACAAAGACGGCATCGCCGGGGCCTATGCCGAGAGCCATCAGCGAAAGGCGCAGGGCGTCGGTGCCGCTGGCGCAGGTGATGCAATGTTTCACACCCACATAGTCGGCCAGCTGGCGTTCCAATCCGGCCACCACGTCGCCGAGTATGAACGAACCCGAAGCGGCAACACCGAGCAGCGCTGCATCGATTTCGGCCTTCATTGCCTCGTACTGTCTATGTAGATCGCGAAACTGCATCGACTATTCCTCCACTTTACCTATTATTTTGGCCGGAACGCCGGCAACTATTGCATAATCGGGCACATCTTTGGTCACCACGGCACCGGCACCCACCAGGGCGTGGCGACCAATGGTGTGGCCGCAGACGATGGTGGCGTTGGCTCCGATAGAGGCACCCTCGCGGACAAGGGTGCGATCATAGTGGCCATTGGCCGGACGGTCCATACGCGGCATCAGCACGTTGGTGAACACACAGCTGGGGCCGAGGAAGACATTGTCCTCGACTTCCACACCCTCATACACGGATACGTTGTTCTGAATGCGCACGCCGTTGCCGATGCGGACATTGGGGCCTATGTTGACATTCTGCCCCAAGGAACAACGTTCGCCAAGCACAGCGCCACTCTGAATATGGCAGAAATGCCACACCTTGGTGCCGGCTCCGATGGTCACGCCATCGTCGACATAGCTACTCTCGTGTATGAATACATTATCTACCATCCGAAGGGGTGTTTACTTAGTGGATACTTGGCCAGTGGATGATAGTCACCCACAAGGCCGACTGGTTGTGCATTGCGTATATCGTGCACTATCTGTATGCAGTTGCGGGCTTCGGAAATCGAGAAGCCCTCACCTGCCAATATTTTTTCATAGCTTTGGGTGTGCAGTTCTGTGAAACCCTGGCTGAACTCAAACTCCTCGCCATCGACATATATGGCGCGGAATGTGCGTTTTCCCTGCGCGGTGGCTTCCGCTGGAAGCGTATCGGCATTGATGCTCAAGAAATAACGGACCCGTGCCCGCTGCAACTCCAAGTAGCCCGCCACACGGTCGTGCGAGGCCACATTAACCACATTTTTCGTAACGTCGCCGAATATCCAGCTCAACATATCATAAAAATGCACTCCTATATTGGTGGCGACGCCGCCGCTCTTTCGCACATCGCCTTTCCAAGAGGCATAGTACCAGTTGCCACGCGAGGTAATGTAAGTCAGGTCGACATCGTACACCTTATCCTTCGGTCCGCTCAAAATCTTTTCGCGCAAAGCCACCACCGAAGGGTGCAGACGCAGCTGGAGTATGGTATATGCCTTGTGGCCGGTCTCCTGTTCCACACGTTCCAGACAGTCGATGTTCCAAGGGTTGAGAACCACAGGCTTTTCGCATATCACATCGGCACCAAGTCGCAAACCGTAACGGGTATGGGCATCGTGAAGGTAGTTCGGCGTGCACACCGAGACAATATCGATTGCCTCACCCCTGCCCTTCAGCAGGCTGTTGTGACGGTCGAAGAGTTCCTGTTCGGTGAAGAATGCCGCATCAGGGAAATAGGAATCCAATATACCCACGCTGTCGCTCTTGTCATAGGCCGACACCAGACGGTTGCCCGTCTCCTTGATGGCCTTGAGATGACGCGGAGCCACATAGCCCCCAACCCCGATGATGGCAAAATTCTTCATTTTATGCTGTGCGATATTAATTGTTTGCGCCTGCCGTCAATGATTCTCCTGATCCAGCCTCCCACAACTTCCAAACGGACACTGTGGCGCTTGCATCGTTTGGAAATCTTGATATAAAATGATATATGGTTGTTTTTCAAATACTCCAAGAAAAAATATGGCATCCACAGAAAAACGATGCCGGCAACCAATACAACAATAAACTGCATTGCAACATTCATCTCCGTCATAGCCGTCAAAAACCATACGGCAACAACAGCCATATTCTGCATCATAATAAGAGTGGCCAGCAAATGGCTCATTCCCAAATCGACATAAGCGTGATGCAGGTGGGTCCTGTCGGGTTCAAACGGCAACTTGCCCTTCAGCATCCTCATTATCACGACACGGAACAGGTCGAAAATCATCGCCGAAGCCATTACGCCGACGACAATGAACGACAGTATCGCCTGAGTCGTAAAGCCGTGACACACATTCCAGTAACCCATAACAGCCCCGGCAAGCACGCCAAGCCCCGACGCCAATCCGTCGATGCCATCAACGAAATTGACAGCATTAAAAAGCAGCAGTCCCGCATACACTGTCAGCAAAAACGAGGCCCACAAAGGCATATCGTTAAGCCCGAACAGGCCATACATCGAATCACCCCCGTTGTATCCTCCGAAAAACAGCAGCAGTATAGCAAAGATCTGCATCACAAGCTTGAACTTCCAGCTCAACCCTATATTGTCGTCCAACATACCGAAAATATAGAGAATAACCATTACACACATCGCCGGAAACAGGCTGCTCAAATCATAGAAAAGATTAAGCACGATACTTGTAATGCAAAGAACCAGCATAATGACCGTACCCCCCATCACGGCAACTGGACGGTCCTGCATATTACGGGCGTTCGGATTGTCGGTCAAACGCTTGCGACGAGCCATCAGCACCACCATCGGCAGCACTATAGGCATCGTCAGCATCGGCAAAAGTGCGGATAATATGTATAAAAATTCTGTACTTATCATAGATAGCATATTTCCATTGGTAAACACATCAGCAAATGGTAGCACATTTGACACGTGTATAGACTGCAGGAATGGGGGGGTAAAATATTGGTTGTTATCTATTTATACAAAATATCATATTACTTTATCTATTGCCGTACATCGATTCATAGTATTTTTCGTAGTCGCCGCTGGTTATATTGTCCATCCATTCCTGATTGTCAAGATACCAGCGAACCGTCTTCTCTATGCCCTCTTCAAACTGCAGACTGGGTTCCCATCCAAGTTCACGCTGCAGCTTGCTGCTGTCGATGGCATAGCGCATATCGTGGCCGGCACGGTCCGTGACGTAGGTTATAAGGTCCATATCCTCGCCCTCCTTGCGGCCGAGCAGACGGTCCACAGTATTGATCAGCACCTTAATGATATCGATATTCTTCCACTCGTTGAAGCCGCCGATATTATATGTCTCGGCAACAGCACCCTTATGGAAAATCAAATCGATTGCCCGTGCGTGATCCTCAACATAGAGCCAGTCGCGGACATTTTCGCCCTTGCCATAGACCGGCAACGGACGACGGTGACGTATATTATTGATGAACAGCGGTATCAGCTTTTCAGGAAACTGGTATGGGCCATAATTGTTCGAGCAGTTTGTCACTATGGTCGGCAGACCGTAAGTGTCGTGGAACGCGCGGACAAAGTGGTCGCTACTGGCTTTCGATGCCGAATACGGGCTGTGGGGCATATATTTCAAGTCCTCGGTGAAGAACTTTTCGCCGTATGCCAGATGGTGGGCACCGCTGGATGCCTTGGTCGTAAACGGCGGCTTGATGCCTTCAGGATGAGTCATTTCAAGGGCACCGTACACCTCGTCGGTCGAAATATGGTAGAAACGCTTGCCTTCAAACTTCTCGGGCAGCGACTCCCAGTACAGCTTGGCAGCCTGCAGCATACTCAGCGTACCCATAACGTTGGTGCGGGCAAAAGTGAACGGATCTTTGATACTGCGGTCCACGTGGCTTTCGGCGGCAAGGTGGATCACACCGTCTATGTGCTCCTTTTGCATCAAGGCATAGATAGTGTCGAAGTCGCACACATCGGCCCGGACGAAAGTGTAGTTGGGCTTGCTCTCTATATCCTTGAGGTTGGCAAGGTTCCCAGCGTATGTAAGCTTGTCCACATTGAAAATGTGGTAGTCTGGATACTTGTTGACAAACAGTTTGACAACGTGGGTTCCGATAAATCCGGCACCGCCGGTGATGATGATATTCATTGTCGTATAGGTTTAAGTATATTTATTTCATATTCTGCAGACATTTTCCAAGCGAAACCGTCCAATGGGGAATCTCGATGCCGAAAGTCGACTTGATTTTCGTCTTGTCGAGCACCGAATATGAGGGGCGCACCACCTTGCTCGGGAACTCGTCGCTGTGGCAAGGTTCTATCTTGCAGCCGCTCTTGCCACTCTGTCTGGCAATCTCGACTGCAAAGTCGTACCAGCTGCAAACGCCTTCATTGCTGTAGTGGTATATTCCGTCCTTGCCGCGGAAGCCCTCGCTCTCAACGATGTCGAACACCGTCTTCGCCAGGTCGCCAGCGTATGTCGGCGTACCAACCTGGTCGAAAACCACCTTGCACATCTCCTTCTCATCAAAGATGCGAAGCATCGTCTTCACGAAATTCTTCCCATACTCGCTGTACAGCCAGGCAGTGCGGACAAGCACACAGTGACATCCAATCTCGGCTATCGCCTGCTCGCCTTTCAGCTTCGTGCGGCCATAGGCACCTGTGGGATTCGTCGAGGCATCCTCACGGCAGGGTCTGTTGTAGATGCCGCCGCCGAACACATAGTCCGTCGAGAAATGCACCAGCGTCCCGCCACTCACCTTCATAGCATCAGCCAGGTGGCGCACCGCCGTGCCGTTCACCAGCTCGGCCACAGACTCTTCATCCTCGGCGCGGTCCACATTGGTGTAAGCGGCACAGTTGATAATGACATTTATGCCATTGGTCAGCACAAAGTTAAGCACCGCGTCGCGACGCGTGATGTCCAGATCCTCAACATCGGTGAAATAATACCGGTGCTGCGATCCTTCGCCAAGCAGCCGCAAGTGGCGGCCCAACTGTCCATTGGCACCTGTCACAAGTATGTTCATTCGCGCTCTCCCCCAATCTCTTTCAGTCGTGGATGATTCTTGTCTTTTTCCGACAGGACGACCTTGTCGGCAGGCACAAGCCAATCGATACCCAAGTCAGGATCGTCCCACGCAATGGCACCTTCGCTGGCAGGGTTGTAGAAGTTGTCGCACTTGTACTGGAAAACAACCTCGTCGCTCAGCACCGAAAAGCCGTGCGCAAAGCCCTTGGGAATGAAGAACTGGCGATGGCTGTCGGCCGTCAGCCTTACAGCCACATACTTGCCGTAGGTCTCCGAGTTGGGCCTGATGTCGACAGCGACATCAAGCACCTCGCCCTTCACCACACGCACCAGCTTGCTCTGAGCGTAGGGCGGACGCTGGAAGTGCAGCCCGCGCACCACACCGTAGTGCGATTTCGACTCGTTGTCCTGTACGAAATGTACCTTGAAGCCACTTTTCGCCTTGAATTCCTTCTCGTTGAAACTCTCGAAGAAATATCCGCGCTCGTCGCCGTACACCGTAGGCTCAACAATCAGCACTCCTGGTATCTCTGTTTTTATTATTTCCATTTTAAAATAGTATTCATTAGTTTTATTAGTCAGCCGACATTATCACCTCCCACACCGGATTTGGCAACTGTCCATCTTCGTCGGCTTCATTCTTTTTAGTTCATTCTCACTTTATCAGTCCGAGCAGATACTGTCCGTACTGGTTCTTGGCCATAGGCTCGGCAATGCGGCGCAGTTCCTCGTCGCTTATCCATCCCTTCTCGTAGGCTATGCTCTCCAGGCAGGCAATCTTCAGTCCCTGGCGCTTCTCGATGACCTCGATGAAGGTCGACGCTTCCGACAGCGAGTCGTGCGTACCCGTGTCAAGCCAGGCAAAACCCCGGCCCAGCAGCTTCACCTTCAGCTCACCGTCCTCAAGGAAAGCCTGGTTCACGCTGGTGATTTCAAGCTCGCCTCGGGCCGACGGCTTGATGCTTTTCGCCACACGGACCACCTTGTTGGGATAGAAATAGAGACCCACAACAGCATAGTTTGACTTGGGCTCCTTGGGCTTCTCCTCTATCGAAAGCACATTGCCCTGTCCGTCAAACTCGGCAACGCCGTAGCGCTGCGGGTCGGCGACCCAATAGCCGAACACCGTGGCCTTCTGCTCCTCCTCGGCGGCAGTCACGGCCTCGCGCAGCAGGCGCGAGAAGCCATTGCCCTGGAAGATGTTGTCGCCCAGCACAAGGCACACCGAATCGTCGCCTATAAACTCCTCGCCGATGATGAAAGCCTGTGCCAGCCCATCGGGCGAAGGCTGCTCGGCATACGAAAAGCGGACGCCATAGTCGCTCCCGTCGCCAAGCAGGCGGCGGAACGCCGGCAGGTCGAACGGCGTCGAGATGATCAGTATGTCGCGGATACCTGCCAGCATCAGGGCCGAGATGGGATAGTACACCATCGGCTTGTCGTAGATGGGCAGCAGCTGCTTACTGACACCTTTTGTTATAGGATACAGGCGGGTACCAGACCCGCCTGCCAAAACTATTCCTTTCATCGGTTACGACTCCTTGTCTCTTTTGTCCTTCTTCTCGCTGTCCTCGCCATAGCCGTAGCCATAACCGTAGCCGTAGCCATAACCGTAGCCATAGCCGTATCCATAACCATAGCCGTAGCCGTAACCGTAGCCGTAGCCGCCATAGCGCTTCTTGATGAGCGGCGTGTCGGTCAGCACGATAGCCATATTCTTGAACTTCTGCTTGTCGCTCAGTTCCTGGATGAACGGGAAGGCACCCTTGTTCAGCATGCCGACGCGCATAATGTACATCGTCAGGTCGGCCGAACGGTTCACGATGGCCGAGTCGGCCACAATCTGTGCCGGTGTCGAGTCGAGGATGATGTAGTCGTACAGCGGACGCAGGTGCTCGATCATCTTCTCGAAGCGGCCGTTCATCAGCAGCTGCGTAGGGTTAGGCGGCGGCGTCTCGCACACGATGTAGTCGAGGTTCTCCGAAGTCTCGCTCTTGGTGATGACCTTCTCCACATCCTCCTCCTTGCCGAGCAGGTAGTGGATAATACCCATACGGTTGTGGCGGTCGATGGTCTTCGATGTGCTGCGCTTGCGAAGGTCGAGGTCGATGAGGATGGTCTTCTTGCCGGTATAGGCCAGCGAAAGGGCCAAGTTGATCGCCACTAACGACTTGCCCTCGCCAGGCATCGTCGACACGGTCTGCAGCACCTTCTTGTCGCCGTCGTTGAGGAAGAACGGTATGTTGGAATGCAATATGCGGAACGCCTCGGTGACGGTGTCGGTACCGTTGGCCGTGACCAGCACCTCGTCCTTGGCGCGGCTCTCGGGCTTCTGCGGTATCTCGCCAAGCACGGGGATGCTTAACGCCTTCTCCACATCGGGTTTGCCGCGCAGCTTAGTGTTGAAGAACGAAATCAGGAACATCACAGCGGCGGGAATGGCAAGACCCAGTATCAGGCCCACCAGCACAAACATCATCAGCCTCGGGGCGACGCGCACCTGCTGCGCGCTCTCCACCACCTTGGCATTGGCCACGGTGACGGCCAGGTTCATAGCGTTCTCCTCGCGCTTGCTGAGCAGGTACAGGTACAGCTCCTCTTTGATGCGCTGCTCACGGCCCACCTCGGTGACGGCCTTGGTGGTGGTAGGCATATCGCTGATGCGGCGCTGCATCATCTGCTCCTGGCGCTTGGTGCCCGACAGTTTGACGTTGATCGAATTGATAAGGTTGTTGATCGAAGCCTTGATGGCCTCGCGCGTGTTCTGCAGCTCCTTGGCGTTGTTCTGAACGCTGGGGTGGTTGGGACCGGCACCCTGCAGCAGTTTCTGATAGGACAGCAACTGGCTGTTGTAGACGGCAATAAGGTTGGTCACACCGGCATCCGAGATGATCAGCGACGGAATCAGCGAGTTGTCGTTGTCGTGATTGCTGATGTGCTCCTGCACCATCTTGATGGCTGCCAGTTCAACCTCGAGCTGGGCCACCTCGTCGGCATAGCGCATTCCCGACTGCAGCACCGTGCCGCCGGCCGACGACAGGTCGGGGACGTTGGCACTCTTCTGCAGGCTCTCGATGCGGGCATCCACAGCACTCAGCTCTCCGAAAATCAGAGCAATGCGGTCGTCGATAAACTTCTCGGTCTTCTCGGCAACCATATTCTTGTCGTTGATGACATCCTCGTTGTAGACAGCAATCAGCGTATCCACAACTTCCCTGGCCCTCAACGCGTTGGCATCGGAATAGGAGATGTTCAGTATCGAAGCCACTTTCTCGGCTCTCGACACCTCCAGGCGGCCCTTCATACCGAGTGCAATGTCGTACAGCGGCGTGAAGCCCATATCGAACGTCACATCCACATCCCTGTCGGCCCTGAAACCGTCAAGCTTCTCGACCGAGAAACCGGCATAGTCGTTCACGTTGACAATCTGGTCGAAGGTGGCTTTCTTCTTCTCGCCCTTCACCTTGTGGCCGTTGAGCGACGTAAGGCGGTAGTTGAAACTGTTCCCGTCGATGGGAGTCACCTCCATCGTCATCGTCAGCTTCACGCTGTCCACCTGCTTGTTGTACACCTTCAGGCGCATAGGGCTGTCGGTATAGTACGACACCTTCTGGAACACATCGTTGCGGTTGCACCAGCTGTTCATACCAAGCCGCTCGGCGGTCTTCATCAGGAGGGGCGTCGACTTGATGATATAAATCTCGTTCTCAAGCGTCAAACCGCTGTTGCCCATTCCCATCGTGGCAAAGATGGCATCCATATTCTGCCCTTTGTAGCCATTGTTGCCCGACTCGTCGCGCAGCAGGATGGTGGCGTTGTCGGTATAGGTTTTCGGCTTCGACTTGTAGACAAAGGCCGTCACCACAAGGCACACAAACACTGAAATGACAAACCAGTACCAGTTGTTGAGCACGATGAAGACAAGGTCCTTCAGCGAGATGGCGCTCTCGTTCTCCTGTGTCGGATTCTGCGTCTGGTTCAAAATCTGATTGTTGTCCATATAAGAGTTTATTTGTATTTTGAAAAACGGTTTATTTCTGGTTATAATACTTGCTAAGCGTCCAATAGTAGAACATCGACGACAGCACCGACACCACCGACAGGCCGCTCGAGATGTAGGTCATCACTATCGGGTCGCGGTCGGCGTTGCGTTTCTTGCGCAGGTTGGGCTCCACGTACACCACATCGTTCTGATGCAGATAGTAGTACGGCGAGCTGAACACATCCTTCGACGAAAGGTTCAGCGTGCCGATGATGCGCTTGCCGTTCTCCTCGCGGATGACGGTGACGTTCTCGCGCTGGCCCGTAATCTGCAGGTCGCCCACCATACTCAGAGCCTCGAAGATGGTAAGCCTCTCGCCCTGAACCACAAGCTGGCCGGGACGCGCCACATCGCCAAGCACACACACGCGGAAGTTCATCAGCTTCACCGTCACCACAGGGTCCTTCACGTGGCCCTCGGCCTTCAGGCGGTCCTCAAGCATCTTGGCCAACTCGCTGTGGGTCAGGCCCAGCACTTTGATTTTGCCCAACACGGGGAAGATAATGAAACCGTCCTGATTGACCAGATAGCCCTGCACAGAGCCGGCGCCGGGATTCATCACCGTCCCGTTGCTGACGGCCACCTTGTTGGTTTCCTGGTTGAAAAGTACGGTGGCTTGCGGTGTCTGGCTCTCGACATAGATGTAGAGGATGTCGTTGGCCTGGATGCCCTTCGAAAACTCGCCTTCAAGGGCCATCGCCGAATCGCGCGCCGCGTCGCTGACATACGCTATGTCGCGCTGCTGACGGCACGAAACAGTCAGCATCAGCATCAGGCCGGCTAACGGCAATAGGAGTCTGAACTTCTTTTTCATTTTAATCATCTTTTATAATTTAAATAATTTTCTAACATTTCGTAACATTACAACTACAGCAACCGACAAACAAAGCCCTACAAATCAAACCATTCGAAAGCCTTCACAAACATTGTATGCCTTATTGTCGCAATGCAAAAATATGTATTTTTCGTCACCTGACAAAATTTATTTTGCCTTTGCCGCACTTTTCTCGGAAAAACAGCGGAAAAGTGGAGGATCGACGGATTGGCGAACGGGCAAATTTCCGCTCCAACGCCCCGAATCAAGACCATTTTTTCCAGCACTTTCACTGCCCGTTGTACAGTATATGTACAGTATATGTACAGTATTTGTACGCTTCCGAAGCGTACAAATACTGTACATATACTGTACATATACTGTACATATGGCGGAGAAGGTCCCGCAAACACCAAGCTTTCAGCTACTTACAAAACCGCATTTTTGCGGCCTTTTTCTTCCCCACGCTATGAGGCCGCGCCGCCGTCACAGGGGCCAACCCGCCCGAAGAGGCAAAAACAAAGCTCCACATTTTTTGACCGTGACAACAATTTTCGCCGCCCTTTCGCGTTAACAGTCAAAACACTCTTCAATGGAATCTTTTCTTCACTCGGTGGCACAGCGCATCTGGGCTGAGCATCAGCACGATATAGAACACGTGACCGTGGTTTTCAACAACCGCCGCGCCGGTCTTTTTCTCCGCAAGGAGCTGGAGACGATGAGCGACCGGCCCTTCTTCCTGCCCACGGTCATAGGCATCGACGAACTGGTGTCGCAGCTTGGCAACCAGCAGATTGCGCCTCACGAATTTCTGCTTTTCGAGCTTTTCGACATCCATCGCACGCTGGAAGGCGTCGAGCGCCGCTTCGAGACCTTCGAGGAGTTCATCTCGTTCGGCGAGATGATGATTGCCGACTTCTCCGAAATCGACCTCTACTGCGTCGACGCCGCGCACCTGTTCGGCCACATCCAGGAGCACAAGCGCCTGGGCGAATGGGACGTGTCGGGCAAGCCACTGACCTCATTCCAAGAGAAATACATCAATTTCTACGGCTCGCTGCTCACCTACTACACCCGTCTGCGCCAAAACCTTGAGGCCGAAGGCAAGGCCTATACCGGTATGGCCTACCGCAACGTGGCCGAGCACATTGATTCTATGATAGATAGGGTCGACAGCAGCCACATTTACTTTGTCGGCTTCAACGCCCTGTCGGCCTGCGAGAGGCGCATCATCGACTGCTGCGTGCGGCGCGGCATCGGCACGCTGGTCTGCGACGGCGACGCCTACTATTTCGGCGACGAGAGCCAGGAGGCAGGCCATTTCCTGCGCGCCAACGCCGAACGCTTTCCCGGCATCGGGGGCTTCAAGGACCATTTCGCACTGGCCGACAAGACGATACACATCATAAACTGCCCCGAAAACATACTGCAGGCCAAAGCAACGGGACAGATTGTGCATCAGCTGATTACCAACCCCGAGAAGAAAGTTGCCGCACACGACACCGCCATCGTGCTGGCCGACGAGAAGCTGCTGCTGCCAGTGCTCAACTCGCTGCCCGGCGAAGTGGAGTCGACCAACGTCACGATGGGGTTCCCCTACTCGTTTTCGGGCGTCAACAATCTTGCTACCAACCTGTTGGCGCTCTATTGCAACGTCCGCGGCGAAAAATTCTACCACGCCGACATCACCAATGTCCTTTCGGACAATTTGATAGCCAAGTATCTTGGAACAAGGGACTTATACGCGCGCATCACCAATGCCGTCAACCAGAGCAAGATAATACGTGCCACGCGCGACGACGTCGCGTCGATGCTTGAGGGCATCGACAAGGCCGACACGCTCCTTTTCCTCTTCGACAGCGCCACGCCCACGACCGACGAAATACTGACGCTGATGCGGCGCCTGTTCGGCCTTCTGGCCGCCGAAGGCGTTTTTGAAGGCAACACCAAGGAGAAGGAATCGCTGGCCTGCCTGATACAGACAATCAACTACTTGGAAGAGCTGCAGGCGCAACGCGCCTACATAAGCCGCATCGACACGCTGCAGAAAATCTATCAGCGCCTGGCCCAGCGCCGCTCGGTGGCCTTCTATGGCGAGCCGCTGCAGGGCCTGCAGCTGCTGGGCGTGCTCGAAACGCGCAGCCTCGACTTCACGAACGTCATTATGCTTTCGGTCAACGAGGGGACGCTGCCGGCAGGAAAGAGTGGCAACTCGCTGATTCCATTGTCTTTGAAACGGCTCTACGGCATCCCCGTCTTCGAAGAGAAGGATGCCGTCTATGCCTACAACTTCTACCGCCTGCTGCAGCGTGCCGACGAGGTGTGGCTGCTCTACAGTTCGGACGCCGAAGGTATGGGCAAGGGCGAGCCGAGCCGCTTCATCCTACAGATAAAGAACGAGTTGGCTGTGCGCCACCCCAACATAAAGGTCGTCGAGGAGACCGTTGCCGCCATCAACAAGCCTACGGCCCAGGGCGACAGCCGTCCGCCAGCAGCCAAAGACAGCAAAGCACTGCTGAGACTCAGCGAAATAGCCCTTAAAGGCTTTTCACCCACAGCGCTGAACCGCTATCGGGGCTGCCCGAAGCAGTTCTTCTACAGCGACGTGCTTGGCGTGCGCGAGCGTCAGGAAGTGAGCGAAGACCTGGAAGCCAACGAGTTGGGAACCTTCATACACGACACGCTGAAAGACATCTACCTGCGCGACAGCGACCACATAGTCAGAGCGGCCACCCTCGAGAATGCACTTGCCGAAATCGGCGCGATCATCGACAACAACTTCAAGGACAGCATCTTGAAAGGGCGCAGCAACGAGGGCAAGAACCACCTGTACAGCGAAGTGGCCAAGATGCAGATTTCGCACTTCCTGAAAAAGGAAATCGAGGTGCTGAAAAAGGGTACGCGCATAGAGATAAGCCTTGTGGAGGACGAGATGAAAATACCGCTCGCCCTGGGTCCCGAACCCGGCGGCGCCACCGCCAGCATCGAGGGCATCGCCGACCGCGTGGACATCGTCGACGGGCGGCTGCGCATAGCCGACTACAAGTCGGGCAGCGTGCGCCCCGACGAGCTGACCGTCGGCGATGCCGCGCCAGACCCGCACGAGGTGCCCGACAAGTGGTTCCAGGTGATGACCTACGCCTGGCTATACAGCCGCAAGCACGCCTACCGAGGCCCCTTCACCGCCGGCATTTTCCCGCTGCGGGCCCTGTCGTCCGACTTTATGGCCGTATCGTGGGAGGGCAAGACCGAGCTGGATTACAGCAACATAGAACGGTTCGAGGAGATGCTGCGCACTCTGCTTGCCGAAATACTCGACCCCGCCGTCGGCTTCGTTGCCAGACCCGACAAGACCCGCTGCGGATACTGTCCGTTTGCACGCATCTGCGAAAGCCGCGCCGACCGCTGAAAGAGGTGCTGACAACGCCGATGCGGATTTTTTTTCGACGGAATACGCCCAATTCAAAAAAAATATGTAAATTTGCATTTTCAACACAACGACGTTTTTCAAGCCCTCGAGAGGCTGGAGAAACGATGTATATAATTATAAATCTGATAATAATAAAAAAAGAATTTTGACCCACTATAAGGTTCCAAAAAACAAAAAAGAGTCCAGTTTTATGAAAAAATCAATCTTTAGTCTCTTTCTGATGTCCCTTCTGCTGGTGAGTTGCAGTGGTTTGTCGAAGATGAAATCCGACAGCAATAAGGTGCGCTACCAAGCCACCCCCAACCCTGTCGAGACCCGCGACGACAAGGTCGTGGTCAAATTTGTAGGCTCGTTCCCCGAGAAGTATTTCAACAAGGGCGCGGCGCTGTTCATCCAACCTGTCTTCACCTGGGAAGGCGGCTCGATTCCACTTGACCCCGTAACGCTGAAGGGCGAGAACGTCAACGGCGAAGGCATCACCATCAACTATGAGAACGGCGGCCGTTTCACCTATACCGACGAGTTCGACTTCAAGCCCGGAATGGAAACCGGACGCGTAACGCTGGCTCCTGTGGCCTATCAGGCGTCGACCACCGACGACGAGGCCAAGTTTGCCGACGAAATACAGCACAAGACTGTCACCTTCCCCACGGTGCTCATCTCGGACGGTGTGAACAACACTTCGTCGTGGGTCAACATTCGCGGCAACATTTCGATTTCGCCCGTCAACTACAACAAGACGCAGGGCGTCATCGAAACTGCCGACATCTACTTCCCCAACGGACAGTCCACCCTCGACTGGACCTTCCAGATGAACCGCACGTTCAACACCAAGGCTCAGCTTGAGGACCTGCGCCGCATAATGCTCGAAAACGGACTGCCCAAACAAATCACCATCACCGGATGGGCATCGCCCGAAGGCGAGGAGACCAACAACGTGGGTGTCAGCAAGAACCGCGCCGAAGTGGCCACCGTGCAGATCAAACGCGTGCTGGACGACGTGCTGAACACTATGGCCAGCCGCAAGCAGGTGCCCGCCTACGAGGTGGACCACTACAAATATGAGCTGCAGAAGCAGATCATCGTCTCGACCCGCGCCGCCGGCGAGGACTGGGTGCACTTCATCATTATGGTCGAAGAATCTGACATTCAGGACAAACACGCCATCGTCAATATCGTCGAAACTCAGCAGAACCTCATCAAGCGCGAGCAGATGATCAAGAATATGGCCGAGACCTATACCCAGCTCAACACCGACATCTTCCCCAACCTGCGCCGCGCACAGATAGCCCTCTACTACAGCGAGGCCCGCAAGACCGACCCCGAACTGGCAAAACAGGCCACCCTCAACCCCGCCAAGCTGACCTTCGACGAGCTGATGTACGCCGCCTATATCAACTACAACTACGAGACCAAGCTGAAATACTACAAGTGGGCCACCGAGAACTACAGCTCGGAATGGGCCGGATGGAACAACGCCGGCGCCGTGTCGTTCTATCTGGGCGACTATGCCGAGGCCGAGCGCTACCTGAATATGGCTCGCCAGATCAATCCCCACAACCCCGACGTGCTCAACAACACCGGCCTGCTCTGCCTGGCTCAGAAAGACTACGCGCTGGCAAAATACTACTTTGAAGAGGCCGAGCGCCAGGGCAGCACCGATGCCGAGACCAACCTGCCTATCCTCAACCTGAAGAAAGGCGACTACAAGGCTGCCGAAAAGCAGCTGAAGGGCAGCACCTGCAGCTTCAACCTGGCATTTGCACAGCTGATGAACGGCGAGACAAGCAACAGCATCCGCACCCTCGACTGCTGCCTGGACCAGAACGCCGACGTCTTCTATCTGCGCGCCGTAGCCTATGCCCGCCTGGGCGACAAGGTCAACTGCCTCAAGAACCTCAAGGTGGCCTGCGACGACGAGTACAACTACAAGGAGCGTGCCGCCGTCGACACCGAGTTCAAGGCCTACTGGGACGACGAGGAGTTCAAACTGATAGTGAAGCTCTGGTAGAATAATGAAAAAACAAATCCCCAACCTTATAACGCTCGCCAACCTCCTCTGCGGAGTGTTGGCGAGTTTTTCTGCAGCCATAGGGGACATAAGTAGTGCCGCCTTGCTCATCTGCCTCGGCATCTTCTTCGACTTCTTCGACGGTATGGCGGCACGCCTGTTGGGCGTTGCGTCGCCTCTCGGCAAGGAACTCGACTCGCTGGCCGACGTCGTCACCAGCGGCGTGGCGCCGGGCTTGATACTGTTCTCGATACTCTCCGAAGGTGGAGAACCATTGGTACGGTTCTTTAGCCTAACGGCCTTTCTAGTACCGCTTTTCGCCGCCTACAGGCTTGCCAAGTTCAACCTTGACACCCGACAGAGCCACAGTTTTCTCGGCCTTCCCGTACCGGCCAACGCCCTTATCTGGGTCGGCTTGGCACTCTATTTGGTCCCACTTGGAAGTTGCGACTGCGAATTGTGCATAGCCGAGGGTGAATGTGAACGTAATCCCCTTCTCACAAACAATGTTTTCCTAACGGCACTCATCATCGTGTCGCTCGTCACCAATATCCTGATGGTAAGCGAACTGCCGATGTTCTCTTTGAAATTCAATTTCAAGGATATGTCGTGGAAAACCAACGCCGTGCAATACCTCTTCCTCCTGGTTTGCGTCGCCATCGTGGCCGTCTGCTTTGCCACACACATCTTCTGGCTCAGCATATCGTTCATAATACTCTGGTACATACTCCTTTCCATCCTCACCCGCAAGCACAGCAATGCCCACTGATCCTCACAACATATCTATAGCCGACTACGACTACCCCCTGCCCGACGAGCGCATAGCTAAGTTCCCACTGGCCGAGCGCGACCAGTCGAAGCTGCTCGTCTACCGCGGTGGCGAAATCGCTGAATCCCAGTTCTTCCACCTGTCAGAGCTGTTGCCCGAAGGGGCTATGCTGCTCTTCAACAATACCAAGGTAATCCACGCGCGCCTCTTTTTCCGCAAGCCAACAGGTTCGCTCATCGAAATCTTCTGCCTCGAGCCGTGGCAACAGCCTGTGGCAACGGCATTTGAAGAGCGTCAGCACTGCACGTGGCTCTGCTTTATAGGCAACAACAAGAAATGGAAAGAAGGCTCCCTTGTGCGCCAGTTCACAATTCAAAATTCTGAATTCATAATTAAAGCCACGCGCCGCGAGGCCGTCGGTGAAGCCTGGCTGGTCGACTTCGAATGGTCAGGCGGCATCAGTTTTGCCGAACTGATTGACGCTGTGGGTGTCATCCCCCTTCCACCCTACCTGCACCGCGAGGCCGAGGAGAGCGACAACACGCGCTACCAGACCGTCTATGCCCACTATGAAGGCTCGGTGGCTGCGCCCACGGCCGGACTGCATTTCACCGACCGGCTGCTCGACGAGCTGCGCACCAAGGGTTTCAAGACCGAATACATCACCCTCCACGTCGGCGCAGGCACCTTCAAGCCCGTCTCGGCCGACACCATCGGCGGCCACGAGATGCACGTTGAAAAAGTGCAGATAAGTCGCACTAACCTGCAGCACATCATCGACCACATCGGACGCCCCATCATCCCGGTCGGGACAACGACGGTGCGCACTCTGGAATCAGTTTATTGGTTTGGGGTAAAGCTGCAGAGCAACCCAGACATTGACGCGATGCACATCCTGCAGTGGGATCCTTATACACTTGAAGCACAGAACATCAGCACCCAGCAGGCCTACAGCAACGTGCTGCGCTGGATGGAACGGCACGATGCCGACACCCTCTTCGGCGACACACAGCTGCTCATAGCCCCAGGCTACAAATACCACGTCATCAGTGGGCTGATTACCAATTTCCACCAGCCGCGCAGCACCCTGCTGCTGCTCGTCTCGGCCCTGATTGGCGCCGACTGGCGCCGCTGCTACAGCTATGCCCTTGACAACGGATTCCGTTTCCTAAGCTACGGCGACAGCTGTCTTTTGCTACCTTAATGCTTAATTATGCACTGGCTACGCGATTTCATCGAATTGTTTTTCCCACGCCAGTGCTGCGTTTGCGGAACTCCATTGGTCGATGGCGAGGACGAAATCTGCACCACGTGCCTGCTTGACCTGCCCGAAGTGCTTACTGCCCAAGGCGACGAGAACTTTGTCGAGCGTCGCTTTTGGGGACGACTGCCGGTGCAGCACGCGACAGCACTTCTTATCTTTAAACGCAAAAGCAAATCCCAGAGGATTTTACACCAGATAAAATACAACGGCAACGAGAAACTGGCACTCATTATGGGCCGGCAATTGGGTCTTCGGCTGTCTGCAAACGGTCTGTTCGACGACGTAGACCTGCTGGTTCCTGTGCCTTTGCATCGATGCAAGGAGCGGCATCGCGGCTATAACCAGAGCCTGCTACTTTGCCAAGGCATCGCCCAGACATTCCCGCGACCTATCGTCAGCGACAATTTGGTGCGCACTCGCTACACCGATTCGCAGACGCACAAAAACCGCATACAAAGACTTGAGAATATGAAAGGCGTCTTTGCCGTAAAAGAGCCGAACGCACTGCAAGGCAAGCACATACTCCTCATCGACGATGTCATAACCACCGGCGCCACCTCTGAAGCCTGCTGGGCGGCTATGAGCCAAATACAAGGCCTGCGCATCAGCATCGCCGCACTTGCCGTCAGCGGCGACACGTAGTTTTTTTTTGACAATGAATACAATAATATTATATATATGACGTTGTAAGACAAATATTTTTCAGGAACGAGACAATCTACAAATAGTAAAAGCATAAAATTATGAAATACAACAGAGTACTTCTCAAACTGAGTGGAGAATCGCTGATGGGTTCACAGAGCTATGGTATCGACCCGACAATGCTGGAACAATACGCCAAAGACATCAAAGAGGCTGTCGGGAGCGGTGTCGAGGTGGCCATAGTTATCGGTGGCGGCAACATTTTCCGCGGCCTCAGCGGTGCAGCCCAAGGAATGGACCGCGTGCAGGGCGACTATATGGGTATGCTGGCCACGCTGATCAACAGTATGGCCCTGCAAGCTGAACTCGAGAAACAAGGTCTGAACACCGAGCTGCTCAGCGGACTGGCCATCGAGCCCATCTGCAAGGAAATGAGCCGTCGTCGCGCCATCGAGGCGATGAAATCAGGTCGTGTGGTCATCATCGGAGGCGGCAGCGGCAACCCGTTTTTCACCACCGACACTGCCTCGGCACTGCGTGCTGTCGAAATCCAGGCCGATGCCATCCTGAAAGGCACACGCGTCGACGGCGTATACACAGCCGACCCCGAGAAAGACCCCACTGCCACAAAATACACATCGCTGACATTCCAAGAGGCACTGACAAAGAAACTGAAGATTATGGACCTCACCGCTTTTGCACTTTGCGAGGAGAACCATCTGCCCATCTATGTCTTTGATATGAACAAGCCCGGCAATCTGCTGCGCGTCGTCAGCGGCGAAGCAATCGGCACTGAAGTAATGTGAAAATTGAGACATCAACGTATAATCCTTTAACCATCAATCCCTAAAACTTAAAACCCACAATATATGAACGATTTATCGAAAGCTTGCATCGACGAAGCAAAACAAAGTATGCAAAGTGCCATCAACTTCCTTGAGAAGGAACTGGCCAAAATCCGCGCCGGCAAAGCCAACCCCGGAATGCTCGACGGAGTGAAAATCGACTACTACGGCACACCCACTGAGCTGAGCCAGGCTGCCAACATCAGCACCCCCGATGCCCGCAGCATCATCATCCAGCCGTGGGACAAAAGCATCATCGGAGCCATCAACAAGGCCATCCTCGACGCCAATCTGGGCTTCACCCCGCGCCACGAAGGCGATATACTGCGCATCGTCGTGCCGCCACTGACCGAAGAGCGCCGCAAAGAACTTGGCAAGAGCGCCAAAAGCGAGGTGGAAAACGGCAAAGTGAACATCCGCAACGCACGCCGCAACGTGATGGACAAAGTGAAGAAACTCAAAGACAAGTCTGTACCCGAAGACGAGGTTAAACAAGTCGAAAAAGAGATTCAGGACATCACTGACAAGTACATCGGCGAATGCGACAAGATTTATGCCGCCAAAGAAAAAGAAATAATGACTGTGTAAAACGATAGAAATTGAACATCGGAAACACAGATTTCGACATCCGTTGGTTCGATGTGCTTGAATCGACCAACAATTACTGTAAACTCCTCGAACCACACAGCGTCGAGGAGTTTACAGTTATCTGCGCACGCAGTCAAACGGCAGGCATAGGGCAGCAAGGCAACACGTGGGTCAGCAAGCCGGGAAAGAATCTAACCTTCAGTCTTATACTCAAGCCCACCTTCCTTCCTGCCGCCGAACAATACAACCTGACGATGGCCCTGGCCGTCGCAATCGCCGAAAGCGTAGAGGCCATAATAGCAGACTTTGCTTCGCACAATGCCGATGACAGCTTGGATGCACAGCATTCCGACATTCCGCCTGTTAACGTCAAGTGGCCCAACGACATCTATATCGGCGACCGCAAAGTGTGCGGCATATTGGTCACCAACCAACTGGGCAATGGTCACATTGAGCAGTCCATCTGCGGTGTCGGCCTCAACGTCAACCAGACACAATTCCCCGATTGGGTACCCAATCCCACATCACTGTTGCTTCAACAGCGCGATTTAGAGTCGTCAGTTTTGCCCTGCGCACTTCCGCTCGACGGCATACTCAACTCTTTGCTACAAAGCATTCTGCATCGTTACCGCCAGCTACAGCAACCCAAAGGAAGCAATGTCATAAAATCCGACTACCTACACCGCCTATACCGCATTGGCATCGAATCCAACTATAATGTTGGCGGCCATCCCATCCGCGCCACCATCACTGGCGTTGACCGATTCGGCCATCTGCAGCTTGTCACTGACTCTGGCCAGAACATCACCTGCGCAATGAAGGAAATCCGCTTTGTGTAACGCGGAAAAAAGGGAAAAGAACTCAACAAAAACAATCGGGCGAGCTCATAAAGAGCTCGCCCGATTTGCATATAATTGCGGAAGCGACGCTGCCTGCTGGCAGCGTCCCTCGCATTGGCTATCATATAAATATATAGCGCAAGATAAACAGTATTGCCAGCACCCACATTGTCGGTGTGATTTTGCTGAATCGGCCGCAGCAAGCATTGAGAACAACGTAACTGATCATACCGATCAGGATGCCGTCGCTGATGCTGTAGGCGAAGGGCATAACGACAAGGGTAATGAATGCCGGGATGCTATCGCGATAGTCGAGCCAATTGATTTTGACTACAGGCTGCATCATCATCATACCAACGATGACGAGTGCCGGGGCTGTGGCTGCCGGCGGAATGGCCAGAAAGAGAGGTGCAAAAAGCAGTGCCAGAGCAAAGCAGACGGCTGCCGAAAAAGCAGTGAGACCCGTGCGTCCACCGGCACCGACGCCAGCAGCGCTTTCGACATAGGTGGTCGTCGTGCTGGTGCCCAAGGCGGCGCCGCAGATGGTACCGATGCTGTCGGCCATAAAGCACTGGTTGATGCCGTCGACGTTGCCTTCTTCATCCACAAAGCCAGCCTTCTCGCTGACGCCGATGAGGGTTCCCATTGTGTCGAACATATCGATGAAGAGGAAGGTGAAGACCACGACAATCATATCGAGGATGCCCTTGCTTGTGGCCAGTTCGCTCCAGGTGAACTGGAAGGCTATGCCGCTGATGCTGGGCGGTGTCGAGACGATGCCACTGAACGAGGTGAGGGCAGCGCGGACAACCTCGCCGTCGGCACCCATAACGTTATAGATAGGCAGCAGGCCGAGGAAGGTGGTGGCCAGGATGCCCCACAGGATGCCTCCGCGCACGTGCAGCATCACCAGGGTGCAGCTCACCACAAGGCCGATGATGCCCAGCAGCGCGGTGCCATTGAAGAAAGCGGCTCCGCTGGCGTCGTGCAGCTTAAGGCCGAGGGTAACCAGCGTAGCATCGCTATTGACGACAATGCCAGCGTTCTGGAAACCGATAAATGCGATGAAAAGGCCTATGCCGGCGCCGATGGCGTATTTCAGAGAGATGGGTATGGCATCGACAATCCATTTGCGCACATTGGTGAGCGTCAGAATTATAAAGATGACACCTTCGATGAAGACGGCCGTCAGTGCAAACTGCCACGAATGGCCCATCAGCAGACAGACGGTGTAGACAAAGAAGGCGTTGAGGCCCATACCGGGAGCCAGCACGAAGGGCTTTTTGGCGATGAATGCCATCGCCAGCGTGCCGATGACGGCAGCCAGCGCGGTAGCGGTGAAGACGGCACCGTTCGATTTGGACATCTCGCCGCCCAGGGCGTCGAAGATATTGGGATTGACGGCCAGGATGTAGGCCATCGTAAGGAATGTGGTCAGACCAGCGATGATTTCGGTCCGCACATTATGCTTTTCGGGGTCGAACCCCAAGAATTTCAGGAATTTCATTGTTTGCAAATTTTGGTTTATGGATTACGTTTGGTTGGAATAAACTCGAAAATGACTAACGCATTAACGAATTAGCACATTAACGAATTAACGAATTCTTAGAAGTTCCACTTGACGCCAAGGCAGGGAGCCACGGTGAGGCCCTTATTGACGTTGCCCAGAATGGGTTCGAACTCCTTCCAACCGCCGGCAAAGTTGTAGGCTATTTCCACCTCGCCGCCGATGTTCAGGTTGTCGCAGCCGAAATGCTGTCCGACGTTGTACCAGATCTGGGGTTCGGTCAGGATTACCCAGTCGGTCTCTTCGGTAGTGTAGCCAAGCAGGGCCGTGTTGTCTTCGACCAGCCAGGTCTGCTTTTCGCCCCAGATGTCGAAAAATCCGCTGAAGGTGAGACCCTTCACGCCAAACAGGTTCTGCATACCCCATACAAAGGTGAACTGGATGGGAATGTAGTCCGTGTTGGCCTGTTTCTGGCTGCGTATCTCTTTGTACATCAGCTCAAAGGTGAATGTATTGGTAAAATCGCTGTTGTGCAGGAAATATTCGGCACCAAAGAGCCAGGCGTTGCTGGCAAACTGGCCGCCGTTCCACTCGACGTGCAGGCTCAGGGCTCCGAGTTTGCTGTCCTGCCAGAAGTTGAGGGCGCGTGCAATCTCGGTGTAGTAGCCCGTCGGCGTTGTCACGTTGGGATGGTAGATGTCGTTGAAGAAGAAGGTCGATCCCCACTTGTCGGCCTTGAACATTTCAAGGGTCGTGGTGAAATGTCCGCGGTTGAAGTCGTACATCTCCTGGATGTTGGTCTGTGCCTTGAGGCCAAGGGTGGCCAAGAGCATTGCTGCAACTAATAATGATTTTTTCATCGTGTTGGGTTTTAATGGTTATTGAAATAAAAAATATGCAAAAACGGCAATCCGTTTTCAACTGCAAAGATACGAATTAATCTTTAATATTTTGTAAATTTTAACACAAAATAGTTTCCTTTTCCTCTCACGCGCGAACGGAAACTGCATTTAACAAACTTAAAACAAGCAACCTACGCGAATTGCTATTTTGTACGGTTTGATGTACAGGCTGTGTGTATCGGCATTGAGCAAATCGGTAATGCCCCATTTCAGTTCGAGGGCTGTAAGCCAATTTTTGCCCATCGGCACGGCCAGCGTCAGTGCAGCTCCGGCACACAAATCGCCCAAGGCGAAAAGCACATTGTCAGTGCGCGGATTGTTGGCGTTGATGCGGCTGTAAGGGTTAGCAATTATGTGGTTACTGCAGTGGCTCAGGGCAGTAAAGTGGGTATACGGCCCTGCCAGCAAATGCAGGCGTATACCGCGAATGCTTATCTCATAGCCGGCCTGCAACACCAGTTCCACACCGCCAGTAGCAAGCACCGCCGTCTGATCGTCAACGAAAAGGCGCGCTCGTTCAAGTGTCGCAAGTGCAGACAGTTGCAGTTGCCAATCGGGGGTGATGTGGTAGCTTATGGCCACTCCCGCGTCGGCTCCCAAGGCCGGAGGAATACGGTCGGGCGCATTGTCGGCTGTCGCCAGGTTGTAGCGGTAGCCCGAAAGGTTGGGGCCGGCAGCGATGCTCCAGCTGGTATACTGGCGAAACTGGCTGACGCTGTCGGCATCCTGTGACGCAGCAAAGCCAATAGCTATCGTAAGCAATATGATTATCAGCAGGTTCTTTCTCATAATGTCAGATTGTGAATTTGAACTCGATTTTGAAGAATCCTTTCTCCTTGCCACTCATACCCTCGTTATAGCTGATGCGGCGTATGTAGTCTATTCGGATGAATTTGAATATGTTTTCAATGCCGACACTCCATTCCATATATGGCTTCTCGCCCAACGGCGAGGTACCTTCCGGCAGCTGGAAAAGCCCTGTCGGATTGTCGGCAGCGGGGTTGTTTTTGGCCGACAGGCCGCCATACAGTATGTTGAAGCCCGCAACCTCGCGCAGCCGCAGCCGCCTGACGAGCGGTATCTTGTTCAGAATCCACCCTTTGAGGTGATAGGTTGCAAAAAAAGCAGCATACTGGTCGGTGACGAATTCCATCGGCCTCATAGTGTTGAATGCCGACGACGAGATGAATACATTGTCGTTGCCGCTTGGAAAACAGAGCCTTGGATACGGAACGCGGTTCCACACGATGCCTGAGACAAGCTTGGAGTCGATATGGCCGAAAGCGCCAAGCCAGAAACGTTTCTCGGCACTGAAATCGGTGCGCTGATAGCGGAACCCGCCTTCCATCAGGGCTATGCGGTGAGTCAGGTTTATGGTTGGAGCGTCCTTTTTCAGCGTGGTGATGTTGGCACTGCCCGGGCGCCGGCTGTCGGGGTCGCGATTGGGGCTGAATGTCAGCTTGCCCATCCATTCGGCTTCGGCAAAATGGTCCACGATGCGCAGCGTTCCGTCCTCTTGATACTGATGGTATTGCAGCAGCGACGTGGGCTCGTAGCGCCGCGCCGCCAGCCACGTGTCAATACGCAGATGGCTGGGCCACTGCTTCTGCAGTCGCACCACACCCTGAGCCACATATTGCAGTTTCTGCGGCACATTGCCCGACATCATAATATTGTCGCGGTCGAAGTTGTCGAAATTCTGGCCCGGAGCCTCAAGCTCGTAACTGGCCGTCAGGCTGATGCGGTTTTGCGGTGCCTCGTGCGAGTGCAGCTCTTTGTCTTCAAAGGTGTGAATCAGTGAAGTATTGAATTTCACACGTTTGTCGCCAAAACCGTAGGCCACATATCCTTCGGCGAAATTGCGCGGATTGAGTTTTGCCGAAGTCATCGCTCCAAGTCGTATGCGCCAGCCCTCGGTGTGGTTGTGGCTGACGAAATTGTAGATCGGGCCTATGTACACACGGCTTGAATCGAATTTCGCTGCTGTGGGAATATAGCCCGTGAAGGTGATTTCACCAATGCGCCGCAGGCGTTGCATTTCCGGCAGCCGTGCCAACTCGTAGCGCAGGCTGTCGATGACGGTCTCCTTGGCAGTCAACTCGATGGGGCGCAGCTCGTTCCACACCTTGCGCCGCATCTTGGTCTTAGGCAGCGAAGCGTTGCTTGACAGTGGCGAGAAGAGACTGTCGGGCAGCAGGCTGGCCGTATCCGAGATGTTGTATTTGTGATAGATACGCACCTGATGGGCATAGACTTCCTGCAGCTTCTTGTGTATGAACATACGCCCGTAGGTGTCGCTGCGGTCGGGGATATAGCGAGCAGGCCGGGCGCTGTCGGCACTGTCGGTCCAGCGCGTGTAGGTCTGCACAATGGTCAGGTCGCGCACAAAGTTCAGGTTGACGTATGGCGAAACGGTCATACTGTATTGTGCCACAGCATAGTTGCCGTCGAGGGTTATGTACATCTGCCCCGTGAATCCGTAGCTGCGGTTGTTGGCCGGAACAAACGAGAGTTCCACGCAAGGAATGCTGTCGATTTCGACCGTATCGGTGATATAGAACTTGTAGAACGTCGTGGCCAGCAGGCTGTTAAGGGGACTGGTGAAACGGTTCAGCATCACTTCGATATCGTTGTCATAAATGTCGATGGGCACAAACATTTCGCTCAGGCTGGCATCGATGCCCTCCTGGCCCAGCATCTGGTCCAGGCCCTCCATCCGCTTGGCGGTGAGCAGGGTACGGTTTTGGCGCGGTTTTTGGCGGAACGACTGCTGCATCATCTGCTCGCGCATCGAGATGGTCAGTATCGGTGTCGCGTCGTAGGGTGTCTGGTCGATGTATTTCTCCAAGAAGTTGAGTTTGCGCCAGATGCGTTTCCCTTCAAAGTCGGGATGGAAGTCGTCGAGGGCCAGCGTCGTTTTCTCGTACACCTCGCGCCGGAAGCGCGGCAGTGCCTGAACGCGGTTCTGCTCCTTGTGTTCGATGACGGCGCGCGCCAGCTCGACGGCCGGGTTGTCGCGGCGGCGATAGCGCTTGCGGTCCTTGCGCGAGGCCGTGACGACAACCTCCTGCATCACCTGCGAGCGGGGCGACATCGTCACCTTGAGGTTGCGCTTCGCCACGCCGGCGGCTACCACCCTGACAGCAGGCTCGTAGCCCATCATCTGGAACCGCAGCGTGTCCTGCGACCCATTGGGCGACGGATTGCTGAGGCGGAAACGGCCGTTCATATCGCTCGTTGTCCCGATGGTGGTGCCCTGAAAACCGATCTGGACAAACGGCAGCGCCTCGCCGCTGACGGCATCCACCACGGTGCCCTGCACCGTCGTGGCGCGCTGCTGCCCGAAGGCCGACGCAGCGAAGGCCATCATCACGAGCAACAAGCCAACAGTCCGATACCGCGCAATAATGTTCATTCTATCTGTTTGTTATGTTGTCCATAAAAAGTCCGATGCGGTTCAGCACGGGGCAGGCCATCGACTTGTCGATGCTGATTATCACCTGACGTGCCGTGACGGTGGGGGTCAGCAGAATACGCTTGTAGCCCACGGTGGTCCCGTCGGCCAGGCGGTGACGCTTGCCGTCGGCATCGACGTAGGCAATGCAGAACCCCGCAATGCGCTGTCCCAGCGGAATATACTCCTGCAGCAGGATGCGGTTGAAGGTGACCGGCTGCTCGAAGGTCAGCGTCAGCACAGGCGTCAGTATGCTGTCGTCGGTGGTCCAGTAGGTGTCGTAGTCGTCGTCGAGCAAATTGCTGGCCACGAATGCTTTGCCGCGTTTGCCGCCTCGCGTGTGGCTGGCTTCGACATTGCCCTGACGTGCCAGGTCGGTGGCGAAGATGCTGTCCAGCGCGGCGCGCAACTCCATCAGGCGCAGCGAGTCGGCAGCATCGATCCGTCCGCGACGGTCGGGCGGCACGTTGAGCAGCAGCAGCGAGTTGCGCCCGACGCTGGTGTAGTAGATGTGCAGCAACTCGTCGAGGCTTTTGGGCTTTTCGTCCTCGTGCCAAAACCAGCCAGGGCGTATACTGACATCGGTTTCGGCTGGAATCCAATATTTTCCGCCAGCGTTGCCGCAGTTCAGCGCTTCGGTCGGCGGGGCACCCGCGCCCGGAGTGAAGCCGTCGGCATCGAGCGTCGAATAGCAAGTCGCGCCGGCCTCGCCGCTTTCGTTGCCCACCCAGCGGCAGCCGGGGCCCACATCGCTGAATATCAAAGCCTCGGGCTGCAGACGGGCCACCGTGGCGTTGAACAGCGGCCAATCGTAGGTCTGCCGCTTGCCGTTCGGGCCCTCGCCGTTGGCACCGTCGAACCATTGCTCGAAGATGCACCGCTTGCCGCTGCCGTCGTCGCTACCGTACTGCGACAGAACGCTTTCCAGCGTCAGGCGGAACATCTCATTGTAGGCGTCGCTGCCGTAGGTGGGCGCATTGCGGTCCCAGGGCGAGACATACACGCCCATCGCCAGACGGGCCTCGCTGCAGGCCTCGCTGAGTTCGCGCAGCACATCGCCCTTGCCGTCGCGCCAGCTGCTTTGTGCCACGGTATGAGTGCTTTGCGGGTTGGGCCAAAGGCAGAAGCCGTCGTGGTGCTTGGCGGTGACGATGATGCCGCCCATTCCCGCCCGGCGCGCCGTGGCGGCCCACTGGCGGCAGTCGAGGGCCGAGGGGTTGAAAAGGTCTTCCGTCTCGCTGCCGTCGCCCCACTCGGCACCGCTGAACGTGTTGGGGCCGAAATGGCAGAACATATTCATTTCCATACGCTGCCACGCCACCTGCTGCGGCGTCGGACAGGCCCCGAAGGGCTTGGGCGGCACGGGCTTGCTGCAGGCGGCAAATACCAACAACAATATCAATATCAAGTCTTTGGATTGAATAATCTTCATTTTTTGCACCTTTTTGCAAGATGCAAAGTTACGAAAAAAAGAGGAACCCGGCCGCAAGAGGCAAAAGCGACAACCCGAATCGGCAAACCGCACAGCAAACCACAAGCCATCTGCCCTGCCATTTCGACCATCGTTCAACCATCGTTCGACCATCGTTTAACCATTTAAAATGGTAGAACGATGGTCGAACGATGGTTAAACAATGGTCGAACGATGGTCGAAATAGCGGAGCGGGTGGCAGGCCTTCGATGAGGCTCGCCACCCGCTGGCTGATGTTTTGTTGAAGGTAAGAGTTTGTTTCAGGCGTCGTTCTTGATGGCCTCGCTGACGTTGATGACGTGGTCGGCGAGTTTTTCGTACTGTGCATAGAGGCTGCTGTAGGCGTTGCCGACGGCATAGTTGTATTTGCCCGTCTTCAGGGCCTCGATGTGCTCGGCACGCAGGCGGTCGCGCAGCGTGTTGACGGCATTTTCGGCATCGTTGGCGGCACGCAGGTCGGCGTTGTCGAAGTCCGCCAGGTTGGTGTCCATCACCGCAAGGGCGTTCTGCACGGCGGCGGTCATCTGCTCGAGGTTGGCGTTGAGGTGGTCGCTGAAATGGACAGCATCCTCGCGCTTGTTCTTGCGCGTCTGCGCGATTTGGAAGATGGTGTCGCCTATGCTTTCAAGGTTGTCGCTGATGCGCAGCATCGAACTCACGCGTATCGAGGCGTGCTGGCTCAGTCCGCCGCTGCCCACAGCGGTGAGGAAGTCGGTGATTTCGCGGTCCATACGGTCGGTAAGTTCCTCGTACTGGGATATTTGCTTCAGTATGGCATCGAAGGCCTTTTCGCTGTTGGCGGTGCGCAGACCCGGCAGCAAGGCGTACATCTTGAGCACCTCTTTCGAGAAGAGCTGCAGCTCTTTCTTGGCCGACTGCAGGTTGAGCTCGGCGGTCGACACGGTGCCGCCGCTGATGTAGGTCAGGTGGTACTCGTCTTTACGCTCCTTGCCGGCACCCTCTTTGGCTTCGGGCACCATACGGTCCACCAGCCACAGGATCTGGGGTATGAACCAGGCCAGCAGGACGGTGTTGCCGACGTTGAACAGCGTGTGGAACAGGGTGATGGCCATAGGCACATCGGTGGGATAGACGGATTGGACCAGCGTGACGATTGGGCGGAAGAGAGCCAGTGTGACCAGCACGCCGACGACGTTGAACACCAGGTGGGCACGCGCGGCACGCTTGCCTGCCGTGTTGGCCACGGCGGCGGCAATGTTGGCCGTGATGGTGGTACCGATGTTCTGGCCCATAACGAGGGCTATGGCCATTTCGGTGCCGAGCATACCGTTGTAGCACATCAGCAGCGTGATGGCCATCATTGCCGACGACGACTGGACAAGGCAGGTGAGCACGGTTCCGATGACGATGAACAGCAATATGGACCAGAAACCGAAGCCGCTGAGCGAGGCAATGCCTTCGAGCAGACCCGGATACTGCTCAAGATTGGGCATCGCGCCCTGCAGCAGATCCATACCCACCAGCAGCAGCGCCAGGCCGATAACCGTCTCGCCTACAGGCTTTAGAGATTCACGTTTCGAAAAAATGAAGAAAAGGCTGATGGCGGCCAGCAGCATCGGCAGCGAGAATGCACCCGAGCCTCCGCCGAGACCCAGCAGGGCGATGATCCAGGCCGTGACCGTGGTGCCGATATTGGCACCCATAATGACCGCCACGGCACCGCTGAGCGAAAGCAGACCGGCGTTGACGAAACTGACGACCATAACCGTCGTTGCCGACGACGACTGGATGACGGCCGTCACGGCGGTGCCGGTGAGGATGCCGCTCAGGGGATTGCCAGTGATGCGGCCCAAGATGGCACGCATTTTGCTTCCGGCGGCTTTCTGCAGGCCTTCGCTCATCATTTTCATAGCGAAGAGGAACACTGCCAGCGCACCGGCGAAATTAATGATAATCATCAAGATGTCTGTAAAACTCATTTTGTTTCTGTTTTTTGTTTCTGGATGCAAATTTACACAGCGCGCCGCTAAAAGCGGTTACATTTCGGTTAAGATTCGGTTAAGATATTGTTTCGCATTTGTTACGGAAATGTTACAATAATGAATGTGTTTGTGCGTTAATGTGTTAGTGTTAGTATTTGGAAACTTGATTATTATTCTATACCTATTAAGATGCTAAATATAAAGACTGGAAAGCTATGGGTTGCAGTGTTTTGCGCTTTTGTGTCCGCCTGCAGGGAAAGCGGGCCGCAAATGCCTGTCGACACGGTGCCCATCAGGATTGAGGACAGCAGCGAAGTGACTGTGGAGGAATACGACACTGCGGGCATCTACGGTTTTGTCAACCTTGCCGATGTTGTGCCCGATGCCATTCAGGAAATACGCTATTTCGGGACGTACAACTTTGTGGGCAGCCGCATCGACGGCTACCTGCAGCCCACAGCACTGCTGTCGCGGCGCGCGGCCGACAGCCTGCGCCGCGTCAGCGACGAACTTGTGGCTCAAGGTTATAGGTTGAAGATTTTCGATGCCTACCGGCCGCAAATGGCTGTGGACCACTTTGTACGCTGGAACCGCAACGTTAGCGACACGCTGATGCGACGCTATTTTTATCCCAACGTCGACCGGCGCAGGCTGTTCCAACTTGGGTATATAGCGTCGAAAAGCGGCCACTCGCGCGGCTCGACGGTCGATTTGACGCTCTTTGATATGCGCACGGGCAAAGAAGTGGATATGGGCGGCACGTTCGACTGGTTCGGGCCGGAAAGCCATCCCGGATGTGGCGGCGACCCCGCAACGGGACGCTACCGACAGAACGACACCATCACGGCCGAGCAGTTCCGTAACCGGATGACGCTGCGCAACGCTATGCTGCGCCACGGGTTCCGTCCGCTTGCCACCGAGTGGTGGCACTTCACGCTGCGCAACGAGCCATACCCTGACACCTATTTCAATTTCCCGGTCAGGGATTTAAGTAATTGAGAGTCGGATTCTTCAGCCTTTGTTGCCGTCGGGTGGCAGGGCGTGGTGGTTCCGCGTCAGGAAGACTTGCAGCAAGAATAGCACTCCGATATATATTGCCACCTTGTATGGTCCGCCGAGTATGGCCGACAAAGGCCCTACGATGAGCGGCGACAGAAACTGCCCCAGATAGAGCGCTGCCGAAATGAGCGGCATCACGGTAATGGCGGCGTCGCGTCCGCCTTTGATGCTGGCTATGGTGTTGACGTAGGGAACGCCGGCGCCGTTGGCGAGTCCGATAAGCGTCGAAGCGACAATCATTCCTGTAAGACCTGGAAAGAATGCCAACACACCATATCCGGCAATGAAAAAGAGTGGGGCGGCGTATTTCATCTGGCGGCGCATTTTGCGCATCAGCCATCCGAAGAGCAGACCGATGCCGAAGGCCACGACATCGAGCCACACCATCACCAGTGTCGTCGTCAGCGGGTCGATGCCAGCCTGGTGCGCGGTCAGTGCAAAATTGGTGGGATAAACAAAGAAGAGTATCATTATCAGCAGCATTGCCGTCACCGAAGGATGGAAACGTGTCAGGGTGCTCAATTTGATTTTTGAACCTTTGGCCGCCAGTTGCTCGTTGGGCAGCAATGCAGCAACAAGCACCATTGCCGGCAGTGCCGCCAGATAGACGAGGAAAGCGTATCGCCATTCGATGGTGGCCAGCAGACCGGCAAGCAGTGTGGCAATGACGCCACCCATCTGGTTCATCGCGGCGGAAAGGCCCATCAGCCTCCCCTGCTCTTCGGGCGGGAAATAGTAAGAAAGGAGGCCTGTCGAAAGCGGCATTATCATACCGACGCTGATGCCCAACAGGGCACGCATTGTGAGCAGCAGGGCAATGTCGTCGACGAGGAAAGCGCCGGCACCGGCGACGACATACAGTGTAAGTCCTGTTAAGGCCAAAGTGCGTGTCCGCATCAGTCGGCATAGCGGACGGAAAAGGAAGGTGGTGACAATGATAAGCAGTGCGGGAAGGCTGACAATGAGTTGGATGGTCAGCGGACTGCAGTCGGCAAAGTGTTGTTGGATAGCTCCCAAAGCCGGAGCTATAGCGGCGCCTGCCATAACGGTGAGCAGGCTGATAGAGAGGATGGCATAGGTCAATCCACGCAAGTTTTTTTTCATTTCTTGTGTCTTTTTTTGTTAGTAAACCGAGTGGAGTTGTCCGCTCTACCAAGCGGAAAGCCAGCGATTTGAACTGTAGTCAGCCCTGCTGTTTTCGTGTGCAAAGATACGATTTTCCTATGAAACAGCCAAAAAAAATCTAAAACGAAAACCAAAACTGCAGACAAGGCCACCTGCGTAGCAAAATTAGGGTACCTCTGATTGCTACTTTTTCAAACTGCAAACAAAACGAACATTTAGAGGTTGCCGATAATCGTCTGCCGACCTTTTCCGTTTCAGTTTTCTTTTTAGTCGGTTAGTATTCTATGCTGCGATGCTTTAGATTTCCCGCTTCAATAGAGCAATCAGCTGGTCGGCATTGGCGTTGAAGGCAGGCAGCGTCAGTTGCGCCTGGTTGTAGTATGGCAGCCGCAGCTGGAGTTGGGCAGTTATGTATTCACGCACCTGTTCGGGTGTTTTGTCTTTCAGCAGCGGGCGCGAGCGGCGCGCGTGTGCGATGCGCTGCATTATGTCGTCGACGCTCATCTGCAGGTGGACGGCGGTGCCGTGCTGGAGAATGAAGCGTATGTTGTCGTCGTTGCAGGGCGTTCCGCCGCCGGTGGATATGATGGCGTTGTCAATTTGGGCTGTGCTTTGCAGTATTTGCCGTTCGATGATGCGGAAAGCCTGCTCGCCATAGTGGCTGAAGAAGGTGGAGATTGAGGTGTGGTATTTGATTTCGATGGCTTTGTCGGTGTCGAAATACTGCCAGCCGAGCAAGCGGGCGGCATCGCGGGCAAGGGTGGTTTTGCCGCTGTAGCTGTAGCCTATGAGGTAGATGCGCATAAATGAATGCGTTAGCGGTTTATTTTCCAGTTTTTTTGTGTCGTGTTGCCTACGGCGTCGGCGACGCGGAAGGTAACGGTGTTCTGCCCTTTGTGCAGATGGCGTGCGTCGACTGTGAGTGTTGATGTCTTTCCGTCGTGCTCGGCGACGTGCCACTGGCCGTTGATGAAGCAGTCGTAGGAGACGATGCCTGTAAGGTTGTCGTCAATCTTTACGGTGATCTTGCCTGCTTTGAGGGTTTTGCCGCTGCTGAAATTGAGCGGCTTGACGGTTGGCGCAACGGTGTCGATGCGGATGGCGAAACTGCCGAAAGAGCGCGAAACGGCGTGCAGGCAGGTATCCTGTATGGTGGTAGGCAAAGCACTGACATTGTTGCCGTTGATGCAGACCACCGTGAGTTTGTCCTGCAGGTTTTGGTCGATGCCGTCAGGGAGATCAATCCATAGGTCGAAACTTTGATGCGGCGGCAACGGGTTACGTACCAAGCCGATATAATGCCGGTCGGTGAGCGAAAGCGGGTCTTTGCTGCGCCGATACGAAAGATGGTCATTGTCGTAGACCGTATAGGGCGGGATGCTGACGGAGAAGTTGTCCTGGCGAAGCCTGAAGTGCTTGAAATAGGTTATCGGATCGCCTGTGGCAGAAATCGACGGTGGCGTGGCATTTTGCGCCTGTTCTTCTTGGGGGGTGGAGCGCAGATAAAGTGTCTGCTGCGCGTAGTTGCCTTTGTGGTCGCTGACGCGATATTGGATTTTGTGTATCAGTGTGTCGTTGAAGCAGATGTAGCCGCCGTCGCGATAGGCGGTGCTGAAATTGTTGCGGTCGCCGCGCAGATGACGAGTGATGATGTAGTATTCGCGGGTGCGCTGGTAGTGTGGATAGTCGATGATGGCATTGATGGCTCGCGTCTCGTCGAAGACGAAGGTTGGGATGGTGTAGACATAGAACAGCGAGTCGTCGACAAAGATGTCGATGCGGTGGATGCCGTTCTTGTTTCGCGAGCCGGGTTCGTACTGGTCGTAGGTATAGATGCCGGTATAAAAGCGTCCACTGACGTCGATGGTATCATACATCGGCAACTGCTTGGCAAGAAAAGTAAGTGTCTTGTTTTTGCCGTCGAAGGTGGCACCCGCGTCGGCGGGATAGAGCTTGATGCCTGCTATTGTCGGCGCAATCAGGTCGTTGTAGGGGATGCCGAAAAGTAGCGGGTTGATGGGTTGGTCGTTTTCGGCAAGGCGTATTTCGTAATGCAGGTGAGGCCCTGCGGAACCGCCGGTATTGCCGGTAAGGGCGACCAGCTGTCCCTTGGTGACGCGGATGGAGTCCTTGGGCAGCTCGACATCGAAGGCATAGACGTGATTATTGTACTGATAGTCATTGACAAACTGCCCGATTTCGCCACAAAACTGGCTGAGGTGCATATAGACGGTACGATAGCCGTCGGGATGGGTGATATACAGCACTTTGCCACCACCCCAGGCCGAAATGTTGATGCGCGAGACGTAGCCGTCGTTTGGGGCATAGACGCGCTCGCCCTCCTTGCCACCTGTACGCAGGTCGAGCCCGCTGTGGAAATGATTGGGACGTATCTCGCCAAAGCCGCCAGCCATAGAGACAGGCAAGCGTATGGGCAGGGTGGTATAGCATTCGGGGGCAGCGATCTTCGTTCCTTGGAAGGTCTGCGGTGTCTGGCAGAATGCAGTTATGGAAATTAACAAGAATAAAATCAAAATCATACAAATGGTCTAATATAGGAAAGCGTTATTCCGCCATCAGTTCGGAGGCGGTTTGGAGAGCTGCCGGCGAAGGCGGGTCGGACGAAAGCATTACGGCGACTTCGCGGCGGCGTTCGTCGGCGTTGAGTTGTCGTATTCTGGATGTTGTGCGGCCAGCGCCGTCGTCTTTATAAACCTTGTAGTGCTGTGCAGCGCGCGCGGCGATCTGCGGCAGATGAGTGATGGCAATGACCTGCATTCCCTGAGCCATACGCTGCATAATACGTCCCACCTTCACCGAAATGTCGCCTGAAATGCCCGCATCTATCTCATCGAATATGATTGTGGGCAAAAGTCGCGAATGCGATGTCAGGGCCTTGATTGCCAGCATCAGGCGAGACATTTCGCCGCCGGATGCCACCTTGGACAGCTCGCGAAGCTGGCCGCCCTTGTTGGCGTTGAAAAGCAGCTGCACATTGTTGTTTCCAAGCGGACCATAGTCCGGCAGGGTTTGTATGTCGGCCTTGAGGGTGGCATTGGCAAGTCCAAGGTCGCCGAGCAGAGGAGCGATTTGTTTTTCAAGTTGGCTGGCAGCTTTACGTCGGCATTGGGTCAGGGTATCTGCCTTGTGTTGCAACTCATTGAAAGTCTTATCTACGGCTTCCATCATCTCCTTAATCTGATGTTCAATGCTGCCTGCCTCGCCAAGTTTGCTGTCCAGCTGGCGCTGAATCTCCAGCAGTTCGGACACGGTAGCGACATTGTGCTTCTTCTGCAGACGATAGACGAGGTCAAGCCTGTCGTCCACCTGCTGCTGCCGCTCGGGAGAGAAATTGATGTCTTCGCCGATGGCCTCAAGCGAGCTGACGATGTCGCGCAACTCTATCACCGTCGATTCGAAGCGTTCGTTCAGCTGGTCGATTTCCTTGTGGCAGTCAGCCACTTTGGCGACCATAGTCTTTGCGGCATTGAGGCGCTGCAAGGCCGAATCCTCCTCGCCGTCGCACAGTTCCACAGCCTGCGACAGAGCCTGCTTGATGCCTTCAGCATTGGCCAGAATCGAGGCTTCCTGCTCCAATTCCTCCTGTTCGCCGTCGCTTAGGTTGGCCTGTTCCAGTTCGTCGAAAAGGAACTTGTTGTAGTCGTAGTCCTTGCGGTTCTGCTGCTCGGTGGCGATAAGGTCTTCCAATTTGTGTTTCAGGCTTGTATATTGCCGCAGCGAGTCGCGGTATTCTGCGAGCTGCTTATGGTCGGCAGCCATACTGTCGAGCAGCGAGGTCTGGAAAGTGCTGTCGCCAAGCAGCAGGGTGGCGTGCTGGGAATGTATGTCGATCAGAGAGGCACCAAGCTGACGCAGGAAAGGCAACTGGACAGGCGTGTCGTTGACGAATGCGCGTGATTTGCCGCTGGGAAGGATTTCACGGCGAAGGATGACGATGCCGTCGTCGCTGTAGTCGACATCGTTGTCGGCAAACATCTCGCCAAGATTGAGGGCGGCCGTGTCGAATTGAGCTTCGACAACGCATTTGAGGGTGCTGTCATAAAGGACCTTGCTGTCGGCGCGTTGGCCAAGCAGCAGACCTAAGGCACCAAGCATTATGGATTTGCCGGCACCCGTTTCGCCAGTGATAGCCACAAAGCCACCGTCGAAGTCGATGTCACTCTGCTGTATGAGTGCGTAGTTTTCTATATGTAGAGTACGTAACATTGTGTATCGTAGTTTATTGCAGGATCGGAGCTATGCGTCGGATGGCGGCACAGAGGGTGTCGACTTCGTCGCGGGTATTGTATACGGCAAACGAGGCGCGCACGGTGCCGGGGATGCCGTAGCGGTCCATAATCGGCTGGGTACAGTGGTGCCCCGTGCGGACAGCGATGCCCAATTTGTCGAGCAGCGTACCGACATCGTAAGGGTGGGCATTGCCGATGAGGAACGAGATGACAGAAGTCTTGTCAGGCGCAGTGCCATAGATTCTAAGTCCCTCTATCTGCTGCAGTTGCCCTGTGGCGTAGTCGGTGAGTTCTTTCTCGGTGGCGGCAATGGCGCCGATGCCGATTTGGCTGATGAAGTCGATAGCCGTGCCGAGTCCCAGCACATCGCCGACGGCTGGCGTGCCTGCTTCAAATTTGAACGGCAGTTCGTTGTATGTGGTTCGCTCGAAGGTGACATCCTTTATCATCTCGCCACCGCCTTGGTAGGGTGGCATTTGTTCAAGCAACTCCTCGCGACCGTACATAACACCCACGCCCATAGGACCATACATCTTATGCCCCGAAAAGCAGTAGAAGTCGCATCCCAGCTGCTGCACGTCGACCTTGCGATGCGATATGGCTTGCGCTCCGTCGACAAGCACCGGAATTTCGCGGCTATGCGCTATCCTGATGATTTCGGCTATCGGGTTGACGGTGCCGAGCGTGTTGCTGACATTCGTCACGGCGACGATACGGGTGCGTTCGTTGAGGAGCGCCGCGAATGCATCGAGGTCGAGGATGCCCTGGTCGTCGAACGGAATGACACGCAGTGTGGCACCCTGCCGCTCGCAAGCCAACTGCCAAGGCACTATGTTGCTATGGTGCTCCATCGCCGACACCACCACCTCGTCGCCTTTGCCTATGAAACGCTGGCTGAACGAGCTGGCCACCAGGTTGATACTTTCGGTTGTGCCACGTGTGAAGACAATCTCGTGACTATGGCGTGCATTGATGAACTCCTTGACCTTGCGGCGCGTCTGCTCATACTGCTCTGTGGCCTGCGACGCCAGATAGTGCGCACCGCGGTGTATGTTGCTGTTCAGCGACTTATAGTAGTCGCAGAGGGTATCGATGACACACTGCGGCTTCTGCGTCGTTGCGGCATTGTCGAAGTAGACAAGCGGTTTGCCATAGACCGTTTGATTGAGTATCGGGAATTGACTGCGAATATCCATTTTTAGGAGTAGTTGATGATAGTAACCGTTATTATTTGCTGTATTTTATATACATAAATACCAAATACACAATGATTAGCAGCAGGAAGACATAGAATGCCCAGCTGCATCCCGCCTTGGGCAGCGGCCTGTCCTTGCGAAGCAGTACCCGATGGAAATCGAATTTGTTTTCGCCTTCTTCGCTGTTGCTCATTGGACAGACACTTTTTTGCGCTTGCGCACTATAGACCTGACAATCAGGAACACTACCGCCACAACAAAGACGACGATAATAATCTTCGACAGCAAGGCGCTGTATTTGTATATGAATGCCATTCCTCCGGCTTTGGCCGCCAGGTAGCCTATCAGGGCCAGAATGCAGTTCCACGCGCCGGCACCAAGGAATGTGAACAGAGTGAACGCACCGATATTCATTTTCGAAAGTCCCGCCGGAATGGATATCAACTGCCTGATTACCGGAATAAAACGGCCAACCAAGGTACTTACCACACCGTGCTCGTTGAAATACTTCTCGGCACGTTCCATCTTCTCGCCCGACAGGCGCAGGGCGTGTCCCAGCTTGCTGTCGACAAACTTATAGATGATCGGGCGGCCCAGCCAGCGCGACAAGAAATAGTTGAAATAGGCGCCCAGCAAGGCTCCGATTGTGCCGAACAGGACGATAAGCCATATTTTGATGTTCGTCGGGGTTTCAGGCTCGGCGGCAACCATCACGGCAGGCGGTATGACGATTTCCGACGGGAAAGGGATAAAGCTGCTCTCGACGGTCATCAAGCCACCCAGGGCGCCGTAGACCATAATTTCCGACCCGCCGGTGATGACCTCTTCGTATTTCTTCACCACTTTAGCCACCCAGCCGTGATAGTGCGCATCGGCCTCGCCGATGCCATCGTCCGCCGTCGCGTTGTGACCCAGCACAGGCCCTTCGGCAATGCCAGCCGCAACATCGTCCTCGCCAGCGTCAACGGCAATGAAGTCAGCCTCTTCGCGTTCAAAAGCCGCCACCGTGCTATCCTGCGCCTTGGCACCGAAGGCCAAAGCCAGTAGGAATACAAATACCAGATTGTAATATCTCATAATGTGTTCTTTTTTTCGTCGTTCAGATATGATTTGATAATATTCATAACCTCAAGATTGTCCGCCAGTTCGGGGAAATAATCGAGCAAGGCGCGCGCTCCCTCCTCGCCTTCCATCAGGCAGGCCCTCACGGCATTGTAGAGCATATTGCGACGCCCCGTCATATAGTAGCAGTAGGCCAGCCGCTTGTTGAACTCCAGGACAAGCTCACAGTCCGTCAGACCGGCACTGAGAGCCTCGAGCGCCTCGTCATAGTTGCGGCGCATAATGTTATAGTCGGCCAAAGCCAGCCAACCCTGCTCAAAGTCAGAATAGTACGGCTTCGCGCACACGAAAATGCGGTCCGCGTTGTCATAGTCGCCGCTGTCGGCATAGATCATTGCCAGAGTGGTAAGAAAAATCGGTGACTCAGGGTCGATTTTCAGTGCCCGCTTGGCGGCATCGATGGCGGCATCGTACTCGCGCAGAAAGGCATAGCAGGTCGACATCGTGTGCCACGCCTCGGCATAGAACGGGTCCTCGTCAAGGGCCTTGCGGTAGTAAATATTGGCAGTGACGGCATTGTCCTGAAAGCGGAATATTTCGCCAATGCGGAAGTACACATAGGCCTTGTCCTGCGTGTGCTGGCAGGCATCGTGCAGCGCCGCCACGGCCTTCGTCTGGTCGCCCATAGCGCTGTAGCAGGCCGACAGCTGCATATATGCATAGTAGAACTCATTGTCGATGGTTGTGGCATACTGGTATGCGTCGACGGCCTTCTCGTAAAGCCCCGCAGCGCAATAGCCTTCGCCAAGGCAATACCAGCCCACCTTCGAGTAGGGATGCTCCTGGACAAAACGGCTGTAGAAATGTATCCATTGCTCGATCAACCCGTCGTCCTCATAGCAGTTGGCCAGCTCATAAAGCGTATGCTCGTCCTCAGGCTTCACCCTCAGCGCACGGCGGTAGTAGTTGCGGGCCTCCTCGCGCTGGTCCATCTTCACGTATTCGTCGGCTATGTTGCTGTATATTATGCCCAGTTCGTAACCGTCGGCGGCGGCCTTGTGATAATACTGTATGGCCTTGCGCGGCTGCTCCAGGGCACTGTACACCACGCCCAGCGCATACAGCACGTCGGTGTCGTCGGGCTCTATGCGTTCCAGCTGCTTCAGCAGCGAGTAGGCCTCCTTGTATCGTTCCTTGAAACAGAGCAGGTGCACGCGGCGCAGACGTATCTCGTTGGACGAAGGGAACAGCTTCTCGCCATAGCTGACCGACCTTTCGAGGCCATCGCCGTCGGCAGTCTCAAGATAGAAGTCGATGATGGTTTCCAGCTCCTCAACGTCATAGTAGCGGCTGTCGCCCCTGCGCTCCATAGCTTCGAAGCCCAGCACCAGTTGCTTCACGTCGTCCTGATAGTTTTTAAAACGGTCTGTGTTCATTATTTTCAATGCAAAAACATAAATATCACCTGCTTGCGTAGCACATAAGCGGTGAAATCCAACTACAAAGTTACGCTTTTTTTTGTAGTCGGCACCTTCCGGCTCCGTTTTTTGTTAAATGGTTTTTCAACAGCAGTCACTTCCGCCCCGACAATGCTTCGATGGCAAGCGCATAGCCCTCCAGGCCAAGTCCGCACACCATACCGCGGCAGGCGCTGCTGAGCAGCGAATGGTGGCGGTAGTCCTCGCGGGCAAAGATGTTGCTGATGTGCACCTCCACGGCAGGGGCCGCAACGGCGGCAAGGGCATCGTGCAGCGCCACGCTGGTGTGGCTGTAGCCGCCGGCATTGACGACGAGGCCGTCGGCACTGAAGCCCACCTGCTGTATGCGGTCGATGAGCTCGCCCTCGATGTTGCTCTGGAAATAGCCGATCTCGTTGTCGGCAAAGCGCTGGCGCAAGCCCTCCACAAACTGCTCCATCGATACAGAGCCGTACACCTCGGGCTCGCGCACCCCCACAAGGTTCAGGTTGGGTCCGTTGATAATCTCTATATGTTTCATTGGCTGCATATTATAAATGAAAGGCCGTCCGTTCGGGCGGCCTTTCGTATCGTCAGACAATGTATCTTCAATTAGATGATACCCTGAGCAAGCATAGCCTTGGCAACGCGCATAAAGCCAGCGATGTTGGCACCCTTCACATAGTTGATGGTACCGTCGGCTTCCTTACCGTGCTCGACACACATATCATAGATGTTGTCCATAATCGTGTGGAGGTTCTTGTCGACCTCTTCGGCAGTCCAGTTGCGGTGCTCAGCGTTCTGGCAGATCTCGAGGCCCGAGGTGGCAACACCACCGGCGTTGACAGCCTTACCAGGACCGAAGGGCACTTTAGCCTTCTGGATGGCGGCGATAGCCTTGGGCTGGCAACCCATATTCGAAACCTCAGCAACATACTTCACGCCGTTCTTGAGAAGTTCCTTAGCGTCATTCTCGTCCAGCTCGTTCTGGAAAGCGCAAGGCATAGCGATGTCGCAAGCGACGCTCCAAGCCTTCTTGCCGGCGGTGAACTTGGCCAGTTTCGGGAACTTGGTGGCCATATCCTCAACCTTGTTGCGGTTCGAGGCACGCATCTCGAGCATATAGTCGATCATTTCGGGCTTGATACCGTTCTTGATCTCGCAGACACCGTCGGGGCCGCTGATAGCGACGACCTTGGCACCCAGCTCGGTAGCCTTGATGGCAGCACCCCAGGCAACGTTGCCGAAGCCCGAGAGAGCAATCTTCTTGCCCTTCAGGGTGTCACCGTTCTGCTTCACCATACGGTCAACATAGTAGACAGCGCCGAAACCAGTGGCCTCGGGACGGATGAGGCTACCACCCCAGCCGTAGCTCTTGCCGGTCAGAGCGCCGGTCGAGTGCTCGCGAGCCAGTTTCTTGTAGGCACCATAGAGGTAGCCGATTTCGCGGCCGCCAACTCCCACGTCGCCGGCAGGGCTGTCCTGGTCGGGACCGATGTTGCGCCACAGCTCATACATAAAGGCCTGGCAGAAGCGCATAATTTCGGCGTCGCTCTTTCCAACGGGGTCGAAATCCGAACCACCCTTGCCACCACCGAGGGGCAGCATCGTCAGGCTGTTCTTGAAGATCTGCTCGAAGCCCAAGAATTTCAGCATCGAAACGTTCACAGCCTTGTGGAAACGCAGACCACCCTTGTAAGCACCGAGGGCGGCGTTGAACTGGACACGGTAGCCCAAGTTGGTGCAAACCTCGCCCTTATCGTTGACCCAAGTCACGCGGAAAGTGAAGATGCGGTCGGGCTCGACAATGCGCTCGACGATCTTGGCAGCCTCAAATTCGGGATGCTTGTTGTATTCTTCTTCGATGGTCTCCAGGACCTCGCGAACGGCCTGTAAATACTCGTTTTCGCCCGGATGTTTGGCCTCCAGGTTGGCCATAATTTCATTTACTTTCATCTTAATCAGTTATTTAAAATAAAATTTTGTTTTTATTTGAGAAAACAAATGTACTACATATTTCTGATATGGAAAAATTTTTTTTAGTTTATTTTTCACAATATGTGTATCGCATTGATTTACACCGCCTGGCAAACGCGCCCCTCTGTCGGCCACAAAAGGTCACGAATGCCGCCGCGCCGCCTTGCGCCGCCGGGCACCGGCTCCCCGCCCCTGCCCCGGCTCAGGCGTAGCACTGGCAGACGAAGTGGCGCAGGCGCGTCTTGACGTAGTCGCGGTCCTCCATAAACGACATATGGGCCACGTCGTCGAGCAGCAGCACCTCGGCCCGCTTGGGGACCATAGCCTGCGACAGGCCCATCTCGATGGGGATGCGGGCATCGTTCTTGCCATAGACGAAAAGCACCGGCACATCGAGGCGCGCCAGCGTCCTGACGCGCGACGTGCGCACCTTCATTCCCCGCTGGGCGGCGATGATGCCCTCCTCGCTCGTCTCGAGGCACTGGTCGCGCAGCTCCTTGATGTCCTGCGCCAGGATTTCGCGCTTCGAGTCGTCGAACAGGTTGGTGATAAAGTCGACGATGAAGCCGGCGCGGTTCTGGTGCACCTGGCGGCACACCTCGTCGCGACGCAGCCGCTTGGCGCCGTCGTCGGCCATAGCGTGCGAATGGAGCAGCGCAAGTCCCTGAAGCATATAGCCATAGCTGTCGGCAAAGGCAAGGGCCACATATCCGCCCAGCGAATGGCCGGCCATCACGCAGCGCTCCACGCCGGCATCGTCAAGCACGGCCTTCACGGCATTGGCCATAAAGTCCATCGTGTGCACATCCGAGTAGGTGGCACTGTATCCGTGGCCCGGCAGGTCGATGGCTATGACGCGCATCGTGCGCATATATGTCAGTATGAACGAGCTCCAGACGTTCTGATTTTGCAGAAAGCCGTGCAGCAGCACCAGCGTGGCCGGATGCTCGCGACCCTCGTCGCGATAGTGCAACTCGCGGTTTTCAAACGTTATAACCTTGTGTTTTTCCATTGTCGACAGTGTTGGAATTCGGGTGCAAAATTACGCCTTTTTTCCGCAACTGCAACTGTCTGTGCAAAAAAGAAATCATCAGCCAAATGTTAATAAAGTGTAAAAAAACGGCCCCTCTCCCACCGTCCGCCCCCGGCCAGGGAGCGGAAAGGCCCAAAATCGACCCTCGCAAACCACTGATTTACAGCACCAGTACTGCCCGTTGTACAGTATATGTACAGTATATGTACAGTATTTGTACGCTTCGGA
>R12__coassemble_78_pt1 | contig 38015 bp, 40 predicted proteins | sample R12__metabat2_low_PE_028 | metagenome-assembled genome bin R12
GGATTTGGTGGGGTTTGCCTTGGCGGGGGTGGCTTTGTTTTCAGCGGGAATGGCTTTGTTCTCAATTGGCTGTTGCTTGATGCTGTCGGCTGCAAGCTCGGCGACAAGCGGCGCGTTTGCGGGGCTGTCGCCGTTGGCAAACTTGACGATGGTGGTGACGAAAAGCAGCAGGCAGGCGGCAGCGGCCACCGTTGTCCACAGCGGCATCAGGCGGCGCTGTGTCGTGGCGTCGCGCAGCACGATGGGCTTGCGCTCTCTTGTCGCCGCCTTGGGGCCTCCGTCGCGCAGCGACTCGAAGCCGGCGTAGGGCATCGTGGTGCCGCTGGGCAGGGTCAGCTCGGGGTCGTAGAGGTCGGCCAGCTCCTGCCAGTCGGGGTGCGAGGCCAGCGCCTTCTCCACCTCGGCGGTCTCAGCTTCGTCGAGCAGACCTTCCTTGTAGCGGAACAGATAGAGTTCTATGTTGTCGTCGTTTATCATTTTCTTTAACGTTAACTTTAACCTTAACTTTAACTTTAACTTCAGATAGATTTATAGGGTCTTCAGGGTTCTGATTTGCTGAGTTTTTTTCTCATCGCGGTGCGGGCACGGAAAAGGTAGACTTGCACCTGCTGGTCGCTGATGTCGAGCATCCGGGCGATTTCTTTGTAGCTGTATCCGTCGACGTCGCGCAGCTGCAGTATGGAGCGCTGTATCTCGGGCAGGCTGGCCAGGGCTCCGGCCATCTCGTCGCTCAGGCCCCAGTCGCGGTGCTCGTATGAGTCCTCCCCTGCTTCGGCCATATCCTGGTGCGCGCGTGCCACCACGCTGTCGTGGCGGAAGCAGTCGATGAGATAGCGGCGCGCCGCGGTGAGGAGGAACCCCAGCCCCTTTTCGACCGACACCTGCTCCTTGATTTCCCACAGCGATGCGAATGCTTCCTGCATCGCGTCCTCGCCGCGCATACGGTCGCCGCAGTTCCAGACGGCGAAGCGCAGCACGCTGCCCGACCAGGACTGGATGTGTTCGTTGTATTCGGCGCGGGTCATTGGGGGTGTCGGTGTGAATGATTATGCCAGCACGGCGATGATGGTTTCGGCCACGAGTATGCCGGCGACGAGATGGCCCATCACTATTGCCGCCGGGATGATTGCGTTGGAGTATTTGCTCAGTCGTTTCATTGCTGTAATGTTTTGGTCGTTTTCTGCATATAAGTCGTTTCAGGGGGCGAAAATATTACAGCACGGGTGGCTTTTTTTTGAAAATATAGTACAATGGTTTAATTATCAGGTTGCTATTTGTTGTTAAAATTGTCGATTTTCAGCACCCAGACGTGGTCGAGGGCGTTGAGCCGGTCGCCGTTGACGGCCGAGAGGTCGATGGTCAGGAGATTGTTTTTATTCTGCTTCCAGGGCAGGTCGTTGTTGGTGCCGAGCAGGCGGATTGTGGCCTCTTGGGGCAGTTTGAAGCTCAAATGTTCCTCGACCTGCTGGCCGGGACGGTCGAAAAGCAAGATATAGAAGGCGTCGCCGCGGCGCGTGAAGCAGCGCGTGGTCTGGTACGAGCTGGCCATACCTCTCCACGCCGACGGCACGGGTTCGAACTCGCCGCCATCCTTGCTCCACAGCAGCCGGGCCGAGGCTTCGAGGTCCTTCTCGCGGAAGTGGACATTGAGCGGCAGCTCCTGTCCCTGCTTGAGTTTCAGCGTCTTCACAGCACGGTCGTTGTCGGCCCAGTTCTTGTTGTAGTAGAGCAGGGTGTCGTCGCCACGGGTGACGATGATTTCGTCGTCGGCTTCGGTGCGGAGGGTGTAGGTGCCGTCGGCCGGCACGGTGACGGTGCCCTCCCAGATGACGCTGAAGTCGTCGACGGCGATGGTTGGGTCGGGCGAGTTGCGCACCCAGTCGAAATCAATGCTGTCGCTGATGGGCAGCCACTTGACTATGCGTTTGTATTCTTGGGTAATCTTCACCGTCTGGCAGCGCCATCCGTCGTCGGGCGGCTCGGAGCCATAGATGGCTTCGCCGTTGATTTTCAGCCAACGGCCCAGCGCCAGCAGACGCTCCTGCTGAATAAAGGGAATGGTGCCGTCGGCCATCGGACCCACGTTGAGGGTCAGCCCACCGCCTGTGGCGACGAGCTCGCAGAAATGCTGTATCAGCTGGCGGTCGGTGAGGAAGTTGGCGACATCCTCGTTGCGGTTGAAGCCGAAGCTGCGCCCTATGCCGCGGCATTCGGCCCAGGGGCGGTCGCCCTGGGCGCTGAGCCCGGCGCTGAGGCCGGCGCTGTATTCGGGCGTGCGGAAGCCGTGCTGCGTGCCGCTGCCCCAGCGGTCGTTGACAATGGCATCGGGGCCAATGGTGTTGTAGTACCAGCTGATAAGCTCCTCCGAGCGGAACTGCTTGGCGCTGTTCAGCCAGTCGCCGTCGGTGAAAATGAGGTCGGGACGGTAGCGGCCGACGAGCTCCTTGAACTGCGGAACCATATAGTTGTCGACATAGTCGCCAATCTTCTTGGGCGGGTCTTGCATCCAGATGTGGCGCGGATTGCTCCATTCGGGCAGCGAATAGTAGAAGCCCATCCTGAGCCCCTTGCGGCGCACGGCGACGGTGAGTTCCTCGACGATGTTGCGGCGCGGACCGCTGACGGTGCTGTTCCACGTGGGCTGTTGGGGACTGTCCCACAGGCAGTAGCCGTCGTGGTGCTTGGTGACGAGAACCACGTAGCGCGCCCCGGCGTCGCGGAACAGCTGCGCCCACTCGTCGGGCTGCCACAGTTCTGCCTTCCAATGCTTTGTCAGCTCGGCATACTGCTCGAAGACGGGCAGCGTGGTGTCGGCATAAAGGCTCATAATGCGGCGGCGCCCGCTGTCGCCCGTCATCAGGCCGCGGTAGAACCACTCGCCGTAGCCTTCCTTGCTGGCGTAGGCCGGAACACTGTAGAGGCCCCAGTGGACAAAGATGCCCAGGCGGGCGTCGCCGAACCACTGCGGATAGCCGCGCTCGTTGATTGATTTCCAGTTGGCTTCGACCTGCTGGGCTTGCGGAACGAAAACGAAGACGAAAACGAAAAAAAAGAATGCGACTATGTTTTTCATAACGTGTCTGAAGTTAAAGGTTACCTCTAAAAATTCGTTTAATTCGCGTTTTGCTTGCAAAACAAATTACTCAATATCAATTCGTTTAATTCGAACAATTCGCCGTTTAAAACAATTATCGGAGAACATCTAAAGTTATGGTTAACGTCATTTTACAGCGTTTCGATTCTCACAGTCCGCAGATTCATCACGGCATCGTAGAAGCGCACGCTTTCCGACTGGCGCACCTCGACGTCGAGGCGGCAGTCGAGGTTGAAATCCTGGTTGCGCGGCACAAGGCCGAAATCCTTGATGATACGCATAATGTCGTTCATCGCGGCATACTCGAAATGCAGGCGGTAGCGGATGTCGATGGTCTTTTCGACGACGGTGGCGTTCTGTATGGCGTCGCGCGCGGCGGTCTTGTAGGCGTTGGCCAATCCACTGGCGCCCAGCAGTATGCCGCCGAAATAGCGCACCACGACGATGAGCGTGTCCGTCAGGTCGGCGCTGAGCAGCTGGCCGTAGATGGGGCGTCCGCCGGTGCCGCTGGGCTCGCCGTCGTCGTTGGCGCGGAAGGCGTCCTTGTTGGGGCCGAGGATGTAGGCGTAGCAGTGGTGGCGCGCGTCGAAATAGTCCTTGCGCAGCCGGTCGAGGTGCGCCTTCACCTCGTCGACGGTGCGCACGGGGAAGGCAAAGGCCAGAAACTTGCTGCCCTTCTCCTTGTAGAGCCCCTCGGAGGGCGCCTGGATGGTATGGTAGGTGTCGTCGAACATTTTGCCAGTGTTTTTTACAATAACGCCGAAAACCGTTTTTTCAGTATGCCGGGCACCCATCTTTTCAAAAACCCCGAAAAACGGCCTCTCTAACTGCCAGATTTTCAGCACCCGCTCCGTCATATGTACAGTATATGTACAGTATATGTACAGTATTTGGACGCTTCGGAAGCGTACACATACTGTACATATACTGTACATATACTGTACAACGGGCATAGAAAGTGGCACTTTGGCGAGGGTTTGGACGGCACCGTTCGGGCGACAGAAAAGGGCCGGACGGCGCACAATTTGAAAAAAAAACGTAACTTTGCATTTTGGCATTCGCGTGCGCACGAGTGCTATAATCAACTTACAGAATTAAAAACCAACAACATACACATTATGGCAGAACTGAGTGAACAAGAACAAATACGCAGAAATTCGCTGAACGAACTGAAGAAACTGGGCATCAACCCCTACCCCGCCGCACTGTACGAGGTCAACGCCAAATCGTCGGAAATCCTGGAACAATTCACGCCCGACTGCGGCAAGTTCCAGAACATCAGCATCGCCGGCCGCATTATGAGCCGCCGCATTATGGGCGCCGCCAGCTTCGTGGAGCTGCAGGACAGCTACGGCCGCATACAGCTCTATGTGAAGCGCGACGAGATTTGCCCCGGCGAGGACAAGACGCTCTACAACACCGTCTTCAAGCGCCTGCTCGACATCGGCGACATCATCGGCGTGACAGGTTTTGTTTTTGTCACCCAAATGGGCGAAACGTCAATCCACGTCAAGACTTTGACCGTGCTGAGCAAGAGCCTGCGCCCCCTGCCCATCGTCAAGGAGAAGGACGGCGTGGTCTACGACGCCTTCAGCGACCCCGAGCTGCGCTACCGCCAGCGCTATGTGGACCTCATCGTCAACCCGCAGGTGCGCGAAACGTTTGTGCAACGCGCTCAGATTGTGAACACTATGCGCAACTATTTCAACGAGCAGGGCTACCTGGAAGTCGACACGCCCGTGCTGCAGAGCATCCCTGGCGGCGCCGCCGCGCGCCCCTTCGTGACGCACCACAACGCGCTGGACATCGACCTCTATCTGCGCATCGCCAACGAGCTGTACCTGAAGCGACTGATTGTTGGCGGTTTCCCCGGCGTGTACGAGTTCAGCCGCAACTTCCGCAACGAGGGTATGGACCGCACCCACAACCCCGAGTTTACGGCAATGGAAATCTACGTGCCCTACAAGGACTACAACTGGATGATGACCTTCACCGAGAATATGCTGGAGCGCATCGCCAAGGCGCTGCACGGCGACACGAAGGTGAACGTGTGGGGCAACGAGATTGATTTCAAGCCGCCCTTCCGCCGCGCGCCGATGTGCGAGCTGATCAAGGAGGAGACGGGCGTCGACGTGGCCCCGATGAGCGAGGACGAGCTGCGCGAGGCTTGCAAGCGCCTGGGCGTGGAGACCGACGCCACGATGGGCAAGGGCAAGCTGATCGACGCCATCTTCGGCGAGAAGTGCGAGGGCAAGCTGATCCAGCCCACCTTCGTCACCGATTATCCCATCGAGATGTCGCCCCTCTGCAAGCGCCACCGCGACAACCCCGAGCTGACCGAGCGCTTCGAGCTCTTCGTCTGCGGCAAGGAGCTGGCCAACGCATACAGCGAGCTGAACGACCCCATCGACCAGCTGGGCCGCTTCCAGGAGCAGCTGCGCCTGAGCGAGAAGGGCGACGACGAGGCTATGTTTATCGATATGGACTTTGTGCGCGCGCTGGAATACGGTATGCCGCCCACCAGCGGTATGGGCATCGGCATCGACCGCCTGGTGATGATGATGACCGGCGCCCAGAGCATCCAGGACGTGCTGCTCTTCCCCCAGATGAAGCCCGAAGTGCACGCCAAGAGCGCCGAGGAGGAGACCTCCGACCTCACAGCCCACGGCGTCGACGAGGCCTGGCTGCCCGTGCTGGCCAAGGCCGGCGTGAAGAACTTCGCCCAGCTCTGCGAGGCCAACCCCAACAAGCTCTTCAACGACCTCGGCGGTCTCCGCAAGAAGCTCAAGCTCGACATCCCCGCCCTCAAGCGCGAACAGTTCTACGCCTGGCTGAAAGGTACGGAAGTCGAGGGCAAAGACAGTTAACTGGCTTTGCCGAGATGAAGTACCGACGCGACCGAAGGGAGCAACGGGTAAGCCAAAAATATTTTACCGAATAAGAAAAAGATATGTATCTTTGCAGTCGGATATGAACCAAGAAAAAGTCATAGAACTTATTAGAGAAACTGCAGGCCGTTCGTTGCCTGCGGGGGCCTCGCTGTGGCTTTACGGTTCACGCGCAAGAGGTGATGCGAATGCAGATAGTGACTACGACTTGTTGATTTTGTTGGACAAAGACGAGTTGACGATAGAGGATTATCTCGTGCAAAAACCACTTCGTGAACTCGGCTGGGATATCGGAGAGGAAATCAACCCACAGGTCTATTCCAAACACGAATGGGCAGAATACAATTATACTCCATTCTATAATAATGTGTCATTGGACAAAAAGGTATTGATATGAGTTTGAGTGAAGAAAACAGACGTATCATCGTTGAAAGAGAAATCGAAAAGGCTGTTGCCAACTACCACCAAGCTGAAATAATGCGAGAATATGAGCAATGGGATGCGGCGGCAAACCGCTTGTACTACGCCGTATTCCATGCCATCAATTCCTTGTTGATCCACGACAAGTATGAAGTGCGAACGCATCACGGCGCCGGTATGATGTTTCGTCAAACTTACATTAAGACAGGCATATTACAGGAGGAGCACTCTGACACATTCACTCTTTTGCAGACAATGCGCGAAAAGAGCGACTACAATTGCTCGTTCGATGCCACGAGGGGTTTGATTGAACCATTATTTGCGCCCTCAAAGAAAATGATTGACATTATTGCAGAACTTGTAAAGAAATAACAAAACCTGCTGCCATCAAACACTAACAGTTCGACGCCTGGCTCAATGGGTAACAAGAAGTCCATACGATTCTACAACGACCGCGAGGTGCGGGCCGTGTGGGACGAGGAACACAGCAAGTGGTGGTTCTCGGCCACCGACATCGTGCGTGCCATCAACGATGAGGAGGACTACACAAAGAGCCGCAACTACTGGAAATACCTGAAAGGCAAGATGGTCAAGGACGGAATTGAACTGGTGAGTGTCACTAACCAGTTCAAATTCCAGTCCCCCGACGGCAAACAGCGTGCCGCCGATGCGCTGGACGCCGAGTGCGTGCAGACCCTGGCCAAACACTACCCAAACAACCGCGCCGCCGCTTTCCTCGACTGGTTCACCTACAGCGACAACACCATCGACGGGCAGAGCAAGAAGAAGGCCTACTTGCTGTTTGAGAGCGGCATCCTCGACGAGATGAAGCCCGGCACGGTGAAGGCCCTGCAGCAGATACACGCCTACCTGTTCGGCGGGCTTTACGACTTCGCCGGCAAGATTCGCACCAAGACCATCTGGAAAGACGGCACCCTCTTCTGCCGTGCGGAATACCTGGCGGAGAACCTGAAGACCATCGAGGCGATGCCCGACAGCACCTTCGACGAGATTGTGGACAAATATGCCGAAATGAATGTGGCACACCCGTTTATGGAGGGCAACGGCCGTTCGACGCGCATCTGGCTGGACCTGCTTTTCAAGAAGCGGCTGATGATGTGCGTCGACTGGAGCAAGATCGACAAGAAAGACTACCTGCTGGCAATGAAACGAAGCGTCACCAACCCTGCCGCCATCAAGGCCCTGCTCCGCGGCGCCCTCACCGACCGCATCGCCGACCGCGAAATCTTTATGAAAGGCATCGACTACTCCTACTACTACGAGCAGGAAGAGTAGCCCTGCGTTATTTTGTTCCTACAATATAAAACGCGAATTGCCGTATAATTTTCCGTGAATTGACGGCAAATTCGTTATAATTCGTGTTCAAAAATTGCAACCCTGCAAAACCCTGTTTTCATTCAGAAAGGCCTTTTCGCAACTCGCGACAGCCGTTTTCAAACACGTTTGGGAATGGCACGTGGGCGCGACGGTCTATCTTGCCCATTCAGGTAGGTTCCTTTCTTTTTCTTCCAATAACTCTCTGAAAAAAAAAGTAATGCCATTGATTTGACGCGGCATCATAGACAAACCGTCCTGTAGGGATATATCCCATAGTACCACCACAATCAACAGCAATGTTTGTATATTTTCGCGCTATAGTAACCTCGCATCCGATTATTAGAACATCAATGGTGTCTGCGGCAATTGTGTCGACTTTTACTCTATAGATTTTCTCCTTTGTCAGTTTACGGTTCTTCCTTTTGAGGAGGCTATAGAAGTCAGGGAACACCCTTACTGGCAATCCGTTTATAGTATTGGGCAGAAGACTGGGGCTGATGGTGGTTATGAGTGTGATGTTTCGCTTGGGCTGGGAGTTTGGAAATTCTGTGTTCCAATATTCAACGAAATCGGTCGCTGTACGGCTGACGAACCCAGCAATCAACGTGTCATTAGTTTGTGCCTTGGCAGTCAACATTCCGAGGGCACACACCATCGCGCAGAGTAAAAACACCTTTCTCATATTGATTTAAATTTTGAGTTCAAAAAAAATCCCGACCCAACGATTACTTGTGCAATCCGTGGGGGAAAAACAGTGAGTTAATAACAGCATCTTCCACCGGGCAATCATTTTTGCAGGGCTGATATATTGGATTCTATTGTTTTCGATTTGCAAAAATACAACTATTTTTCGAATTGGCAAAAAAGAGAACGCCTTCGGCTGCAAAAATACAGCCGAAGGCTTGGTTTGAAAATATGTTTTTATGCCTATTCTAATTCTATTTTGATGAGTTTTTTCAGGCGACCGATATCTTGGCGACTTTGCCAGACGGTGACAATGGTTATTGTCTCATTATCCACAAAGTAAACAATTTTGTTAAGTTTGGCGGTGACTGAGCGGTAGGTGATGCCCAGTTCAGGGTCTTTCACAAACACCCGTCCTAGGTTGGGGAAGCTCTTCAGCATCTCGGCGCGTTCTCGGATGTCAGCCAATGCTTCTTCCGCCCTGCGCCAGCCGAAGTTCATTCCCACATAAAGCAATATTCCGCGCAGGTCGCTGCGCGATTGTTCGCTCCATTCAATCCGCATAGGTCGCCAACATTTGTTCCATTTCCTGCATCACCGTTTCGTGGTCGATGAGCTTTGCACGGCCAGTCTTGATGTCACGTCCGCGCTGCAAGGTCAACGCCTTGGCTTCCTCGGCTGTCAGGCTCTGCGGTTCGTTGGCCTCGCTCTGTGCAAGGCGATTACGAAAAGCGTCGCGAACCTTCCGCGGCTGTTGCAAGTAGAGCGTCCAAAGCGCATCCACGGCCGATATTTCTGGATAGTTTGCTGGAGTTTGCATTTCTATTATCTATATCTGTTTAAATTTGCAAAAGTACAACTTTTATTTGGATTGACGAAATTATTTTTCTATGTCCTAAAAATCTCCTCTACGCGCTCCACTGGAGCTTGCATCTCACACGCGTTCCAATGGAGCTTGCGAGAGCCTTTCCGCACGGTTTCAAATTTAAAAGCACCCCTCCGGCGTGCAGTACTTCGGTTTGCGGGTATATGCTCCGAAATCCGACCAGTCAGCTGTGTCGCGATGGTTGAAATCAATGTCGCGTATGCCTTTGGGGAATTCGAGCGGGATGTACTTCGGGTAAGTCTGGCTATACAGCAGGCATTCCAAACGGTCGACGTTGCCCACAACCACCTTGCCGTCGGCGTAGCGGCGATACTCTGTTTTCAGTTTGCCTTGCGGATTTACCACAAAAAGGTTGGGAATGCCGTCGATTACATCCTCCAGTTCGAAGTCGCGGTCGAATACATACTGCGCGATGTTCAGGTATCGGTCGTCGGCATCTGTGCAGAAACGCGGGTCGTCGTCGCGGAGATAGTACATATACGGCGTTTCGATGCCGTAACTGCGCAGATACTTGGTGTTGTCGTATTTCAGCGACGAGCAATCCTCCTGCACGAAATACCAACGGACCTGCGCCGTGTCCTTGTCCCACAATTTGCTATAAGTGTTGCGCATCTGTTCCTGGCAGGGCCCACAGCAACGGCTGTAGAAGACCACCACCTTGTAATGCACCGTGTCGTCAATCAGCAGGTGTTTCAGTCCCTCGGCGGTCAGCGGGTGCTGGTCGGTGTACTTGTACGCATTGGCGATGTCGGCGGGTTTCTCAATGCAGACTTTCACTAATCCGCAGCTGCCGAACAGCACGGTGGCAAACAGTAGAATTATCAGTTTTTTCATCCTTTTACATTTTTGATACATCTATTAGACGCATAAGATGGTCAAATCTTACAGGTCGTGAAAAAAAATTCCCCGCCTCGCCGCAACATTGTGGCAGAGAGAGTCAAATGAATTAAAAACAAAGAGAAGAGGTCCATAGTCGAATTAAATGCGTATCTTTGCAAAACGGATTATCGCGCAAGTTTATGATAAAGCAATTCACATTCAATCATTTCGGAGTCAACTGCTATGTCGTCTATGATGAGACGACAAAGGAGTGCGCCATCATCGACCCCGCGATGGAGGCCACCTACGAGGATGCACAGCTGTTCCAGTTCATTGAACGCAAGGAACTCACCCCCACCCTGTTGCTGCTGACGCACGCCCACGTGGACCATATCTGCGGTCTGCGACAGACGTCGGCAAAGTACCACCTGCCAATAACGATGCATTGCGACGGCCAAAAACTGCTGCGCCAAGCCGAGGCCTATGGTGCGATTATGGGCTTCGACGTTACAAGGATGGACGACCTCGACACCGTCCACGCCGACGAAGGGACTCTGCTGCACGCCGGACCCATCGACATAGAATGCCGTTTTGTGCCAGGCCATTGCGAAGGTAGCCTCTGCTTTGTCATCCCTTCGGAAGAGTCCGTAGCCACCGGCGACGCCCTCTTCCAAGGCAGCATAGGGCGCACCGACCTGCCGGGCGGCAACTACCCGCTGCTGATCGAGAAACTGAAAGACCGCATCCTTACGCTGCCCGACAACTATCTGGTGCTGCCCGGCCACGGCGAACACAGCACCATCGGCGACGAACGCAAATATAATCCCTTTTTGAATGCGTGAATGTGTTAATGCGTTAATGTGTTAGTGCTGACGCGCCAAATACTAACGCAATAACACAATGACGCAATAACACAATAACGCAATCGAATAACGCAATAACACAATCGAATATGGTAAAGATAGATTCCAGCTGGCTCGAAGTGCTACGGCCGCAGTTTGAGGCACCCTATTTCGCTGAACTGAAACAGTTTCTCGTTGCCGAACGGCAGCAATACACGTGCTATCCCAAGGGTGGCGACATCTTTGCCGCCTTCGACCGCACGCCGTTCGACAAGGTGAAGGTGGTCATCTTGGGCCAGGACCCCTACCACGAGCCCGGACAGGCTATGGGCCTCTGCTTCTCGGTGCCGCAGGGCATCGCCGTGCCGCCATCGCTGGTCAACATTATCAAGGAGATAAACAGCGACCTGGGTGTCAACGTTCCGCTGACCGGGGGCGACCTGAGCGGCTGGGCCGAGCAGGGCGTGCTGCTGCTCAACGCAACGCTGACCGTCCGTGCCCACCAGGCCGGCTCACACCAGCGCCACGGCTGGGAACTGTTCACCGACGCCGCCATCCGCGAGCTGTCGCAGCGGCGCAGCGGCATCGTCTTCCTGCTGTGGGGCAGCTACGCCATAGCCAAGTCGCAGTTCATCGACAAAGGCAAACACCACATCCTTACCGCTCCCCACCCCTCGCCGCTGTCGGCCTACCGCGGCTTTTTCGGCTGCCGCCATTTCTCAAAGACAAACGAACTCCTTGCCGCCCAAGGGCAGCAGCCAATCGACTGGACCAAAATCAAATAAACAGCATCCGGCACTTCCGCCATCAGCGGCGTTCCTTGGCGTTGCGTGCCAGCTCGAAAAGAGCCACCGGCAGATGGCAATAACCCGTAGGGTTCTTGTCGAGGTAGTCCTGATGGTACTCGTCGGCGCTGTAGAAGTTGCGCAGCGACTCGACTTCAACCTGCAGCGGCAAACCGTATTTCTTGGCTTCGGCCGCCATCACATCGCCGATAATGGCGCGGTCGGCAACATCGGTATAGTATATTCCTGTGCGATAGCGCGTTCCCTCGTCCTCGCCCTGCTTATTGAGGCTTGTGGGATCGATGGCCTTGAAATACATTTCGAGCAAGAAACGCAGACTGACCACCGCAGGATTGTAGCGCAGATGCACCGTCTCGCCATAGCCGTAGAAACTCTTGGCCCATTCGAACCGCTGGGCGTGGGCGGCGAGGGAAAGAGCAACATATGTAAGCAATAAGCTAATTCTCTTGATGTTTCTCTTATTTGACGTAGTTTTAGTTATTACCTTATCATAGTCACCGTGCCGATGCCTGCGCGGACTATGCCGTCGGGGAGGTGCACTTCATATTTGTAAACGTATGCTTCTTGTGGTTGAGGTATGCCTTTGGCGGTACCGTCCCAAGCGGCACTGGGGTCGGTGGTGCTGAAAATCAAGTTGCCCCAGCGGTTGTAGATGTATAATTGATACTTGACTGGCTCAAAACTGAGGTGGCCGCGGAAGCGGTTGTTTGTCTCCTGATCGGGCGTGAAGGCGTTGGGAAACCATATATTGTACATCGGCGGCTCTTCGGGCGGTGGTGGAGGGACGGCATTCAGACCGACTATCAGCGTCACCATAGAGTCGCACCCATACTGGTTGGTGAAATGAAAGATATACTCGCCGCTGTCAGCGATGGCGGTACCGCCGTATCGAAGGGTGTCGCCGGCATCGATGCTGACGTGCAGGACTGTTGAGTCTGTCGGGCTGACAAACAGTTTTAAAACATAGTGTCGCTGAGCAAAGTCGTCCACGCTGTCGCGCTGGAATGTGAAAGTGCCCGGCATCGTTGGCTTGGCATAAAAGCCATAGCCATTATACAGCTCGCCGAGACAGATGGTGTCTCTTACAGTTATGGTGTCCTTACGGATTACGGTTTGCAGATGCAGCGTCACCGTCGAGTCGCATCCGTTGGCTGCGACAGCGGTATACAAGTATACACCGTTCTGAGTCAGCGTGGTGTCGAAAAAGAGAAGGCTGTCACCTATGAAGATGGTGTCGTAGAGCACGGTGTCGCTTGTGGGCAGGATGGTCAGCGTCAGCAGATGGACGTCGACGGTGCTGTCGTTCACCAACTCTGTGTAGTCGAAGGTGTATGTACCGGGAGTGCTCATCTGGCTGGCTGTCGGGTTGAAACCGTAACCGCTGTATGGCGTCCCGAGGCAGACGGTGTCGGTGTGAAGCAGCGTGTCGCGTGTGACGATATTGGCGGGATAGATATGGACATTGTCAAGGAAGGTGGAAGGAAATACGATATCTTGAATTGTGTCGCACCTTTTTGTTCGAAAGCCTATGCGGTAGGGAGGCGGGACGCCGTCGAACATCCCGAGCACATCGACATCGAACTGCTGCCACCTGTAACCGTTGAGCGTGTAGGTCCGTGTCGTGAATGGGATGAAATCGCGTCCGCAAGTGGGATTAAAAGGCCAACAACCGCGATGTTCACTCCACCAGTTTGCTGTTATAGTGTCAGGTACCGAGTCGGTCAGAATACCTATCTCTATTTCAAGTGTTCCTGGCGGTAACAGTTCATTACTTGGGCGCGGATTTGTTGAATCAATACAAACAATGAAATCAAAGGTGACTCTTGCCGGCAACTCATAGAACCAGGGCGATGCCAATAGGGCACCACTGCATTTGTAGTCGTCAGTCGAATCCCAATAGGGGAGTGCTGGATGATAGTCATAAAGGACATCATAAGGGGGCATAAGCACCATGCAGTTGCGGTTATAGTAGTAATCATACCAATCGTCGTATGGCGCCATCAATATGCCAGGTCTAACTATCATAGTTCCTCCCCAACCGCGCGAACAGCCTTCCCATCCGCCAAAAAAAATAATAGGAGGGATGATAATAATGGGTTGCATCTATATGCCTTATAGAGTCTTCTATGTAACTATTGAAATCATCAAAGAACGGCAGGGTGACGACAACTTGGCTGCGCAGATTGGCACAGCAAAGCAGCATTAGCAACAGCCCTATATGTTTCCCCCTGCAAAACATCTCATTTAGTGTCTTTTGCTTTCTTTGCAAGCTCAAAAAGCGCCACAGGCAGGTGGCAATAGCCGGAGGGGTTCTTGTCGAGGTAGTCCTGATGGTATTCGTCGGCACTGTAGAAGTTGCGCAGCGGCTCGACTTCGACCTGCAGCGGCAAAACGTATTTCTTGGCTTCGGCCGCCATCACGTCGCAGATAACGGCGCGGTCGGCAACGTCGGTATAGTATATTCCTGTGCGATAGCGCGTTCCCTCGTCCTCGCCCTGCTTGTTGAGGCTTGTGGGATCGATGGCTTTGAAATACATTTCGAGCAGGAAACGCAGACTGACCACCGCAGGATTGTAGCGCAGATGCACCGCCTCTGCATAGCCCGTCTGGTCGGTATAGACCTCTTTGTAGGTCGGATCAGCGGTGTTGCCGTTGGCAAAGCCCACCTCGGTAAAGGTAACACCCTCAATCAGTTTGAGGTATTTCTCGGCACCCCAAAAGCAGCCAGCGGCGAGGTAGATTTCCCTCTCTTCGCATTGCAGCGGCGGCAGCAAGGTGACAATCTTCTCAAGCCACTGGGCATCGACATCGTCGAAGGTGCCAAGTTCGCGGCTGTCGATATCGAGCACAGCGACAACCCTATCGTGCTGAACAACAGGCACCACTATCTCGCTGCGACTCTCACTGCTGCAGGCTATATGGCCGGGAAACTGCTCCACATCGGGCACCACCACCGTGCGCCGTTCCTTCCAGGCCGTGCCGCACACCCCCTTGCCAAAACCTATGTGCATACAGGCCACAGGGCCTTGGAAAGGACCGAGCAGCAACTCGCCGCTCTGGACGCGGTAGAAGCCCGTCCACCAGAAATGGAAAGTATCTTGAATCAGCGCCGCTATGTTGGCCATCGTGCTGACGCTGTCGGTTTCGCCGCCGACAAGGCTCTCTGCCTGCTTGTACAGCAGCGCGTATCTGTCTGTTTTACTCATCATTTCATCGTTTTATAACCAGTACGCCGCGACGGCTGACATTAAGGTCGCGGAATTGGATAACGTAAAAATAGTTGCCATCGGCATAGCTGTCGCCACAAAAATCGTTGCGATAGTCCGCCGACAAGAAAATGCGCTTGCTCTTGGCGGTATATATCTGCACCTGCACAGTGCCGTACTGCTCCAGATTGGGGATGACCCAACAGTCGTTGTAGCCGTCGCCGTTGGGCGTCAGCAGGTTCGGAATGGCTATCGGCAGCTCCGGCCGACGCTGCACCGCAGTGTCGCGTTCGGAAGCCACAACAGGCTGTGTCTCCGCCTTTTCAACCTTAACGGGCTTCGGCTCGGAAGTCTTTGTCTCGGCAACCGGCGCCACACTCGCGTCGTCCACAGGCTGCACCTTCGGCAGGGCAGCGGCAGGCACGGCGACAGGCTTGGCAGCAGTCTTCGGCTGAACACCTGCCGTTGACGTTTTCGTCTCTGCCACAGCCTTCTGGACCGGCTTGTCCTGCACCTGCGGCACCGCGACGGCCTGTTGCACTGGCGCAGCGACCCCGGCAGACTTGTCGACGGTGGCGGCGCTGCTGTCGGTGGCGACGGCAGTGGCTGGCTGCGGCCCCTTTTGCGCGACCACAACCGGCTGCGGGCGCGGCCAGAAAAGAGCCACGCAAAGCACCGCGGCAGCCACAACGACAGCCGTCGACGCAGCGGCAACGCCCATCCACCCTCTTCGCGACAGGCCACTCAAGGGCTTGGCCGCCGCCATCGAATCCATCCGGCTTTCGATGCTGCTCCACACCCCCTCCGGCGGCCTCTCCACGGCCCCCTTCAGCTCCGTCCGAGCAATTTTTTCGATGATATCCATATCGTTGTCTTTCACTTTATTGTCCTAATATTTATATTTTTTCAAAAATTCCTTTCCCAGTCGTTTGGTCAGCAGCCTTCGCGTTGTCTGCAAAGCCCTGTAGTAGCGCGACTTGACCGTAGAAGCCGACACGCCGAGCTCCTCTCCGGCCTCCTCGAAGGTGTATTCCTCGACCGCCACCATATTGAAGACCGCCCGCTCGCTTTTGGGCAGTTTCTGCAACACCTCGACCATCGCGTCGCGGACATCGATCTGCTCTGCCAGGTCGGCATATTTGCCTTCATAATCAGAGTCTTCCAACGGCTCGAAATAGCGTCCACGACGTTTCTTGTCGCGATAAAGGCTGACTGCCTTGCGCAGAAAGATGGTCTGCATCCAGCCCTCGAACGAGCCCTCGCCACGATACAAACCGATGTCCTCAAAGACCGTGATGAAACCCTCGGTGAGGATTTCGCGGGCCTCCTCGTCGTCGGCAGAATAGCGGCGGCACAAGGCATAGAAGCGAGGACTGTACGTTTCATACAGCCGTTTCTGCATCGCCCTGCTGCCCTGCCTGCAACCTTCTATGACCGTATCCAGATTCATATTGTCCACATTTGCAGTAGTAGCACAAGGGGGGTCAAAAAGTTTTGAAAAAAATGTTAAAAATTCATAAACCTAATCTTAACACTACTCAACACACTGGTTTCCAAGCTGCGGACATTAAGGATATAAACACCCGATTTGAGGCCAAACGAGACTGGCGTCCCGCTGGTGGCACGCACATCCTCGAGGACCACACGCCCCGCGGCGTCGCAGACATCGACGGAAAGAGCCTCACCCGGACGGTCAGTCTCGATGGTCACCTTGCCGCCAGACGGGTTGGGATAGACGCGGACACCGCCGCCGTTCGTAGCGCCATCGGGCACAACCGTACCCACATAGCCCGTATCGACGACGGCCAGCGTGTACTGGCCTGGTTTCAAGCTATTCACAACAAAATAGCCCTGCGACGAGTTGCCCGTGTGCATACTCGAGGCAACGCTCCACTCCGAGCCCGCATCCTTGCGGTAGAGCAGCCGCACCGTGCCGAACTCGGCGGCACTGGAGTAAAGCTCCTCGTCCAGCGTGCGGTTGTTGCCGCTGCGGCAGAAATAGAAGCGGCCGCCAGCCTTGATGCCGGCGGGGACGACACCCGTCACGTCCCAATAGCGGTCGGCCATACGCACAAAGCGCGGGCTCAGCGACGTGTCGGGCCGCGTCCAATGGTGCGTGACGTAGAGCCAGGCGCTGTCGCCCTCGTCCACGCGGTTCACCTCGGCGCGGAATAGTGCCGACGCAAGGTCGTACGAGCCACGCTCCCTGACCGTAACCTCCTGGCTCACCGACGCTTTCGACAGCGCGTCGTCGTAGTCGGCAATGGCAAAGGCAGGCTCGAAAGGCAGATGGAAGACCTCCACCGTCCGCTCGCCGTCGAAGGTCACAAGGCGGTCGGCGCGCCGCTTGCGGTCCTGCGACAAGAAGGTGATCCACACGCGGTTGCCACGCATCAGGCTGTCGGTGCCGTAGCTTTTCTGGCGCAAATAGACAGCCGTCGACGAGCGGTCGTTGTGTATCGAGTCGATAATATAGTCCACAAAACCAGCGTTGAACACGTGGAAATCAAAGAAATCGGTCAAATCCGTCCCGCTGTAGAGCGACAGGCTGTCGCGAAGCTGGCGGCTGTCGATGTTCCTGAACGCGTGACGCTCGAAAAGCGTGCGCATCGAGCTGTAGAACAGCGAGTCGCCCAGGTATCCGCGCATCGAGTGCCACACCGTGGCCCCCTTGTTGTAGACCGTCGAGCCGTAGGTGTATTGCGGCGTCTGACCGTAGACGGGCTTGAAGCCGCCGTCGCGCAGGTGCGCGCCTGTCAGCACGTCGCTCAGGTTCTCCTTGGCATAGTCCTTGTAGCGCAGCGGCTCGCTGTCGGCATAGATGGCCTCGATGGCCAGCTCCTCGCAGAACGAGGCGCCGCCCTCGTTGATCCACATATCCAGACTCGAGGCGCAGGTCACCAGGTTGCCGAACCACGAATGGGCAAACTCGTGGCTCATCGTGGCCAGGCAGCGATAGTCGAGCGACGACATACAGTCGGTCGTAAAGGCAACGTTGCCAACGTGTTCCATCGAGCCTCGGGTGGTCGAAACATATCCCACGCGGTCCCAGCGGTAGGGGCCGAAACAGCGTTCGAACATCGGTATCACGCGGCTCATATTGTCGTAGGCGTTCCACACCGCCGTGCTGTCGTGGCCGATGAAGCCCAGCAGGGCCGGATAGGTGCCGTACTCGCTTACATACTGACGCTCAATCACCTTGAACGGCGCCACAGCCACGCCGACCAGGTAGGTGGGCGTGGGCCGGTTCAGCGTCCAGCACCAGGTGGAGCTGCCGTCGGCCCGCTCCACAACGCTGTCCTGCAGGCCCGTGCAGATGGCCTTCCAGCCCGGCTGGGCGGTGATTTCGAAATGGTAGGTGGCGTGGTCGTAGAAGTTGTCGCGGCAGGGGAACCAGGCCTTGCCGATGTTGTGAGGGTACTCGTAGATGGCGATGCCCAGGTTGTAATAGATGTTGTTGTCGAAATAGAAGCCGCCCCAACCTTCGGCGGCCACATACTGCCCCTTGCGATAGAAGGCCACGACGGTCACCGTGTCGCCCGGCAGGCCACCGAAGGGCACCCTGAGCTGGCGCGCCGCCGCATCGTAGCGGAACGGCACCGCAGCGCCGTCGAGCGCAACCGAGTCGATGTCGGACACGCAGAGCTCCAGACCGATGGTATCGACCTGACCCACAACGCGCAGCGTCACCGCCGCCGACCCTTCGATGCGCATCGCGGTGCGGTGGCCGATGTCGAGGCGCAAGTCGTAGTGCAGAGCGTCGACGCTGTCGACGATATTTTCCTGTGCGCGAAGGGCTCCGCACAGCGAAATGAGCAGCATTGAAACAAGTGCTATCCTGGTTTTCATATCTTTACAACGTTATTAATCCTGTTTTGAAATGCAAATGTACGAAAAAAATCCGTATCTGCGCACCGCCCGGCGAAAAAAGTCGCCACACGGGCACCCCGACGCCCCTCCCATCGCGTCCGGCAGGCGCGCCAGCGGGGCACAAAAACGACACGCCACAAACCCCTGTTTTTCAACAGCAGCTCTGCCCGTTGTACAGTATATGTACAGTATATGTACAGTATTTGTACGCTTCGGAAGCGTCCAAATACTGTACATATACTGTACATATACTGTACAACGGGCAGAGCGGATCCTGTCAATCAGGCATTTAGAGAGGCCGATTTTGGCCCTTCGGCGGTACGCAGGCGGGCGCTAAAGTTTTTCGGCGGCAGGGCAATAAAATGGCTGCCCCGAGCGTTGTAGATAGAAAAAAGAACCTATGAAACTGCGCAGCACCATAATCATCGCAACGCTGGCCGCAGCCACAATGCTCATTGCCGGCTGCAAGAAAGACGGCATCTACCGCCCCGGCGACAAACTGGCCCGGATTTCGGAATACTACGAAAAGGCGCACCAGCGCTACGACCCCGAAACGAAGCTGTGGCGCACCATCCACAAGGACAGCACCGCACGACGCGACAAGGAGAAATGGGCCTGGGACGGCAAGCAGCTGCACCACATCGACATCTATTCGCAGGGGACGAAGACGGGCACCGTGGCCTTTGTCTACGACGGCAACCGGCTGGCGAGGGCAAACTTCAGCGCCACAGGCCTTTATGCCGAATACACCTACGACGGGCGCAAGCTCAGCTCGGTGGTCGTCAAGAACAAGAAAGGCGAGACCGAAATGAGCGAGACGTTCGAGTACGACGGCAAGAAAATCAGAACCATACACGTCACGCTACCCAATACGCAGCTGGTAGTGTACGGCGCGCAGGCACTGATGCCCGTCCTTGGCGACGCGCAGGTGGCCAGCGACATAGCCGCAGCCAGCCACAAGGCGGCGGCATCGAAGGCATTGGAGCTGGTGCTCGACATCGTCTGGAAGGGCGACAACATCCGCAGCGTCACCGACCGCACCACGGGCGGCACAACGACCTACAGCTACGACGACAAGACCAATCCCCTGCGGGGCCTGCTGACCACCCTCGAAGGCGTCGGCGGGCAGCCCAACGAATACGCCTTCGCCAACCGCAACAACATAATAGCGGCCAACTACGGCGACCAGAAGATGAGCTACACTTTCACCTACAGCACCGACCTGCCGACCTCGCGCTCGCGCAGCGTCGTGAACCACTACACGCAGGGCTACCGCTACGTGGAAACCTACATCGACTACTACGAATATGTCGAAGAATAGTTTTTTTCAAAAAAAATTTCGCCTCGCGGTGTAAGATTTCACCCACTACGGCCGACTACCTGTAAAAAGTTCGAACAAATCATTCAACATACAATTCATTAACTCTCAAAAAAACAACGACAATGAAAAAACTTTTAGTTCTCGCAATGGCCGCCGCTGTGGTGAGCCTAATGGGCGCCTGCAAAAAGGATGGCGTCTATAATCCGAAACAGAAAATCGCCAAGGTCTACAGCGAAAGTTCCTCGACCGATTCGTATTTCGATGGCGCCGAATGGCAGACCAACAGCTACACCCAGTCCAAAGAACTTGTCGAAGATTGGACCTGGGACGGCAAACTGCTGACCCAGATAGCCTACCCCTACACGTCGGAAGACGGCAACGGCAATGTCACTACGATGTACGAATACACAAAGTTCACCTACGACGGCAAGCAACTGACCGAAGTGAACAGCGACTGGGAACGTATGGCAATCACCTACGACGGCAAGAAGCTGGACAAAATCGAGCTCTACTACTCCTACGACAAAGCTAGCAGTGAACCCAACGCCATCTTCACCTTCACCTACGACGGCAAGAAAATCAGCAAGATGACTGCCAACATCGAAAACGAGGACTTTGGCAAAGGCAAAAACGGCCGCCCGCAGATGGGTCGTATGACCCGTATGCTGCTGCAGTCGCTCACACCCGACGTGCGCGGAACCGAAAAGATGCTTGCCGCAACCTGCGAAAAGGCCCGCAAAGCGGGTGCCAAGGGACGCGTCAACGTCGATATGCTCCTGACCTGGGACGGCAACAACATCAGCAAAATCGAGGCCAAATACACGGGTATGACCGTCCAAACCATCGAATACACCTACGACGACAAGAAAAACCCCTATCAGGGATTCCTCTTCACCCTGGTTGGCGATTTGCAGGTCGAGGACAACCCGCTGGCTTTTGGCAACGAGAACAACATCACCAGCGTCAAGATGTATGAACCCGGCGACGAAGAGCCCTACACCGAGAACTACACCTACACCTACGACGGCAAATGGCCTGTCAGCTGCTCATCAAAGCACGAGAACGCTGACGACTGGCACCGTTACTCCTATTCGAAGACCGTCTATTACGAATACAAATAGCAACCGGCCATTTTGAGCAAAAAAAGAGGACACCCGTTTTGGGCGTCCTCTTTTTCGTTTGCCTTTGGCAGCCGTGGCTGATTAGCCAAGGCGCTTGAACTGGCAGGTGAAGTGGCGCATCAGCTCGGCTTCCCAAGTGATTTCGAGACCGCGCTTGATGGTGTCGCGACGGTCGTAGACGTTCTTGAGGGCGGCGGCGATGACGTCCATATGGTTGTTGGTGTAGACGCGGCGCGGGATGCAGAGGCGCACGAAGTCGTTGCCACCGAAGCGGTTCTCGCGGGTCACGGGGTCGCGGTCGGCGAGGACGTAGCCGATTTCGCAGGCGCGGATGCCGGCTTCAAGATAGAGCTCGCAGGTCAGCGTCTGGGCGGGGAATTCCTCTTTCGGGATGTTGGTCAGCACCTTGTCGGCGTCGACGAAGATGGCGTGGCCACCGGCGGGACGCTGGTAGGGGATGCCGTACTCGTCGAGCTTCTGGGCCAGATAGTGGACCTGCTTGATGCGGGTTTCGACCATCTCGAACTCGATGTTCTCTTTCAGACCGACGGCGAGGGCGTCCATATCGCGGCCGTTCATACCGCCATAGGTGAGGAAGCCTTCGAAGGGGATGCAGAACATCTTGGCACCTTCGTACCATTCCTTCTTGTTGGTGGCGATGAAGCCGCCCATATTGACGAGGCCGTCCTTCTTGGCGCTCATCGTCATCGAGTCGGCATAGCTGAACATTTCGAGGGCGATTTCGCGCAGGGTCTTGTTCTCATAGCCTTTCTCGCGGGTCTTGATGAAGTAGGCGTTCTCGATGAAGCGGGCGCTGTCGACGTTGACGGGCACGCCGTATTTGTGGCAGAGTTCGCAGGTTTCGCGGATGTTCTGCATCGAGACGGGCTGGCCGCCGACGGTGTTGTTGGTAACGGTGAGGACCATAAAGGGGACGTTGCCCTTGTTCTCTTGCAGGATCTTCTCGAGCTTGGCCAGGTCGACGTTGCCTTTGAAGGGCACCTCGAGCTGGGTGTCGTAGGCCTCAGCGACGGTGACGTCGATGGCGAAGGCCTTGCGGCTCTCGATGTGGCCCTTGGTGGTGTCGAAGTGGGCGTTGCCGGGGATGATGTTGCCGGGCTTCACCAGGTAGCTGAACAGCACGTTCTCGGCTGCGCGGCCCTGGTGGGTGGGGATGACATACTCGAAGCCGGTCAGCTCGGTGATGGTGTCCTTCATATGATAGAACGAGCGGGCACCGCCGTAGCTCTCGTCGCCCATCATCATTGCTGCCCACTGGCGGTCGCTCTGTGCGCCGGTGCCGCTGTCGGTCAGCAGGTCGATGTAGACGTAGTCGCTCTTCAGCATAAAGACATTCTGATGGGCTTCGTTGAGCCATTTTTCACGTTGTTCACGAGTGGATTTCTTGATGGGTTCGACCATCTTGATTTTCCACGCTTCTGCAAATGGAAGTTCCATAATATTAAGTTTTTTGATTAATTATTGAATGATTTTTTGGTTTCCAAACTGTCAAAACACAAAAATCGGCATACAATTTCTCGTATGTCGATGCCGTGAGACGCGCTTCGGGACGTCTCTAAAAAAGACAATAAACATCTCTTTTCTTGATATTTAAGAAAAGCAAACGTGCGTTTATGTCGATACTGTTCATTGTCATAGTTTGGAAATGCAAAGATACGTGTTTTTTTTGAATCGGGGTGAAAAACAAAAAAAAAACGTGAAATGTCAGAATTGGGATTGAAACTGTGTATTATATATTTGTAACCAGAAGTTACCATAAAATGTGGCCGAAATTGACTATACTGCTTTTGATGATGATGTCTGCTGCTGAGATTCACTGTCAGCAGGACTCGCTGTTGGTGCTGAGTGGCAGGGTGCTCTGCTCGGGACGCCCTGTGCCGTACGCCGCGCTTCAACTGCAAGGCTCGTCGGTAGGGGTGCACTGTAACGATGCTGGCGAGTATCTGCTCAAGATTCCTCAGGGCCGGGAACGTGATACCGTGACGGTCCGCTCGTTAGGGTACGAAGGGCGGAAAGTGCCTGTCGGCAAGCTGTTGAAGAACGGTGATGTGCGCCTTAAGGCTCGGGCTATTGAGCTGAAAACGGCTACTGTTTCCGATTACGGCACTGCATACCAGTTGCTTCTTGCTGCGGTGGAAGGTATAAAACAGAATTATCACCAACAAACGGCCTGGTCGACATTCTTCTACCGCGATTGGCGCGCTGTCGACGGCGAGTTGTTCCTCTTTGACGAGGCGGTGATGTGCGTCCAGCGATGTCCCTATTCGCAATATGCCGACAAACGCGGTTATATGCTGGACCCTTCGCAGCGTGAAATGGAGAGCAACATCAAAACCATCCTGCGGCACAGGCTATTGGTCTACGACCGTAAATTGCTCAAAAACAAGATTGTGCGAGGACGCGGATGCGATCAGATGCTCGCCTATTCGGACAATGTGGACTTTTTCGACCCCGTGGCCACTCCCCAGGCCAGCTATGCCCTTGCTGAACGCATTCTGCGGCAGCACCGCTTCGAACCGATACGTAAGTTTGTCGATGACGGCGAGGTGTATTATCTGCTCCGATCGGTGGGCCCTTGCCGCACTCCCAAGGCCCGCACCAACTATGAATACACAATCCGACGGCGCGACTTGGCACTGGTGCGCCTGGTGTCTTCGAAACAGACCTTCCGCCACCGTGCACCGACCGACCCCTGGGTCAACTGGTACTACAACACGATGATAGACGAGACCGACTCATCGGTATGGACATACGCAGTGCGCAACGGACACTACACGCTGACGCATTACTACAATGCAACGTCGTCGAGGCTGGAGTCGAGCCGCAACGGACATGACGGGGACAAGCAGCATTGGATGCAGTGTCACGAGTGGGTACTTACCGACTTTGACATGATTGATGCCAATGGGAACAATGGCGAAAACGACGATAGGCAGGTGCCTGTACATCCACAGGTGCTGCCCAGTGCATTCGGAATCAGCAGCTATGACAAGGATTTCTGGGGGCGATACAATACGATACCCATCGACTCGTTGCCACTGCAGCTGTTGAAACAAAAATATAGTAAGTGATCATGATTAGTTTGCAAAAATCCCCACTAACACTAAACATAAAATGAGGACGAAACTGAATATACTGTTTTTGCTGTGCTGCCTGCTGCCACTTGCTGTTGTGGCGCAACAACCCGACGCCGATGTCGACAGCGTTTGGGTTGAAGGATTTGTTGTGGATGTGGCCACCAAGAATCCCATAACCCTGTGCGAGGTGCAGTTTATGCAGGATGGCGAGGCCAAAGCCATCGTGTTCTGCGACGACAGGGGCTTTTACAGCGTTGGAATGATGCCTGTGGGGCTCTACAGCATCTCTGTCGTGGCGGAAGGCAAGTCGCTCCATTATGCGGAACTGCAGCTTGCGCAAAGCTCATTGGTCAATATTGCCTTAGCTATGGACTCGCTGAAGTACAAAACCCTGAAGCCGGCGGTTGTCAATGCTGAACGACCCAATCCTAAAGCGGTTTACAAACCGATAGTCTCGCCAGACGATCCGCGCCTCTGGAACCTTAACAGTGTGGAGGCTCTGATGCTGTCGGGTCCCGCAAGCAAAGACCTGAGCGGCGGCCCTACGTTGTCTGGTCTTGCCCGCCATAGGCCGGCGTGGTTGGATGTGCCGTTTGACCAGTTGAGAACGGAAACGACGACGGATTCGGTAATGGAGACGAAAAACAATACGACCTTTGGCAGGACTGGTAAACACGCAAAGCGAGGGAAGAAGAAGCCGCTAAAGCACTAAGAGTATCTCTTCGCGATTGCCTATCTGAAGGCGGAAGTAGTAGTCGGTAAGGTGCAGCACCAGGCTGTGCTTTGGAAACGGGTTCAGTATGCACAGCCCGTCGGCGACGCCGCTGGCCACCAGGTTGCCGTTCAGGTCGTAGACCTTGATGCTTTCGCCCGTCTTGCCTGAAATTATGATGTTGTCTTCGTTCAGCGACAGCGTCAAGCGGCTGTCGATGTCGGCCACCCAGATGGTGTCTGGCGAGGGCAGCATCTGCAGCACATCTATCACCGGAAGGCTTTCGATACTGATTCTTTTGGTCCGTTTTTCGGGCACCGTCGTTTCGGCGGCGGCAGTGGTGTCGGATGGCGGAAGCGCAGCCGAATGCTTGCCGAGGCTTTGGGTTTGCGACGTATCGCCTACGGCTTTGTCGTCGTCGCGGCCAAAGAATCTGCCCCACTCGGTGCCAAAGAATCTGTTCCACGGCGGCACGACGGCAATGGCCGTGGCGCCGGCCGCCAGCAGCAACAGCAGCACCAACACCGAATAGCGCATCTTGTTGATTGCACGGTGCATACGCTGATAGACAGCATCGCGGCTGACGCCGATCTGCTGGCCAATCTCTTCGGCATTGTAGCCGTCAAGGTAGAGCTGCACCATCTGCCGTTCGCCATCGCTGAGCGACGACATACAGCCTTCGAGAATCTCGGCCAGACGCTGCGAATCGTCAGCATCTATGCTGTTGGCCACATCGTCCGTAAGGGGTTCGGTGGGCAGCTGTTTTGCTCGGCCGATTCTGAAAAAAACAGACCTTGCCCGCCAGCCGACCCAGGCGCGCTCCTGACTGGCGGAAGCCTCGGGACGGAGCTTGTCGAGATTGTTCCAGATGTCGATGGCGACCTCCTGCATCAGGTCTTTGCAGCACTCCGTGTCCTTGTCGGAACGCCGCCAGCACATCCGCCACAGCATCGAGTGGTGGCGAATGAGCAGGGAAGTGAAATGAGTCTCGCGATCGGCGATTGGTTTTTTCATCTTACGGGCGCTGAAGAAGGTTTTATTACTATAATACACACTTTTCAGGGAGAATCTGACACGGGAAGGCAAATATTTTTCAAAACGCCCGCTTTCAAGAATTATTTTGATGGCTCCCCTTTTTTCGACGCCCTGCGGCAAAAAAAAGCTCTTTCGATGTCAGATTCCTGCAGAAAAATGCGTATTATATTATTGAACCGGTCGGCAAAACGAGCGGACAATCTGTTGAAGGAATTTAACCCAATTGCATCTTAAAACAATTCGATTATGAAAAAACTATTTGTATTTTTGTTGTTAGGCCTGTGCGCAAAGGCTATGTGCCAGCCTGTCTATTTCGACGCCGACGGCATCGTCTACGGCATCACTTCGGAATCGGACCGCACCGTGGAGGTGTGTCCGTACTATTACATCACCAACAACCCGTACAGCGGTGATATCAGCATTCCGCAGACGGTGGTTCACGACGGCACGACGTATACCGTCACGGCGCTGGGGGGCGGCGCGTTCGAAAGCTGCAGCAATGTCACCAGCCTAACCCTGCCGGCGACCATACGCAGCATCGGGTCGTACAGCTTCTACAACTGCAGCTTTACATCGCTCGCGTTGCCCGACTCGCTGCGCTTCATCGGCGACCACGCTTTTTCGTATTCCCACATCGCGTCGCTGCACCTGCCAGCCTGTTTCGAGAGTTTTGACGACTGCGCTTTCTGGGCAAGGAACCTGACGAACATCACGGTGGATGAGGCCAATCCCCACTACCGTTCCATCGACGGATGGCTCTACAGCAAGGACAGCCTTACGCTCTGCCTAGTTCCCGACGGAACGGCTGGCAGCGTTGCCGTCCCTCAGTTCGTACGCCACATCGGCAAGATGGCGTTTGGTTTCGGCCGCAACATCACTGCCATTTCGCTGCCCGAGGGACTGCTTTCGATTGGCGATTTCGCGTTCAACTGCTGCGAGACGTTGGATGGCATCGTCATTCCCTCATCAGTGACGCACATCGGGATTCATCCTTTCTCATACTGTCCGCAAATGGACAACCTCAGTATCGCCGACGGCAACAGCCATTATGTGATGGACGGGCTGATGATATATAGCATTGACTATGACACCCTTGTGTCGTGCCACAAATCGGGTGCCACGGTGACGCTGAACCCCAATCTGAAAGTCCTTGGCGGTTTCGAGAACAACACTTGGGTTGAGAACATCACTATTCCTGAGGGGGTGACCGACATCACCGACAACTGCTTCAACGGCTGCTCGTTCCGCAGCATTGTGCTGCCGGCACATATGAAGTCGATCGGTGCCAATGCGTTCTTTCAGAACGACAACCTCACCAATGTAACGATGCCGCAAACGCTCCTTTCGATGGGCGAAGGCGCGTTTATGACCTGTATGTCGCTCACGTCGATCGTAATCCCCGATTCGCTCCGCGTAATTCCCAAAAACGCTTTCAGCAATTGCATCAAACTCAACTCCATAACCTGGGGCAACGACGTTGAGGAGATAGGCGAATACGCCTTCTGGGCTATGTCGTTCTACACGAATCCTCACATCACCACTATCGACCTGCCGTCGAAGTTGAAGAAGGTTGGCGTAGCTGCCTTCGGCGCCGAGACCAACTACCTGCGATACGTTAATTTCACTGGACCTGTCGACACCTTGGGCGAAGCCGTGTTCTATCACGCGAATCTTAACCATATCCGTTTTGCCAATGTAGCCCCCGGAGTGCCGCCTGCCGTCAAAGGGCTGGGTCCGCTCTACGGGGTGAGGAACATCCAGCGTATCTATATCCCTTGCGGCACTATGGACCTTTGGATTTCCGACAGTTACTGGGGACAGTTCGCCGACAAGTTTGTCGAGGACTGCGATGGTATCATTGATGCCGAAGATGCCAACCTTCGCGTCTATATTCGCGACGGACGCATCATTATCGACGGCGCCAACGGCGAGCCAGTTTCCATATTCGACGTAACAGGACGCGCAGTCTCAGCAGCACTCAGCCCGCTTCCCTCTGGCGTCTATCTGGTCAAGGTCGGAGAAAGGCCAGCCAAGAAGGTGGTGGTATTGTAGGCGCGCCTGAAGGCTAGTTTTTTTTAGGCTAATTAGGCAGATTAGGCAGCCTAGTATGCCTAACCTGCCTAAAACGCCCAACTTGCCTAACCTGCCTAATCTGCCTAATTAGCCTACAATGCTCTCCCTCATCCATTCCGCCGCTGCCAATCCTTGCGGGCTCGGTACATCTCTTCTTTTATTCCGCCGTTTTCCTTAAAGTTGCGCTTCAGCCATTCAATCAGGCCGACAATCAAAGCGTCGGCCTGATGAATCAACGTAATAGCGATATTGGCGATCGCCTCATCGTTGCGATCCTGTATTTTATTTCTATAAGTCTCAGAGTCGTTATGCTTGGCGCAGAAACGACGCGTTTGTATTGAGCGGGGATCGTCTTTCCCCCATTGCGCCAATCCCCTAACACGCAGATAATCCTCGTAGTCCAGCAACAGTTCGTGCAATGAAGCCCTGTTCACATTGGTCAGCTTTATCTCCATCTCCCTCGAAGTCACACCATCAATATTGCCTTCCGCCAGGTTCTGCTTTCCCGACCGTGCCGCCATAACCATCTGGTCAATTGTCCTGTCACCAACCTTCAAATACTTGTGGGCAAAATAGTAGGTGATGTCATAGATACATTCAGCCTTCTGGAAAGCGATCAAAGAACGGTAATTCTTGTTCTGAGGCAGGAAGGAATTGTCCATTGCTGTGTTGTGTTTGTTGGTTTTATTGGGTGTTTTTGAGATTAGGCATTATTAGGCAGTTTGTCGTTTCCTGATTTAGGTTGACTCGTGTTTGTGATTAATAACTGATAATTGTTGACTTTATTTTGTTAGTACTGATATTTGTTTACCAGCGAGGTCTTATCCCTGTCAGGGGTTGACTGGAGGCCGTAGGCCGGAAGGAAACCCCTGACAGGGATCCTCTAGTAAAGGATATTCAGGCATAGGGGCTTTATTACTGGTTTTGATTGCCTTCTGGCGATAACTGGTCCACTTCATATCCCTCTCGCCTGTCAAATTGATGGCTTCAGACGGTTTCATCATTCCGATGCTCATATGCGGACGGCGGTTGTTGTAGAAGTCCACAGCGATGGCCACCGCCGCGATGACTTCGTCTATATTTGTGAATACCTTGCCTTTCAACAGCTCATTCTTCATTGTGTTGTTTATGCGCTCGGCCTGTGCGGGAGTTCTCCGCTTCGCTATCGAAACATCCACTGGATATTTCTTCATCCTTGGGGTCGCCTGACTCGGTCATGCTGATGCGGATACCGTGGCTTCTGAGCGTGTCCGTATACACGCGGCTGGCATACTGGCATCCCCGGTCGGAATGGTGTATCAGGCTGACGCTCTGCCCGTCGATGCGTTTCAGGGCCATCCGCAAGGCAGCCATCGGGTAGTCGGTGTCGAGTGTCGGACCGACGCTCCAGCCGACAATCTCCTCGCTGTAGGCATCGAGGATGAGCGACAGGTAAACAAAGTGATAGTGACTCTCGTCGTCCATCACCACGATATATGTAATGTCGCTCACCCACAGCTGGTTTGCCGCCGTCGGAATGAAATCCTTGATAAGGTTGGGGTATGTAGGGAGCCCGTGCGAGGAGTCCGTCGTGCGCGGCTTGCGAATCCGCAGACGCACCTTCAGACCGTACTCGTCCAGGATGCGGCAGAAGCGGTCGCGGCCTATGGGACTGTCGCCGCTGAACTCCGTCTTGTACATATACCAGAGTTTCGTGCCGCCTATGCCGGGGTCTATCGCCCGCACCTCCCGTATGTACTGGAGCGCAAACGACTCCCTGGCGGCCTTGGCCAATGCCGCATCCTCATCGTATTGGTAATAAGCCTGCTTGCTCACGCCAAACAGTACGCAGAGAGACTCGACGCGGTAACGTCCTTTGTCTCTTGCGTGCAGGTTCCCTACTGTTTGGCGCCAGCTTTTTTTCTTATCGGAATCCTGAACTTGGCCTCGGCCACATTGATCATCTCGTCGTAGGCCTCTGCCTTGATTTCCGCCGCCAGAAGCTGCGCTTCGAGCTCCTTTACACGTTTCTGAAGCTCTTTGACCTCGTTGTCTTTGCTGTGCATCTTGTTGATGTCTTGAGGATTGAATGTGTCTTTTCCCATTGCAACTTTGCCTTTTTCTTTTGCAAAGATAGCAATCCATCGCGATATTGTGCTATGCCCTACCGGCAAAATCCTTTCGATGCGGTCAGAACCATAGCCTTCCTCGTAGTGAAGCCTTATCGCTTCCGCAAAATACTTGCGCTGTTTCTCTGTGTGTAATTGATACATTGTTGACTTTCCTTTCTGAGTCAACTTTTTTCAGGATAATACAGTTAGGCGTTATTAGGCATATTAGGCAAGTTAGGCTGCCTAAAATGCCTAATTTGCCTAACCTGCCTAACAAAAACCCTACGCCAGCCCCAAGCTTTTCTTGATTGCCTCGATTTTGGCGTCGAGGTCGGCGTTGGTCTGGTCGAAGTATTCCTTCTTGGTGAGGGTGTCCTTAACGCCGAAATAGAACTTGATTTTCGGCTCGGTGCCGCTGGGGCGCACCGTCACCTTGCAGCCGTCCTCGGTGAAGAACTGCAGCACGTTGCTCGTCGGCAGGTCGATCTTCGTCACCTTGCCCGTCAGGCAGTCGGTCTCTTCGAGCGTCTTGATGTCGCGGATGCGCACCACGCGGCTGCCGTTGATTTCCTTGGGCGGGTTGGCGCGGTAGTCCTTCATCATCTGCTGAATCTCCTCGGCACCGCTCTTGCCCTTGCGGACAACGCTCAGCAGACCCTCCTTGTAGAAACCGAACTCCTTGTAGAGGTCCACCAGTATGTCGAAGAACGTCTTGCCCTGCGAAGCTGCCCAGGCGGCAATCTCGGCAATCATCGAGCAGGCGCCCACGGCGTCCTTGTCGCGGACAAAATCGCCAATCATATAGCCGTAGCTCTCCTCGCCGCCGCCGATGAAGGTCTCCTTGCCTTCCATCTCAAGAATCTTGGCACCGATCCATTTGAATCCAGTCAGCACGTCGTAGACCTTAACGCCATAGCGACGGGCGATGTCGGCAGGCAATTCGCTGGTAACAATCGTCTTGATAATAAACTCGTTGCCCTTCAGGCGGCCCTTTTCACTCCACTGCTTCAGCAGGTAGTAGATCAGCACCGACATCGTCTGGTTGCCGTTGAGCAGCATCCATTCGCCGTCGGGCTTCTTCACGGCCACGCCCACGCGGTCGGCGTCGGGGTCGCTGGCGAAGACTATGTCGGCATCGATTTCCTTGGCCAGGTCTACAGCCATCTTCATAGCGGCGTGCTCCTCGGGGTTGGGCGACGGCGTGGTGGGGAAATTGCCGTCGGGAACAGCCTGCGCCTTGACGACATTCACGTTGGTAAATCCCAAGCGTTCAAGCATCTGCGGAATCAGTTTGATGCCCGTACCGTGCAGCGGCGTGTAGACAATCTTCACGTCGTGGTGAGCCTTGATGCACTCGGGGTTGAGCACATTCTTCTCAATCTCGCGCATAAAAGCCTCGTCCACCTCGGCACCGATGGTGACGATACGGCTCTCGCCGCCAGTCCATTTCACATCGTCGAGCGACTTGATTTTCTCCACCTCGTCGATGACGCTGGTGTCGTGCGGCGGAACCAGCTGGCAGCCGTCGTTCCAATAGGCCTTATAGCCGTTGTACTCCTTCGGGTTGTGCGACGCCGTCAGCATCACGCCCGTCTGGCATTTGAAATAGCGCACCGCGTAGCTCAGTTCGGGCGTAGGACGCATATCGTCAAACAGATAGACCGTAAAGCCATTGGCGGCAAGCACGTTGGCGGTGATTTCGGCAAACTCGCGGCTGTGGTTGCGGCTGTCGTGCGAGATGGCCGCCTTCAGCTCCTCGCCCGGGAAACAGCCCTTTACATAATTAGCCAAGCCCTGCGTGGCCATACCCACAGTGTAGCGGTTCATACGGTTGGTGCCCACGCCCATAATGCCGCGCAGGCCGCCCGTGCCGAACTCCAGGCTGCGATAGAAACTTTCGTTCAGTTCTTCGGGGTTCTCGGCCTGCATCTTGCGGATGGCGGCCTTCGTTTCTTCATCGTACGCTCCTTCGAGCCAAATTTTTACATTTGCCAGCGTCGTGGCATCGAGTGTCGTTTGTGCCATAAATATTATGTTTTTATTGATTTTTGCTTTTGATTGAAATTGCAAATATACGAATATTTATCCATAGCAGAAAACCGACACCGTAAATACGCCGCCTCGCAAGGCAGACTGTCCGCATTTTCAGCCCGTTACAGACAAAGGCAAATGTCCCGCATCCCCATCGCTTTCACATAATGGGGACGCCGCAAACCTCTTTTTTCGGAAAAAACATTCCCTGCCGGGCAGCAACCGGCGCACTTCCGTCAGTTCCAGAAGCCGTCGCTGTCGCTTAGCCACCCGTCCCGCTGGTTGTATTCCTCCACCTGCTGGTCGAACTCATATTCCCACAGCATAAAACTCTCTATATATGTTGCCACTGGCGGCATAGCCCTGCTCCACGCGGAACGACCGAAACAGTGTACGAGGCATTGCCTATGCGGACTTGATCGCCGCTGCTCCACGTTGACGTAAAGGCGTTTACGGCCATTTTGTTTCCCGACGAGAAACCTTCGGCCCTCAGCTCAAACTTTGAAGGATGGTTTTCCTTTTGGCACGAAACCAAAGCAATCGCGCTGACAATCACAAGCCCCAGAACCGAAACAGGGGGGGGTAATTACTTAAATTTGAACAACTTGCACACAGCTTTAATGGATTATATTTTGCAAATATACACATTATTTTCAAACGCGACGCAAAAAAAGACAAGGAAATGTTAAAATTTAACATTTTTGGCCTGATTTTTGCCCAATTTTCCGATGCGTCAACCCACTGTTTTCCAGGTACCAAATACCTACCAAAGTTCACCCAAAGCCCAATCAAAGCCTTACCAAAGCCTTCGCCAGTGGACTTTAATAGCCGTAAGGTCAAATTATTATAAAGGCCATATTCAGCCCAAATTTGGCGCATCTCTAATTGACAGTCAAATTTGAATACTGATAATCAACGAGATGTAAATGTTAAAAGATTTCTTGAAAAATTACGGAATTTTAACATTTCGCAGATGGTCGCAAAACTGGTTTCCGCAGACGAACGACCTGATTGCTTTTAAGCTTCCGGCAAGCAGTAAGAGATTGGAAATATCTAAAAATCAAAGGCTGGCATTCTCGTCGTGGCGGAGTCGCAACATCATCTCTCGTTCAAACAGCGAATTGCGGAGACTATAGACGGTATTGATTGGCGAAGTCGAAAAATTAAATCCCTCGGGAAGGGGTATGCGGCGGTCGTTGCAAAACAGGGCTATCTCGTCCTCGGCCGAGCGGACATTGAATGTCTTCAGGAATTGCAGTATCCTGAGGCCATCGACGCGTTCCTGACAGGCGTGTACAAACAAGTCCCTTGTTTTGAAGTTCTTGCGGAGCGGTTGCCACAGCTCATCTGTCTTCAGCTGCTGGCGCAGGAAGTCGCTCATCGGTGTCTCTACCTCTTCGTCGTACAGACGCGGGAACAGAGCAAACGTTTCGGCGACAGAGCGGAAACCTTCTGCGGGATATAACGGATACGTAGAATCCATAGAATCAAGACCTTTGGCTATGGCAGGCCCCGTTCCGAAGGGTACACGCGACGACCGGCGCCCTTGCGGCCTAACAACCTCATTGCAAGATAGTAGCACCTGCCCCGTCTTGGCAAACTTCTGCATCAGATAGAAGTCCTCGCCGCCCTGCAGAGGGGTGATGCCCCCCCCCCCTTCTGTAGGCCCACAGCGGAAAAACCATGGCGCTGCCAAGGGCCGTAAAGGCATATGGATTGTCTGATTCCAAGAGGTTTAGCAGATAGTGGCGCATATAAATCTCATAGCGCAGCATCGCACGGTCCTGTATTTCGTTACCGCTCAAGGGATGATAATACGGCACACAAAGCGCGCTGTGTTCGGGATGCGCATTCATCGTATACAATACTGATTCCAAGTATGTTTCAGAAATCTCGGTATCGGCATCGAGGCTAACCACAAGCTCGTTGTCGGCGCAATCGTGCGCAATGGCGGCAAACAATTCCTTCCTCGCCCAGCCCACACCGCGTTTTCTGCCTTTCCAGCCACAGCCAGGGGAGGAAAAGTCAAGAATAACTATCTTGGAATCAGGATTCAAGGACTGAAAAGAGAGAAGCCGACCGAGTGTAGCCTGATTGTCGGCATACATCCTGCGCTGCTCCTCGTTGCCGCTGCACGACCACTCGTCTGGGTTGTTGACGCAGCAATAAAAGGTGAAATCCCTGAACGTCTGACGATTGAGCATTTCCAACAGTGCCGGGAGGTTCTCCAGTTCTGCCAGCATAGGCACCGCAACGGAAATGTGACTGTACTTCATCGCTTGACAATCTTTGCGCTTCGGTTCCCAAGACGAAGGATGTAGACCCCCTGCGGCAAGGTTTTCACATCGATGCACCTTGCGCCAGCGGGCACCTGCAACACACACTGTCCCTGCGCATTATAGACACGCGACGGCACAGAAATCTCTTCACTTAGAAACACCTTGTCTTGCGCAGGATTGGGATAGACAGCCAGCATTCCGGCGGAGCTGCCAGCATCATCAACGCCAACATTGCCGTCGGCGAAAGTATGTATTTCGGCAATATAATTGACCAGCGAGTGCTGCATAAAGCGCCAATATTCAGGCAATTGCTCACAACCCAGAAGCTTGGTCGAGGATATTTCCATCGTCATCTCGCGGCAGTTGTGATAATAGTTCATATAGTCCTGTCTGCCATTGGGAATGACGTACCAGTCACCGCCGGCTATGTAGCCTTGGCTGTTCACGTCGCGGAAGTGACTGCTTGAATACGTGCGACTTGTGTCGACAAAACGTTTACACACCTGCTGCCACCAGTCGCTGTCGGGATGCGGATTTTCCGACGACGTGAAGCTGTCCCACGGATAGTTCATCACCTCGCTGCCGCCGTGCAGGTTGGCGCTGAGACGGAAACTATGGTTAGAAACATATTCAATCATCGCCGTATTCTCGACCTGCTGCTCGTCGGTAGGGGGAGTGCCGAACGGATCGGGAAAATTGCGGTTAAGGTCCACGTAATTAGCATTGTATCGCATAGCATAACGCACTGTGCTGTTACCGCCGCGATATGTGCCGTCGGGGTTGCTCAGGGGATTGATGTAGATATCCACACTGTCTATCAGGTTCGTGTATTGCTGATTTGTGCCATATCCGCTGAGCAGCGTGTCGATAAGCCGCAGCATCAGCACGAAGCCCGTCACTTCATCGCCGTGCATCGTCGAGGAGTAAAAGAACTCAGGATTAGTGCTTTCGGGTGTCCCGCTGCCCTGTATGCGCGCACACAGTATCAGGCGGTCCTGCACCGACCTGCCGATTGTGTCGATATGGCACAAATCGGGGTAGCGTTCCGCCCAACCCTGCATCAGGGCAAGATAGGTCTCATAGGTGGGATAGCGGTCCCACGAGGCCATCTCGCCGACTGTTTCAGCCATATTTATAGCCTTGGAATCAATGTTTTCCACCTTTGGCGGAAAGGCATCCGGGCGTTCTTTGAGGGGCGACTGGGCGAAGAGCGTTTGGCCTGCAAAAACAAAGCCGACGAAGGCCAGCGACATTAGTATTCTTTTCATTTTGAAAGCATAAAAAAAGCCAGATTCAGAATCCGGCAAAAGTGAAAAAGTTATTGGCGAAGAAATTCCAAAGCATCACCACGCCAGTCGCGATGACCTTGGAAAGATAGAAATTCAGCTTCAATTTTTCGTTAAAGATATATAGAATCAGCGTATTAAGACCGAGTCCTATCAGCGAGACGGCGAAGAATTTTACATACTCCACGCCCACCTGCTCGTTGGTGCTGCCCCACGTCCAGGTGCGGTTGAGGATATAGTTGCTGGTGGCCGCCACGACAAAACCGATGGCATTGGCCAAAAACTTGGGGACCTTGAAGATTTCCTTGCACAGCCACGTAAGGCCGAAGTCGATGGCCGTACCCGAAAAGCCCACAACGCAGAACTTCAGGAACTTTGTCAGGAAAGCCTTCTCGAAAAACTGAGACAAAGAGAAAAGCAGCCGCATCTCAGACCAAGATAATTACACTTAAAACGTCACCTCGCTGGGATTGTGCATAATACCCGTCTTGCGTATGCGCTGCGGCTTGTGCTGGTTCTTGGGCTTGCTGATGCGCGGGCCCGGCTTCTTGTTGCGGGGAATATATTGCACGTCGCCCGAGCCATTGACTTCCAAGCCATAAACCTTTTCCGTGTCAAGGTTGACCTTGATTGACCAGTAGCGGCCACAGCCGCCGCTGGTACGGACTATGTCCTTCGAAACCAAGTCGGTGAATGTACCTTCCCAAACGCCGTTGATCCAAACGATCTTGGCACCGTTGACATCCGTGAAGCCGACATACTGGCGAATATATTTCCGGATATGCTCGTCAATGATAGGACACAGGCCCTCCTGATTCTCGTGATTACGGTTCAAAAACGCCAACTTCTTCTGCATCAGCTTTTCAGCCTTGGCAATATCAATATCCTCGGGCGTAAAACGGCCGTCCTGATTCTCAACCGTTATGTCCACCGCCCAGTCCTTGTTGAAAACATAGCCGTGATAGTTGCTTCCAAGCACTTCGGTATGATACCAAGTCTCCTCGGGAACAATATAATCTTGAGCCTGTACTGCACTGGCAATCAACACAGTTAAACCTACAAATAGAGCAATTTTTTTCATATATTACTACCTGTTTCGCTTTGCAAAATTACTTAAAAAACGCAATCCGACAAAAAATATTATCCATTTTCAAAAAAAATCTTATATTTGCAATCGCTTTCGGAAAGATACGGCACATCGTGATTTCGAAAAGAAGACACTGATAACCAAATCTTTCTACATTATTGACTAATTAAAATAAAACAAATAATTATGAACAAATTCGTTTCAGTACAGCAGGCCGCTGAAAAAATCCACGACGGTATGACCGTTATGGTTGGCGGTTTCCTCGGAGTCGGCAACCCCATTGCCCTGATTGACGCGCTGGTGGAAAAAGGCGTCAAAGACCTTACCATCATCTGCAACGATACCGCCTATCCCGAAGTCGGCGTCGGCAAACTTATCACCAACCATCAGGTCAAAAACCTGATTGCCACACATATCGGCACCAACAACAACACCATCGACCAGATGAACGCTGGCGAGCTCAACGTAACGCTGCAGCCCCAGGGCACCCTGGCCGAGCAGATCCGCGCCGCTGGCGCAGGTCTCGGCGGCGTGCTGACCCAGACCGGCCTTGGCACCATCGTCGAAAACGGCAAGGAGAAAATCACCGTCGACGGCAAGGAATACCTGCTTGAGAAGCCCGTCCGCGCCGATGTCGCCATCATTGGCGCCAACATCTGCGACGAGACCGGCAACCTGGTCTACAAAGGCACCAGCCAGAACTTCAGCCCGATGATGGCCACCGCAGCCGATGTCGTCATCGTCGAGCCTCAGGAGATCGTCCCCACCGGCAGCATCGCTCCCGAGAACGTGAAGACCCCCGGCATCTTCGTCGACTTCATCATCAAGAAGTAAAACAACAACTTACGCCAATACAAAATGGGCCAATGTCACATCCCAAGACATTGGCCCATTTTCATAACCCGACAAGCCAGCCCTTCCCTCTCGTCCCGAAAAAAAATCCATCCCCCGTAAATTTTTGTCGCATATTGTTACATATCAATACTTCGGTAATTTTTAATTTATATATTTGATTTTTAATAATTTATT
>R12__coassemble_89_pt1 | contig 35150 bp, 31 predicted proteins | sample R12__metabat2_low_PE_028 | metagenome-assembled genome bin R12
TGATATTGCGGCTCGTGCCGCCTAATTTGTTAATTTTTTATTTCCGAACCATTGTAACTGTAACAGCCATTGTTTCCTTGTTTCTTTTGCAAAGATACCACTACAACATAATAAAGAAAGGGACAGCCCTTATAACAGCGCCCTGCTAAGCAGGAACTCTTCCTGTTTCTCGAAATCCTCCATCCGCTGGCGGCTGATGACGGCCTGGCGGTTCTTGGGGTCTTTGAGGTACGCGGCCAGCTCGCGCCACAACTGCAGCACCTCCTCATTCCACGGCATCGTCGCCGACACGTTGGGGTTGATCGCCGGTATCGCCTCCGACAGCCGACCCTCCGACAGTGAGCGTCTACGCCCCAGCTCCCGGGCCGCGCGCGTCGCCACTGGCATATTCAGCTGCGCCATCGGTATATCAGCCAGCGCACGACGGTTGCCCCGCTGATAGGCTTCCAGCTGTTCGATAATGGGAGCCGCCACTGGGTCTGTCAGCAGGCTGTTCGAAGCCACCCATTCCGGGCCAGCCTCGCCAGCCTGATACACCGTCCGCTTCGGCACATAGCCACCCTTGGCGTATGGTTCCGGCTGCGAGGTGATAGCCAGGATCTGCGCCGCCGTCAATGTCCCTATCGTAGCAGCCATTGCAATCCTCGCCGCTGTCGAAGGAATCGTTTTGTCGTTGAGGGCTTTTAGCACAGCCAAGGCTCCCTCAATGGCAGCCTCGCCTGCCGACAACAGCTTGTTACGCACCCACTGCTCCTTGCGGATCTCTTTCTCTTTGTCGTTATATTCATCATCCAGCTCTTTCTTCCGCTGGTTGTATTCCTCCTGGCTGATAAGCTGCTGCTCCAGCTGTTCGTCGAGCGTCGCCGTCTCTTCCTCGTTGCGCCGCCGCATCTCCACCAGCTCCTGGTCGCCGATATTGTCGAGGATGGTGTTGATGCTCGAGAGGATGGATGTGGCTCTGGACGCAAAATTCCCGATAAGGTCCAGCTGAGCGTCGCACCACTTCTCAAAGGGTGTCGCCTCGATCTCTATGCTGTCGATGGCATCCCGAAGACCCTTTGCAGCATCTTCTCCCATCTTTTGCAGTTTCGCCTTATTCACCTTCAGCTTCGGCACCATCTCGAATTCCTGCCGCTCCTCGTTCCACTGCTGACCAAACTCCACCTCCGTAAGTGGAGGATTGTCTTTCTGACGCTGCAATAGTTCGCCGGTTATCTCGCTTTTCAGTTCCTTGTAGTCGTCAATCAGCCACTGCAGTTCCTGCCGCTGCGACCCCGACACCTTCCCAAGGTCCGCCTCGGCTTGGAGTATGGCCTTGTCGATTTCGCCGAGCGAATCTCTCAGCCGCTCGCTCTCCGCCGTCAGCCGCCCAAAACCGTCAGTATTCCCGACGCGGTCCGCCAGCTTGGAGTAAGTGTCCGTAAGTTTGCCGATGTACTTGTCCACCTCCGTTCTCTTCCACGATTCCGCCTTTTGCTTCAATTCGTCAAGCATACTCTGAGCTTCTGGATGCTTCTTAATCATCACGTCGAGGTCGTCCTTCATCTTCCGGATGGCATTGTCCACATCCGCTACTACTTTATCCACGCCCGTCAGTTCCTTGGCATTCATCTTGTCAATCAGACGCTCGTAGTTCTGACCGAAACGCTCCCAGGCCGCCTCCTCGCGCTCGCGCTTCTTACGCGCTTTTTCGCTCTCCCCGGTTTGGCCATTACCAACATTGTCTGTGCCGTTGTTCCGGTCACCACCAGCTTTCTCTTTGTTGAGAGTTGCTATGGCCGATCTGAGGGCGTCTACGTGCTTTTTTTCCTCATCATACATTTTTACATAGTCGGTCGCATCATACTGCGATTTGCCCGCATTCTTGCGCTTTTCATATTCAGCCAACCGTCTCTCCGCCGCTGTAAGTTCTTCCTGAAGTTGTTCTGCCGATTTCCCTGCCAGGCCAAACGGGTCGTCGCCCTTGGACCCCATGCTGCTGTATAGATTGTTAAACTTCTCTGTCTCGTCGTATGCATCATTTACTGCATTGGTGTATTTCCCCAATGCCCTATACATCTTGTTCCATCCAAACATTATGCCCATATCCTCACCCGACAACTCTTCGTACTTTTTACGAAGTGCTGAATAATCGGCTTTTTCGTCAAACCCCTGAGGTAAAAAGGATACAAATTGCTCATACATCGACTGACCTTTCTTTTTGCCAAACTTGCGTGTCATATATTCCTGCATCATCCCCAAAGCCTCACTCTGTTCGTCGGCAAAGTCTCCGGAAATTTCACTCAATTTATCCAACCTGCGTTGTTCAACAACCTGCTGGCGTATTTTGTCGATTACTCTTTGCCGGGCAGCAGCAACCTGGTCCAGCTCTCCTTTCTCGTTTCTGTACTTCGATATTATGTCTGGATAGAGCTCGTTAAGTTTATTCAAGATTTTATAATACCCAGTACTGCCCTTTGTCACTTTTTCCAGCCGATCAAATAGGTATGTAGCCTCTGTTGTCTGCTCATTGATAGCCTTATTTGTCTCCCGTTCCTCTTCATTCACCCGTTGGCTATGCTTCCAAACCTCCCACAGTTTTACGCCTATTGTTGTCAGAGCTGTAATCAACAGCATAAAAGGAATGGTGTTTATCGCAGCCGCTGAGGCTTTCGTTGCAGCCGTAGCGGCTTCTGTGGCTATAGTGTCGGCCTTGGTTTGGGCGATTTTCAGGCGGCGAAGAGTTGCTTCCGCCCTCAGCACCTGGTTTCCTTGGCCGGTAGCAATAAGTTCCTGCCGTCGCGCCAACACCGACTCTTGTATGGCAATACGTTCCTTTATCCGTTCTTGGAGTGCTTTTGCCTGTTCAACTCTTTGTCTTGCCGACGCTGCCGTTTCATCAAGGATTGCTTTGTGGTTCTGGCGGCGCTGCCACCATTCTGCTATAGCTGCAGGGCGTTCTTTAACCCAGAGAGCTGCGGATACAACACGTTCCTTATTCCACGCGGCGAGCGCAGCCGCTATGGAGAGCAGTATACCCGGGTGTGCGTTGATAAGCTGCACCCACCCTGCAAACCCTTTCATCAGCACCGTGCCAGTCTTCTGCAGGTGTATCAGCACCGGGTACAACTCATTACCCAACTCGATGCGCACTTCCTCGAAGCGTTTTTTCGCTTTCTCAGCCTGGGCCTGCATCGTCTCGTTCTTGGTGTTGAACTCTTTGATGACGCTATTACCCGTCTGCATTTCCTTATTGGCCAACGCCTGAGCCTCTCGCACTTGGTCAAGGTGCTTTGCCAGCGACGAAACCACAGTGGCGGCGCGTGCGCCATCCAGCCCCATATCGGCAAACATCCCTATGAGCTGCTGGAAGCCGCCGCCTTTCTCCATCCCTTCGAGGACACGGAGCACGGCACCATTCATATCCTCATCCATCATGCGCCGGAACTCCGCCATACTGACACCTGCCGCCTGTACAAACTCTTCCGGCTTCTTCACCATTTGCTGGATAAGCTTCATAAATGCTGTAGCCGACATTTCCACTGCCTGGCCGTTCTGATCAAGCGCGGAAGCATAGCCAAGCACCTGGTCGGCACTCATCCCGGCCTGCGCCGCAATACCACCCAGACGCTTCATAAATTCCACCATATAACCCTCGTTGGCCGTAGAAGCCTGGCCGAGGCTGTTGACTGCTGAGCCAATTGCCAGCATTTTCTCTTCAAGGTTCTTGCCTTCAAGAGTCTTCGATACCCCCTCGTAGATATTGGTCAGCTTGCCGACGGTCACCATTGCACCTTCACCCAGAACGTCACCCAGTGCAATATTAATCTTGTCGGATGCCGACACAAACTGTTCTATAGCTTCGGCACTATTGATACCAAGCTTTCCGGCTTCATAAGCCAGTTGGTTGAGCTGCTCACGGCTGGTGCGTGTATCCATCTTCTTGAATGCATCATTTAATTTCTCCACCTGCTCGTGAGTAAGGCCTGTGGTCTTCTGCACGTCCGCATACACATCATCGAGAGCTGCAGCATCCTTAGCTAAGTCTTTCAACTTTCCAATTCCCATATCTACCATCTGAAAGGCCGACTGGATACCCATCAACACATTGCTGAATTCGGCAGCTTTTTCCACCGTGGACTTCCATTCTTTTCCGAGGCGTTGAGTATTTTGAGTGGCTTCTTCCAATATACCCCGTACCTCTCGAATGTCAGATGTTACCCGTAAATATTCCTCCGAGCCCAGGGTTGCATTCTTCTGTTGATTTTCCAATCTTTTGAGTTCTGCACGCAAAGATTTGATAGTATTTTCTACTTCCCTGCCATTAACATATATCGTGACTTGTCGGTTTATATTCTTCGCCATAACTGTTGATTTTTCTGCAAAGATAAGAAGGTGCCGCTTACTCTTTGGGGACAATTGTATAAAATAATTTGGTGGATTAAATTATTTTTCGTACCTTTGCAGCAACAAAACAAAGAGATGTACACAATACGCGACATAAACGGAAATACAATCATCACAATTAATGATGACTCCCGTTTTATGGTTCTCAGAGATATGGACCTGCGTAATGCTGACTTTCGTAACGCAAGATTACGTTACGCTAAATTCATCCACTGCAATGTTGACGGCGCTGATTTTAGGGGTGCGGACATGCTTGCTGGGTACATCGTTCAGACGGATTTTAAGAAGGCGATAATTGACCATACGACAAAATTCCCGACAGAACAGGACTTCGGCCCTAGTTTTATGTAAGCCACTACTTCCGATATGGAATTTTTTTCTTGAAGTTCCCCAAGTAACCTCTATTACCTTTTTTACTTTATATTCCAAGCCGTATTCTGCTTATTGATGCCCCTGTAGGCGCGCACCACCCTGTCGGCCTGGTGCTCGGCCACAATCTGCACCATCTTCCCCTCTTGCTTCTCGAGGCTGCCGCTGATCCAGTCGCTCAGCGAGCGCCGCAGGTGGCTGACGGCCGGATATCCGCGCGCCACGCCGTATTCCTTAAAAATGCCGTGCACGGGAAACTGGAAAGCGACACCTGCCACCTCGCCGCTGTCACTCTTCATCTGGAACTGCACGTGGTTGCGCAGCTTGCCTTCGGTCTTTCCGGCCTTTTTGCCGCTCTTATAAGTGCGGTTGTGACGCTTGCCACGGCTCATCATCGCTGCCTGAGCCTTTGCAAGCTGCTGTGTCTGGCGAGCCCACTGCTCCATTTGACGGTTGTACTCATCATCGGTCAACCATCCCCGCCGACCTGTCCAGACATCCTTAACCGTTACCTTTTTCGCCATAGCCTAAAACCAAGGTACAAAAGCCCTAGAACAGCCGCCACCAACAACACGTCACCGGCCCTCATCCGTAACTTCTGCCACCAATTCAGCTTCTTTTCCACCTCCACAGGCACCTTCTGCAGCACAGGCACCTCGCGGTACATCCATACGGTGTCATTCTTGACGACACTGTGCCAGCGGTCAACGCTGTCGTGTATAAACACCGTGTCGCCGCTCAGCCACTGGGTGTGCCAGCGGTCGATATAGGTGCTGTCGTGCACCATCCGCACCGTCTCTGTAGTGTCGTGGATGTACACCGGCTCCACGATGGGTGCAACCGTCTTCCGGCTGCACCCCGCGAGAGCCAGCAACAATATTAATCCTAAAACTATGGCTGCAATCCAATTGAAATTACTACTTGTTTTCATATCATTAAGCTCTACTTCTGGTTTCCAATGATAAGTTCCTTCATCGTCATCATCGTAAACAACGATCTTTTTCGGCTGTGGCGATTTACTGGCCATAAATATATCTTTTAACACCTTCGACGTGGACGCGGGCGCACAACTCCTTGGCTTCGTCGGTCAGCAGCCACTCGCACTCCTCGAGGCAATCCATAAAAAAGTTTTCCGTCAGCACTGCCGGCATTGAGGTATGGCGAAGGATATAGAACCCCGCCTCCTGGTCGGCATCGCCATCGCTAAAGTCGCGGCGCAGGCGTTTGTCCTTCGGGAAAATCTCGGCTGCTGCATCGTAGAGGCAGGTGGCCAGGCGGTCAGCCTTGGTCTCGCCGCGGGATGTGAATGCGCTCCAGCCATAGGCCTTCAACCATTTGTCGCCCCTTCCCGCCGCATTACAGTGGATGGAAAGAAACACCGTCGGCACCTTTGACGACTTGGCGATTGCGTTGGCCCTGCGGCAACGCTCCTCCAGCTTTACATCTAATTCTTCCGGCGTGATGATGCTGTAGGTCAATCCTTCCGCCTCAAGCGTATCTGCGATGAGGCGCACGACTTCCCGCGCCCATAGGTATTCCAGCAGCTGGCGGCCGTCCTCCATCTTCGGGCTGCGTTTTCCTGCCGTGTTGCTTCCGTGGCCATTGTCCAGCAGAACGTGTATAGTCTTCATAACACAACCTTTTTATTATTAAAACTTCTGATATTGTCAATGCTCACCGCTGTCGGTGAGCCGATTTTATTACCAGCACTGTCGCACTGCTGCACGCCTCGCAATCTGTTCGCTTTCATATTCTGGCGCAGTCCACAGCTGTAGGCGTGAGAGAAGTACACCAACTCGCCATTCTTGGTGTAGAACCCGATAGAGAACAGCACACGTTTTCCGTACTGGTCTTCCCTAATTTCCATTTCGCGCAGAGCGTCCACGCGTCTGATTGTCTGAATGTCATTTTCCATACTGCAAAAATACGCACACGCCGCCGAACGGACGGGGACATTTGACTTTTGGTGACAGGTTCGCCAAAATGTCCACCGATTTACACCCGAAACTGTCAAAATGCTGTTTCAGGGTGTTTGGGGCAAAGCCCTCATTTCACAGACAAAAATATCTAAATCGTGCTCGATTAGAGTATCGACTGTGGGGGCTCGCCCTACCGAACAGCGTGAGAACGCGCCCGATTTTTTACCGATATGTGACAGCACGTTCAGCCTATCCGTGCGCACACCGCCGCACGCCGTCCACACTTGCCGTCCACCCCTCTGTGTCTGCCACGGTGGTGTCGCAGACATTTCTGTGGCAGATGCAGTGCGGTGGGCGGCAGTCCACATTCCATACCGTTCACCCCGACAGCCAGACGGGGCACGACTGAAAGGAGCGGCGTGGTTGGGCTGGCTTGGCTGTCGGGGTGTACGGTATACCTTGGTAAAGCGGGGGATGCGAAAGCAAGCGAGGGAGAGCTGCGCCTGTCTGTGGCAAAAATCGACAGTTATGGAGAGCGGAGCCTTGTTTTTGCCACAGTCTGGTGCAGCCATATAAGCCGCCTTTGTGCGGCAGTCCACCCGGCGAGTGTGTGCCTGTAGGTGTGAGTAACGCAATGCAGCGGCCACGGATCACTACAGCGCAGCCGTAGCGTACCGTGGTGTAGCGTAAATGAGTAACACAGCACCAGCGAAGCGTTAAGGCACACTCTTGCCAACTCCCGAAATTGTGTGCCGATGCCGTCCGAGGACTCTGAGGATAGAGCCTGCTCCCTCAAAGTTCCCGGACAAAGAAGCACTCTATTTCGGGTGCGCGAGTGAAAGCACCGCCCACCACAACCGTCTTTCCGTCCGAGTGTAGCATTGAGAGCAGCCATAAACGGAAAGGGTGTGGTGAGGCGGTGCTGTGCGCGGACAGACAGCGTGGCACTGTGCGCCAGCCATCACTCAAAAACAAAGGTGAGTGTGCGACGGTGTAAGTCTCGCACAGAGTCCTACACCGTCACACTCTCACCACTCATCCGCCTGGAGAGTCTGGCAAGTTCCGTGAACCTTGCCAATCTCTACAGGCGACACGCATCTAATGCGTTAGGGATAGGAACAACATTACCAAAGGTTAAGGTGGATAGCCCGACCCGTCAGGGTAACGCCCTAAAAAAAATCATCCCATATTTGTAAAATCATCATCGTCGCCCAATGATAAATAAGGCAAATATTTAGTATATATCAACTTATCCACTGCGTCTGAAAAATGCGTCGCCTCTTCTGGCAGCACGCCCGAATCAGGACGTTCGGAACGTTTATCCTTCTTTAAGTTGCCTTCGACCGTCTTCACCTTGGCATTGTTCATTGAGATAAGAGAATACTTGCACTTGTCGCCATTCACCCGAAATCTGGGAATGTTTGGATCCTGTTCGCCAAGGATGATATTCCACAGGATATACTTGTCAGACTGTTTCGGCTCCATACCGTCGTGTTCCTCAATGTCAACCTCCCAGCCATACTTCTGCAACTCAGCAATAGCCATTTCGTTGTACGTCTTATTATTGATAACGTTCGGGTTTCTATGGTCGCCATACTTATCCTTGTAGTAAACAACCTGCCTGCAGGCGTGATGCTCGTAATACCTGGCAAACTTGCCTATCAGGTCCCGAATCGCGGGTTCGAACCCCGTCTATCGCTCAAATGTGTCCCATAATAGATACATTAGTTTTCATAATGAATTGAATTTTGTCGCCGTGATGGCGGCATTTTTTTGGCGTAGACGGCACGTCATTCGCTCATAAAATTGGCAACACAGCATTTACTTTCGCTCATTTTTTTGGCATTTTTGTCTTAGATGTCGCTAAAAACACGTATCTTTGCATTTCAAAACAGACATTCATAGATATGAGAAGAAAGCTGTACAACAAACTGTTAGAATGGAAAAACGACCCGGCAAGGAAGCCGTTGATACTCGAAGGGGCCCGTCAGGTAGGCAAGACGTGGCTGCTGAAAGAGTTTGGTAGCAAGGAATACGACAATATGGTTTATGTCAATTGCCACGACCATCCCGAGACACATCTTTTTTTTCAGCAAGATTTGAATGTCAAGAGAATAATGCAGGCTTTCGAGGCTTACAGCAAACAGCGTATTGTAGCAGGCAAAACGCTGGTTTTCATCGATGAAATACAGGAAGCACCGCACGCCATAGAGAGTCTGAAGTACTTCTGCGAGGAGGCACGCGAGCAACATATAGTGGTGGCTGGGTCGCTGCTCGGCGTGGTAAACCGTCCCGGCGAGTCGTTCCCTGTTGGCAAGGTGAACACACTACGGCTGATGCCTATGAGCTTCGAGGAGTTTCTGTGGGCCCAGGATGCCGACGCCCTTGCCGAGGGGGTGTCGCATTGCAACTGGACATTGATGGCCGATATGCGCGTCAGCCTCGAGGAATATCTGCGCCAGTATTACTATGTTGGAGGAATGCCGGAAGCCGTGTTGCACTACACCACACAAGGCGATGTCAATGGCGTTCGGCGCATACAGGAGGAAATCCTATCCAACTACAGCAACGACTTTGCCAAGCACGCCGCAGGCGAAACACAGCGCGTCCGTATGGTATGGGACAGCATCCCCAGCCAGCTGGCGCGAGAGAACAAGAAATTCATCTACGGGGCTGTCAGAAAAGGGGGACGGGCGCGCGACCTCGAGAATGCCATCCAGTGGCTTGTCGATGCCGGCTTGGTTTACAAGGTGTATCGTTGCGCCAAGCCTGTGCCGCCGCTCAAATTCTACCGCGACCCCAACGCCTTCAAGCTGTATCTGCTTGATATCGGACTGCTTGGTGCCCTGTCGGAAGCATCGGCTATGCAAATGCTCGTCAGCAACGATGTTTTCAAGGAGTTCAAAGGGGCTTTCTCGGAGAACTATGTTGTGCAACAGATGATGAACGTGCCATCGTTGTCGGCCTACTACTTTAGCAAGGACAACTCGCGTATGGAAGTGGACTTCCTTGTGCAGCACGGGGAGCGTGTGATACCAGTGGAGGTGAAGGCCGAAGAAAACGTGAAATCGAAGTCACTTGCCCAATTTGTGAAGGTCGACTTTGCCAACGAAAGACTGAAAGGCCTGCGCATATCGATGAAGCCATACGCCGACCAGGACTGGATGGAGAATATTCCGCTTTATGCAGTGGAAGGGTATATGAACGTTTTCGATTAGCCGTAGGTTGCCAAAGCTGAGCGAAGGACAAGCGTATAGATTCAACATCAAAGTGCAACACTGTCGTGCAAATACAGTAAGAATTTTTGTTCTTTTTTTTCGCAAAACGGCATCCATTTTCCGCAAACCGTCGCCACCGATGCGTCGAAAAAAGAGTAGCCTGAGGGTGATTTAAGAATTATTAACAAAATTCATCACCTTTAAAAACACCATTTTAGCAAAAAATATTCAATTTGTGGCACAAAAAGTGCTCCCGTTTCGGAAAAAAGATGTACTTTTGCAGCCGTTTTCAAAGCAATAAAAAAATCAAAATTATGTATCTTACAACAGAAAAGAAACAAGAGATATTCAACGAGTATGGCAAGAACGCCAAGGATACCGGCTCGGCCGAGGCTCAGATTGCCCTCTTCACATACCGCATCCAGCACCTCACTGAGCTGATGAAGAAAAACAAGAAAGACCAGGTGTCGGAACGCGCACTGGTGGGTCTGGTAGGCAAGCGCCGCCGTATGCTCGACTACCTGAAGGCAAACGACATCGAACGCTACCGCGCCATCATCAAGAAACTCAATTTAAGAAAATAATAGTTTTTCATATTTATTTGGTTATGGTTGAGTCACCGGGGTACTCCTCGGTGACTTTTTTGATTGAAAGGGCCATACCAAACGGCGCACCGTGACGTTTGGCGCGCCGATATGTCGGACTGAAACAAGGAAAAAAGTAAAGCAAAATGAACATTATCAACAAGAAATTCGACCTCGGCGATGGCCGTATGATTGAAATCGAGACCGGCAAACTGGCCAAGCAAGCCGACGGCAGTGCCGTGGTGCGTATGAACGACACAATGCTGCTGGCAACGGTCTGTGCAAAGAAAGAAGTTGGTGAGTTTGTGGACTTTATGCCCCTCACCGTCGACTATCAGGAAAAGTATGCCGCTATGGGACACTTCCCCGGCGGTTTCTTCAAACGTGAGGCACGCCCCAGCGAGCACGAGATCCTCATCGCCCGCCTGGTGGACCGCGCCCTGCGCCCGCTGTTCCCCGACAATTTCCACGCCGAGGTGCAGGTGCAGATAACCCTTATCAGCGGCGACCACAACACGATGCCCGACCAGCTGGCAGCCCTGGCTGCCGCCTCGGCCCTGGCAGTGAGCGACATACCCTTCAACGGACCCGTCAGCGAGGTGCGCGTGAGCTACCTTGACGGCCAGTATGTAATCAACACGCCGATGCAGGACATTGAGCGCGCCGACCTGGACCTCATCGTGGCTGCCACGGAGGAGAACATTATGATGGTGGAAGGCGAAATGAAAGAGGTGAGCGAGGAGATTATGCTCGGCGCCCTCAAGGCCGCCCACGAAGCCATCAAGACCCAGTGCCGCGTCATCGCCGAACTGACCGTCGAGGCCGGCAAGAGCGAGAAGCGCGAATACTGCCACGAGGTGAACGACGAGGAGCTGCGCCAGCGCCTGCACGATGCCGTGTACCAGAAGTGCTACGACTTCTCGAAGCAGGGCATCGCCAACAAGCATATGCGCGAAGAGGGCTTTGAAGCTATCAAGCAGGAGTTTATCGACGCCAACTATACCGAGGAGACCCTCACCGACGAGGTGAAGTTTATGATCGACCGCTACTATCACGACACCGAGCGCGAGGCTATGCGCGATATGGTGCTGAACGAGCGTACCCGCCTGGACGGCCGCCAGCTGGACGAGATCCGTCCGCTGTGGAGCGAGGTGAACTACCTGCCCTCGGTACACGGCAGCGCCATCTTCACGCGCGGCGAGACCCAGTCACTGAGCACCGTCACGCTGGGCACCAAGCTTGACGAGCAGGTCATTGACGGCGCCGTCATCGAAGGCAAGCGCCGCTTCCTGCTGCACTACAACTTCCCGGGCTTCGCCACCGGCGAGGTGAAGGGCAACCGCGGCCTGAGCCGCCGCGAGGTGGGTCACGGCCACTTGGCCTGGCGCGCCCTCAAAGAGGTGCTGCCGCCGGAGACGGAGTGCCCCTACACCATCCGCGTGGTGAGCGACATCCTGGAGAGCAACGGCTCGTCGAGTATGGCAACGGTTTGCGCCGGCTGCCTGGCCCTGATGGACGCCGGTGTCAAGATACGCAAGCCTGTGGCCGGTATCGCTATGGGCCTCATTTCGAAGGGCGACAAGTGGGCCGTGCTGAGCGACATCCTTGGCGACGAGGACCACTTGGGCGATATGGACTTCAAGGTGTGCGGCACACGCGACGGCATCACCGCCTGCCAGATGGACATCAAGGTCGACGGCCTGAGCTATGACGTGCTGGCCAAAGCCCTTGAACAGGCCCGTCAGGGACGCCTCCACATACTGGACCACATCCAGTCGACCATCGCCGAGCCGCGCGAGGACTACAAGCCCTTCGTGCCCCGCATCGAGCAGATACAGATTCCGAAGGACTTCATCGGCGCCGTCATCGGCAAGGGTGGCGAAGTCATCCAGAAAATCCAGGCCGAGACCAACACCATCATCAACATCGAAGAGGTGGGCGACCTGGGCATCGTCGACGTGGCCTCGCAGAACAAGGAGGACATCGAAGCCGCCATCAAGTGGATCCGCGAAATATGCACCGTTCCAGAAGTGGGCCAGATTTACGACGCCAAGGTTGTCAGCATCGTCGAGTTTGGCGCCTTCCTTGAGTTCCTGCCCGGCAAAGAGGGCCTGATGCACATCAGCGAATACGACTGGAAGCGCACCGACACCCTTGAGAACCTCATCCACGAGGGCGACATCATCACCGTGAAGATCATCGCCATCGACGAGAAGAACGGCAAGCTGAAACTGAGCCGCAAGGCCCTGCTGCCCAAGCCAGAAGGCTATGAGGAAGATAAGCCTGCACGCGGCCCGCGTCGCGAAGGCGGCAACGGTGGCGGACGTCGCGAAGGCGGCGACCGCGGTCCGCGCCGCGAAGGCAACGGCGAACACCGCAACGGTAACGGCAACGGCGGTCGCAGACACTAAACCTTCTTAACAGAATAAGTTTGAAGAGGATGCTTGCAAAAAGTATCCTCTTTTTTTGTCAATCCGGCTGCAGATACAATCGCCGGAAAGAAGACACCGATTACCTGCCATTAAGTTTTTTTATTAAAAAATGCAAAAACAAACGACAGCAACGAAAAAAAAGTATATTTGCAAAATGGCTGAACGTCAACAGACGCTTTGAACAAACTAATTTACAGCTACTAACACCAATATAAAACGCAAAAAGATGTTCGACTTTCTGAAGCAAAAGAAACAAAGCAAGTCTTTTTCACCACTGGTGACCGATATGCACTGCCACCTACTGCCTGGCGTCGACGACGGATCGAGCAACATACAGGAGACTGTAGAGTGCCTTAGGGCAATGGCATCGGTTGGATTCCAAAAGGTTTACTTTACGCCTCATTTCCAGGCCAACTACCCCAACGAAGAAAACGACATTCTGAAACGCTTCGCCACGCTGAAGAAACAGCTGGCGGCAATGGACGACGGCACACTGCCCGAAGTGGCGGCCGTCAGCGGCGAATACCGTTTCGACCCACGCTATGCGCGGCGTCCGGGCGTCGACAACGTGCTGACGCTGCCTGGCAAACGGCTGCTGTGCGAGTTCTCGCTACACTTCAACGACTATATGCCCATCGACATCTTTGCGGAATATCAGAAGCTTGGCTATACCCTGATACTGGCACATCCGGAACGCTACCCCTACCTTGGCATCCATTCGAGCGAGGTGAAAACGATGAAGGATATGGGCATCTTTTTCCAAATCAACGTACTGTCGCTTAACGGATTCTATGGCGACACAGCAATGCAGAAAGGCTATGAGTACATCGAAGCCGGCCTGGCCGAATACCTGGGCACCGACACCCACAATATGCGCTATGCCAAGGCATTGAAGGACACCGCCAACAACAAGAAGGTGCAAAAGATAATGAAGAGCCACACTTTCCTCAACAGTCAGCTTTAGCACCCAACCGCAGCAACTGCACACAGAAGAAGAATCATTAAAAACTACTATAAATGAAAAAACACATCCTTTCGATTATGGCTGTTGCAATCCTGGCCACAGGCGGCAGCACTATCCAGGCACAAGACAAGAACCTGGAAATAAAGAAAAAAGTGGAACAATATGCGCCCTACACGTTGAAATACGACACCAAGCTGCTGACACCGGAAGAGAGCCAGCTGGTAGGCATCTTCATCGAAATCGCCGACGTTATGGACGACATTTTCTGGGAGCAGTCGTTCGGCAAGGAGAACCGCGACAAGCTGCGCGCCATCAATGACCCCTACCTGCGCCGATATGCCGAAATCAACTATGGCGCCTGGGATCGTCTCGACTCCGAGAAGCCCTTCCTGCCAGGCTTTGGTCCAAAGCCGGCCGGAGCCAACTTCTACCCTGCCGATATGACAAAGACCGAGTTTGAAAAACTTGACAACCCGCTGAAAACAAGCCAGTACACTATACTGCGCCGCAACGACAAAGGGCAAATCGAAGTGATACCTTACCACAAGGCCTATGACAGACAGCTGAGACGCGTCGACGAACTGCTGGGAAAGGCCATCGAGCTGGCCAAGGACGACGGCTTGCGCAAATATCTCGAAACGCGCCGCAAGGCTTTGCAAACGGACGACTATCTGGAGAGCGACCTGGTATGGATGGATATGAAGGAGAGCCGTCTGGACTTTGTATTCGGACCTATCGAGAACTATGAGGATGCCCTTTACGGCTACAAAACAGCCTACGAGGCTTTCGTCCTCGTCAAAGACGAGAAATGGAGCAACGACCTGGCACGCTTCACCAAGATGCTGCCCGAGCTGCAGAAGCAGCTGCCCTGCGACCCGAAATACAAGCAGGAAGTGCCGGGAACAGAGAGCGACCTGAACGTGTATGACGTCATCTACTATGCCGGCGACTGCAATGCAGGCAGCAAAACCATTGCCATCAACCTGCCCAACGACGAGCGCGTACACCTTGAGAAAGGCACACGCCGCCTGCAACTGAAGAATGCAATGCAAGCCAAGTTCGACAAGATACTGCTGCCCATAGCCAACCTGATGATCAGCAAGGAGCAGGTGAAAAACGTCAAATTCGACGCCTTCTTCAGCAACGTATGCTACCACGAGGTGGCCCACGGCCTCGGCATCAAAAACACCATCACCGGCAAGGGCAACGTGCGCAAGGCCCTGCAGAACCAGTACAGCGCCTGGGAGGAGGCCAAGGCCGACATCTGTGGCCTGTATATCGTCCAGACACTCATCGAGAAAGGCGAAATCAATGATATCACCATCGAAGACGCCTATGTCACATACCTCGCCGGCCTGCTGCGCAGCGTACGTTTCGGAGCCACCGAGGCTCACGGAATCGCCAATATGATGTGCTTCAACTATATGCAGGACCAAAAGGCCTTCAGCCGCGACAAAGATGGAAAGTATGTCGTCAATGTCAAGAATATGCGTAGCGCCCTTGAAGGCTGGGCCGCGCTGGTGCTGAAGACCGAAGGTGACGGCGACTACAATGCAGCGAAATCTTACGCCGACAAAAACGGCAAAGTGCGCGCAGACCTTGCCAAGGACCTGAAAGCTATCGAAAATGCCAACATACCCGTCGACATCGTATACAAACAGGGACACAGGGTTCTGAACATTGAGAAGGACAGCAGAAACGCCGTCAGAAACACCATCAAACCCGTCCCATCCAATCAGATAAAATTCAAGAAATAATCACTCCCTGATTACAGCAACACTGCCGTCGGACAGCAGCTTCACGATACGTGACGACTGTCCGGCGGTTTTTTCTTCATATTCGGACGGCACACAGAAATCGACTTGCTTTTTAAGCTCTTCATCGATTTCGGCATACGAAGCCGGCGACGGACGTCCCGACAGGTTGGCCGACGTGCTGACCACCGGACGGCCAAACAGCCGCAGCATCCGCTGGCAGAAATCCATACGGGGGATGCGCACGCCTATGGTGCCGTCGGCAGCCGCAAGGTTGTCGGCCAAAAGATGATTCTGCAAAGGCATAATCACCGTCGTGGGTCGTGCGGAGGCACACAGCAACTCCCCTACCCTTCCACTCACCGGGCCGACAAAGCGCTCGACCATTGCCACATCAGAGCAAAGGATAAGCATACTCTTGCTGTGGTCGCGCTGCTTGAGGGCATAGATTTTCTCGACCGCGTCGGCATTGGCGGCATCACAGCCGATGCCCCAAATCGTATCGGTAGGATAAAGCAGCGTGCCGCCCACCGTAAGCGTCGCAACGACAGCATCCAAGACTTCAATCTCTTTCATTTGTTTACATCAAAAAACAATGCAAAAATACAAAATATTAGGCAAACCTTAGCGCCATTTCAAAAAAATTCGTAAATTTGCACATTAATTCCGTTGGTGAAAATAACAAAATGTCAAAATAAATTATTATTAACCAAAAATTTAGATTTATGAACATCATCACAAACCTTTGGGAGAACAACCGATCGCTATTCTTTCTGATCGTGGTTCTGATTATTGTGACACCGTTCCTGATTTTCTACCTCAACAAGGCAAAGAAGGAACACCCGAAAGGGCTGATCGCCGCAGCTCTGAGCAATATGGGCGAACGCTTCGGCTACTACATTATGAATGCCGTGCTGGTGCTCTTCATCTGCTCCAAATTCGGCATCTCCGACTCTGTGTCGGGCGTGATGTTTGCCGTCTTCTATTTCCTCATCTATGTGCTGAGCCTGCCGGGCGGTATCATCGCCGACCGCAGCCAGAACTACAAGAAGACCATCATCTGCGGTCTCGTGGTTATGGCCCTGGGTTACACCATCCTATCCATTCCCGTCTTCGGAATCGGCGCAAGTGGCAGTATGACTTTCGCACTTGTCATCACGATGCTGGCATTGATTCTCATCGCCTGCGGTAATGGTCTGTTCAAGGGCAACCTGCAGGCCATCGTCGGTCAGCTCTATGACGACTTCGAGGCTGAAGCCGCCAAGAAAGGCCCCGAGGCTCTTGCCGAAGCAAAAACCAAACGCGACAGCGGTTTCCAGATTTTCTACGTATTCATCAACATCGGTGGCGTCATCGCTCCTTTCGTTGCCCCCCTTATCCGCAAATGGTACCTCGAAAGCAAAGCCCTCTTCTACAACGCCGACCTGCCCCGCCTGTGCCACAAATTCACCCAGGGCACAATGGAAGGCAACGACCTCTCCAACCTGCTGAGCCTCTCGAAGGTGCAGGAAAGCGGCCTTGCCGAATTCAGCGCCAACTACCTGCAGACCTATAACACCGGCGTGCACATCTCGTTCATCGCCTCGGTTTGCGCTATGCTCATTTCGCTCTTCATCTTCCTCGCCGTCAAGAAACGCCTGCCGAACCCCGTCCGCAAGGAGAAATCGGCCGTTCAGGACTACTCGGCCGAAGAGCGCGCTTCGATGGCCAAGGAAATCAAGCAGCGTATGGCTGCCCTCTATGCCGTCCTCGGCGTCGCCGTCTTCTTCTGGTTCTCGTTCCACCAGAACGCACAGTCGCTCTCGATTTTCGCCCGCGACTTCGTCGACACCAGCGCCATTGCTCCTGAAATCCTGCAGTGCATCAACCCCTTCTTCGTCATCATCCTTACACCTATAATTATGTGGGTCTTCGCCGCCCTTGCCCGCAAAGGCCGCGAGGTGTCCACTCCGCGCAAGATTGCCTTAGGTATGTTCATTGCTGCCTGCGCCTACATCTTCCTCATCGTCGTTGCCGCCATCCACAACTATCCTTCGGGCGAAGAATTCAAGGGCCTCGCAGAGACCGTCAAAGCCTCGATGAAGTGCGGTCCTGGAATCCTCATCATCACCTACTTCTTCCTCACCGTGGCCGAGCTGCTCATTTCGCCCCTCGGACTCTCGTTCGTGTCGAAGATTGCTCCGCGCCATATGGTCGGCATCTGCCAGGGTCTGTGGCTCAGCGCAACAGCCGTCGGCAACCTGTTCATCTTCCTCGGTGTGACTATGCTCAACAAGTTCCCGCACCAGTGGATGACCTGGGGTGTCTTCGCACTCTTCTGCCTGCTTTCGATGGCCGTGATGCTCGGTATGCTGAAATGGCTCGAGCGCATCACCGCCGACAAACCGGCCGAAGCATAACCCCGTGTTTACGCATAATCTTATATTGAGAAGGGATTCCCTATTAGGGATATCCCTTCTTTCATTAATTCCAATGATATGCTAATCTACTTTTACCGCAACGCCGAACGCCTCAGTGCCGAGCTTTTAGACAGCCTTGTTGCATCGATGCCGCAACAGCAGCAGGACATCGTGCTCCACTACAAAACGCACCGCCAACGATGCGAACAGGCCCTCGCATACACTATGCTATGCCACGCGCTGAAAAAGCAGCAGCACCGGATCCGGGAGGCCCACGTCAACTACGTTTTCAGGTTCCGCGACGAACTGCTCACGCCACGCTATATCAAGCGCAACGCCCCGATTTGGGCCTTCGGCGAACACGGCAAGCCATACATCACCAACTACGAAGGCATTCACTTCAACATCAGCCACTGTCGCGAGGCCGTGGCCGTCGGCATCAGCGATCAGGAGATAGGCATCGACATCGAGGGACGCCGACGCTTCAGCGACACCCTCATCGAACGCGCCTTTAGCGACGAGGAAAAGGCAATAATGAAAGACTGCGACGACCCGCAAAAGGAGTTTGCCTGCATCTGGACACGCAAGGAGGCCTGGTTCAAATACACCGGCACCGGCATCCTGATGGACCATCTCAAGACCACCGAAGCCGACGCCAAAGCCCAAGGATGCATCATCCACACCAGTCCCGTCGTATCCACCAACGAGGGCGACGAAGTCTTCTGGCTCTCAATAGCAGAAAAGAGGCGGCAAATCTGAGATTTGCCGCCTCTTTTTCCGTGGAGCTGGGCGGGTTCGTGGCTTGCCGTCGACTCGGCCGATAACCATCTTCCAAAACGTCCACGCAATTTGGCACAAAGCATTATGATATTGCGACAATCATTTAACCGTTTATAACCCAGCGGTAAAAGGGAATAATGTGCACCGCACGTCCGTCAGCCAAAGACAGTTCCTCGCTTTCATCCTTTGTAATGATATAGCCTTCAGCAAGACCGAAAGCATCCATCGCTGCTTTTACGCCTTCCACTTCGCGTCTCCTTGTCTCGCCGTCACTCAGCGATGCCGAAACTTGATAAGCAGCAGCTATGTCATTCCCTTCACGAATCACGAAATCGCATTCTCCCTTGTCCTGAAAATAAAACACTTCCTTTTCTCTGCGACGCAGCTCCACATATACAGCGTTTTCCAGTTTTTTCCCCACATTGTTGCTAAAACTGAAACCGACCTGCGACACCAATCCGTTATCCACGAAATATGCCTTCTTGGGACTCTTAATCTGCTCCCCAACCTTATAGTCATATTTGGTCACAATGCCCACCAGATAGGATTCCTCCAGATATCCTACATAGTCCGTAACCGTTTCCGTGCTCTTGATACCCGTGGCTTTCGCAACCGAATTATAGGTAAACCGGTGCGTGTAGTTGCTGGCCAGATAGTAGGCCACCTCGCGCATCTGGCGGTCAGTCGGAAGCCTGTGCCTCACCACGATGTCACGGTATATAATGTCATTATACAGCTCCTTCAAATATCGAGGGTTCTGGGTGCTTAAATACTGAGGGAAGCCACCTTCATTCAAGTATGCCTCCTGATGGTTCACCAGCTTCGCTCTGCCCTCGGTTGTATAAAGGTCCCTTCTCTCCCACAGCACATTTTTCAGAGACAAGTACTCCACAAACGACATCGGCCACAACTCCTGTTTTAAATGCCTCCCGGTCAACAAGGTACCAAGTTCCTTGCTAAGGAGGAAAGCATTGCTGCCTGTGACGAACACTTTGTTTCGGTGGGAGTAAACCCTGTCCACGAAACGTTCCCAGCCGGGAATAAGCTGTACCTCATCCAGGTAAAAAGAATGCTGCATACCAAATTCCTCCACAAAGACATCGTATAGCGTCTGGAAATCGTCAACTTCGAAATGCAACAAGCGGTCGTCGTCAAAACTGAGAAAAAAGTCCCGTTCATCACGTTTCGCTTTTATTTGCTGCATCAACACCGACTTTCCGCAGCGTCTAACGCCAGAAATCACCAGTATCTCTGGTGCAGAAATCTGCTCGTCGAAAATCTTCCGTTCCACTCCAAGGTCTTCTGCCGCTTCTCTCTGGTCATACACGACCTGACGCAATAAATCCTTACTAACCATACTATTACTATTATTTCTAACTAAAAATTCATTTTGCAAATATACAAAATATATATTACAAATATGGATTTTTTCAAAAAAAACCACATTAATAATATTTGTATTTGCACACCAATGTAAACTTTAATACTAAAAAAGACACCTTTTCGGTGTCTTTTTCCGTGGAGCTGGGCGGGTTCGAACCGCCGTCCATACAAGTAACTGATGTGCTTTCTACAAGCTTATTCCGTGATTGGTTGTCGGGGTGGCTCCGGACGCGGACACCCAAGGCCGCCCTTAGCCTCTAAAACTTCACCGGCACTTCGAGGCCTTATGCCGGCTATCCCGTCTTTCTGAGCACCTCCTGGTCGCACGCCGACGGTCGGGGCCTGCGGAAGATGTCTTGTTCCCGCAACTGTTGCGGGAATTAAGCTAACCTACTGTGCTTCGGTTAGGCAGCAAGAGCGTAGTTATTTTCGCCAATTATTGTTCTGCATCGGTTTTCAAGGCTGCTGATGCGTGAGCCTGCTTGCTTACAAATCCATTATCCTTGCTGTCAAAACCAGTCAGCCCCAGATAATTGAGTGTTGAAAGCTGAGAGTCGAAAGTGGAAATTTTCATCATCCGCATCAACCCGTCAGCGTCCAACAGATTATTCCACACAAAAAAAGCCCTCGACAAGGAGAGCTTCTCTGTTTGGCGGTCCGGACGAGACTCGAACTCGCGACCCCGTGCGTGACAGGCACGTATTCTAACCAAACTGAACTACCGAACCGTTTACAATATTTGAAAGACCTTTCCTTAATTGCGAGTGCAAAAGTACGACTTTTTTTGATACTGACAAATTTTTTTTCATTTTTCTGCAAAAATATTCGTGAAAAGGCTGATAATCAACAGTAAAAATTTTCGCCAAAAACGCTTCATACCACCTCAAAACAAACAAAAATACAGGCAATTTCCACAAATTTCGTACCTTTGCAAAACAGTAGAATATCAAATAATCCGCAATCGACAATCATTCAACAAGATACGTATATCACAATGACTGAAAACATAAAAAACATCATATTCGATTTCGGCGGCGTAATCCACGACATACGCTACGAAAACGTCGGCGAAGCCTTTGTACGCCACGGCATTACCAATCTCGGCACCTTCTACAGCAAAGACTTCCAGACCGCCGAGATGGACCTGTTCGAAAAAGGGCTCCTCACCCCTGCCCAGTACCGCGACTACATACGCCGCGCCACGGGCCACGACCTAAGCGACACGGACATCGACGACATCGTCAACGCCATCCTCATCGACGTCCCATCCGAGCGCGTCGAACTGCTCCTACGGCTGCGCAAGCGCTACAGGGTCTTCCTCTTCAGCAACACAAACCAGATCAACTACGACTGCTTCACCGCCAAGCTGCAAAAGAAATTCGGCTTCGACATCTTCAAGCGCTGCTTCGACGCCGCCTACTTCTCGCAGCTGATGCATTGCCGCAAGCCCTCGCCCGAAGGCTTCCGACGCATCGTCGACGAGCAGCACCTAATCCCGGCCGAAACGCTCTTCATAGACGACATAGCCAAAAACCTCGACGGCGCCCGAGCCGTCGGCATCCACGGCCTGCACCTGGCCAGCGGAACAATCCTCGACCTGTTCGACCACGACGGACGCCTGACAGTCCAAATCGACGGCTGACCGGCCACCAACCCCCACGCACGGTACCTCTGCCATTTTGTCAGTCTACGAAAGACCGACCAAACCCCTATCATACTCCACGGGCGAAAAACCTGGTAAAAATTTGGTAAAAATTTGAGTGAACTTTGATAGGTAATTGATATTGACAATTAGACGGTTACAAAACCCGATTTTTGGGCGTTTCGGGGACTTTCAAAACTGTTTTTCGAGGAAAGAAAAACTGACATTTTGTCAGGTTTTCCGATCCAGCGCATTCTGCGGCCGCAGCCGGAGGCCCTATCCCGGGAAAAAAGAAGGTCTGCAGCAAGGCAGCCCGGATGGGATTATAGCGAAAGGATATCCGCCGCCGGCAACGGCTCCGCCGTCGCTACACATCCCGACACACGGCACACCCCAAGGAACCATTTCCGCCGATGGCGAAATGCCGTTTCGAGCCTGATGCATACACCGAAGCAGGAAAACAAAAAAAGAGGATACCGTTTGGGTGTCCTCTTTTTATCACTACAACGCTGTTGATTACATAGCGTTGACCTGCTTCATCAGTTTCGATTTGAGGTTGGAGGCTTTGTTCTTGTGGATTACAGAACGCTTTGCCAGTTTGTCGATGATGGAGACCATCTTGGGCAGGCGCTCGGTGGCCACGGCCTTGTCCTCGAGAGCGCGGAAATCACGCAGCGCGTTGCGCATAGTCTTTGCGTAATAGCGGTTCTCTACTCTCTTTTTCTCGTTGGAGCGGATTCTTTTTTTTGCTGACTTGTGATGTGCCATAATAATTATTACTTCTTTTTTTATCTTCTTTGTACTCCGTGCGGGATTCGAACCCGCGATTTTGAGAATGAAAATCTCACGTCCTGGGCCAGCTAGACGAACGGAGCCTGCTGTTTCGAGAGCAACGCTGTGGACAGTTTTGAAGTTTCAGAACCGCAACTTTAACTCTCAAAAGCGGATGCAAAAGTACAAACAATTTTCGAACTGGCAAAATTTTTTTTCACCGCCGAATGTCGATATTCCTGCTCAAACATCCGTATCAGCCTGAAAACGAAATCCTAAGCGCTTGGCAGTAACCATCGACATTTTGTCAAAATTGTTGCGCATTTCGCCTACCGAAACCACCTTTATTTCGTCATACGGGGGTGTCAAAAGATCAAAATTGGTGGTGTACTCGATAGCCGACTCTATGATGTTTTGCACCGACGTGCTGTCAATCAGCGAAGTATTGAAATTATTGTACAGCATTCCCAGTTCGCGCTTGCCTTCGATGAAGTAGTGTTTTTCTTTATTAACAAACACGCGGCCAATCAGATAGCCAAGATCGCTGTCGCGCTGGTAGAGGAACGAGTCGGTGAGGAAATTGTATATATGTATTACGCCGCAGTAGGAGCGTTCGGGATCCTCACGGATGTAGGGCGACTTCATCACCTCGTGGTTGCGCGAGAACTCGAAGACGTTGGTGTGCATCATAAAAACCAGCGTGTCGCTGGCGAAACGGATTTCGAATTCGAAGTCGCCGCGATCGATGAAGTCGAAACGCATATCCTTTTCAAACTGCTTGTTGCGTTCCTTGAGTTGGCCGATGAGATCCTTTGCGGTGCTGCGGAAAAGGGCAAAGGCTTCCTTTGTCGAATGATATATGTCGTGCTTCAGCTCGCCTTTCGAGAAGATGAGGTCGCTGAGTTCTTTTTTTATTTCCATTTTTATGAATTTGATTGATTATTTTCTATTTTTACGAATCAGGCCGTCGACGACCTTGCACAGGCGCATACTTGTCTGGTTGATTTCGCCGCTGCCGTCGATGCAGACAAGCAGCCCCGAAACCTTGTAGTAGTCGGTCACCGGCTTGGTTTTGGCCTCGTATTCCTCGAGGCGGTGACGGATGGTGTCGTCGTTGGCGTCGTCGGTGCGACCCGAGATGAGGGCACGCTCGTGGATGCGGCGCACCAGCTCCTCGCGAGGGGCGTCGATCGATATGACGCAGTTCATACGCCTGTTGTGGTGCTTGAAGAGGAAGTCGAGAGCCTGTGCCTGCTGCACGGTGCGCGGAAAGCCGTCGAGGATAACGCCCAGCTCGGTCGACGACAAAGCCTTGTCGACCAGGCCGATGACGACATCGTCGCCCACCAGGTCGCCGCGTTCCATCGCTGCGCGGACACGTTGGCCCAGAGGCGTCCCGGCCTCTATCTCGGCGCGCAGCATATCGCCCGTCGAGAGATGCAACAAATCGTATTTCTCGGCCAAAATATTGGCGTGTGTGCCCTTGCCGACTCCGGGCGCTCCAAAAAGAACTATGTTTTCCATCTGTAATTATTATTGATTCATTATAATAGCATATCAACTATCGCTCCCGACACTCTTACCGTGCATTTTTTCGGAAATATTGTCATTCAATAGTTTCCGAAGTGTAATAAATGCAAGTTGAAACGAGCGCCGGCTGACAAAATGTCAGTCGGCGCTCATATCTGCCTTTATTTCAGCTCCCACGTGGCGCCGTCCTTGCCGTCCTTCACGGCGATGCCAAGGGCCGACAGGCTGTCGCGGATCTTGTCGCTGGTGGTCCAGTCCTTGTTGGCCTTGGCAGCGGCACGCACATCAAGAATCATCTGCATCAGGCCGTCGATCAGGGCGCTGTTGTCGGTTGCGGCCTCGTCGCGCAGACCCATAACGTCGAACACAAAGGTCTGGAAGACCGACTTCAGCTCGTCGATGTCCTCTTGCGTCAGCGTGGCCTTGTGGTCGTTGACGGTATTGATAACCCTGGCGGCGTCGAACAGGTGCGAAATGACGATGGGCGTGTTCATATCGTCGTTCATCGCGTCGTAGCACAGCTGGCGGTAGCCTTTGACGTCGACCGAGCTGGTCTTCGACGGCTGCAGCGAGCTGAGGGTCTTGAAGGCCTGCATCAGGCGGTTATAGCCCTTTTCGGCGGCCTGAAGGGCTTCGTTGCTGAAGTCGACCGTGCTGCGATAGTGGGCCTGCAGGATGAAGAAGCGTATCGTCATCGGGCCATAGGGCTGCGCCAGCATCTCCTCGCCGTTCTTGGGGTTGATGTGGCTGCCGTTGAAGAACTCATCGAGGGTGATGAAATTGCCCAGGCTCTTGCCCATCTTCTGGCCTTCGATGGTGATCATATTGTTGTGCATCCAGTACTTGCAGGGACCGTGTCCGGTCGAGGCCACGCATTGCGCAATCTCGCTCTCGTGGTGCGGGAAGACGAGGTCCATACCGCCACCGTGAATATCGAATGGCGAGCCCAAGTATTTGGCACCCATAGCCGTACACTCGGCGTGCCAGCCCGGAAAACCGTCGCTCCAGGGCGAGGGCCAGCGCATAATGTGCTCGGGCGAAGCCTTTTTCCACAGGGCGAAGTCGCCGGCAAAGCGCTTTTCCTCCTGGCCGTCCAGTTCGCGCGTGGTGGCCAGCATCTCGTCGATGACGCGGCCGCTAAGCTTGCCGTATTTGTGGGTATTCTCCTGATACTTGCGTATGTCGAAATACACGCTGCCGTTGCTGACGTAGGCCAGACCGGCGTCGAGGATTTTCTGCACCAGCTCGATCTGCTCGATGATGTGGCCGCTGGCGTGGGGTTCGATGCTGGGACGCAGCACGTTCAGGCGATCCATAGCGGCGTGGTAGCGGTTGGTGTAGTATTGCGCCACCTCCATCGGCTCCAGCTGTTCCAAACGGGCCTTCTTTGCAATCTTGTCCTCGCCTTCGTCGGCGTCGTGCTCCAGGTGTCCTACATCGGTTATGTTCCTCACATAGCGCACCTTGTAGCCCAGGTGCTGCAGGTAGCGAAACAGAATGTCGAACGTTATTGCCGGACGGGCGTGCCCCAGATGGGCGTCGCCGTACACCGTCGGGCCGCAGACGTACATTCCCACCCTGCCGGGCGTCAGAGGCGTGAAGAGCTCTTTCTGACGCGATAAAGTATTATAAATCAAAAATTGTTGTTCCATATTATTATATCTAAAAATTCAATCAATTCGATGTATTAAGTATAAAACCTGTTTATAAAACTTAGCTAAATCCACTTTCTTTTTCACTTATTTCCAACGTTCAATAAAGCAGTCCGAACATCCATAACGGTATGCGGTTTCTCCCTCCGACATCGATGCCATCGATAGCCAGATAGCTGTCCGCGATGTCTTTTATTTGTTCAAAAGTCTTGCCCTTTCCTCCCACCTCGAACAGATACTTATGGCCCACAAGGAAATCGCCCTTTTGCGGACATACCACCTCAGCGACCGATCCGATCTGGTTGAGGAAAAAGGTTTCACGCTGTGCGCCTTCATTCACCCGTCCTCCAAGGGCATACATCAAGTTGGTGTTGCCCAGAAAGACCTTCTCTGGTCCTACAAGATGCTTGTAATTCTTCACCTCGCGTGTGAGAAGCATCAAAAGACCTGCCCTGTCCAAGGCATACAGCAGCCGCAGACACACATCGCGAGTGGTTTCCAATTGCGCCGACAGTTTGGATACGTTAGGCACCAATGGTACATTCTCTGCTACGACCATCATCAACTGCTTGGCTTTCTGAAGTGTGGAATATGACAGTCTCTCCACAGCCGGCAGATCACTTTCCACCACAAGCAGCGCAGTCTCGGCAAGCCGAGGAAGGTAGTCGACACCTGCTTCTATGTGAAAGGGATAGTATCCGTAACGCAAATATTCCTCAAAATATTTCAGCACCGGTATTTCACGCACAACATCCATCGCTATCGGCACGTGCTCGCCAACAAGTTGCGCCAAAGACTGCGGCTTGATATGCAAAACATCGCGCATTTCAAGGTATTCGCGAAACGAAAGCCCTTGCAGGGTATACAGCGTCAGCCGCCGTGACAGGTCTACCTTCGAATGGTCAATCTCAAGCAGACTGCTGCCCGTATAAACGATATTCAGGTCTATATATGTATCATACAGATTCTTGATGACTTGTGCCCAATTATCATATTTATGCACTTCGTCAAGGTAGAGGTAACGCACACCGCGCTGATAGAGCCATTCCACCAGTTCTGGCAGCGAATGCGACTGAAACCAAATAGAGTCGAGCGACGCATAAAACACCGTATCGGGCTTTTTATGGGCCTGTTTGATTCGTTGCAGCAACAGCGTGGTCTTGCCAACACCACGGGCGCCCTTTATGCCGATAAGCCTCGCATCCCAGTTTATCTGGCCATACAGGTACCTGACGAAACGGACACTCACCCTACTAAGGCGAGTATTATACACATTTTCAACCTGCTGAAACTCTTCTTGCGTCATATCGTATCACTTTTTCAAAATGCAAAATTACTCAAATTTTCGCTTTTACAAAAGTGAAATTAAATTATTTTTTCACTTTTTGAAAAGTGAATTTTAATCATCTCCATAACATTCACGCTGTCGGCAACACTTTTCTCCTTGCTTGAGTAGCTGATAAATACATCGTGGTTCATAGTGTTTCACTTCTTTATGTACGACAAAAAGTCGAGGTCGATTGAGAGCGAGATGAACGGCTTGACGAGCCACGACTTGGCGGTGATATCATCGAGGGTCAGAGCCGTCTCGAGCGACTGGCCAGCCTTATAGCCATCGATAAGCATCTCATATTCGCAGATATTCACACCTAAAGTAAGGTAGAAAAAGTCAACAAAACGGAAGCTGGGACCGATATAGAAATTCTTGAACAGGTTGGTGCCACCGAAGCCGACATAGATGCCCAAGTCGTAGTTGAACTTCTGGTCAAAACGCGGTATTTCAGGCAGTCGCGACGCAGACAAAGTATCCTTTTTCGACGGGCTGTTGAAATAATCCGTAAGGTCCCACAACATCACTGACGCGCCGGTGACGAAGTCGAACTCGATGTCGCCGGCATTGCGGTTGCGGATCACCTTCGAATAGGTTGCCGCCCCCGTCGACGGGTCCACGTGGTCGGGCGTCAGGCGGATGTCCCAGTCCGGCGTGCGGAAAAAGCGCATCGCTATGCCCTGTATCGGACGCACTTTCTTCTTCTTGTTCAGCGTGATGGCAGCCTTCTCCTCGGCATCCTTGGCCTTCTGAGCCAGGTATTTGTTCTCCTCCTGCTTGCGGATATTCTCAATCTCGACGGCGTTGACGCGCCTCTGCAGCGAGTCGACAAGGTGGCGGTAGTGCTCCTTCTCGGTCAGCAGGTTCATATATATCTCGCGCTGCGAAATCAACGTACCTTCCTTGCTGTCAATATCTTTCTGCAGGAATTCTATCTCTTTGCTCTTGGCCTCGATGCTGGCCTCCTTGGCCTTCAGTTCGCCCTCCCATTTGGCCTTGTCGACAGTCGAGTTGGTCAGCGCCTGACGATAAAGTTCCTCCTTTTCGGCCACCAGACGCTCCTTCTCCTGCATCGCCGTCATCTGCTCGGTCAGCAGGCGGTTCTTTTCCTGCAGTTCCTTCTGATACAAATCGTTGGCAGCAATCAGCGAATCCTTCAGCATCACCAGGTCGCGCATACGTCTGCGCAACGTCTCGAGCAGCACCTGGTTCGAGTCGGCCTGTCTTGTCAGCAGCTCGACCTGCTCGCGGCACAACCTGACAGAATCCGGCATCTCGTCGTCCGACTGAGCCCGGCAGGGGACAGCAACCGACAAAGCCAAGAACGCTAACAAAATGAACCTACGCATTTCTTTTGATGTTTTTTTAATATAATCTTTGACAATAAAGATTTGAGTATAAACAGATTTATCACGTATGCACACAACAATGCAAAATGCAAAGTTACAAAAATAATGTTTTCCAAACAAAAAATCATTAAAAAAACGTAATTTTGCAAAACAAACCACATACCGATGCATCTGTCGAAACCGCAAGCAATCAAGCACCTAACGCCAAACGCACTTCGTTTGGGCGCTATGCTGTTGCTGTTTTTGCGCCTGACATCGGTCTCATTTGCGCAGCACGCAACCGGCAACGGAATAACCTTTCGCGAAAGCGCGCCCAAGCAAATCTCCTTCGAATTCAACATCTTCGACATCGAAGCCCTGCCCTACGACTCGGCGTTCGCCATCATATCGACACCGGCGGCAAACAGCCACAGCCGCAATGCCGGCCAACCGATGCTGCCCGTTTGCCAGCAAATAATACGCCTGCCCGAAGACGGACGCTTCACAATAGAGGTGACCGACCAGCAATGGATCCGCCACACGCTGCAGCAACTTGGATGCGACAAACCCCTGGCACCGGCATTGCCACCAATGCCAAAATCGGGCGGCATTCCGCCACGCGCCCTCGACAGTATCGGATGCCCTGACAGCGATTGCATCGGCGACAAGATTGTCCGCATCGACACCCTCGGCAATATGCGCGGATGGATGCTGGCACGGCTGACAATCTCGCCCGTGCGCTACGACCCGACAAAGCGTCAAATTGATGTCTGCCACCACCTTACAGCCACCATAACATTCCCGGAAGCACCCCGAAAATCGGCCAACCCGTTGATTCCAAACGTCGGGAACATACTCAACAGCTCGTCAAAAGACTATACGAACCAACTGTCAGAAAACGACAGTCCGCAGACATACCTCATTGTCGCGCCGCTAAGATTCAAGCAAACCCTCCAACCCTTCGTAAGCTGGAAACGCCAGGAAGGCTACCTCGTCGAGGAATACTACTTAGAGTTGCCTCAGAACCGGGACATAAAGGCGCACCTTCAGCAACGCTACGACAACGCCACGCCAAACCGTCCGGCGCCGCTCTTCATCCTGCTTGTCGGCGACGTGCAGGACATCCCCGTATGGGTCGGCACGCAGCACGTCCCCGGCATCGGCGGGCACCGTACCGACCTCTACTACGCCGAATTCACCGGCGACTGCCTGCCCGACGCCCTGCTGGGTCGCATATCGGCGAGCGACACCGCAACGCTGGCCGGAATCATCACCAAAACCGTCAGTTACGAGCGCCTCGGCATCGTCGACAGCAACGCCCTCGGCCGAAGCCTGCTCGTGGCCGGCAAAGAGGAGACGCCACCCGCGCCGACAGCCACCAACGGACAAGTCAATTACCTGAAAACAAAACTGCTGCAGCACGACAGCCAGCACGACACCATCTGCCTCTACAACCCAGCATCCGACACGATGAAAAGCATCATTCTGAGCAGTCTGCAACAGGGCGTCGCCTTCGTCAACTACACATCCCATTGCACCGAACTGGGCTGGACCCATCCCTATTTCAGGAACAACGATTTGGATACCCTCAGCCTCAACTCCCAGCCATTCATTTCCATCAACAACTGCTGCCGCGCCAACGACATCAGCGCCGACTGCTTTGGCGAGCATCTGCTGCGCAAGACCCCCGGCGGCGCTGTCGGAGCCATCGGCGCCAGCAACGAAACCCTCTGGGAAGAAGACTATTACTGGAGCGTCGGTGGCAACACCGCGCCGACCCTGACGCCCCAACATACGCCAACGTTGCCAGGCGCCTACGACCGCCTTTTCCACACAAACGGCGAGCCGCTATGGCAACAGGCTGCAACCCAAAGCCAAATCGTCACCGCCGGCAACTGGGCCGTCACCGCCAGCGGCTCGCCATACAGCAACTTCTACTGGGAAATCTACTCCCTGCTCGGCGACCCCTCCCTTATGCCCCAGATAGGCATCCCCGCCGAACTGCAACTTGACATCGACAGCATCCGCCTCGGCGACATCCAAATCTCTCTGCACGGCACTCCGGGTGCCCGCGTCGCCGCCACACGCAACGACACGCTTTTCGCCATCGGCACCATCGGCTCCGACGGCAACGGCCTGATAAGCACCATCCTGCCAGTCCCCGACAGTCTGACATTCACCGCCACGGCACAGTTCCATAAGGCCCTGCAGAAAACCGTCAGCGCAACCCCGCACACCCTGCCGCGCATCGCCGTCACATCAATGTCCGTCAGCAACACCGACGGCGAAGCTGTCAGCCAGCTGACGCTGCGCGACAGCGCCATCGTCGTAGCCACCATCCGCAACACAGGCCAGGCCACAGCCGTCGGCCATCGGGTAAGCATCAGCACCTCCGACCTGCAAGAACCGGCACTCTTCACCATCGCCTCGCTGCCCCATCTGCAAGACACCACCATCACCTTCACCGTCTGTCCGACGACCGCAGCCAACGCAATGGCAATCACCTTCGAATGCGCCGACAGCACAACCTACTGGAGCCACACCCGAAGCCTCGACATCCTTAGCGCCAACACGGCAATCACCGCCCTGACGCTCCAGCACAACGGCACCGCCGTAACAAGCGTCAAGCCATCGACCGACTACGACATCCTAATCCAAATTGCCAATCAAGGCACAGGAAGGGCCAAAGACCTGACCGTCAGCATCGACAGCTGCGGCAACACCACACTCGGCGACCTCGACGCCGGCCTCACGGCCCAATGCACACTACCGCTCACGACGCCCGCAGCCATCGACAGCCTCGTCCTCACCGTCCGCATCAGCCACCGCACCGACACCGTCGAGGCAACATTCACATTCCCGGCCGACACAATGCCGGTTTCGATTCCAGCCACCGACAACGCCACACCGCCCACCGTCAGCCCCAATCCCGCCGACGCATTCACCACATTCAGCGGCTTCACAGCACCGACACTAATCGTCATCCACGACCTCTACGGGCGCATCGTCGACACAATACACACCGAAAACAGCCCCACCGTGCAATATTCCACATCACATCTGCGTTGTGGAGTATACAGCATCCTTTTCCTTGACGACAGCACAGACAGGAAAACCGGCCGCCAGACCCAAAAACTGATAATAGCGCGATAAATCCAACAGGCATAAATGACACATCCGGCATCATACACACCAGCACCGCAGCAGCCCGACACCACGGCGACAACGGCACCACACACCGCCGACTCCACACCCGTCGCCGCAACGCCGCAACAGCCGGCCGCAACAGCGCCACAACTCCGATATAACACCGATATACCTACGACCCTGCTCCGACCCGACGACACCGTCTTCAACCCCACACCCGACACGGCGCAATACCTGCTGCTCTGCAACGACAGCCTCTTCGCACCCTACACCCAGCAGCAGCCCCGCCAGCGCGAAAGTATGTTCGCCACCAACACCCACAGCCAGCCCCTGACGCAACCCATTATGCACACCACGCCGGCAAGCTCCGACTGGATCTTCGCCACCGTCATACTGCTCCTCGCGCTCGTAAGCATCTACCTTAACAATCAGATATTCAAGCTCCGCGACATCTTCCAGTCGCTCTTCGACATACGCGTCCTCGACCGCGTATCGCGCGAAAGCAACATCCGCACCGCCTCGCTGCTGCCTATGGTGGGCATCTACATCGCCGCCATCGCAATGGTCGTCCTCAAGACCACCCTGCACATCGACAGCATCGTCCTGCCTATGCCGCCACACCTCTTCTTCCTCGTCACCCTGGCATCGCTCACCGCATTCCTGCTGCTCAAAAACGGCTTCATCCGCCTCCTTGGCAACGTCTTCGACGACAAAAGCGCCACCACGCTCTACATCGTCAGCAACAACCTCTTCTACTTCGTCGGCGGACTGGCCACCACCCCCCTGCTCCTCATACTCTACTACTTCACCCCAGCCGAAGACTTCACACTCAAAACCACCATCGCAATAATAGCCATTATATTCATTACCAGACTGTTTCGCGGAATGCGACTAATTTTAACTAATTCAAAAACCTCTAAATTGTATTTATTTTATTATCTTTGCATTTTCGAAATCATACCCATTTTGGTAATCGCAAAGATAGTATTGTTATAGTTCACAGATAGTTGCACTTTTGAATAGATCCGTATGAAATTGAAGAAAATTCTCATTTCGCAACCCGAGCCCGCCGATTTGGAAAAATCGCCCTACAAAAAGCTGGCCGCAGAATTCAAACTCGACCTCACCTTCTACAAATTCTTTGAGGTCGTGGGAATCACAGCAACCGAATTCCGCAAAAGCAGAATTCACATCACCGACTACACCGCCGTGATTTTCAACAGCAAAAACTCCGTCGACCACTTCTTCAGAATGGCTAAGGAACTCCGCGAGGTCATACCCGAAACAATGAAATACTTCTGCTCCACAGAAGCCATCGCGCTCTACCTGCAGAACTACATCCAATATCGTAAACGCAAGATATTCTTTGGCAACCAATACTTTGCCGACCTCGTCGACGTGATGACAAAGCACCGCGACGAAAAATTCCTCTTCCCCTGCTCGGACGAGAAACAGACCGAATACACCAAACTGCTCGACAAGGCCAAGTTCAAATACACCAAGGCACCGATGTACCGCAGCGTACCGCGCGACCTCAAGCAATTCAAACTCGAGGACTTCGATATGATTGCCCTCTTCTCCCCCATCGGCGTACGCTCGCTGCTGATGAACTTCCCCGATGCCAAGAACGCCTCCATCCTCGTCGCCGCATTCGGCACCTCGACCCACGCAGCGCTCAACGCCGCCGGCATCAAAATAACCATCGCCGCACCAACCAAGAACTCACCCTCTATGGCAATGGCTATCGAGAACTATCTGCTTGGCAAACAGCAGGAAGCAGTCCTCGTCGTCAAGCCCTCGGCACTCAAGAGCTCCAAAACGTCGCACAGCTGCAAAGTCACAGGCACCAAGAAAACCAAGTCCGTCTTCGCCAGCAAAACAAAATACAAGCAGCTGATGGAAGAAAAGAAAGCCAAAGCCGCCGCACGACGCGCCGAACGGGCCAAACAGAAAGCTCTCAAAGAGGCCGAAGACAACAAGAACAACGCCCCCGACGAGAAAACCACAAAATAATGCACACCTTCAGGAAGCAGGAACGCCTTTGCAACCACAAGACAATCAGCCAGCTCTACGCATCCGACCACAGGATGCTCGCCTTCCCGCTGAGTGTCCACTGGCTCATCCTCTCTCCACAACAGCAGGCCAGCCCGCTGCAAGTGCTCATCGTCGCACCCAAAAAGAAACTGCACCACGCCGTCGACCGCAACCGCACAAAGCGGCTGATGCGCGAATGCTACCGCACACGCAAGCACCGGCTTGACCAGCTGATGCAGCAGCGCGGACAGGCAATGGCCATCGGCATCAACTACATCCACACCACCCCGCCCGACTACCACCGCCTGCAGCACACCTTCGACAAGGTTTTCGACAAACTATGCGAACAGCTCGAAAATGATTAAACGCCTGATAGCAAAGCTCCTGCTGCTGCTCATCAAATTCTACCAGCAGTGCATCTCGCCCTTCACACCGGCAGCCTGCCGCTACACCCCCACCTGCTCGCAATACGCCAAAGAAGCCATACTGAAATACGGCCCATTTAAAGGCTCCTGGCTCGCCCTCAAACGCATTCTGCGCTGCAACCCCTTCGGCGGCTCAGGCTACGACCCCGTACCATAGCACTGCAACCCAGCGAGTTACATTTTTCCGTGCAATTTTATGACACAAAACGACACACAATCCGAAAAATATTCGTAATTTTGCATCCAAATATCTTAAAATCCCTAAAACAATGAAAAAAATGAGATTTTTAGCCTTAGCAATGGCTACAATGCTGACCTTCGGTATGGTCAGCTGCGGCGGAAACGATGAACCCTACGACGGCATCGAACTCGCCAACGGTGAAACAATCGAAATCGAAGACTTCGGCTCCGACGCCACGGCAGCCTACAAACTCCACTTCAAAGTCACCCTCGCCAACGGCCAACTCACCGTCGAAGGTCTGACTTCGGAATCCGCGCTGACACAAATCCCGTCGACCACCGTGCTGAACACGACAGCCAAAATCGCCGACGCCGGCAAGGTGGGCTCACTGAGCAAAATCGACAAAATCCCCGCTGACGGCGACTTCGCAGCCGCACAGACAGCAACCGAAAAACACGGCTATGTCGTCTCCGCCGAGGGCGCTGCCAAGCTCAACAGCTACGGCAACCCCGACATCCACGACCCCGCAAAGCAGTATATGCGCATCTGGCTGGAAGAAGCCACCGACAAAGGCTTCAACCTGCGCTACGAGTTCCCCTTCACTCCCGCCGAATAAGCAACAGCAAACCAAATATTTGCACACCAAAAGTGTTCCCGCCCCCGGGAACACTTTTTTTTCACCGTATTAAACGATTTTTTTCATTCCCGACGCAGTCGGGAAAAATCTTATAATTTTATTTAAACTGCGAATTAAGTGCCTATCTAAATAATTTAAACTGCGAATTAATCGAATTTAACGAATTAATCTCTTGATGTTTATAATTATGTTTTGCAAGCAAAACAAAGCTAATTAAACGAATTTTTTCATTCCCGACGCAGTCGGGAAAATTATTTCCAAGATTTTTTCGGATTTCCAAGATTT
>R12__coassemble_100_pt1 | contig 33455 bp, 30 predicted proteins | sample R12__metabat2_low_PE_028 | metagenome-assembled genome bin R12
CGCCTTCTACAATTATGTTTCCAAAATGCCGACGAAAGGTTTCGCATGCTTCTGGTTTAAAGTCGTTGGCCCACACTGTTCTATAGTCGCCTACTTGTTCAAATCCAAGGTCAAGGCCTCCGCACCCTGAAAACAATGATAATATATCTGCCATAATTATTTCTATGATGTTTGAATTTTATCGGTCGTTCAATATGTTTTAAGTATATAACATACGTTGTCTTTTTGCGGTGTGTGTATACGAGAAATGATTTTAATCTTTGAATTTATCGTTGATGCGTACGTGTAAAATATTCGGTTTCATTATATATAGTTCAGATTATATAATATGCAAAGATACGAAATAGTTTTAATATGGACAAATAATTATTTTATAATTATCTAACCGGTTGAATGCCATAAATGTAATGTGAGGTATAGTGCGTGATTTCATTGATGAATTGATGAATGTGACTGGCTAGACTCTATCTTTTTGATGATGCTACGAAATAATTATAGTTGTACCGATAATTATTGTCTTGGAAACGTGATGGGTGCACTCTGCAATTGATTTGTTCGGCGGAGCTCTCTGGCGTGCCAAAAGTTGCTTCATTTTTTGTTACTGATTTGAGCTATAAATTATTGAATATGATATTGAAATGCGTCGAAAGAAATATGAACAAGTGATAGAAAAAGCACCGCTATCGCGGTGCTTTTTTTGTACCCCCTGGGGGAATCGAACCCTCATTTAAAGTTTAGGAAACTTCCGTTCTATCCGTTGAACTAAGGAGGCTGTATTGAATTCGTTAATTCGTTAATGTGTTAGTGCGTTAATGTGTTATTGTGTTATTTTTGATTGCGTTAGTGCGTTGTTTTGATTGCGTTAGTGCGTTAGTGTGTTAATGTGTGAATGTGTTTGATTTGCTAATGCATTTTGATTTATTTAACGCAGTTGGTGGGCGATTATTGCACGGAAGGGATTTTTTTTATTGCTTCGCTTGCTGGAATGCGCTCGATTGTGTCGTCGGCGTTGCAAATCACTATGTCCTGTCCGTGCAGGGCCTTCTCTTCCAGCATCCGCCGTTCGGCAAGGGCCAATCCATATTGCAGTTTTTCGGTTAGTATTTGTGCATCCTTATCTGACATAACTTCTTATCTTGTTGTATATTTCCTCGTCGTAGATGGTCGATGCCAGGTGTTTGCCGCCACGGGCAACGGCGATGCGCGGCGTCGCGCTGTTGTCGTAGAGCATCCAGTAGTCCACTTCGGGGGAATACAGATTAAACAAATTGGATATACCCGACACGTAGCGTCGGCGAGTCGTCGACACCGGTATGTCGTGACCGCCGTTGCGGACGCGCTCGGCCACGCGCTGCAGGGCCAGCTCGGGCGTGCGAAGCCAGAAAAACAGCAGCGTCACCATATAGCCCATCGACTGTGCCTGGCGCACCAGGTTGATGTACGACCGTGTTGCCAGCGTTGTCTCGATGGCGAACGACTCTTCGCGCCCCAGCAGTTCGCGGATGCGTTTCAGCATCAGCTTGCCGGCCTCGATTGATGTGCTGTTGGGGTTGAAAGGGGAGAGGCCGCGGGCTATCTCGTCGGCGTTGACAAACTCCTTGCATTCAAGAATCTCAGGCAATATGGTGTATGAAGCCGTCGTCTTGCCGGCTCCGTTGCACCCTGCTATTATGTAGAGATTCTTGTTCATAAATTGCGTTATTGCGTTGTTGTGTAATTGCGTTAATGTGTTATTATGTTAGTAAAGTTGTTCTCATTGGATTGCGTAGCCACTAACGCATTAACACACTAACACATTAACGCATTCTTACAGTTTGCGCTTTATTTCGATGACTTCGTAGGCTTCGACGATGTCGCCGACCTTGATGTCGTTGAAATTCTCGATGTTAAGGCCGCAGTCCTGACCGCTGACAACCTCTTTGACATCGTCCTTGAAACGCTTCAGCGAGGCCAGTTTGCCGGTATATACCACGATGCCGTCGCGGATGACGCGCACATTGCTGGTGCGGCTGATCTTGCCGTCGAGGCACATACAGCCGGCAATGGTACCCACCTTGCTGATTTTGAAGGTTTCGCGGATCTCGAGGTTGGCCACAATCTTCTCCTGTTTCTCGGGCGAAAGCATACCTTCGATAGCGTCTTTCAGCTCGTTGATGGCATCGTAGATGATGCTGTAGAGGCGAATGTCGATATGCTCGGTTTCGGCCATCTTGCGTGCTCCCACCGAGGGGCGCACCTGGAAGCCGATGATGATAGCGTCGCTCGATTCGGCCAGCAGCACGTCGTTCTCGGTGATCTGTCCCACAGCCTTGTGGATGACGTTGACCTGCACCTCGTCGGTCGACAGCTTGAGCAGCGAGTCGCTGAGGGCCTCGACCGAACCGTCCACGTCGGCCTTGACGATGATATTCAGTTCCTTGAAGTTGCCCAGCGCGATGCGGCGGCCAATCTCGTCGAGGGTCATATGCTTCTGTGTGCGCAAACCCAGTTCGCGCTGCAGCTGCGTGCGGCGGTTGGCGATGTCCTTGGCCTCCTTCTCGTTCTCGGTGACATTGAAAGTGTCGCCGGCCTGGCAGGCGCCGGTAAGGCCCAGCAGCAGCACGGGCTGCGACGGACCTGCCGACATAACCTCCTGGTTACGCTCGTTGTACATAGCGCGGACGCGGCCGCTGATGGCACCGGCCACGATGGGGTCGCCCTTGCGGATGGTGCCGTCCTCGACAAGGATTTTTGCCACATAGCCGCGGCCCTTGTCCAGCGAACTCTCGATGACGGTACCCTTGGCGCGCTTGTTGGGATTGCCCTTCAGCTCCATAATATCGGCCTGAAGGATAACCTTTTCCAGCAGTTCGTCAACGCCGATACCCTTCTTGGCGCTGATGTCCTGGCTCTGGTACTTGCCGCCCCATTCCTCGACCAGCAGGTTCATATTGGCCAGCTCGGTCTTGATGCGGTCGGGGTCGGCACCCGGCTTGTCTATCTTGTTGATGGCGAAAACGATGGGAACACCGGCGGCCTGAGCGTGGTTGATAGCCTCAACCGTTTGCGGCATAATCTTGTCGTCGGCGGCGATGACGATGATGGCGATGTCGGTCATCTTGGCACCGCGGGCACGCATAGCCGTAAAGGCCTCGTGGCCAGGGGTATCAAGGAACGTGATGCGGCGTCCGTCGGCGGTGGTCACCTCGTAGGCACCGATGTGCTGCGTGATGCCGCCAGCCTCGCCGGCAATGACGTTGGTCTTGCGGATATAGTCGAGCAGCGAGGTCTTGCCGTGGTCCACGTGACCCATAACGGTCACGATGGGGTTGCGGGTGACGAGGTCTTCGGGGTTGTCCTCCTCTTCAATCTTATGCAACGTGTCGACCACCTCCGAGCTTGCAAAGCTGATTTCGTAGCCGAACTCGTCGGCGATGAGGCGTATCGTCTCGGCGTCGAGGCGCTGGTTGATGCTGACGAAGATGCCCACCTGCATACAGGTGGCGATGATTTGCGTCACGGGGATGTTCATCATCGTGGCCAGCTCGTTGGCGGTGACGAATTCCGTCACCTGCAGCGTCTTCTGGCTTTCCATCTCGCGCATCTGCTCCTCCTCGATTTGCTGGTGCACCTTCTGGCGCTTCTCGCGGTTGTGCTTCGAGGTCTTCGACTTGCCCATCGGGCTCAGGCGAGCCAAGGTCTCCTTTATCTGCTTCTCGATCTCGGCGTCGTCCACCTCGGGTTTCTTCTTCTCGACGGCTTTTTTCTTCTTCTCGCTCTTCTTGTCCTTGCCCTTGGCGGCGTTCTTGCTGTCGGCTTGGGCTGCTGTCTGTGCAGCGTTCTCGTCCACCTTCACGCCGTCCTTCTTTATGCGCTTGCGCTTCTTTTTCTTCTCCTCGTCGCGTTTGGGCTTGGGTTTGTCGAATTGCGAAAGGTCTATCTTGGTGACAACCTTCGGACCCTCAAGCTTCTGGTATTGTGTCTCGATGAATTCGATTTCCTTTTCCGGGGCCTTGGGCTCCACCTTCTCCGGGGCCTTCTCCGGGGCGGGCTGCGCCTTCTCCTTAGCCTGTTTTTCGGGCTTGGGTTCGGCTGCGCTCTTCTTTTCGGCCTTGGCGGTCTCGGCAGCCTCTTTGGCCTTCTTTTTCTCCTTCTCCTTCTTCTCTTTGGCCTTGCGCTCCTCTTTCTCAGCCTTCGACGGCTTGGTGGGAACCGGACGCATACGCGTGTTGATGGCCGAAAGGTCTATCTTGTCCACGATGCGCACCTCGGCGTCGAAGGCGTTCTTGCCCTCCTTGACGCCGGCCACCGACGTGCGCAGCACCTTGGTCTCGAACTTGGGCTGTTCGGGCTCGGGTGCCGGCTCGGTCTTCTCCTTGGACTCCTCGGATGCCGTTTCCGGCGTGGCCTTGTCGTCGGCCTTAGGCTCGCTGTCGTCGTCCTTTTCCGCCTTGGCGGCCTCTTTGGTTTGGGGAGTGTTGAAGTTCTTGATGATAACCTCGTCGCCAAAATTGCGCGAGTCGTCGCCGGTCGAGTTTGTGGCTTCGATGACGACGCTGCTGCCCGTGCTGATTTCTATGCGGTCAGCATTCTCTTTCACCTGCCGTTCCGCCTGGAACGCGGTGGCCAACAAAGCATACTGCTCTGCGGTGAGCCTTGCGTTGGGATTCGCGTCGACCTGATGGCCCTTCTTGGCAAGGTATTCCACCAGGGTGGGAATGCCGACGTTCAGTTCTTTGGCGGCTTTGTTGAGTCTGATGTTTTTCGGTTCTTCTGACATAACACTCCTCTTTTTTAGTTGGAAATTCAGTTGTTGTTTTGCTGGCGCAGTCTCTTTTTGCGGTGCTTGCGGCGCACCTTGTTTTGCGCCTTATTCTTCTTCGAATTCTGCCTTGAGCACGCTGATGACGTGGTCTATCGTCTCCTCGTCAAGGCCGGTGCGCTGCATCAAGTCTTCTTTCTTGATGGCCAGCACGCTCTTGGCTGTCTCGCAGCCTATCTTCAGCAGGGCGTTGATGACGCTCTGGTCTATCTCGTCGTCGAACTCCTTCAGGTCGACGTCAAACAGGCCCTTCAGCACGTCGAGCACGTGGTCGATGGTCTCCTCCTCAAGGTCGGTGCGGTTGATGAGCTCTTCCTTCGACAGCGCCAGCACGCTCTTGGCCGTGTCGCAGCCTATCTTGATAAGCTCGTCGACAACCCATCCCTCGATGTCGCCCTTCAGGGTCTTCAGGTCCACATCGTCCAGGTCCTCGTCGGTATTGCGGTAAATCTCAATCTCATAGCCGCACAGCTTGCTGGCCAGCTTGATGTTGTGGCCGCCTTTGCCGATGGCCAGCGACACCTGGTCGGGCTCCATAAACACCTCGGCCGTCTTGGTGTCCTCGTTGATGGAAATCTTGGTTATTTCGGCAGGGCTCAGCGAGCGGCGAATCATAAGCTCGGGGCGGCTCGAATAGTTGATGACGTCGATGTTCTCGTTCTTCAGCTCGCGCACGATGCCGTGGATGCGGTTGCCCTTCATACCCACGCACGAACCCACCGGGTCGATGCGGTCGTCGTACGATTCGACGGCCACCTTGGCCCTCTCGCCGGGCACGCGCACGATGTTGCGGATAGTGATCAGGCCGTCGTAGATCTCAGGCACCTCGGCCTCCAGCAGGCGCTCCAGGAAGATGGGCGACGTGCGCGACAGGATGATCACCGGGTTGTTGTTCTTCAGCTCCACCTTCAGCACGATGGCCCTCACCGTGTCGCCCTTGCGGAAGCGGTCCGACGGAATCTGCTCGCTCTTGGGCAGCACCAGCTCTATCTTCTCCTCGTCCAGCACCAGTATCTCCTTGTTCCAGGGCTGATACACCTCGCCGATGACGATCTCGCCAACCTTGTCCTTGTATTTCTGGAAGATGAGCGACTTCTCATAGTCCTGTATCTTGCCCACCAGGTTCTGGTGGATGGCCAGAATCTCGCGACGGCCAAACTCGGTCAGCGGCACAGGCTCCGACAGATCCTCGCCCACCTCGAAGTCCGACTCGATCTTGATGGCCTCCGAGTACTCGATTTCGCGCTTGCTGTCAGTCAGCTTGCCGTCCTCGACGATGAGGCGGTTGCGGTAGATCTCCAGGTCGCCCTTGTCGATGTTGACGATGATGTCGAAATTGTCGTCCGTGCCATATTTCTTGGCCAGAGCGGTGCGGAACACCTCCTCAAGGATGTGCATCAGCGTCTCACGGTCGATGTTCTTGAAATCTTTGAATTCCGAAAAGGAATCGATAAGTCCTGACGTTTTCATTACTAATTGGTATTGAATATCGTGCTAAAAATTTATTACTATCTTTGCTGTCTTGATGTCGCCGTAGGCCAACGTCACAGGCTCGGCCGGGGCCTTCTTCTTGCCCGCAGGCTTCAGGACGATGCGCTCGTCGTCGGCATCCGTCAGGCGGCCCGTGACGCTCTCGCCGTCGAAAGTCGTCACCGCCAGCTCCTGGCCTATATTCTTGCGGTACTGGCGTTTAAGCTTCAGCGGCGAGTCCAGTCCGGCCGACGCCACGTTCAGCTCAAAGTCCTCCTCGTCGCGGTCCAGGCTGTTCTCGATCGTGCGGCTCAGCTCGACACAGTCGTCGATTGTGATGCCGTTGTCGCCGTCGATGGCCACATTGATGCGGTTGTCGGTCGAAATCTTCAGGTCGACCAAGAACTTGTCGCTGCCGGCCAGCGCCTCGTCTATTACGTTCAGTACGTGCATTTTGTCTATCATAGTCGTGCTTTTTGCTTTGTTTTCCGTAGTCTTTTGTTCCAATTAAAAGAGGGGACTTGCGTCCCCCCGTTCTCACAAAATCCGCTGCAAAATTACGAAGAATATTTTGATTATGAGCCCTTTTGCGAAAAAACATTTTCTTTTTGTATCTATTTTATTGAAATACAGCCTTGTGGTAAACCTGAAAAATCCGCCTTCCTGCTGCGTCGGTGCTGTTTTTCAGGTGCGCCGCCACCGTTTGTCGGCAAAATTGCCCCAACTCGTCGCCCAGGTCATCCTCCAGCCATTCCAGTGACCTGTGACACGAGCGCGTTCGTTTCACAGGTCACTTGTCGCAGGTCACTCACGCTTTGAATAATTGCTGACAATTGCTGTTTAATTGCTGACAATTGCTGTTAAAAAAAAATATTGCTGTTAAAAGAAAAAAATAATTTCTGGTTAATTCCTGGTCAATTTCTGTTAATTCCTGTTAAAATCAAGTGTGGCCACTCACTTGAATAGGGTTGTTCAAATGTTAAATTTGGCGAGAAAACTCGACCCCGAAAAATGCCCCAAAAACGACCCCGAAAAACGCCCTTCGAAGGGGCCAAAAAAGGGCAAAAAATGCCCTTTCATAACCCCCTGTTTTCCAGGTACCATCTTCTTACCAAATTCTACCCAAGTTCTTACCAAATTCTACCCAACTTTTACCTCGGTAGAAGATGAGAAAACTCTGGTACGATTTTCGTCCGATTTTGGACCTGTTCAGGGGTGTCTCGCGGGGGGCGTTTTTGTCCTCGTTTTGGCGATGCCGATGGTACGCTGGCGCCTCGCCTGCGGGACGCAAATTATCCGCTTAAAGAGACAAAAACTGTTTGGCCTCGTCGTTTGCGGCTGAAAAATCACTACTTTTAGGGATTTCGCGGGTGGAAGGGAATGTGTAATTTTGCAGGACAAAATAAAACAGGAAGACTAATGTTACTATCTGAACTACAGACTGGTATGCGTGGTGTGGTGGTCCGCGTGACGGGCCACGGCGCTTTCCGCAAGCGTATCATCGAGATGGGTTTCATCAATGGCGTCACCGTCGAGGCCATCCTCAACGCGCCCCTGAACGACCCTATCAAGTACCGCATAATGAACTTCGAGGTGTCGCTGCGCCGCAGCGATGCCGAAAAGGTGGAAATAGTGAGCGAGGAGGAGGCCGAGCGCGAGATTGTGGACCACGACGACTACCGCGGCATCGAGGCCGAAGGCAACACGGCGATGCAGCACATCGCCGCCGAGCGGTCGCATACGATCAATGTGGCCCTGGTGGGCAACCCCAACTGCGGCAAAACCAGCATCTTCAATGTCGCTGCCCACGCCCACGAGCGGGTGGGCAACTACAGCGGCGTGACCGTCGACGAGAAGGTGGGCACCTTCAAGTATGGCGGCTACACCTTCAACCTGATCGACCTGCCGGGCACCTATTCGCTCAGCGCCTATTCGCCCGAGGAGCTTTATGTGAGGAAGCATATCATCGAGAAAAGTCCCGACATAATCCTCAACGTTGTGGACGGCAGCAACTTGCAGCGCAATCTTTACCTCACGACGCAGCTTATCGATATGGACATCACGATGGTGATGGCGCTGAATATGTACGACGAGCTGCAGAAGAGTGGCGACCGGCTTGACATCGAGCAGCTTAGCACCCTGCTTGGTATGCCCATCGTCCCTACCACTGGGCGCAGCGGCGAGGGCATCGACCGCCTGTTTGACAAGATTATAGAGGTATTTGAGGGCCGCGACAGCAAAACGCGCCACATCCACGTCAACCACGGCCGGGAGCTGGAAGGTTGCATCAAGCAGCTGCGCACCGAGCTGTATGAGCACGGCTTCAGCGATTCGCTGTCGACGCGCTTCCTGGCTATCAAGCTGTTGGAGAACGACAAGCAGCTGGAGCAGTATGCCGCCGAGCGCGACCCCGACGGCAGCGTGCTGCAGATGCGCGACCGCATAGGCGAGGAGTTCAGGAAGGGCAGCGGACGCCGCCTGGTCGAAAACACGAGCGACAAGGGCCACAAGGTGGATGTCGAAACCGAGCACCAGGACATCGAGAGCGCCATCACCGACGCGAAATATGCCTTTGTGCGAGGCGCCCTTGCCGAATGCTACACCAAGAACGAGAAGACCACGCTGCACAAGGTCACCGACCGCATCGACGCCATCGTCACGCACCGCTGGCTGGGCTATCCGGTGTTCCTCATCTTTATGTTCGTCACTTTCTATTGCACCTTTGCCCTCGGCGCCTACCCGATGGACTGGATCGACGCGCTGTTTGGCTGGCTGGGTGGCCTGGTGACCGACAATATGGCCGAGGGGCCGTTGCGCTCGCTGCTGGCCGACGGCATCATCGCCGGCGTGGGTTCGGTCATCGTTTTTCTGCCCAACATATTGATTCTCTATCTCTTCATTTCGTTTATGGAGGATAGCGGCTATATGGCCCGCGCGGCGTTCATTATGGACAAGCTGATGCACAAGATGGGGCTGCACGGCAAGAGCTTCATTCCGATGATTATGGGCTTCGGCTGCAACGTGCCGGCCATTATGGCCACGCGCACCATTGAGGACCGCAAGAGCCGCCTGCTGACGATGCTGGTCATCCCGATGATGAGCTGCTCGGCGCGAATACCGGTCTATGTGATTCTTGTTTCGGCTTTCTTCAGCAAGTATGCGGCGCTGGTTCTCACGGGGTTGTACCTGCTGGGAATGATTATGGCGGTGCTGATGGCCAAGCTTTTCAGCCGCTTTGTGGTCAAAGGCGACAGCCTGCCGTTCGTGATGGAGCTGCCGCCCTACCGTATGCCCACTGCCAAGGCGGTGCTGCGCCACACGTGGGAAAAGGGCAAGGAATACCTGAAAAAGATGGGTACCATCATCCTGGCGGCGTCGATAATCGTCTGGGCGCTAAGTTATTTCCCCACCAATAACGACCGCAAGCTGCAGGCCGAGAACTCATATATGGCCAAAATCGGCAAAACCATCGAGCCGGCGATGCGGCCCTGCGGATTCGACTGGAAGCAGAGTGTGTCGCTGCTGAGCGGCGTCTTTGCCAAAGAGGTGGTGGCCAGCACGATGACGGTGGTCTATGCCACCAGCAGCGAGGAGGCCGAAGCCCTCGAGGACTTTGAGGACGAGGCCAACGGCAGCCGCATCTCGCAGCTCATACAGCAGAATATGTCGCCCCTGTCGGCGGCATCGATGCTGCTCTTCATACTGCTTTATATGCCTTGCCTGTCGACCATCATTGCCATCAAGAACGAGAGCGGCAAATGGAAGTGGGCGCTCTTCACGATGGCCTATACCATCGGCCTCGCCTGGATAGCGTCGACGCTGCTCTTCCAAATCGGCTCGCTGATTATCTGAAGTCTTTTTTGTCACCGATTTAAACGATAGAGGTGATTTTTAAAAACTGCGAATTAAACGAATTAAGCGAATTGTGGAAGCTGCGCTTCCAGCGGATTATGCGAATTGGATATACATTTTAACTGCGAATTAAGCGAATTGTGGAAGCTGCGCTTCCAGCGGATTAAACGAATTGAATATAGGTGAGTATGGAAACGAAATTGGATATTGTTTTCAAAGAAGAATCGTATGCTATTATTGGTGCGGCAATGGAGGTACATCGTGAACTTGGATGTGGTTTTACAGAGCCAGTATATCAGGATGCCCTTGAGTATGAGTTTCAGCTTCGCAAAATTCCATATCAGAGGGAGATGCCTATATCGGTCGTTTATAAAGGCAAAAGTTTGGGCAAGTGCTTCCGTGCGGATTTCGTGTGTTTCGATAAAATCATCGTTGAACTTAAAGCCGTACAGTCGTTGGTGAATGAGTATTATGCACAGGTTTACAATTATTTGAAGGCGGGCGGTTTTGATTTGGGAATACTGATTAATTTCGGTCAGACCTCATTGGAATATGAACGGATTGTGAAAAAGCAGAAATGGTCGCAAAAACAATGGCCAACGGCCAAAATTCGTTAAATTAGCAGGAAGCGCAGCTTCCCGAATTCGCTTAATTCGTTAAATTCGCAGTTGTTAATAATAATATGCGGTAAAGAAACTTCGTCGTTAAAAGCACATAATTATGCAGTTGTTGATTGTTATATTGATTCTTGTTGCCACGGTGGCGCTGACCGTGCGGTGGGTGGTGCGGACGGCCAAGGGCAAGGGCGGCTGCGGCTGTAGCGGTTGCCCGAATGGCGGCGGCAAGGAGTGCCATTGCTGCGACAAGGGACCGACGCTGCCCGAAATTAATGTCGACGAGTGATGCAATAATCGGAGCCGAAGTGCGTTACGACGGTATGAGAAATGTAAGAATAACTGCCATACGCAAGGCCGACTACAAGGACTTGCAGGCCCGATACGAGAACCCTATACAGCACGCGTGCGACGTCGTCGAGGGGCAGCAATGGATTGCCGTCGGCGGCGCCAAGCCCGAGGGTATGTGCGACAGCGCGTGGGAGTCGATGCGATGGTTTGTCGAGGAATTGGCCGCCGGACGCGGCAATTTCTACGACGGCTGGATGAAGAACCCCGACAGTGCCCTTATCAGCTGCAACGACGGTTTCCGCCCGGTCAGTTTCCTGCTCGAGGCGTGCTGACAGGCGGTTGAAAGGCTGATTTCCAATTCTATATTTGCTTGCGGAATTCGGTGGGCGACAGTCCCGTTTCGCGGCGAAAGAAGCGGCTGAAGGCCGACTGCTCGTCGAATCCCATCAGGTTGGCGATGCCCTGCACGGAGAGGTCGGGCCGGGTGTGGAGCAGCATCTTGGCTTCGACGACGACCCGGGTGGCAATCCAGAAGGCTGCCGTGTGGCCGGTCTCTTTCTTTATCAGGTCGCTGAAATATTTGGGCGTAAGGCAAGCCAGGTTGGCGTAGAATCCGACATCGCGATGCTGGTGGAAGTGCTTGTCGAGGTTGGCGTGGAAGAGGTTGCTCAGCTGCTTGTTTTCGTCTGTCTCGTTCAGTTTGCTTTTGCGGTAATGGGTCAGCAGTCGCAGCAGGAACTCCAGCTGTCGGGTGTGCAGCATCCGGCGTTCGGCAAGGTTGCAGTCGACGGTTTCTGTCATCAACTCCACGACGTTCATTATCATACGGTATTCGTGCTGGTCGAGCTTGATGTTGGGGTGCGCCTCGTAGCGGTGCCGCAAGTGGTTGATGATTTGCAGCATAGGGTCGTTGAGGGCCGAGGCGTTGACGACAATCAGCGTGGCGAGGTAGTCATCGGTTTTGCCCATATCGCGCAACTGGTGGTTGGGGAAGATGACGGCCACGGTGTGCTCGGCCGTGAAGTCCGATATGTCGTCGTACATCAGCTGTATATGCCCGCGGTGGCCGATGCAGATGACGTAATCGGGCGACACAAATGGCCCGTTGGTGGGAGGCAAGCCTGTCACGTTGTTCAGTATTACGATACCTTCGCTACTGATTCTCTGCAGGTTGTCGAAGATGGGATGAGAGTTGTTGGCACTTCTATTCATAGTGCAAAAGTACTTATTTTTCTGAAATAGTAGGATAATTTCCGACTTTTTGTCAAAAATATAGAGAAATATGTTTAATCATATAGGCATTGCGCTGTGTATTTTTGCAAATCAAAATCAGAGGCAAATGAATAGTGGAAGTTTTATATAAGTGATTAATGTTTAGGTGTATACTGTTGGATTTGTCTCGCTGGAATTTCACTAAAGAATCAAATATCAAAATATATAAATATGAGATTGCATAAAATAATGGCTGCTGTGGCGTTGCTGCTTTTGGCAGGATGCGGAAAGGATACCATCACGACGGTGGACGGCAGCGAGATTGGAAACTACGAAGATATTGAATTTGACGGCACTATAACCGTCACGTTTTCGTCGAGCGGCGATGCTTCGGTGAGCGGCGCCGGCGCCGGTCAGACGGTGACCATCAGCGGCAACGGGGTTACGATTGTCAACTCGGGCAGCGAACTGGTCCAGTATGAGGTGAGCGGAACGACGTCGAACGGGTATCTGAAGATTTACAGTCCTGCCGGACAGTCGGTTGTGCTGAACGGCGCAAGCATCACCAACCCCAATGGTGCTGCGCTGAACCTGCAGGGCGCGTCGAGCAACCCGTCGAGTGGCGCTGTGACCTATCTGGTGCTCAACGGCAGCAATACGCTGGCCGACGGCTCGAGCTACAGCAACACGCCGACCGACGAGGACGAGAAGGGTGTCGTTTTTGGCGAAGGGTCGATTACGGTCAGCGGCGACGGCAGCCTTACTGTCAAGGCCAGTGGCAAGAGCGGCATCGTCAGCGACGACAATGTCACCATCAACGGCGGAACCGTCACGGTCAACGCCACGAGCAGCACTTTCGTCAGCAACGGCGACACCACCAAGGTGGCTGGCGTCAAGGCCAAGGATGCCTTTGTGATGAACGACGGCACGCTGACCATCACCAGCAGCGGCACGGGTGCCAAGGGTATGAGCGGCGACGGTACGGCGACCTTCAACGGTGGCACGGTGAAGATTACCGTCACGGGCTCCAACTTCGGCTCGAGCAGCGGCGGTGGCGGCGGATGGCCCGGAGGCGGTGGCCAAAGCAGCAGCGACAATAGCGTGGCAGCCAAGGGCATCAAGTTCGACGGCAATATCACCATCAACGGTGGCACGCTGACGGTCAGCGCCTCGGCGCACGAAGGCATCGAATCCAAGGGCGAACTCAGCATCACCGGCGGCAACACCTACAGCTATTCGGCTGCCGACGATGCCATCAACTCGTCGTCGACGATGACCATCAGCGGCGGCTATGTGTGCGCCTATGCCACCAGCAACGACGGCATCGATGCCAACGGCAACCTCTACATCAAAGGTGGCGTGGTCTATGCCATCGGAGCTTCGTCGCCAGAGGTGGCCATTGATGCCAATACCGAAGAGGGCTATAAGCTTTATGTTCAAGGCGGAACGCTTATTGCCATCGGCGGGCTGGAAAGCGGGTCGTCGCTGTCGCAAAGCTGCTACAGCACCAATTCGTGGAACAAGAACACGTGGTATTCGATGACGGTGGGCGACGCGACCTACGCCTTCAAAACCCCGTCGAGCGGTGGCAGTGGCCTGGTCGTTTCTGCCTCATCGCAGCCCTCGCTGAAGAGCGGCGTAACTACCAGCGGCGGAACGGAATATATGAACGGAATGCTGCTCGAAAGCCCTTCGGTCAGCGGCGGTTCGACGGTAAGCCTGTCGGCCTACAGTGGCGGCAATGGCGGCGGAATGGGCGGACACTAAACAACTCAACCAAAACGTAAAACGACAATGAAAACAAGAATTTTAGTCATATTTGCAATCGTCCTTTCCGCTTTCGGCTTCCCGTCGTTGAAGGCACAGACCGATGTCGATCTGGACCCCGAATTCGGTGGCCGTCTGTCGGTGTCGATCGACAAGAAGCTGGCTCGCGGCCTGCACATCAGCCTTGAGGAGGAGATCCGTATGGACAACAACTTCGGCTCGTTCGACCGCTTCCACACCACGCTGGGCCTGAACTACAAAGTCAACGACTACCTGAAGCTGGGCGTTGGCTATGCAATGATCAATCCCTATAGCAGCAGCGACGGCGCTTTCAAAAGCAGCCGCCACCGCCTGATGCTCGACGCCACGGGCAGCCTGCGCTTCGGCGACTGGCGCCTGTCGCTCCGCGAGCGCTTCCAGGCCACCTATCGCAGCGGCGATATGAACGAATACCAGAACCCGCGCACGGCGCTGACGCTCAAAAGCCGGCTGAAACTTTCATACAAAGGCCTGCGGCGCCTCGAACCATACGCATACGTCGAACTGCGCAACACGCTGAACGCGCCGGTGATAAGCGCCAGTTACGACGGCACAAACTACCTGACCAGCGCTTTGTCGCAATACGGCGAAGCCGGCTGGTTCATAGATAGTTGGACGGGAATGTACGTCAACCGTGTTCGGGGTTCCGTGGGCTTCGACTACAGGCTCAGCAAGGCTTCGAGGATAGACATCTCGCTGTTGGCCGACCGCATTGTTGACAAGGTGGTCGATGCCAATGCCGAAGGCACCAAACTGAAGTCCTACACCCGCGAAACGGGATTTGTGGGCTGGATTAATATTGGTTACAGTTATTCATTCTAAATCGTTTAATATGAAGAAACACATTCTTTTACTGGTTTCCTTATGCCTTTTGGGCGGCACGCTGTGCGCCCAGGAGCAGAACAAGCGCGAGCGCAAGAAAAACCTTATCGTCAAGGAGTGGAACACCAAGGTCGGCTCCACGCAGCCCTATCTCGACAACAAGGTCACCTACGACAGTCAGGGCCGCAAAATCGAAGAGATAGAATACGCCTCGTATGGCCAGAAGAAGCGCACCACCTACAGCTACGAAGGCGCAAGCACCAAGTGCAAGGAGCAGGTGGAATATGACGACAAGAACCGCGTGATGCGCGTCAAGCACTTCGAGTACAACGCCGACGGAACGCGCCACAAGCAGCTCAACTACAAGCCCAACGGCAAGCTCGAATCGACCAAAACCTACGAATATTCCTATCAATGAGCGTCCTTGACCTGATGCAGCCCATCGGCCTCGACGATATGAAGGCCGTCAGGCTGATGAACCGTGTCGACCAGAAGTATATGGCTCCGGCGGCCCTGCTCGACGAGCTGCTGGCACGCATCGCCGACGGCTACTATGTGCAGCATATTGAAGGCAATCCGCTGGCTCCCTACCGCACGCTCTATTTCGACACCGACAGCCTCGAAATGTACACGATGCACCACAACAAGAAGCTGAACCGCCAGAAACTGCGCGTCCGCACCTACCGCTCGACCGAGACCACCTTCTTCGAAATCAAGAACAAAGACAACAAGAAGAAGACCCGCAAGGTGCGCATCCCCATCGACGTGCGGATGTTCGACCGATGCCTCGAGGTGCCCGAAGTGTCGCAGTTTGTCAACGAAAACACGCCCTATCCCGTCGCGGTGCTGCACCCCTGCCTGGAGAACAGTTTTGAACGCATCACGCTGGTCGACAAGGGTATGAGCGAGCGCATCACCATCGACCGCGGCATCAGGTTCCACAACCGCGCCACCGGCATCGATGCCGACATCAGCCCGCTGCTGGTCATCGAGGTTAAGCACGAGGTCGGGGCCCCGATGTCCGACATCGAGCGGACGCTCCACGAGCTGCACGTCCTGCCGCGCCGTATGAGCAAGTACTGCATCGGCACGGCCCTCACCGACCCTTCGGCCAAACGCAACCGCTTCAAACCCAAACTTTTGTTTATCGATAAAATATCTAATCAACAATAAAACCCTTATGAAAAAAGTATTTCTATCCCTTTTTCTGGCAATGATAATGACCTTTGCCAATAGTGTTGCGGCTCAGGGTATTGACGATGAAGTTGTCCTCCCTACCGAAGAGTCTATCCTTGAAGACAACCAGCCTGACGCCGCTGCCGATGCCCTTGAGGATGCCGACATCGCCACCCGTTTCGGCAATGCCGAGGAGCAGAACATCGACTTCCTCGGCCTGCCGTTCTTCGACGCCCCGGGCCTGTGGAAAATGCTCATTCTTTTTGGCATCAACCTGCTGGTATGCTGGATTATAACCCATTTCCTCTATTATCCCAAGAGCAAGCGCCGCGACTATTATTTCACCTATATGCTCTTCAGCACGGCCATCTTCTTCATCCTCTATCAGCTTCAGAATATGAAGATTGAGGTGGGCATCGCCCTCGGCCTCTTCGGTATCTTCAGTATGATCCGCTACCGCACCGAGCAGCTGCCCATCCGCGAGATGACCTACCTCTTCGTCCTCATCGCCATCAGCATCGTCAACGGCGCCGGTATGGCATCGAGCTACGTCTCGTTCATCGCCACCAACGTCCTCTTTATCCTCTTGATATGGCTGCTCGAGGCGGTCGGTATGTCGAACCGTAAGGCGCAGAAAATCATCACCTACGAGAAAATAGCCCTCATCAAACCCGAACGGCGCGAAGAGCTGCTGGCCGACCTTCGCGAGCGCACGGGCCTCGACATCGTCAAGGTGCAGGTGGGAAGCATCGATTTCCTCAAGGACACGGCCTTCCTCAAGGTGACCTACCTCTCCGACGACCCCGAGCCGAACGACATCGATATGGTCACCAAGTTCAAGAAGAAATAGCGAACCGCCATCGTCCCCGCCATCGTCCCCTTGCCCGCAACGTTCGCGGCCGACGTGCAGGGCGTTGCCTCTTGCTGCCGGCGACGCTATGGCGACGGAACAGATTTCTTAAAATACCCCAAGCCTGAATGCTGAATTTAACATTCGGGCTTTCTTTCTGTAGTCTGAAATTAACTTAAAAACCGTTAAAATCTGCTCAAAAATCGCAAAATCTTAAAACGCTGATTTCCAAGCGTCAAATACCTACCAAAGTTCACCCAAACTTCTACCAAATTCTTACCAAAAATCACTCCAGTGGGCTTTAATGAAGAATTGTTAAATTTAACATAATTATTAGAAACTGTTTTGACTTTATCCAATGATATTCTTATGCCATAGAATCGGTGCTTTTTTCACGGTTTTTCGGTTACAATGGAACCCCATTGCGCCCTCAATACCGTGAAAAAATCCCTCGATTCTATGGCCAATAATTTTCATCGATAAAGTCAAAACAGTTTCTTAAAATGCGCGAATGCCTCTCGACACCTCTGTTTGAGGTTGCGAAAGGCATCTGTAATTCAGACTTTTGCTGCGGTTAGCCTTATATTTTCAGCTTGCTGAAGCCGTGCATCACGGCATCCCACCAGCGCGTGGGCAGCAGCCAGTGGAAGAAGACGCCGATGTGGGCAAAGCGGCCGGTGCGGTAGCGCGTCTTGGGGCGGCGGCTGTTGACGGCACGTGAGATGGCGCGCGTTATCACTCGGGGCGACGACAGCCAGGGGCCTGAGTAGGCCTTGTGCAGCGTGTCGGCTTCGGTGGTGGCGCTGGCCTCGTAGGGCGTGCCGGCCGACGATTCGCGCAGGTGGCGTGCGGCGATGATGCCCCAGTCGGTCTTGATGCCGCCGGGCTCGATTATCGACACATCGATGCCGAAGGGCTTCACCTCCATACGAAGGGCGTCGCTCAGGGCTTCGACCGAGAATTTCGACACGTTGTACCATCCGCCGTAGAGCAGCACTATCTTGCCGGCTATCGAGGCGGTGTTGATGATGCGGCCGCTGCCCTGACGGCGCATCGTGGGGAGCACCAGCTGGCACATCCGCGCCAGGCCGAAGACGTTGACTTCCTGTTGGCGGCGGGCTTCCTCCATAGGCGTTGTCTCGATGGCGCCGAACCAGCCGTAGCCGGCGTTGTTGACCAGCACGTCGATGCGGCCTTCCTTGTCCAAAACGGCCTGCACGCATCGTTGCATCGACTCTTCGTCGGTGACGTCGAGGCTCAGCGGCGTGATGCCGTCGGCTTTCAGGGGTTGCATCAGTTCGGTGCGTCGTGCGGCGGCGTATACTTTATGGCCTTGCCGTGCCAGCGTTTGCGCTGCGTCGAAGCCAATGCCGCTGCTGGCTCCGGTGATGAGGATTATTTTTTGTTTCATTAAGGTTCTGCTTCTGCCGTTATCTTTTGGCATTGGATGTGTTGAAGACGACATAGATGTTGTCGTCGCTGTTTTTCCAGGTGTAACTGCCTGTCGGCATATTGTTTATGTTGGCATTCAGCGCGTCGCGCAGGCTTGTCTCGCTGCCGCCGCTGATGGTTGTGCCGCTGCTGAGGGGCGAGTTGTTGCCGTTTTCGGTGCTGGTTGAATGGCACAGACTGTAGCTGGTAGGATAATAACAGTGGTCGATAGTGAATTTGCAGGTGCTGTGGGATTCGCCAGCAATGCCGTATTTGTCAGTTGCACTCAGTTCGCCATAAAAGTAGCAGTTAGAAATAGTTATATTGGCAAAAAGGTCTATTCCGTCCGCCACGATGCCGGCGATAATACTTCCTTCAATGTTGCACTTTGCATAACAGTTTTGTATGTTTGTCCGATTGTTTTTTCCAATCAAGCCGCCTGCATAAATATATGTACTGCCGTTGGTTGCGGTGATATTCCCTGTACTTGAACAGTTGTGCATTGTACGTATTTGAGTTGGGTTTAATATACCTGCAATTCCGCCAATTCTTTTTACTTTGTTCCCTGTGTTGTTGCAAGCAATTGTTCCCGAATTGCTGCAATGGGAAATGCAGCAAGATACTTGGCCGAAAATTCCACCTATATAGCTTTCTGAAGCAGATGCCTTTTGTAAAACAATGTTGCCATAATTATGGCAGTCAGTGCAATAAAGACTGTTGTCTGTTAATGACAACCTGCTTGCTATGCCACCGCAATATTGGGTTTTCACTGTCTCGGACGAGGATGTAGTTGTGATGTTGCCATAGTTGGTACAGCCGGATACGGAATTCATATTGGCCATTTCGCCGACAAGGCCACCAACATAATGGTAATTAGTTGTGATGTTCCCGTAGTTTGTGCAGTTTGTTATCGAACATTTGTTGGCTACTCCTATCAATCCTCCAATTTTTAACCCGAGTAGGTCGGTATCGCAAATTATGTTTACCCGATTGGTGCAATTATCGAATACTGCATTTTCTTTAGCCACTCCGGCTAACGAACCATAACAATTGCTCCCATTATTAACCAGCACTGGCGATGTGACGTCGCTGGTTGCTGCTATGGTCAGGTTTTTGACGGTGCCGCCGTTGACGGTGGAGAAGAGCGATATGCCTTGGGTCGTCAGGGTTATGGTGTGGCCGTTGCCGTCGAGGACGGCCTTGAGCTCGCCGTTGAGGGTGCTGCCGACATTGATGTCGGCGGCCAGGGTTACGTGTTTGCCGGCTTTCTTCAGCGTGTCGGCCAATGCGGCCCAGCTTGTGGCGGAATTGACGATGTAGGGGTGGTCGGCCGAACCGTTGGTGACAGGCTGGGTGGGCTCGGTGTCGCCGAACTTCATTGCGCTGCCGGTGAAGGTGTTGACATCGTCGAAGTGGCACAGCTCGCCACTGTTGAAGGCGATGTTGGCGGCTTTGTTTTTTTCGAATACTTTGATTATCCCGTTGTTGTCTTCGATGGTCAGACGCAAGGTGAAGGTGGATGCTCCACTGACGGGCGGCACCAGAAGGTAGAGGTCTTTTGTCTCGGCTGCAAGGTCGAGCGGTGTGCTGAAGCGCAGGGTGCGCGATGTGGCGTCGGTGCCGGTGGGTGGCTGCACTTGCCATTGGCTTTCGGCGAACTGGGCGACGATGGTGCCGTACAGGGGCTTGTCGCTGACGACTTCGATGGCGTGGAGCTTGGCTCCGATGCCGTTTCCGCTGGCATTCACCTTGAAGTGCAGCAGGGCGCAAAGGTTCTGGAAACGTAGCGTATTGCCGTTGGCTTTGGCTGCCATTATGCTGTGCACGACTTGCTGTCCGCCATTGGTGGCGTAGGTTTCTTCCTGTGGGATGCTGAATGTTATCTGTCCGCCGTTTATGGCCGCGATGTCGGCGGGGTAGGCGGCGTAGTATTCCCCTCCTATGTCGCTTGCGCCTTCGGCATCGATGGTGGCCTTGTTGTTCTGGCTGGCATCGACGGCTATGTTGTAGGCTTGGCCGTTGATTTGTACAGCGTCTCCGTTGTGCCAGTGGACTATGGTGCCGGTGATGTAGTCTTTGGCGCTGTTGTAGTCCTGGGTTATGGCGGTGAATGTTGTACGGTCTTTGCTGCAGCTTGTGGCCATCAATGTCCCTAAGATGACGGCTGCGGTCAAGAAGCTAATTTTGAGGCTTTTTGCAGATGGGGGGAAGTTTTTGCGCATAATGGTTTGATATTTTGGTTTGCTTGTTGTTCGCTCAGTCGATTATTTTCAATCGTCCTTCGGCAACCGGTGGAATGGCGGGGGCGGGGAGGCCGTCGCCAAGGGCGGCTGTGCTGCGGAAGATGCGCACCTCGTCGTAGAGCCCCTCGCGGATGAAGGCATCGAGAATTTGGCGTCCGCCTTCGACGATAAGCGACTGTATTTTGCGCTCGTAGAGGGTCTGCATCACTTCGTCGAGCGACGGGCAGCGCAGGTGGAGCCAGTGGTCGGGAAGGCCGGTGAGGCGGCCTCGGCGGTCGAGGACTATGGGCTGCGGCTGGCGTCCGCCGAAGAGGCGTGCCGTCAGCTGCGGGCGGTCGTCGATGTAGGTCTGCGAGCCGACGAGGATGGCGGCTTCTTCGGTGCGCAGGCGGTGGCTTTCGGTGGTCTGTCGCTGCGACGACAGCCAGTAGCTTTTTCCGTTTTCCGTTTTCCGTTTTCCGTTTTCCGTTATCGACGGTGCCATAAAGCCGTCGGCGCTCTGCGCCCACTTGAGGATAATATAAGGACGGCGTTTCTCCATAAAGGTGAAGAAACGCCGGTTCAGTTCGCGACCCTCGTCTTCGAGGATGTGTCGCACCACTTCGATGCCTGCCGCTTCGAGCTTGGCGTAGCCGCGACCCGAAACGAGGGGGTTGGGGTCGTCGTTGCAGCACACCACGCGGCCGATGCCCTTCTCGACTATCAGGTCGGCGCAGGGGGGCGTAAGGCCCTGGTGCGAGCAGGGTTCGAGGTTGACATAAAGGGTGGCACCGCGCAGGTCGCTTTCCGCATTAAGAATGGCGTTGCGCTCGGCGTGCCATCCGCCATAAAACTGATGAAAACCCTCGCTGACGATGTGGCCGTCCTTGACTATAACGCAGCCAACCATCGGGTTGGGCCGCACGCGCCCCAGTCCGCAGGACGCCAGTTGCAGACAACGATGCATAAATCTTATGTTAGTTTCGTTTTGCGTCATATTCGGTTCGGTGCAATTAAGATATTGGTTTGTAATATCCTATATGCGTTAATCGGCAGGGTGTATCAACGGTTTACGGGATGCAAATTTACATAAAAAACTTGAATTTCAACACTGAATGATGAAAAATTATTGCTTCGCAGGTGTCCCGCCTGCGAAGTTAAGGTGTGGTAAAGAATGATTCTTCGGGTCAGAATCTGTAGGTCAGCCCCAATCGGATACTCAGCCGTGAGCCACTCAGATAATCATCTGGGAAGGCGTGGTAATAGCCAATCATCAGTGACGGTTTGAATTGAGTCCAGCCTATGCGAATTTCGGCTGTCGGTTCCAGAAGCAAGCGGTTGCCCACAATGGACTTTTCGGTGGACCAACTGCCCAACTCGTCGCCATAGTACCAATCGTAGTAGTAGTTGGTGCGTATTCGCGAATCGTGCATATAGCCCACTTTCAGGCCGAAAGCAATGTCTATATGCGAGTTGGCCAAGTGGTTCCAGCCGCAGTTGAATTGTGCAAAAGCAATATGGATATTTCCATCCTCTCGGCCATAAGGTTCGGGGTCTGCATCGCTCATTATAGTGTATGCAAACGTATTGAAGCCGTAGCCTAAATACAACTCGGTGTTCAATCTGCCCATTTTGTTGTAATAGCCCGTCGCAAGCTGCAAATATTTTATTCCAAGCCCACCCGTGTTAGCTAATCCGTGTATATGCCCCTGGATAGCAATGTGATCCGTTACACCTGCTGCAGTCGAAATGTGTCCGACCAAAGTCTTGTCCAAGACGACCGCCCCGCCTTCAAGCTTGACCTCTCCTTTGCGTTCAATAAGAGGGATGTCTACACATTGGGGATTGTATGTTCCGCATCCGTTGAAGACAAAAAGTGCGGTGGCGACCATTATGATGGAATGAAATCTCCTTGTTTTCATAGTCTTGTTTTTATTTGGTCGGGTGAAATACAAAGCTGCATCTTTTCGGCGCATCCTCCTTGATCTGAAAAATCTATGCGTCCTTCGACATAGCATTTGGCTGTGTCGGCGTGGCTGGCAACCGAGTCGGGAAGGTCGCGTAAGCACACGGAAATGTTCCGACTATCATTGCCGTATTGGCTGTGCCACACCATAGAGAGGGGCAGATGTTTGTAAGTCATAAAGTAGCCGGGAGCGGTATATCTATAGCGGTACTCTTTGCTGTCGGCCAGGAAAAGTGGCTTGTATTTTACGGAAGTGTCGGTGCAGACGAATGTGCAGAGCTTAACGGTGTCGCCGTGCACAAGTGAGTCGTAGAGCGCCGCCAGCTCTTCAAGCGACAGGTATTGGTCGCTAATAGTCCGTGGCATACGCGCCTCGCCGCCTTCTTTTCCGGGCCAGCGCCAATGGCTGAAGGTGCATTCTTTCTCCACCTTCACGCAGCTGGCAAAAAGCAGTGCTGCTGCGGCAATTGCAACGATTGTCCTTGGTTTTCTTTTGTTCATAACGGATGTTTTTGTAGATTGTTTTCCGACTGCAAAATTACATAAAAAATGGATTGTGACAAATCAGGTTAAAGCATTTTTTACGAAGTCGTTTTGCCGGAATTATAAATATGTAGGTGATATGTCTGCGTATCAGATGCTTATATGAAATGCGCTGACCTTTCCCGAATCAAAAAATAATCCGCATAGTGGGTACTATGCGGATCGGTACATTGTATATAAAAAAGGGAAAATCCGATATCCAAATAGATTAGAACTCAGCGGTCTTGGGGGTTCTCGGGAAGGGGATGACGTCGCGGATATTGCTCATACCGGTGACGAAGAGCATCAGGCGCTCGAAGCCAAGGCCGAAGCCGGCGTGCGGGCAGCTGCCATAGCGGCGCGTGTCGAGATACCACCACATATCCTTCATCGGAATGTTGAGCTCGTTGATGCGCGTCATCAGCTTGTCGTAGTTCTCCTCGCGCACCGAGCCGCCGATGATTTCGCCAATCTGCGGGAAGAGCACGTCGGTGCCCTGCACAGTCTTGCCGTCGTCGTTCTGTTTCATATAGAAAGCCTTGATTTCCTTGGGATAGTCGATCATAATGACCGGTTTCTTGAAATGCTCCTCGACGAGGAAGCGCTCGTGCTCCGAGGCCAGGTCGACGCCCCAGCTGACGGGGAACTCGAACTTGTGGCCCTTGGCGACGGCCTCTTCCAGTATCTTGATGCCCTCGGTGTAGGGCAGGCGGACAAAGTCGGTGTCGATGACGCTCTTCAGGCGCTCGATGAGACCCTTGTCGATCATATTGTTGAGGAACTCGAGGTCTTCCTTGCAGTTGTCGAGAGCCCAGCGGACGAGGAACTTGATGAACTCCTCTTCGAGGGCCGTCAGCTCGTCGAGCTGATAGAAGGCCATTTCGGGCTCCACCATCCAGAACTCGGCCAGGTGGCGCGGCGTGTTGCTGTTCTCGGCGCGGAAGGTCGGTCCGAAGGTGTAGATGGCACCCAGTGCGGTGGCACCCAGCTCGCCTTCAAGCTGACCGCTGACGGTCAGGGCAGTCTGCTTGCCAAAGAAGTCCTGGCTGTAGTCGACGGCGCCCTCGGCCGTGCGCGGTATGTTGTTGAGGTCCATTGTCGTAACCTGGAACATCTCGCCGGCGCCCTCGCAGTCGCTGGCGGTGATGAGCGGCGTGTGGAAATAGTAGAAACCTTTCTGGTGGAAGAAGGTGTGGATGGCGTAAGCCATTTCGTGGCGCATACGCATCACGGCGCCGAAGGTGTTGGTGCGCGGACGCAGGTGGCCGATTTCGCGCAGGAACTCCATCGAGTGGCCCTTCTTCTGCAGGGGATAGGTGTCGGGGTCGGCCTCGCCGTAGACAATGATGCTCTCGGCCTGCACCTCGACCGACTGGCCGGCGCCCTGGCTCTTCACAAGCTTGCCGTCCACGCCGATGCAGGCACCCGTGGTGATGCGACGCATCAGGTCGTCGTCGAACTTGGCCAGGTCGACCACAATCTGCAGGTTGGTGATTATCGAGCCGTCGTTGAGGGCTATGAAGGCCACGTTCTTGTTGCCGCGCTTGGTGCGCACCCATCCTTTGACGTTTATCGTTGTGTCGATCAGCGCAGACACATCCTCTTTGAGCAGGTATTTTATTTTATAGTATTGCATAATATTGTGTTGTTTTTTTATTCTATCTGTTTAAGTATATCCGATATCTTAGGCTGAAGCTCTGGAATGTTTTGGGTTGCGGTCAGCCATATTTCGTCAGCATCGAGCTGATAGTATCCGTGAACAAGCACGTGGCGCATTCTGACAATGACGGGCCACTCTATTTCGGGATGCTGGCTTTTGAACGTGTCGGTCAGCATATATGCGGCTTCGCCAATGATTTCGATATTCTTGACAATGGCATAATAGAGCATCGAATTGTTTGTGAAATCCGTATAGCTAACGCCATTGACATACTGTGATATTCTGTCGATGGCTTCTTTTATGTGCTCTATGCGTGCCGGGTCGCGTGGAATCTCTCTCATTGCCTTGTATAAATTAAATGTTTGTCATTGTCGACATATTGATTGATATAAGACGGCAATGTCCCTGACGGAACCATATCCACAGTTTTGCCAAGACGCTCTTCAAGGGCAAGAATCATCCGAATATGTTCAAAAAGTCCTATCGTCGCGTTGTCGTGGTCGAATTCAACAAGCAAGTCCACATCGCTGTCGTCGCGTTCTTCGCCACGCGCATACGAGCCGAAAATCCAGGCCTTTAGCACGGGTTGCGTGGCCAGGTACTCGCGTATTGTCTGTATCATATCTTCGCTCATAGGGGTATGGTTTGCGGTTGTTGTGTTAGTCTTTAACGCGCGGTTTGCGGTTTTATTGTGCAGGTTTCTTTTTTCATTGCAAATGAAATTTGACAATTCACTTGCTCTTCTTCGCCTTCATCAGCTCAACGTCTGAGTTGAACTTCATCAGCTGCTCCTCCTGGTCGCGGCGGCAGATGAGCAGCGTGTCGGCTCCACCAGCCACAATGTAGCCGTCAAGGCCTTGGATGACAGCGTATTTCTCGGGATTGAGGTGTACGATGCAGTTGTGCGTGTCGTAGGTCAGCACGTGCCCCGAGGCTATGACGTTGCCGCTGTCGTCCTTGGGCTTGGCCATATAGAGCGACTCCCAAGTCTCGACATCCGACCATCCAAACTCGGACTCAAGGACATAGACATTCTCGGCCTTCTCGATGATGCCGTAGTCGACCGAAATGTTCTGCGCCTGGGTGTAGGTCTCGCGAAGCTGTTTGGCGGGCGTGTCCAGGTTGAGCGTAAAAAACCGCTCGGCTATCTGCGGCAGATGGCGGCGATAGGCCTCCATCAGCACCGGCAGGCGCCAGATGAAGATACCGGCGTTCCACAGGAATTCGCCCGACGAAATGAACTGGCAGGCCATCTCGAAGGGCGGCTTCTCGACGAAGGTTACCACCTTGTGTATCTTCGACGAGGTGCCGCGGATGCCAGCCTCGCGGAACTGGATGTAGCCGTACTTGATGTTGGGGTTGACAGGCAGCGCGCCGAGGGTGACAATCCAGTCGTGCGAGTCGACCATCTGTATGGCGTCGTTGATGTTGCGCTCGAACTCGCCGGCGCCGAACACGGCGTGGTCCGACGGCGTGACGACGATGTTGGCGTTGGGGTTGATGGTGTTGATCACCGAGGCGACATAGGCAATGCAGGGCGCCGTATTGCGGCGGAAAGGCTCGCAGAGTATCTGGTAATCAAGCAGGTCGGGAATCTGGCGGCGCACCTGTGCCTCGTGGGCCTTGGTGGTGACGATGATGATGTTCTCGCGCGGACAGATGTTCTCGAAGCGGCGGAACGTGTTCTGTATCATCGATTCGCCGGTGCCCACAAGGTCGATGAACTGCTTGGGCTTGGTCACCGAGCACAGCGGCCAGAAGCGGCTGCCGAAGCCGCCAGCCATTATTATGCAGAAATTGTTGGGATTCAGATGCTTTGTCATACGCTTACTTCGCCTTTGATGTGGGGATGCGGATTGTAGTTTTCGAGGGTGAAATCTTCATAGTCAAAGCTGAAGATGTCCTTCTTGTCGGGGTTGAGCCGCATTGTGGGCAGCGGGCGCGGCTCGCGGGTCAGCTGCAGGCGGCACTGCTCGATGTGGTTGTTGTAGATGTGCGCGTCGCCGAAGGTGTGCACAAAATCGCCGTATTTCAGCCCCGTGGCCTGGGCTATCATCATCGTGAAGAGGGCGTAGGAGGCGATGTTGAACGGCACGCCGAGGAATATGTCGGCCGACCGCTGGTAGAGCTGGCACGACAGGCGCCCGTCGGCCACGTAGAACTGGAACAGTATGTGGCACGGCGGCAGGGCCATACGGTCTATCTCGCCCACGTTCCACGCCGACACCAGCAGGCGCCGCGAGTCGGGATTGGTCTTGATTTGCTCTATTAGGTTGGCAATCTGGTCGATATGACTGCCGTCGGCGCAGCCCCACGAGCGCCACTGGTGGCCGTAGATGGGGCCCAGGTCGCCGTTTCGGTCGGCCCATTCGTCCCAAATCGTCACCTTGTGGTCGTGCAGGTAGCCGATGTTGGTGTCGCCGCGCAGAAACCACAGCAGCTCGTATATGATGGAGCGCAGGTGCAACTTCTTGGTAGTCAGCAGCGGAAAGCCGTCGTCGAGGTGGAAGCGCATCTGGTAGCCAAACACGCTGCGCGTCCCCGTACCCGTGCGGTCGTCCTTCTGAATGCCGTTGTCGAGCACGTGCTGCAAAAGGTCAAGGTATTGTTTCATACGTTTTTAGTCTTTTTGTTTTATCTATTAACGCGCAATGGATGAAATAATTGTGCCGCCGCGAAATTAATTATGGCCGCGCAATAACTTGTTGACAATCCGCACCTGCTCCGCCATTTCGACGTTCGTTTAACGTTACTTCAACGTTACTTCTTCGATTGCGAATCTCTTGCCATTCTTTGTTTTGATTTCTCGTGTCTTCATTTTGTTGACTTTTGTGTCAACTTTTTTCAGCGCAAGACACCCAACGACAGCGATGAGAACCGCGCCAAGAACCGCCGCGCCACGGTTGTCCTGAAATAGCGACAACAGAGTGTAATGAAAGCGTCGGGGCACTTCCGGAATGGAAACGCCCCGATGCTTTTTTTTGTGAAAAGGCGGTTTGCTGTCGGTCGAAGCAGGAGCCGCCTATCGTGGCAAATCGTGCGGGGCTATGTACTTGTACCATATCTCGCAGGCTCCGTCAGGGTTCTGCTCGAGCATCACGCCGATGCCTCCTTTGGGCAGGCGTGTGAGCGACGAGTAGACCGAGGGGCCTTCGAAAAGCGTCATTGTGTGCTGCCAGCTTTGCCCCTCGTCGTGGCTGGCGAAAAGGCTCACATTTTCGCGATTCATAGAGTGGGGAAGGCTGTGCAGCAGCAGGTTGCTGCTGTCGCCGCAGTCGACGGCTGTCACACGCAGTATGTCGCCGTTGCAGGCATTGGCGGTCAGGTCGTTCCAGCGGCCTTGTGTGCCCCACGTCTGTCCGCAGTCGCTGCTGCGGTTGTAGCCGCGGGCACCGCTCTGGCGCACGCTGATGAGGATGGTGCCGTCGACAAGTTCCATCAGCTTGGCTTCGTCGCCGCCGCTGTAGGCGCGGCCGGAGACACTCCAAGTATGACCGTTGTCGTCGCTATAGACCACAAAGTTGTCGAGGATATTGTTGCCTGTACGTCGCACCATAGCGGCGGCAAACATAATGCGGCCGGCCTTGTTGCCGCGCGTCAGACGCAGACCGTTGCCTGAACCGAAAAAGGAGCCCTTGTAGTTGTGGCAGGTGGCGTTGGTGGCACGGCTGCCCCACAGCTGGGCGGTGATTTCCTCGGGCTCGCTCCAGGTTTGGCCGCCGTCGCTGCTGCGGCACACATAGCTGCGTTGCGGGTCGTCCTCGGTCGAAGACCACAGGCCATTGCCGCCAACAAAGACGCAGACCACATCGCCGTTGGTGCACTGCACCAAGGCGGCGTCGCCAAAGCCTTGTTTGCGTCCGGTCCCTGCGGCTATTGTCACAGGCTCGCTCCACGTGTGGCCGCCGTCGGTGCTGCGGCGCGACACGATGTCGATATCCTCGGGCAGGTCGGCTTCGTTGTATTTGCGGCGGTCGCAGGTCATAAGCAGCGTGCCGTCGTCGAGGCACAGCACTGCCGGGATGCGCCAATTGGCGCTGCCATAGTCGCCGGGGCGGAACAGGCAGACTTCGAAGCTCGCTGTAGTGTCTTCGGTTGGCGCTTGCCAGTGCTGTTGTGTGGCCTCGCCTGCCGTCTTTCGGCAACAGGCAACGAGAATGGCAAGCATTGTCAATGCGATAGCCCGTTTCATAATGATGTTCTTTTTAGTGGTTAGAATATTTCTTTGATTGTCTGCGGGATGCCGTTGACGATGAAGCTGTCGCCGACGGCTTTGCCCTTCAGGGCCAGATAGATTGGCGTCTGGGCGCTGATGGCGAAATAGTACTGCATCCCTGTGGGCGACTCGGTGTCGTTGACGACAAACTTGCCGGCGCCGATGCTGAGGAAGAATCGCTGCTTGTCGGTGACGACGATGGCGCCGTGCTCGGCCCGGTCGAAGGGCGGCATACGCATCGCCTCCTGCAGGTAGCGCAGACTGGCATTGGCGTTGCTGAGCTGCTTGGCGTACATATCGCGCGCCCGCATCATCTTGGTGCGGTAGCTGTCGTAGCGGTCCACGTTGGCACCGTAGTCGTTGCTCTGCTGCTGTGCCGAGTCCATCTCCTGCTTGGCAACGGCGGCGATGTGCTGCTGGTGGGCCGTCAGGGCCTGGATTACACGTATGCGTTTTTCTTCGCGTGTCATAGGTTTATGATGCTTTGCGTTTTGAACGAAGTTCTTTGGCTTTCGCCAGACAGCGGCTCCAGTCCACCATCGAGAGGGCTGCTGCCAGAATTGCCACGGTGGCGGTGGCAAGGGTGCGATAGGTGAACCATTCGTGATGGAACGAATGGTGGGGCATAACCATCAGGTATGCAAACGGAATCAGGCCGACGGCAACGCATTGCAGGGCCAGTTTCCATCCGCCTTTGCGGTGGCAAATCAGGGCGAGTATTACAATTGCTGCGGCGGGGACCAGAATGAAGCCCCAGTGGACGTGTGCCAGATTGGATGCCAGCGCGTCGCCAATGTAGGTCGAGCCGTTGTCGGTCCAGTGGCGGGCTTCGTCGTTGGCGTTTTTGAAGACGTTCTCGCCGGTCAGCAGGGTGGCGACGACCCATTTCGAGCCCCAGGTCAGCGCGTAGCTCAGCGACCAGGTGGCGCCGGCGCCGACAATCGTTGCAAAGGCGCTTTTCAGCTCCGTGTCGCGCCGTGCCGCGATGAGGGTCAGCAGTGGCAGCCCCAGCGTGATGGTCGGCACGGTAAGAAGGTCGAGATAGGCAGTGAGCGAGCCCAGCACAAGGAAGCACATCATTACGCTCCATCTGGCTTTGCGGCCGTTGTAGGCCGTCCAGAGCATTCCCGCCAAAGCAATCAGCAGCACCGGCGCAAACTGCAGCGAGAACTGCATAACGAAGACGTTGACCGCCATCAGGCCGGCGGCGACAGCCAGGGCTACGCCCTTGCCCACGCGTCGCCACAGGGCCGTGAAACACCACAGCATTGCAAGGGAAGTGATGATATACAGGATGAACCGTATCGTCGGCATAGCGGAAAAAACGAGCGCAATGCGCGTCAGGAAAGAGCTGCCGTGCCAATAGCGGGCATAGTGGACGATGTGTTCGCCCTTCTCCGAGCCATAGACGGCCCCGCGCAGGTTGTCGCACGAGGTGAGGTCCCAGAAGGTGTGCCGCGGATTGAGCAGGATGCCCTTGGGCCCCTCCTTGCGCAGGTTCAGTGCCTCGTTGATTATCAGTGCGTCGGTGAAGTTGTCGAGCTTGTAGCCGTCGAGGGGTATGATGGCCTTGGGATAGTCCTCGCCCAGGTCGCCCTTGTCCAGGCTCCATTCCACGTGCTGGCGCACCTTGCCGTCGGGCATAAGGTAGGCAACGCCGCCAATCAGCAGATAGGCGGCGATGAGCAGCAGAAACAGGGCTGCGGCTTTTAGTAGGGGCTTTTGCGTTTTCATTGTGCCGATGTTTCGAATTCGATAATCTTCAGTTCGTACATTTTCCTGTCTTTCTGCACGATAACGTCGAGGATGAGCCCGGTGAAGAGCGACATCAGCGCCGCCATACCGATAAACAGCGACAGGAAAAGCGTCGGGAATCGCGGCACCAGGCCCGTGTGCAGGTATTCGACAAAGACCGGCACGAAAAAAGCCACTGCCAGCAGCGCCAGCAGGGCGGCCAGCAGGCCGAAGAAGCGCATCGGCTTGTATTCGCGGAAAAGCAGAAGGATGGTGTTCAACACTTTGCGTCCGTCGTGCAGGGTGCGGAGCTTCGAGGCGCTTCCGCCAGCCTCGCGGTCGCGGTATTCGATGGGGATTTCCTCGACCACAAACCGCTTGTCGAGGGCGTGCAGCGTCATCTCGGTTTCGATTTCGAAATGGGGACTCATCACCGGGAACAGCTTCACGAAGCGGCGGCTGAAGGCACGGTAGCCGGTCATAATGTCGCGGATGTCGCTGTGGTAGATGTGGCGCACCAGGTTGCGGACGATGCGGTTGCCGAAGCCGTGCATAGGGCGCTTGTTCTCACCGAAATAGGTGGTCGAAAGGCGGTCGCCCACAGCCATATCCACTCCGCGCCGCGTCACGGCCTCCACCAGCTTCGGGGCCGCCTCGGCGGGGTAGGTGCCGTCGCCGTCCACGATGAGGTAGCACTCGGCGTCGACCTCGCGGAACATACGCCGCACCACGTTCCCCTTGCCCTGCTGCCGCTCGTGGCGCACTATGGCGCCGGCCTCGGCGGCCAGGCGGGCGGTGTCGTCGACCGAGTTGTTGTCGTAGACATAGACAACAGCTTCCGGCAGCACTTGCCGGAAGCTGTTCACTACATTCTTTATGGCTGTGGCCTCGTCCTTGCAGGGAATGAGGATGGCTATTTTGTCCATATCGGCAGGCTGTTATCTGCGTCCGGGATAGACCTTCAGGGCTTCGTCAAGGCATTTGACTGCGGCCTGCAGGTCCTCCTTACAGAGGCAGTAGGTGATACGAGCCTGATGGCGTCCGCGCTCGGGGTCGACATAGAAACCCGTGGCCGGTGCCAGCATCACGGTGGCACCATTGTAGCTGAAGTCGGTCAGCAGCCACTGGCAGAACTTGTCGCTGTCGTCGATAGGCAGGTCGATGACCGTGTAGAAGGCACCCTTGGGCATCGGGCAGAAGCAGCCCGGTATATTGTTGATGCCGTCGACGATGACGTTGCGGCGGGCCACATATTCGGCCTGCACCTTGTCGAAATACTCCTGCGGCGTGTCGACAGCGGCCTCGGCGAAGATCTGGCCGAACGACGGGGGCGACAGGCGGGCCTGTGCCAGGCGCATAGCGATGGCGTAGACCTCGCTGTTGCGGGTCACCATACAGCCTACGCGGGCTCCGCAGGCGCTGTAGCGCTTCGAGACCGAGTCGAACAGTATCGTGTTGCGTTCCAGGCCTTCAAGCTGCATAACGCTGAAGTGCTTCTGGCCGTCGTAGCAGAATTCGCGGTACACCTCGTCGGCAAAGAGGAAGAGGTCGTACTTCTTGACCAGGCCGGCAACCTTGAGCAGCTCCTCGTGGGTGTAGAGATAGCCCGTGGGGTTGTTGGGGTTGCAGATCATAATGGCCTTGGTGTGGGGGGTTATGACCTTCTCGAAGTCCTCGATCGGGGGCAGGGCGAAGCCTGTCTTGATGTCGCTGGGGATGGTGACGATCTTGGCGTCGCAGAGCTTGGCGAAGGTGTTGTAATTGGTATAGTAAGGCTCGGGGATGATGATTTCGTCGCCGGGGTTGAGGCATACGGTGAAGGCCATCTGCAGAGCCTCGCTGCCGCCGGTGGTGACGATGACCTGGTTGGGGGTCACGTCGATGCCGTGGCGGTGGTAGTAGTTGCACAGGGCGCGGCGATAGCTGGGTATGCCGGCCGAGTGGCTGTATTCGAGCACGCCTTTCCATTCGGGCAGCTCGCGGGCCTTGTCGGCCAGTGCGGCCAGGGCTCCCTTGGGGGTCTCGATGTCGGGCTGGCCGATGTTGAGGTGGTAGACGTGGACGCCGCGTTCCTTGGCGGCATCAGAAAAGGGGACGAGTTTGCGTATGGCCGACTGAGGTAGCTCGAGGCCCTTGTTTGAAATTTGTGGCATAGTTTTGTTGTTTGTAATGTTGTGTGTTATTCTACTTTACCCTTGATTTTGAGGGTGCTGCGCGGCGCGTTGATGGCGTTGCAGGTTACGGTGATGGTCTTGGTGAAGCTGCCCACGTTGTTGGTGTTGTAGCGCACCTTGATCGAGCCGGTCTGGCCGGGCATAATGGGCTCCTTGGTCCAGGTGGGGACGGTGCAGCCGCAGCTGGCCTTGACGTTGCTCAGGATCAGGGGTTCGTTGCCTTCGTTGGTGAAGGTGAACTCGCAGTTGCCGTCGCCGCCCTTCTTGAGGGTGCCGTAGTTGTGCTCCTGCTCGGCGAAGGTGATTTTGGGGCCGTCGGCGGGCTGGTCTTTGGGTGTTGCCTCTTGGGCGTTAATGGTGGCGAAAGCCATACTGACAAAAAGACTTAACAAAAAGAATTTCTTCATAATAGGTAAATTTTTTAATGTTTTTTAGTCGATTTTCAATGTGCAAAGTTACGATTTTTTTTTGTTGCTGTAGCTTTATGCGGTTTTTTTTGTCGCTTTTTTTGATTTTTTATGTTTTCGAAATTAGTATCCGTAACATCGGTTTTCTTGTCTTTATTAAACGCAAAAAAAAGAAAAAAGTCACACCGCCCCCCCCATTTTTGCCCCACCCGCACTGGCAGTTGTACAG
>R12__coassemble_115_pt1 | contig 32231 bp, 30 predicted proteins | sample R12__metabat2_low_PE_028 | metagenome-assembled genome bin R12
TAAACGTCCGTGAATTGCCATAAATGTCAAATAAATTTGACCAATTACTTATTTCAGTGCTGCAAGCAGCTGCAAAATGGTGCCAACGGTCTGGGTCTTCTGGGCTATGTTGCTGGTGTTCACGCCGTCAAGGCCGGTAGCGTTGAGCAGGCTGTTGGTGATGGCGGTGGCGTTGGCCGTAGTGATGAGGCCGTTGCCGCCGGTGACCATACCCGATGCGAACGATTTCTTGTAGGCGCTGTTGTCCTTGTTGGTTTTCAGGCCGTTGTAGGCACTGATGACGACGAGCATATTGCTGAGGTCGGTGGGGTTGGTAACGGCAAGTGTACCGGCCTTCTTGCTGCTGTTGAGGGCGATGAGGGCCTTGCCGCAGGCCAAGCCCGATGCTGCTGCTGTCGAGTCGGTTGCAGCGCCCAAAGCACCGCACGAGGTGAAGCCAAGCAGTGCGGCAAACATCATAATGATTCCGATTTTTTTCATTTTTGACTAAATTTTATTATTTTTTTTGTTGTTGGTTTTCAAAAGTATAGCTGAAATTTGTTCATTTCTCATCGGAGCCCAAAGTTACATTTTTTTTTGAATGTGTGAAAATAAATGTATCTTTGCATCTGATTTTGAATTTGCTAAAATCCTTAACCGTTGATAATGTATTATAAAACAATCTAATATAAAAATTCAATCCAAATGAACAACACACTTTTTTCTTTCCCGAAGCCCGAGAATGAGCCCGTGCTTGGCTACGCTCCCGGCAGCCCTGAACGCAAAAAAATCCGCGAAGCGCTGAACGAACTCTACAAAAAAGAGTATGAAATCTGCCCCGTCATCGGCGGCAAGAAAATCAAGACCAAGGAGACCGGCACCATCGTTATGCCCACAGAGAACAAGCACGTGCTGGCCAAATACTACAAGGTCACTGAGAAAGAAGTCAAGATGGCCATCGATGCCGCTATGAAAGCCCACGAGGAATGGGCCAACACCCCCTGGATCGAGCGCGCCAGCGTGATGCTGAAGATCGCCACCCTCATCAGTGGCAAATACCGTTGGCTCATCAACGCCGCCACAATGCTGGGCCAGGGCAAGACCACTATGCAGGCCGAAATCGACTCGGCTTGCGAATTGGTCGATTTCCTGCGCTACAATGCCTACTATGCCAGCCAGATCTACAGCGACCAGCCCTGCAGCGACAAGGGCACGCTGAACTATATGACCTACCGTCCGCTGGAAGGTTTCGTCTTTGCAATCACCCCGTTCAATTTCACTTCCATTGCCAGCAACCTGTGCCTCAGCCCCGTACTGATGGGCAACACCTGCATCTGGAAGCCCTCGACGACCGCTATGCTCTCCAACTATATCCTTATGGACATCTATAAGGAAGCCGGTCTGCCCGACGGCGTTGTCAACTTCCTGCCCGGCAGCGGCTCGCTCATCGGCAAGGTGGCTTTCGCCAACGAGAACCTGGCCGGCGTCCACTTCACCGGCGGCACCAAGACCTTCAACGGCTTCTGGAAGAGCATTGGCGACAACATCGCCAACTATCGCACCTATCCCAAGATCGTTGGCGAGACCGGTGGCAAGGACTTCATCTTCGCCCACAGCAGCGCCAATGCCGCCCAGGTGGCTACCGCCATCGTCCGCGGCGCCTTCGAGTTCCAGGGCCAGAAGTGCTCGGCAGCCAGCCGCGCATACGTCCCCAAATCGATGTGGCCCGAGGTCAAGGAGATTGTCGGCAAGATGCTTGCTGAAATCAAGGTCGGCGACGTGCGCGACTTCAGCGCCTTCGTCAACGCCGTCATCGACGAGGCTTCGTTCGACAACTGTATGAACTACATCAACCACGCCAAGAAGAGCGAGGACGCCGAGATCGTTTTCGGCGGCGAAGGCGACAAGAGCGTCGGTTGGTTCATCCAGCCCACCGTCATCCTGGCCAAGAAGCCCGACTACAAGTCGATGTGCGAAGAAATCTTCGGACCCATCATCACCATCTATGTCTACGACGACAAGGACTATGAGAAGACGCTGCACCTCTGCGACGAGACTTCGCCCTATGCCCTGACCGGCGCCATCTTCGCCACCGACCGCAAGGCTCTGCGCACCGGTGCCGACATCCTCAAATATGCCGCCGGCAATATCTATTATAATGATAAGCCTACCGGCGCCGTCGTCGGTCAGCAGCCCTTCGGCGGTGCTCGCGCCAGCGGCACCAACGACAAGGCCGGCTCGTACCTCAACCTCATCCGCTGGACCTCGCCGCAGGCCATCAAGGAGACCTTCGACCCCGCCAGCAACTACAGCTATCCCTTCGTCAGCAACGAGGACAACCCCTACGTTGTCGAGAAGGCCGTGAAGGGCGTGGCCAAGGCCGCCGACAAGGCAGTGGCCAAGGCAAAAGCCACCGTCAAGGCTGCCGCCAAAACGGTGAAAGCTGCTGCCAAGAAGCCTGCCGCCAAAAAGAAATAAATGTTATTATTGTTAGGAGGGACGGTCCCGGAAGGGACAGTCCCTCTTTTTTTTACTTTTCTATGATTACCAAACGTCATTCTTTCCTGCTTTTGCTCTTTGTGGCTCTGGCAGGAACGGCCGTGTCCCAAACGGGCGACGGCACTTTTCGCAGCTCTATGCTGCCCGACACGGCAGCGTCGCGCTGGTCGGTAGGCCTGTTTGGCGGTACGACCAAAAACCACCACGTCATCAACACACTCTATGCCACCGATATGAAATACACCGACTTGGGCGGCTTCACAGCCGGGGCTACGGCCTCGTGGCATCCCAAGGGCTGGCTGTCGCTGAGGGCCGACATCGCGATGGTGCAGAAAAACTTCCGCCTCGACCGCGACAACCGTCATCTGCCTTTTGCCTTCACCGAGTCGACCAACAACTACCTCTCGGTTCCCGTGACGGCCGTGCTCTCGCTGGGGCGCACCTTTCGCGTCTGCGGCATCGTCGGCGCCTACGCCGGCTATTGGCTGTCGGGCCACCGCCAGGGGCAGAGCCTGTCGGTCACCTATCTCGTTACAAACAATCAGGAATATACCCATTTCGACGAGGACTACACCTTCAACAGCGTCCGCGACAACCGCTTCGACGCCGGGCTCGTCTTCGGCGGCGCCCTGCGCTGCACATTGTTCAAGAAGCTGGACCTCAGTGCTGAACTGCGCTGGTACTACGGCCTGACCGACGTGCAGAAAGCGTATATGACCAACCTCATTCCGCGCTACAACACCACGCGCTCGCTGCAGTTTGGCCTGTCCTATTGGTTGTGATGAAAATATTTACGAAAACAAAGATGAAAACAATGACGAAGACTAAAACGTTGTTGATCATAGCTTTTGCTTTGATTGTGGCCTCCTGCCGCAAGGAGGCCGTCGAGGTGGTCAACCCCGACCGCCACTATTGCTATACCTACGTCGACCAGTTCGAAACCGTATGGACCGGCATCGACCATGGCTATCTGTTCTGGGATCGCGACACGGTCGACTGGGATGCCGTCCACGAGCGTATGCTGCCTGTCTTTCAGGGCTTTGATGCTCGCGGCGGTGCAAGCGATGCCGAACTGACCGAAGCCTATCAGTCGATGGTACGCGGCCTGCTGGACCATCATATGTATGTGCAAATCAAGAACCTGAAGACGGGCAATCCTGTCTATGCCGACCCGGCGTGGGACGAGGTGCCGACGCGCGACTATTACCACCACACCTTCACCGGCCAGCAGACGGCCCTGCTCAGCACGATGGAGGGCGTGACCAACTACACGGCGGGTGGAAACTCGTTCCCGTGCTATTTCGCCGTCTTCCCGGGCTCGAACGGCAAGAAGATTGCCTATCTGCGCTTCCAGTCGTTCCAGGTCACGTCGGTGGTCAACTACCTGTCGGCTACCGAGTTGGCTCCCCTGCGCGCCTTTTACGGCACCAACATCACTGACGGCATAACCAACGGCTGGGCTGGCCGCGACGACGTCGAGGCGGTCATCATCGACGTGCGCGGCAATGGCGGCGGAATGCTCAACGACCTCAAGCCGGTGGTCGGAAGCCTGTCGATCGAAGATGTCGACCTGGGCTATTCGCGCACCAAAGAGGGCCTGGGCCGCCTTGACTACAGCGCCTGGACGCCCTTCATCATTAAGCGCCCCGACAACTACCTGCGCTGGGACCGCAAGGTGGTCGCCCTTGTCGACGTCAACTCGGTCAGCTGCTCCGAAATCACGGCGCTGATGGTGCAGTCGATGCCCAACGGCACCGTCATCGGCGAACGCACCTACGGCGCAACCTGCCCGCTCATCAGCGGCGGACACGATATGCTCTACAGCGGCGTTTTCGGCGACTATGGCAAATATGGTTACTACGTCTATACCAGCAACTTCGATGTCGTCGACAAGAACTACAAGTCGCTCGAAGGCGTCGGCGTGACACCCGACATCGAGTGCCTGTTCGACTACGCCGCCCTGCAAAGCGGCCACGACAACCAGCTGGAACGCGCCCTGCAGTTCATCCGCACGGGCAAGTAGGCGACCCTCGTGCGGCGCCTGCCGTTCAGGAGCGCCCTTGCCGAAAAAAAGTGGCCGATTCCCGACCCATCCCTGCCGATTCCCGACCCGAATCGGCTTTTTTAACGTGCTGTCTCCCAGCACCAATTACCTACCAAAGTTCACTGTAACCCCAGCCAAACTTTTAAGAAAATTTTCGCCAGTGGGCAATAATAGGGCTTTGGTTGCGTTATGAGTGACAGAAAATGCGGCGCAAGGGCCCGTTTTTGGATACACAACCTATTGATTTTTAGTTATTAACCTCTAATGTTTAAAGTACTATGGGAAAAACAGATTTTGGTTTTATGGCCGGTTTCAGTGGCCGGCTGGGCAACTTGATTGGCTACCGCTGGCGCGGACGGATGTGCGTGCGCACTATGCCGTCGCACTACCGCGATGCGCGCACCCCCGAGCAGCTGCAGCAACGCGCTCTTTTCAAGGCCGTTGTGCGGTTCGCAGCGAAGGCGCGGCAGGTGCTGAAAAAGGGAATGAACGCCGTCAGCCTCGACGCGCAGATGACTGAAAGCAACTACTTTATGCGCGTCAACAAGCGCTGCTTCGCGCTTGCGGCCGGTACGCAGGCGCCTCGCCTGCGAGACGATGAGGCTGGTTCGACGGGTCTCGCAGGCGAAGAAACGGCAAGCCAGGCCGAATTAATAATTGATTATGAGAACCTTCTGCTGGCCGACGGGCTGGTGGCGCCCGTGGCCTTCTACGAGCCGCAGATGCTGGACGAGACGACGCTGAGCGTTGATTTCGAGAAGAATCCGCTGCATCGCGCCGTGAAATGGGAGGACTTGGTCTACCTTGTTGCCTACTGCCCCGAGCTGGGCGATTTCGACATCTCCGCGCCGGTCTACCGTCGCAGCAACCGACTGACAATGAGCCTCAACCCCTACTGGGTCGGCCGCGAGGTACACCTGTGGGGCTTCGTCGTCGACGGCAAGGGAAGGGCCTCGCAGAGCCAGTATCTGGGCGGCGGTGTGTTAGGCGGCGACGAGGTGGATTCGGGTGGTACGCAGGCGCCTCGCCTGCGAAACGAAGAGGTGGGCTCGACGGGCTTCGCAGGCGAGGCGCCTGTGTATCAGCGACTGGGCCAGCGATACGGCGAGCCGGTTGCAACGGGCGGAACTATATTCCGATGAGGAAGACGGTGTTGCGTTTGTGAAGGTTGACCGACTGGCGTGCCGTGCGCCATTGCGCGGCCGTGAGGGTGCGGATGGTTTGCGTGGGCAGGGTCAGGTCGCAGGCGACGCATATCATCGTGTCGCCCTTGCAGGTCGTGGCAAGGCTTTCGAGCATCTGGTTGTTGCGGTAGGGCGCTTCGATGAAGATCTGGGTTTGGCCCGTGCGCAGGGCCGTCTGCTCGAGGCTGCGTATTGCCGCTGTGCGCTGGTGGCGCTCGACGGGCAGGTAGCCGTTGAAGGCAAACTGCTGTCCGTTGAGACCCGAGGCCATCAGTGCGAGCATCAGCGACGAGGGGCCGACGAGGGGCACGATTTCGATGCTCTTGGACTGCGCCAGCCGCGTGACCATCGCGCCGGGGTCGGCAATGCAGGGAAGGCCGGCTTCGCTGAGCAGGCCTATGTCCTCGCCGCGTTCGGCAGCGTCGAGGTAGTGGGTTATTTCCTGTGGCGAGGTGTGCTCGTTGAGGAGCAGGAATGTGGTTTGGTCGATGGGGTGGGGGTAGCCAGCGTGGACGAGGAAGCGCCGCGCCGAGCGCAGCTCTTCGACGATGAAGGTGTGGCATTGGGCCAGGAGGGCAAGGTTGGCGGCGGGCAGTGACAGCGCGAGGTCGTCGGCACCGATGGCGACGGGGAAGAGGATGAGGCGTGCCATAGGCGGGTTATTTCTTTTCTTCTAAGGCCTTGATGAGGCGAATGTTGTCCAGCTCGGTTTTGGTGAATGGGATGTTGTCCATCGTTATGTCGGTGGGTTTGAACCATTTCTGCTTGGCGAAGAATTCGCCGAGCTCCTTGTTCTTGAACTGGTAGCCGTGGCGTGCGAAGATGGCGTTGCGTGCCAGCGCGAGTTCGGCTTTCGTCATTTGTTCGGCTTCGCTCTTGGTGAGGAGGCGGCTCGAGGCGTCGATGAGGCGCAGCGAGTTGTAGGGGTTGTCGGTGCCGGTTTTGGTGGTTTTGACGATGGGCAGTGTCGAGGCTGCTGTTTGCTCCTTTTGGGCGGGCTCTTCCTTCTTGGCGGGCTCTTCCTTTTTGGCCGGTTCTTCCTTGGCTTCGGGTTTGGCCTGCTGGTTAGCAGCGGGGTTGGTCCCTATGGCCGGTGCGTCGGCGGGCTTGGCTTTGTCGGTGGGCTGCTGCTGCGGGGCTGCGTCGGCAGTGGCCTCGATGGCGGGATTGGCGGTTTCGTCCTGGCGGTCGCGGCTCCAGGGGTGGGCGGCGAGGAGTATGATGGTGGCGCATACGGCGACGATGGCGGTGCAGACGACGGCGGTGAGGTTGATGCGCGGCGGCTCCTGGTCGATGATTTCTTCCTGGTCGAGCAGGGGCGTTGCCACCTTGTCGGCGCTGGTGTCGAGGGCTTCGACTATGGGCTGCGCAAAGGCCTGGCTTTGCTGGCTGGTGGGATTTTCGCTTTCTTCGAGCCGTTGCTGGCGGTCTATCTGTTCAAGTTGGTCGATGTGTGACATTGGGTGGTATGTGTGTTTTTATATAACTATAATTGAAAATTAAAGGGGAGTTAAAATGGAAGTAATAAAAGGGAGTTAAAGTGGACAATACATTTTGCGACAATGTTGTAGACAAACGTATTGTCCATTTTAACTTCCATTTTAACTTCCATTTTAACTTCCATTTTAACTTCCCATTGACTATGTTTTATTATGTTCCATAAGAACGCTGTCGGGTGGCTATTATTGCCGTGGGGGTGATTTTTTTTGCGAAAAGGGCTGTTATTTGCGTATGACTTGTGATTTTCTGATTTAGGTTGTCACTTTTGTGTCCTGCGACTGGATTCAGTTGACGGGTTAATAATTATCGACTGTTTTTTGTTGTCAGCCGCCTGCGGTTGCGACTGAAAACGGTTTGCTCTGATCAAGAGCCAGAGCTTTTGGTTTGCCTCAATTCATTGGGGTTCGATGCCCCAATGAATTGAAAACAAACGTGATTGTTTGCTCCGGTACTGTCGCCGTCGCTTAGGTTTGCCGAGACAAATATACTAATTTTTCGTCATATAGCTTCTTTTTGTAGTTTTTCGATGGCGTCGTCACGGTACGAGTGCCAGTGCTTTTTGAGCTCGCCCACATTCTGGTGGGCCTGGCTGGGGGTGAGAATGTCGATGCTGCTGTGTGGGCGTTCCTCTGTGGCCTGCTGATTCAGGCTGACGGGGTGAGCAATTATTTGTTTGGCGGTGCGACACACCCCGACAGGCAAATAATTACTGCGTCAGCATTGCCGCAGACGGAATTGATTTACAGGATTTACAGGCTTTCGCTTGCTTGCAGGCAGGAGAATCCTTTTACGATTATATCGTTTTGGGGTAGAAGAGGTAGTGCTTGGTGACGGTTTTCTGCAGGAAGTGGCGGTCCAGCTGGTCGCTGACTTGTGCTATGGGTAGGCAGGTGCTGTCCTTGCGGAGCACTTTGATTTCGTGGTCGTTGAAGTCGTATGAGCGGTTGCGGAGCTCGCCTGTGCCGACCAGGTAGTGCGCCAGGGTTTGCGGGTCGATGCCGCGTGCCGCATCCCGGCTGCCCTGAATGGTTGCAAGGCGGTTGCGTTGCTGCTCCACCTGACTCGGCGTGAAGGGCTGGTCGCTGAAGGTGACGGAGAGGAGCCGCCGCCCGAGCAGCGCTTGCCTTATGAGGTCGAGGATGGGGTCGTCGTGGCTTTCCTTGAGGCACTGGTAAAGGTCGTTGTCGTCGAGTTGCGCAAAGCGGTGCAGCAGGCTCTCGTCGGCTTGCATAGCTCGTTGGTCTACAGCGGTTTCGGCGTTGATGAAGAAACCGAGGCCCGAGTGGGTTGTGAAGGCGTGGCCGAGCTGGATGGCGCGCTGGAAGAAGTTGCGGAGCATTATCTCGGCGGCGACGACGGTTTTGTGCATATACACCTGCCAGTACATCAGGCGCCGCGAGATGAGGAACTGCTCGACGCTGTAGATGCCTTTCTCGTCGACAACGAGCTCGTCGCCCTTGACGTTGAGCATATAGATGATGCGGTCGGTGCCGACGATGCCTTCGCGCACGCCGGTGAAATAGCTGTCGCGGCTCAGGTAGTCGAGGCGGTCCATATCGAGCTGGCTGGACACGAGCTGGTGCAGGAAGTGCTTGTGGTATTGGTTGTTGAAGATGGCGATGGCTGTGTCGAGCTGCCCGTCGAGCTGGCGGTTGATGTGCTGCATCAGCAGCTGCGTGACGGTTTCGTGTGGCACGTGCACGATGATGTTTTCAAGCGTGTGCGAGCCGGGTCCGTGGCCGATGTCGTGGAGCAGGATGGCGGCTTTGGCGGCGCGGCATTCGTCGTCGCTGATCTCGATGCCTTTGCTGCGCAGCACGTCGAGCGCGCGGCACATCAGGTTGAGGGCTCCGAGGCTGTGGCTGAAACGCGAATGGACGGCGCCGGGATAGACCAGGTCGGCCATACCGAGCTGCTTGATGCGACGCAGCCGCTGCAGATAGGGGTGGTCGATGAGCTGGAGGATGAGGGGGTCGTCGATGTTGAGGAATCCGTCGTAGACGGGGTCGTTTATGATTTTGTGCTTCGGAGTCATTGGCGATTGGATGGTTTGTTTTTGGGGTTGGAACGATTGGTTTACAGTGGTATGCGGTTTGTGCCGAGGGCCGAGGCTCAGGCTGTGCATTCCTTTTCGAGCTGCTCGCGGACGCTGGGGTGGGCGATGCTGATGAGGGCTTTGGCGCGCTGGGCCAGGCTGAGGCCGTAGAGGTTGACGGCGCCTTGCTCGGTGACGACCCAGCGGACGAGGGTGCGGGGCGTGACGACACCGGCACCGGGGGTGAGGGTGGGGACTATCTTGCTGACTCCCTTGGCGGTGATGGACGGCATTGCGATGATGGGTATGCCGCCGTCGCTGTAGGTGGCGCCGAGGATGAAGTCGAGCTGGCCGCCGCTGCCGCTGAAGATGCGCGGCCCGATCGAGTCGGAGCAGACTTGTCCGCTGAGGTCGATCTGGATGGCCGAGTTGAGGGCCACAACGCGTGGGTTGGAGGCTATGACGGCCGGGTTGTTCGTATAGCCAACGCTGCGCATCAGGACGCTGGTGTTGCGGTGGGCGAAGTCGTAGAGCTGCTGCGAGCCTTTGAGGAACATTGCCACGTGTTTCCCGGGGTCGGTGTGCTTGCGGCTGCCGTTGATGATGCCTTTTTCAATCAGCGGGATGACGCTGTCGGAGAACATCTCGGAATGTATGCCAAGGTCGCGGTGCCCCTCGAGCTGGGCGAGGACGGCGGTGGGTATGTTGCCGATGCCGATCTGGAGCGTGGCGCCGTCGGGGATGAGGGCTGCGCAGTGGCGGCCGATGGCTATGTCGGTGTCGCTGAGTGGCGACGGGGCTGCGGGCCGCAGCGGCACATCGTGGCGGACGAAGGCGCCGATGCGCGAAGTGTGGATGCGGCTGTCGCCGTAGGTGTATGGCACATAGTTGTTTACCTGTGCTATTACAATGCGCGCACGCTCGATGGCTTCGGGCATATAGTCGACCGATGTGCCGAGCGAGACGTAGCCTTCGCTGTCGGGAGGGCTTACCATCAGCAGGACGACGTCGCAGCCCACGGCGCCCGAGGCAATCATACGCGGCGTTTCGCTGAGCGAGCAGGGTATGTAGTCGGCATTGCCCTCCTGGGTGGCCTGGCGCACGTTGGCACCGACAAAGAAGGAGTCGAGGTGGAAAATGCCCCGATAGCGAGGCAGTGTATAGTCGGCATAACCTTCTGTGTAGAAGTGTGATATTGTTATGTCGTGAAGCGGCTGGCAGTCGCTACGGTCGGCACGCCGCACAAGTGCTTCGATCAGGTGCTCGGGTGCGCCGCTGACGCAGGGCCAGTGGATATGGTCGCCGCTGCGGACAAGCATTGCCGCCTCGTCGGCGGATATATATTGAATCATAGTTTTAGTTATGGTTTTCGTTTGGTTTTCGTTATCGTTTTCGTTATCGTTTTCGTTATCGTTTTGGTTATCGTTTTGGTTATCGTTTTGGTCTTCGTTTTCGTTTTCGTTATCGTTTTCGTCTTCGTTATCACCCAATAACGTCGGCCAGCATTGCGGCGGCGTCGCCGACCATCTCGTTGCAGGGGCGCTTGCCCATTTGCAGCAGGCGGCCGCAGACGATGTCGCCCTCCTCGGTGCGGAAGCGCTCAATCAGCGTGCGCGTGTCGCCGGTGTGGCCCGTAAGGCCGCAGACCATAGCCGCTCCGCTGACGCAGCCGCACACCTCGCGGCAGCCCGAGAGGCCGCGACCGAAGGGAGCGGCCACATTCATTGCCGATTTGTTGTCGATGGGCAGCCGGTCGGCATAGGCCATCACCACCGACTGGCAGCAGTTGCAGCCTTGCTTGTGGAGCGCCTTGGCGCGTTCGATACGTTCTTCTTTTGTCATATTGTGTTGGCTTTGATGGTTTTGAACATTTCCCAGATGATTATGGCTGCGGCGCAGCTGACGTTGAGGCTGTGCTTGGTGCCCTGCTGGGGTATCTCGATGAAGCCGTCGCAAAGCTCCATCACCTCCTCCTGCACGCCGTCGATCTCGTTGCCGAAAACCACAGCCACCGGCCCGTCGCAGGCTATGCTGTCGCGGCCCAGCTTGATGCTGTCGTGCGCTATCTCGACGGCATAGACCTTGTAGCCGCGCGCCTTGAGGCCCTCGATGCACTGGACGGTGTCGTCCTGGTGCGACCACTCGACGCTCTCCTCGGCGCCGAGGGCGGTCTTGTGTATCTCGCGGTGGGGCGGCGTGGCGGTGATGCCGCACAGGGCTATATGCTCGACGCGGAAAGCGTCGGCGGTGCGGAAAACGGAACCTATGTTGTTGAGGCTCCGCACATTGTCGAGTACGACGGTGAGCGGCAGCTTCTCGCTTGCGCGAAACTCGTCCACCGTCAGCCGGTGCATCTCTTCGGTAGTAAGCTTTTTCAATTCAGTATCGTTGTTTGGTTTAACCTTAACCTTAACTTTAACTTTAACTTTAACTTTAACCTTAACTTTAACCTTAACCTTAACAGGCTACCGCGTTATGTAGTGCTGAAACACATTCTGAAGTTAACGTTAAGGTTAACGTTAAGGTTATTTTAAAGTTAAGGTTAAAAAAATCATCCCACGCTCCCTTCAAGAGATATGGACAGCAGCTTCTGCGCCTCGACGGCAAACTCCATCGGCAGCTTCTTGAGCACATCCTTGGCGTAGCCGTTGACGATGAGGCCCACGGCGCTTTCGGGGCTGATGCCGCGCTGCTGGCAGTAGAAGAGCTGGTCCTCGCTGATTTTGCTTGTCGTGGCCTCGTGCTCAAGTATTGCCGTGTGGTTGTCGGCCTTGATGTAGGGCCAGGTGTGGGCGCCGCACTGGTCGCCCAGCAACAGGCTGTCGCACTGCGAGAAATTGCGTGCCCCGTCGGCACCCTTGCCAATCTGCACCAGGCCGCGATAGCTGTTGTGGCTGTGGCCGGCGCTGATGCCTTTCGACATAATGGTGCTGTGCGTGTTCTTGCCCACGTGGATCATCTTGGTGCCCGTGTCGGCCTGCTGGTAGTTGTTGGTCACGGCCACGCTGTAGAACTCGGCCGTCGAGTCGTCGCCCTGCAGGATGCAGCTGGGGTATTTCCACGTCACCGCCGACCCGGTTTCGACCTGCGTCCAGCTTATCTTCGACCGGCTGCCCTTGCAGATGCCGCGCTTGGTGACGAAGTTGTAGATGCCGCCCTTGCCGTCCTTGTCGCCTGGATACCAGTTTTGTACGGTGCTGTACTTCACCTCGGCGTCCTTCAGGGCTATGATTTCCACTATGGCGGCGTGCAGCTGGTTCTCGTCGCGCTGCGGCGCCGTGCATCCCTCCATATAGGAGACGTAAGCCCCTTCGTCGGCCACAATCAGCGTGCGCTCAAACTGGCCCGTGCCCTTGGCGTTGATGCGGAAATAGGAGCTCAGCTCGATCGGGCAGCGTACCCCCTTGGGGATGTAGCAGAACGAGCCGTCGCTGAAGACGGCGCTGTTGAGGGCCGCAAAAAAGTTGTCGCTCGACGGCACCACCGAGCCCAGATATTTCTGTACCAGCTCGGGGTAGCGTTGCACCGCCTCGCTGATGGGCATAAAGAGTATGCCCTTCTCTTCCAGCATCTTCTGGCTGGTGGTCTTGACGCTCACCGAGTCCATAATGGCGTCGTAGGCCACGCCCACCGACGACTCGACGCCGGCCAGCGCCTCGCGTTCGCGCAGCGGGATGCCCAGCTTGTCGAAGGTGGCCAGCAGCTCGGGGTCCACCTCGTCCAGCGACTTCTTCTTCTCCTGCTTCGGAGCGGCAAAATAGATGATGTCCTGATAGTTAGGAGTCTCGTATTCCAGATGGGCCCAGTCGGGTTCCTTCATCGTCTGCCACTTGCGGAAAGCCTTCAGGCGGAAGTCGAGCAGCCATTCGGGCTCGCCTTTCTTTTGCGAAATCAGGCGCACAATCTCCTCGTCAAGGCCCTTGCGAATGGTCTCGGTGGCAATATCGGTGGTGAATCCCCACTTGTATTCCTCGCTTGTAACTTCTTGTATTATATCCTTTTCGTTGTCTTCCATACTGGTTTCAATATATATGTATGCAATTGCAAAAATACGAAAAAATATCGATATGGACGAGACTTTTTTCATCACTTTCCGCCGTCGCGACGAGCGGAGCGCGTCGGCTGACCTGACGGCAAAGCCCGAATTTTGGCCCCAAGGGCGTAAAACTGGCGTAACAGTCTGAAATCCAGTGTGTGGCAAAAACTGTCGAAAAAAGTTCGGATCTTGCCAGAAAAGGCATTTTTCCGCCCTTCTTAACAGGCTGCAAAACAGGACCATCTTCTTATCAAATTCTACTCAAGTTCTACCCAAATTCTACCCAAGTTCTACCACGGTAGAAGATGGTCAGGCTCTGGTCGGTTTTTGGACGGGGCAAGGGGCAGGGGAGGGACATAGCAAAACGGGACGGGAATGCGGATGGCCGGCCCGCGAATATACATATTGGTACGGGACCTCGTTTTGCAGACGGGGCGCCTGCATTGCTGACGGGGGGCTGCGCCGGGCGCCGGGCCGCGTCAGTCGCGACGGTAGTGGGGATGGTAGGTGCTGATGGTTTCGCGCAGATACTGGTGCGAAAGGTGGGTGTAAATCTCTGTGGTGTTGATTTTTTCGTGGCCCAGCATCTCCTGCACGGCGCGCAGGTCGGCGCCGTTGGTCACCAGTTCGGTGGCGAAGCTGTGGCGCAGGCTGTGGGGCGATATTTTCTTGTTGATGCCGGCCTTCTCGACGGCCTCTTTGAGGAACATAAAGACGTAGTTGCGCGACAGATGCGTGCCCAGGCGGTTGATGAAGACGTATTTTTCCTCGCCGGGGCGCAGGCGCTGGTGGCTGCGGATGGTGGCGATGTACTGCATCGTCAGGTGCAGGGCCGTGTGGTTGATGGGCACCCAGCGCTGCTTGTCGCCCTTGCCGGTGACGAGCAGACACTCGTCGTCGGGGTAGATGTTCGAGAGGTGCAGGTTCACCAACTCGCTGACGCGCAGGCCGCAGCCGTAGAGCACTTCGACGATGACGCGGTTGCGGGCCTGGTCGGGCAGGCTGAGGTCGAAGGTGGCGATGATGGCATCGACCTCGTCGTTGGTCAGCACGTCGGGCAGGTGGCGCGCGGTGCGAGGCATTTCGAGCAGCGTGGCGGGATTTTCGGCCACGGCGTCCTCGACCACCATCATACGGTAGAAGGTGCGCAGGCCGCTGACGATGCGGCTTTGCGTGGCCAGGGCAATGCCGAGGTCGCTCATCTGCGCCACCAGCTGGCGCAGGTCGTCGAGGCCGATCTGTTCGGGCCCTTTGCCTCGCTCGGCGGCGAAGAGGGCCAGGTGCGACACGTCGCGCAGGTAGGCCTCTATCGAGTTGTCCGACAGCTGCTTTTCGAGCTTAAGGTAGGTGCGCAGCGCGTTGATGGCGCGCCGCCAGCGGGGGTCGGTTATGGACTGTACGAGATTCATTCCGCAAGGCAAAACGTTTTTTTTTTCGGTTTATTTTGCCAGATATTAATTAATGTGTATATTTGTAAACGCATTTTAGCGGACGAAAATATTATAAACAATTAAACAACAATAAATTATGGCAAAAGTAGCTATTAACGGCTTCGGCCGAATCGGAAGAATGTCCTTCCGTGCAATGCTGGCTCATCCCGAGCTCGAGATTGTGGCAATCAACGACCTTACCAGCGCCGACACGCTGGCATACCTGTTCAAATACGACTCGGTTCACGACAACTTCGACGGTGAAGTTCACGCCGAGGGCGAATACCTGGTTGTCAATGGCAAGAAGGTGCGCATCTATGCCGAGCGCGACCCGCAGAACCTGCCTTGGGGCGAGCTGGGTGTCGACATCGTCGTCGAATCGACTGGCCTCTTCAAGAAACGCGAGCAGATGATGAAGCACATCAACGCCGGTGCCAAGAAGGTTATCCTCACCGTCCCCGCCGGCAAGGCCGACGACGTCGACGCTACCGTGGTTATGGGCGTGAACGACAATGTTCTGACCAAGGAGATGCAGCTCGTCAGCAACGCCAGCTGCACCACCAACTGCCTGGCTCCCGTGGCCAAGGTGCTGAACGACAAATTCGGCATCAAGCGCGGTCTGATGAACACCGTCCACAGCTATACCAACGACCAGAAGATCCTCGACCAGCCGCACAGCGACCTGCGTCGCGCCCGTGCCGCCGCCGTCAGCATCATCCCCACCAGCAGCGGCGCCGCCAAGGCTGTGGGTCTGGTGATCCCCGAACTGAAAGGCAAGCTGGACGGCTTCGCAATGCGCGTCCCCACTCCCGACGGCTCTGTTGTTGACCTCACCGCCGAGCTGAACTGCACCGTCACCAAGGAGGAAATCAACGCCGCCATCAAGGAAGCCGCCGAAGGCAAGATGAAAGGCGTCCTGCAGTACTGCGACGAGCCTATCGTCAGCGTCGACATCATCGACAACACCCACAGCTCGATCTTCGACAGCCTGCTGACCCAGGTTATGGACGGCAACTTTGTCAAGGTCGTCAGCTGGTACGACAACGAGAAGGGCTACAGCACCCGCGTCGGCGACCTCGCCGCCAAGCTGGCCACCCTGCTCTAATAGTTCCAGACAGGAATAAACCCTATGAGAGGATGCCACACCGGCATCCTCTTCTTTTGGTCTGTCTTGGTTTGCAAGCTGCGAATGGCGTGAATTCAGCCTTTTAGGTAAGGGTTCCTATGATAATTTTTTTTTAAAACTGCGAATTAAACGAATTGAACGAATTATAATAATTATGTTTTGCAAGCAAAACGCGAATTAAGCGAATTATAAGAGGTTAAGTATTGTTTGACATTTATGGTAATTCGCGGACATTCACGTTCAGAAAATAATTTCTGGATAATTCCTGGCCAATTACTGGTAATTCCTGTTTAAAGAAAAAAAAGTTGTTTTTGGCTGTTTGCTTACCAATATGGACAGTATCAGAATTTCCGACGCAGTCGGAAAGAATTTCCAAGATTCTTTTGGATTTCCAGGATTTGCCGGTGCTGCTGGGTATGCGGGATTTCCAAGATTTCCAGGATTTCGCTCGCTTGCGGGCGGGAGACAAATAACCGAAATATATTTGATTATGAGAATAAAATACTTTGCTTTTGTGGTTCTGCTTGTCGGCACGCTCGTCGGCTGCCATCGCAATGCGGCGGCGCCCAAGGCCGAAAGCTATGAGTACACCGACGACTATGGGTGCACGGTGAGCGTGCCGACCCATCCGAAGCGCATCGTCAGCCTGTCGCCGGCGGTGACGGAGATTGTGTTTGCGCTGGGCGCCGACAGCCTTCTGGTGGGACGCACCGAATTCTGCGCCTATCCGCCCGAGGCTGCCGCCATCGAGAACATTGGCGGCATCAGCAACCTGAATGTGGAGAAGGTGCTGTCGCGCAATCCCGACCTGATTATCAGCGGCTCGATGGTGCCACAGAAGGTGGTGCGCCAGTTTGAGGAGATGGGTGTGCCGATGGTGTGTGTCATCGAAAAGCCGCATTTCGACGAGCTGTTTGCCAATATCGGTAAGATCGGCGGCCTGGTGGGTTTCGGCCGGCAGGCCGACAGCCTCAATGCTGTGCTGAAGGGGCAGATGGATGCCCTGGACCTGAACCGCGACGGTGCCGATGGCCATTCGTGCTATTACGTTGTGGGGTTTGGCAGCGGCGGCAATTTCACCGCTGGCGGCAACACGTTCATCAACGACATCATCACGATGGCCGGCGGTCGCAACATAGCTGCCGACAGCGAGGGATGGACCTTCAGCGTCGAGGCTCTGATGGATGCCGACCCCGACTTTATACTGATTCGTGCCGAGGACAGCGCACGTTTCTGCCAGACAGCGCCTTACAGTCGTCTCAGCGCCGTTAAGCAGGGTCGTCTTGTGGCCCTCGAGGACGGCATACTCGACCTGCAGGTGCCCCGCAACATCGAAGTGCTGCGCCGCCTGCAACGGCTTTTTGCCTCAAAATGATTGGGAATTCGTTAATGTGTTAATTAGTTAATGTGTTAATGTGTTAGTGGCTGTCGCGTCAACTACTAACGCATTAACAAATTAACACATTAACGAATTAGCACATTATTTATAGCCATTCGGCCAGGCGGTTCACCATATTGGCGGCGCCGTCGAAAATCTGGCTGATGTGGGTGGCGACCATATAGGCCGGCGTGGTGATGATGCGGTGCTCTTCGTCGACACAGATGTCGGTGGGACCGCAAGCCACGACGTTGCACCCGAAGCCTTTGGCCACCTGCGCGGCAGGATTGTCGTCGCTGCCAAGTGTCAGGCTTATACCCAGTTTGCCAAATGTTTTGGCCAGTACTGTTGGGGCGATGCACATTGCCAGGATGGGCTTTTTGGCGCGGTTGGTGTCGAGCAGGGCGTCGGTGACGCTGTCGATTACCGTCATCTGCGGTCCGTCGAAGGCGAAAGTGCTGAGGTTGCGTGCTGCTCCCATTCCGCCGGGCATAGCCAGTGCGTCGTAGTCGGCGGCACGGTAGTCGGCGAGTGGCAGGATGTTGCCACGGGCTATGCGCGCACTTTCGACAAAGATGTCGCGCTGCTCGATGTCGACAACGGCTCCGGCCTCTTCTTCGTCGTCAACGATGTCGACGTGGGGGACAACCTCGAAAAAACCTTCGGGTGCAAAGCATTGGTAGTGCCAGCCCTGACGGTCGATGGCCAAAAGCAGGCCCAGGGTTTCCTGCAGCTCGCTGCCGTCGCGGTTGCCGCAACCCGAAAGGATGACTGCTATGTTTTTCATGGCTATTATGGTTTAAATTGATGATAAAAATAGTGACCAGTGATTAGTGACCAGTCATACGATCGCATTCGTGTCACTGGTCACTAATCACTTTTCACTTTTCACTTTCCCGCGTTGTATTCGTCGACGCTTTCTTTGATAAGCTGGAAGGTGGCTTCGATGTCGTTGTCGAGACCCATCGAGAAGCGGATAAGGCCTTCGCTCATACCCATTTCCTTCTGGATGTCCTCGGGCACCTCGCTCGAAGTGGACTTGCCGCTGTTGCTGAAGAGGGTCTTGAAATAGCCCAGTGATACGGCCAGATAGCCAACGCCCTTCTTCTGCATAATCTCCATAATGCGGCTGGCGGCGTCGGCGGTGCCCATATCGATGCTGATCATACCGCCAAAGCCGTAGCCCTGGTTCATCATACTGCAGGTGAGCTCGTAGTCGGGATGCTCGGGCAGACCGGGGTAGTTGTATTTGAAACCAACCTCTTTGAAGCGTTTGGCCAGATACATAGCGTTCTCGCCGTGCTTCTGCATACGGATGTGCAGGGTGTGGAGGTTCTTGAGGATGCTGCTGCTGCGCATCGGGTCCAGAACGGGGCCGAGGAGCATACAGGTACCGTTGTTGACATCGATGAGGCTGCCGATGTATTCGGCACTGCCGCAGATGGCACCGGCCACGCAGTCGTTCTTGCCGTTGACGAATTTGGTCATCGAGTAGACAACGACGTCAGCACCAAGGCGATAGGGGCTGAAAATCATCGGGGTGAAGGTGTTGTCGACAATCAGCTTGGCACCGTGGGCGTGAGCTATCTTGCTCAGCTCGGGGATGTTGGCGATGCGGAGCAGGGGGTTGTTCATCGTCTCGGTGTAGAGCACCTTGGTGTTGGGACGGATGGCTTTCTTGACGGCCTCGAGGTCCTGGAAGTTGACGAAGGTGGTCTCGATATTGAACTTTTTCAGGTAGTTGTTCATAAAAGCAAAGGTGCCGCCGTAGGTGGTCATCGAGCTGACGATATGGTCGCCGCTCTTGACTTCGTGGAGCAGGGCGCAGGTGATGGCAGCAAGGCCGGAGCCGGTGCACCAGGCAGCCTCAGTGCCTTCCATAGCTGCCAATGCCTGGCAGAGGGCAAGGTTTGAGGGATTCCAGTGGCGGCTGTAGAGGAAGTAACCCTCGGTTTCGCCGTGGAAAGTCTCGGTCATAAGATGGGCTTCGGGGAAAGTGAAGGTTGCGCTGTCGCTAATTGCGGGGTTCACACCGCGGTTGGCATCGCGTCCGTCAAGACGCTGGATTGCTGTTGCAGGATCAAATTTTTGCATAATAAGTTATTTTACATTAATATATATCAATTTTGCACGCTGTTCCACCATTTGAAACAGCGTGCAAATGTACAAATTTTTTTTGATATGTGGGACAATTGCCTTTGCTTTTTATTTTTTCGAAACGACAATCTTTTTTGTGAAGTTGCCGGCACTGGTTCTGACGATGGCGACATACATACCCTTGGGCCATTCTGCAACATCGAAGGCAGCCGTGTGCCCTTCGGCAGGCAACGCCAATATCGTGCGCCCCTGCAGGTCGTAGACCTCGATGCATTATATTTGTCGTGGGTATTATATGCGTTAGTCCGAAACAGCGAGCAGGCCGGCGGCCTTGAGATATTTGACGTGCGCAAGGTATTTGGCGCAGCGGGATTCGACCATATTGGCGTAGGCTTGCTGCCAGAGGGTCTGGGCTTCGAGTAGGTCGCTGATGGACTCCATACCGGCCTCGTACTGCTTGCGGCTGAGTTGCAGGTTTTCGTCGGCCTGGGCGAGGGAACGGACGGCGAGGGAGGCTTCGAGGGCGGCCTCGTCGAGGATGTCGGCGGCCTGCGAAAGTTCGAGTTGCATCTTCTCGTCAAGCTGCTGACGCTCCAACTCTACCTGTTCGGCCTTGGCTTCGGCGGCACGCACCTTGTTGATTTGTCCGCCGAAATGGAAGATAGGAATGCTGACGTTGAGTGTGAGACTGAACGACCCGCCGTCGAGCACTGTCTCGTCGCCCACCTTCAACCCGTGCATATAGCCGTAACCGCCCTGCAGTCCCACCTGCGGCAGCATATCGGCAAGGGCAAGGCGGGCCTGACTGTGCGCCATTTCAACCTGTTGGTCGAGCAATTGGCGTTCGGGACGGGAACTTTCTTTTATAGCATCTTGGAGTGCTGGCTGGAGAAGCACGGTATCGGCCTCGATAGTCTCACGGTATTCAATCCCTATGACCTGGCAGAGGTTCTTGGTGGCCAGCCGTCGTGCGTTATCGGCACGATGCACTGCCAGCTTGCTGTCGTTTAGGCGCACCTGCACTTTCAGTTGGTCGTTGGAAAGTTTCATTCCGTGCTGCACCGCCGACTGTACGTTCTGCAGCAGTTCGCTGAGCAGGGCGTGGTGCTGACGCGCCACCCGCTGCATCTCCTGAGCGCGGACGAGCAGAGTGTAGGCTTCCACCACCTCAACATATATCTCCTGCCGCGAGAGCGACTCCTGTGTCTGCGCCATCTGCTCCGACAGCTGCGCCATCCGGTAGGCTGTGGTGACTTTGCCGCCGGTGTAGATGGGTTGGGTGACGCTCACACTGCCCCGCCATACGGTACCGGTCTCATAGTCGACATCCATCCCCGGAAAATAGGCCGACGAGCCTGTGGGTACCGATGAACCCGACGAGAGGTCGTAGCAAGGCAGCCAGGTCTGCGGAATGCTCAGCAGGAGACCGCTCGAACTGTTCCAGAAGCCGTTGCCCGAAAGCGCTATGTTGGGCAGGAAGTTGGCCCGCATTGACTTCACCGCAAAGGCAGCCTGACGCGTCTGTGCCTGCGAGGCGAGTATCTGCTTGTTGTTGCGCTGCGCGAGACTGAGGCAGGAATCGAGGCTCAGCATCTGTGCACTGGCCGACAGCGACACCACCAGCATAGTTATTATCAGACAGGTTCTTCTCATTGTTCTGACGGTTTGATTTTGATATGGAAAAAGAGTGAATATAGGACGGGCACGAAGACCAGCGTGATGATAGTGCCATAGGCCAGGCCACCCATAATGGAAGCGGCCAAGGGACCGAACATCGGGTCGGGGAGCAACGGTATCATACCGAGGATGGTAGTCAGTGCGGCCATCATCACCGCCCGCAGGCGGCTTTGACTGCCGTCGACGAGTGCCTTGAGAGGCGGCACCCCTTGCGACAGTTGAAGGTTGATTTCGTCCATCAACACGATGCTGTTCTTGATGATCATACCGATGAGGCCCAGCGTGCCGGCCAGGGCCACGAAGCCAAAGGCCTTACCCGAAACCAGTATGCCGGCCACCACACCGGTGAGTACCACCGGCACAGTGCAGAGGATAATGAGGGGTTTGCGATAATCCTTGAAGAGGATGATGAGGATGGAGATGATGAGCAGCAGGGCGATGGGATAGGTGGCGAAAAGGTACTTCATTGCATCGCCGTTGGCTTCGTATTCGCCCAACCAGGTGCGGGTGTAGCCGTCGGGCAGCGGTATCTGGTCAATTTTCTCGGCCAGGTGGTTCCGCGTGGCCGCCACCTCGTGGCCTGGCAGCGGCGAGCACTGCACGGTCTGTATGCGCTGACCATTGTAGCGCATCACCACGGGGTCCTCCCATTCCACTTTTACGTTTGCCACTTGCGACAGCGGCGTGGAGCCCAGCATCTGCTGCGTCAGCTCGTCGCTGCTGAGTTTGCCAGCGCGGAGTTTGAGGAGGTTCTCCTCGCTCAGGAGGGTACCCAGCGATGGCGACGTGGGGAACACCTGTGCCTGCGCAAGGTTGGGGATGGGCTCACCTTCGGCGGTACGGATGCGGACATTGACGTTTTCGCGGTGGATGCCGTCGTAGAAGAAGCCCACGGGGACTCCCTCGGTTGCGGCCAGCACCGACATCCCCACATCGCTGCGCGAAAGTCCGCTGCGACGGGCCGAGGTCTGGTTGTAGTCGATGGTAACAACAGGTACCTGCGGTGCCCAGTCGGTGGTGATCTGCATCACCTCGCCCGACTGTTCCATAATGGCGCGTGCCGAGTCGGACAGGCGGTGCAACACCGCTGGGTCGGGACCGGTAAATTTCACCTCGATGGGGTATTGCTTGTACATCAAATTGTAGCGTTTCAGCTTCACGTATGCGTCGGGGAAATGGTTTTGCACATACTTCTGTATCTCGTCCATATTGCGGACTAGTTCCTTGGGCGAGGTGAAGTCGATAATCAATTCGCCGTAGGAAAGCGAGGGGGTGGCAATGCTACGGATGAGGTTGTAACGCCCCGGTGTGCCGCCCACGCTGGCGGTGACGTGGGCAATCTCGGGCCGCGTGGCGAGGTACTGCTGTATGGAGTCGAGGTCGGCGCGCACACGCGTCGAGTTGCTCCCCTCGGGCAGCTTGTATTCCATATACAGTTGGCTGTAGTCCATATCGGGGAAGAAGGCGTTCTTCATAAAGCGGCTGCCCCACAGCGACAGCCCCAGCAACGCCACTACGATGCCGGTGAATAGCCACGGACGACGAAGACCGAAGCCGAGCATTCTGCGCAGGACTCCGTAGGCCACACCTTTGTATTCGACAGTCGTGGAGGTGGTGGGGGCTTTCAGCATCCGCTCGCCCATCAGCGGCACGTGGAAGATTGCCAGCACCCAGCTGAGCAGCAGCGATACAGCCAGCACGACGAAGAGGTCGCGCACATAGACACCCGTCGAGTCGGGCGACATATAAAGTGGCCAGAAGGCTAGGATGGCGATGAGGGTGGCACCGAGCAGCGGCATAGAGGTCTGCCGCCCGATGTCGGTCAATGCCTGCAGGCGCGACTTGCCTGCCGCAAGGCCCACCTGTATGCCGTCCACAATAACAATGGCGTTGTCCACCAGCATACCCATTGCCATAATGAAAGCACCCAGGGACACACGTTGCAGTGTGCCACCCACGCTGCCCAACACAGTGAAGGTGCCCAGCACCGTCAGCAGCAGGCTGATACCGATTATAACGCCACTACGCACACCCATAAAGAGCATCAGGATGATGAGCACGATGGCGATGGACTCTATCAGATTTATGGCAAACGAGCCGAGAGCTTTGTTCACTTGGTCGGGCTGGTAAAAAACCTTATGGAACTCCACTCCGGCGGGCATCCGCGACTGTTTCAGCTGCTCGATGCGTGCGTCGACAGCCTTGCCCACCTTGGTGACATCGGTGCCACTGCTGGCGGCGATGAGGATGCCGATGGCCGACTCGCCGTCGTAGGTCATCTCGTTGCGCGTGGGGGTGGCGAAGTCTTTCTCCACCGTGGCGATGTCGCCCAAGCGCAGTTGGCTGCCGTCGTGACCTTGTATGAGCATAGCGGCAATGTCGCGGGTGTCTTTGAATTTGTCGCTCATACGCACACGGTAGCGGCCTGTGCCGTTGTCGTAATAACCAGGATAGACCACAGCGTTCTGCCCTTGCAGGGTCATCAACACCTCGGCGGTGCCTACGCCGAGATTGGCCATACGGTCTTCGTGCAATGAGATGTTTATGCACTGCGGCCGACTGCCGTAGAGCTCCACACGCTCCACGCCGTCCACTCCCAACAGCTCGCGCTTCACCATCTCGGCGTAGTCGGTCAGCTGTGTCGCATCCATACCGTCGCCGGTGAGGGCGAAGAACATACCGTAGAGGTCGCCAAAATCGTCGCGCACCACCGGGCGGCTGGCACCGGCGGGCAGCACGGCATCGCTCACCTTGCGACGCAGCATATCGTAGTGCTGCTCCACTTCGTCGTCGGGCACGGTTTGCTCCAGTACCACCGAGATAATCGACAGGTCGCTGTACGACTGGCTCTTCACGTATCGCAGCCCTTTCATAGTGCGTATCTTTTTCTCAAGCACGTCCGTCACCTCCAGCTCTACCTCGTGGGCCGAGGCGCCGGGGTAGGTGGTGACCACCAGGGCATTCTTTACCTTGATTTCGGGGTCTTCCAGCTTGCTCATATTCCCCACGGACACAATGCCGAACACAGCCAGTGCCACCACGAGGAACCACACCAGATGTTTGTTCCGCAAGGCCCATCCGCTCAGATTCATCATAGCAGTCCTCCTACGTTGGTCTCGCTGGGCGGAGCGAGGGGTTTCACTTTCTGACCAGCCTTAACGTGGTGGATGCCGGAAACGACAACCACGTTGCCGTCGTGCAGCTGGTCGGAGAGCAGAACACAGTTGCCGTCGGTGAGCAGGCGGCTGACCTTCACGGCGCATTGCTGTAGGGTGTTACTCTCCGTGTCGAGGACAAAGACGCTCTCGCCGTCGGCGTTGTGCAGCACGCCCGTGGTAGGCATAGTGAACTCGGCAACTGTGCTGTCGTTCTTGATGGCGATGGTGACCATAGTGTTCATTCCAGGTGTCGGTATGACGTTCCCTTCTCCGTGCAGGGAGAGCCGCATCGTGTAGAGCTGGTTGGCGTTGGCATTGGGGGCTATGCTGACGGGTGTGAGACGGAATCTATGGCCAGGAAAGATGTCGAAGCTGCAACTGCATTCGCCAAAGGCGGTGCGGCGCATATAGTCTGCAGCCGAAAGGCTGATTTCCACCTCGGGGTTGGCGGCGCTGAAGAGCGTCAGCACCGGCATTCCCGCGCTCACCATCTCGCCGGTGCCCACCAGCTTGCTTTGGATGTAGCCGCTGATGGGGGCGTAGAGCTTGGTGTAGGCCAGCTGGTTCTCGTGGTTGCGCAGCTTGGCGTCGATCTGCTGCTTGCCATAGACGGCTCGGTCGTAGTTGTTGGCCGTGGTGGCACTGTCGGCGTAGAGGCTGATAACGCGGTCGCTCTCGGCGGTGACCTGCGCGTGCTCGGCCCAGGTGGCTTGCAGCTGGGTCTCATAGTCGGAGGGGTCTATAAGGGCCACCAGCTGTCCGGCCTTCACATAGTCGCCTTCCTTGACAAGGATGCGCTCGATGCGCCCGCTGACCTTGAAGGCGAGATTGATTTCCTCTGAGGCCTTGACGCGGCCGGGATATTGCAGTTTGGTGGCATCGCTCACCGCGTGCAGCGTGGCCACATTGACGGTGGGCACCTGCTGCTCCGCATTGTAGGTGCCGCCACTGCAGGCTGCCATAAGTGCCGACAAACATCCTGCGGCACATATAACAAACAATGTTTCAATAAATTTCATACATTTAAATTTTAACATTTGATGCTGCAAAATTACCACGCCTCCACAGATTGCCGTTTAACATATATTAAAAACCGCTCCGACGATGCGTTTTTTATAAAAAGGATTGGCAAAAATCTGTTGAATCTGCCAATCCGTTGTATATAAGATGGTGAAGAAAGTCGGCGGTCAGAAACGGCGACTGATGCCGAGGCGGAGGGTGCTGGCATCGTTGTAGGCCAATTCGAGGGCGAGGTGCCAACGCGGGGCAAAGCGCCACTCGGTGCCGACATAGACGGGGACGAACACTTGGCCGACACCGTCGGCGAAGGTGGTGTGGCGGAAGTGGTGATAGCCTACGCCGGTGCCGGCGTAGAAGTCCCAGCGCGGGTCGCTCTGGCCCAGCAGGGCTTTGATGTGGACGTGGGCGCGCAGCGAGAGGCTGAAGGCGTTGTAGCTATTGTCGGACGGCATACTGCGGTGGAAAGCAGTGGCCTGAATGCCGGCCCGGATTCCGTATGGCAGCAGATAACGTCCCTCGACGGTGAGGTTGGGATAGACGCCCGAATGGTAGGCCACGCCGTTCCATCCGGCGGCGAGGCCGATTTGCCAGCGGGTAGCGGTGTCCTGCGCCGAAGCGGCGACGGTGAGGAGCAGCAGAGTTGCGATGATGAGTGTTTTTTTTCATAGGTCAGATTCCTTTCGCTATTTCGATGAATTGTTGTTGGGCTTTCTTGGCTTCGGGCAGCATAGTGAGGGCAGGCCACACGTGGAACATCTGTGGGTATTCGTAGACCGTCAGCGGCAGCCGCTCGCGACGCATACGGTCGCGCAGGCGTGTCACGTCGGGGTAGAACATATCGCGTCCACCGATGAAGACGTGCAGGCGCGGCAGCCCGCTGAAGTTGCCATAGATGGGGCTCACCTGGTAGCAGCGCGGCGTGGTGTCGGCACACCAGAGCGAGCCGACAAGCTGGCCGTAGGAGCGGTTGAGCATCGGGTCGTCGATGAGGTCGATGTCGTCGTTGGTGAGCGTGGCATCGAGCCAGGGGGAGATGAGGATGATGGCTCCTGGCTGCTGGCCTCCGTTCTCGCGAATCCACTGCGCGAAGCCGAAGGAGAGTCCGCCACCGGCCGAGTCGCCCATCAGAATGATGTTTCCGGCGCCCACCTCGGCCACCAGCTGCGCATAGACAGCCGCCACCATAGCGTAGGCGTCGCGGAAGGTGTAGGCCGCGCAGAGGGGATAGTCGGGAATGATGACGCCGTAGCCCAATTCCTCGACGAAGGGTTTCACCAACTCGTACTGCACGGCCTGCATATTGCCGGTGTAGTAGCCGCCGTGGAGGTAGAGCACATAGCGTGTCACGCCGCTCCGGGGATGGATGCGGCACACGCGACGGCCCATCACGGTGTCGTAGCTGACGGTCAGCCCCAGTTCGCTCACCCAGTCGGCATCAGGCTCGACGAACTTCGGCAGGTCGGCCGCGTTGGTCGGCGGGAATGCGTCGTAACTGTCGCGGTTGTTCATACCGGAGGCATACATGTAGAGGTTTGCTATCTCGCCCAGCGGCGTGTTGGGACCAGTGTAGAAATGGGTGACTACGATGCCGTCGGCATCCTCGAAGTCGACCTCTTCTTTCAGGCAACCTTGGAGGGTCAGACAGCCCGCCATTACGGTTGCAACAATCAGTAATTTAAACGGTTTCATATCTTTGTACTTTAATAATTGACAGTGCAAAGATACCTCGCCGCTGGCGATTGGCTTTTAATAAAGATTAAAAAGTGAGATTGTAGGCTACAATTTCACCTGACGGCGGATGACGCTGAGGCGCTGCTGGGTGATGCCGAGGTAGGAGGCGATGTGGCCGAGGGGGACGCGCTGCACGATGTCGGGCTGCACGCGCAGCAGGTGCTCGTAGCGGTCGCTGGCCGAGCGCGACTGAAGACTGTGCGAGATTTCGTACATACGCAGGATGGCCATAGAGTACATCTGGAAGGTGAACCTCTGCGCCGACAAGTTGCCCGCCATCAGCCGCTCGAGAGTGTGATAGGGAGCCACACGCACCACGCCGTCCTCCTCCATCTCCACGTTAGAGCCGACCTCTTTGCCAAGGAAGATGCTCGCCAACGGGATGTAAAAGGTGCTCTCCACGTGAAAATAATTTGTCACCTCGACACCATCTGCGATGATGTATTCGCGGGCGATACCTTGCTCGAAGAAAAGGACGCGGTCGGTATGGCTGCCCTCGCGCACAAGAAGGTCGCCCTTTTTCACCTCACGCTCGGCGAAAAGTAGGTCAACCTCCGAAGTCAAGTGCCTGTCTTGGTGCAGTTCCCGTATAAGAAAATCGTTCAGTTTCATAGTGCAAAAGTACAAAATTATTTTGAGGTAGGCTCTAAAAATTGATTATTTATGTTTTATGGCTTAGACGGAGAGCCTAATTTAACCGCTTCGCCAGACTTTTTCGTTATTTGCAAAGTGTACAGAGGTGCAAAACAGCGTTGTTAACCTCGTCTTTGTTTACTTTCCAGGATATTCTACATATTGTCACCTCTCTTTCTGTTGTCTATGGTTGATTATTCAGTTATCTTATCCCGTTTCTTACAAATTGCCCGTACCTGAATATATTGTACGTTAGACATTTCAAGAAGTTGTGTGCTGTGGCTCTTGCGATGCCTATTGTTCGTACTGTCAGCCCGTGCATCGTTCCTTCCATAAACCCGAACACGTACTCTACCTTAATTTTTAGAGGTTGCCTTGAATTATGGTTTAACCATAATCTTTTTTGCGAAGTTGCCAGCACTGGTTCTGACGATGGCGACATACATACCTTTGGGCCATTCTGCAACATCGAAGGCAGCCGTGTGCCCCTCGGCAGGCAACGCTAATATTGTGCGCCCCTGCAGGTCGTAGACCTCGATGCTGCGCAGCTCGAACGATGACATCAGCTGCACCTGGTCGGTGGCAGGCGATGGGAACATCTGGATGTATTGTCCCAGTCCGCCTTCAATTGCTGCCGTGCCTCCGCCGGTGGTGTCGCAGATGTTGAAGGCGAGCGGCGCGCTCCATTCGCTGTAGACGATGCTGTCGTGGTTGCACACGGCGCGGATGTAGGCCACGTAGTCTGTACAGGTGTCGAGTCCCATAATCTGTCCCACCTGCATCGGGCAGTTGACGATGGTGCCGTCGTCGGGTTCCGTTCCGGCAGGTCCGTAGCTTATCTGCCACCGCTGGTGGTCGCCGTGGGTGTCCCAAAGGAAGACGACGGTACCCTCAGCTGCCTGCGCGATACGGAAATTCTGCACCTGCGGGCACACATACTGCGGTGGCCCGTCGTAGAACGACGAGTCTATCTCTATGATGGGGAATTCGATGGTAAAATAAGGCTCATTAAAATAGTACCATATACTACTGTCTATAAGACCTCTTGGCATTTGAAATTCATCCTGTTTGAATTTGTATTGCATTAATGGAAAAGTGTCGCATTTCATTTGGTCTTGAGGGCAGTTGCTGAATTCGTTGGGATTTCTGAAAAATACAGACCAACAGGTACTCTCAAAATTCCATTCATCATAAGGGCTTCTACCAGGGTAAGACCATAAATTGTTGTACGTAGTGTGTCCTACATAAAAGGAGTCTTTAACCGTGATTGGCTTGTCGAAATAGTATTCCCTGATTTTGATTACATTGTTATTGTCTGGAGCAATATTGCAGCAATAGTTGTTAAATCTGTAGTCAACATTCATATACCTTGTTGGTTTGGTATAATCTATAGGTATACGCCCTACTTCATAGAACTGCAACCTTGATGTGTCAGCTTCGTATAGCAGCACATATTCTTGTCTTTCTGGTGGAACATCACAAGGTTCCATACAAGGTATTCCGTGTTCGTATGCATATAGCCCGTTTATACACATATTGAAAAACGAAGTGGCAATGCCTACTATGTTAAGTGGCTGCTCTGTATAATGATATTTTACTATTTTCCCGTGAAAGGATAATCCAGAGGAAACTGGGGAATAATACCATAAATTAAGGGCGTATAGGTCAAAAACAAATCCTTTTTATGTTTTAACAAAAACCTGACAAATTGTCAGTTTTTTTGCTTTTGGTATATTTTTTGATATGACATTTTGTCAGTTAAAAAGCATAAAAATATGAACCTGAACAATTTCACAATCAAAGCCCAGGAGGCGGTGCAGAAAGCTGCCGAAATCGCAACAGCCCATCAGGCGCCAAGCATCGACACCGTCCACCTGATGAAGGGTCTGCTCAGCGAGGACGAGAATGTGACTCCCTATCTGCTCAAGAAGATGGAAGTCAACATCCCGCGCCTGTCGCAGGCTCTGGATGCCCAAATGCAGTCGTTGCCTCGCGTCAGTGGCGGAAGCCAGTACGCCAGCAGCGACCTCAACAATGCCCTCGTCAAGGCACAGCAGACGGCCACCGAGATGGGCGACGAGTTTGTCTCGGTCGAGCACTTGCTGATTGGCCTGATCAATGGGCGCGACAATACGGCGCGCCTGCTGAAGGATGCCGGTGCCAGCGACAAACAGCTGCGTGCCGCCATCGCCGACCTGCGCAAGGGTAGCAAGGTTGGCAGCCAGACGGCCGAGGACACATTCAATGCCCTGAACAAATACGCCAAAAACCTCAACCAGCTGGCTCAGAGCGGCAAGCTGGATCCCGTCATCGGTCGTGACGACGAGATTCGCCGTGTGCTGCAGATATTGAGCCGACGCACCAAAAACAACCCCATCCTCATCGGCGAGCCTGGCGTCGGTAAGACCGCCATCGCCGAGGGTCTGGCCCACCGCATCGTTAGTGGCGACGTGCCCGAAAACCTCAAGTCGAAGACGATTTATTCGCTTGATATGGGTGCCCTTATCGCCGGTGCCAAGTACAAGGGCGAGTTCGAGGAGCGTCTGAAAAGCGTCATCCGCGAAATCAACGAGGCCGACGGCGAAATCATCCTCTTCATCGACGAAATCCACACCCTCGTGGGTGCCGGCGGCGGCGAGGGGGCTATGGATGCCGCCAACATCCTGAAGCCCGCCCTGGCGCGTGGCGAACTGCGTGCCATCGGTGCCACGACGCTGGCCGAATACCAGAAATACTTCGAGAAGGACAAGGCCCTCGAGCGCCGTTTCCAGAGTGTGCTTATCGACGAGCCCAGCGTGGCCGACACCATCAGCATCCTGCGTGGCCTCAAGGAGCGCTACGAGGTGCACCACAAGGTGCGTATCAAGGACGAGGCCCTTATCGCTGCCGCCGAGCTCAGCAACCGCTACATCAGCGACCGCTTCCTGCCCGACAAGGCCATCGACCTCATCGACGAGGCGTCGGCCAAACTGCGTATGGAAATCGACTCCGTCCCCGAGGAACTCGACGAGATAGAGCGCAAGATACGCCAGCTCGAAATAGAACGTGAGGCCATCAGCCGCGAGAATGCCCACAGCGACACGCTGCGCAGCGACGAGATGCAGGCCAACAGCGACAAGCTGGCACGCATCGGCCGCGAGATTGGCGAGCTCACCGAGCAGCGCGACCAGATGAAGGCCCGCTGGCAGAACGAGAAAAGCATCGTCGAGGCCATACAGACCGAGGTCAAGAACATCGAAAGCTACAAGTTCGAAGCCGAGCAGGCCGAACGCCAGGGCGACTACGGCAAGGTGGCCGAACTGCGCTACGGCCGCATCAAGGAAGCCGAAAAACGTGTCGACGACCTCAAGCTGCAGTTGCGCACTATGCAGGCCGACAACGCGATGATCAACGAAGAGGTCGACAGCGAGCAGATCGCCGAGGTGGTCAGCAAGTGGACCGGCATCCCCGTCACGCGAATGATGCAGAGCGAGCGCGAGAAACTCCTGCACCTCGAGGACGAACTCCACAAGCGCGTCGTGGGCCAGGACGAGGCCATCGACACCATCGCCAACGCCATCCGCCGCAGCCGCACGGGCCTCAGCGACGGCAAGCGCCCCATCGGCTCCTTCATCTTCCTCGGCACCACCGGCGTCGGCAAGACCGAGCTGGCCAAGGCTCTGGCCGAGGTGCTGTTCGACGACGAGAATATGATGGTGCGTATTGATATGTCTGAATATCAGGAGCGCCACAGCGTCAGCCGACTCATCGGAGCGCCTCCGGGATACGTGGGCTACGACGAGAGCGGCCAGCTCACCGAGGCCGTGCGCCGCAAGCCCTACAGCATCGTCCTCTTCGACGAAATCGAGAAGGCGCACCCCGATGTCTTCAACACGCTGCTGCAGGTGCTCGAGGACGGCCGCCTCACCGACAACAAGGGTCGTGTGGCCGACTTCAAGAACACCATCATCATTATGACCTCCAACATCGGCAGCAACATCATCCACGAGCGGATGAGCGACGCGATGAACATCAACGACTACACCATCGAGAAGACCAAGAACGACGTCCTCGAACTGCTCAAGCAGAATATGCGGCCCGAGTTCATCAACCGTATCGACGAAATCATTATGTTCCGCCCGCTCAGCAAAAAGCAGATTCGCGAAGTGGTGCGCATACAGCTCGCCAACGTGGCCAAGATGCTCGAAAAGAACGAAATACTCATCAGCGCCACCGACGAGGCCGTCAACCTGCTGGCCGAGATAGGCTACGACCCCGCAATGGGCGCCCGACCCGTCAAGCGTGTCATCCAGCGCCAGATCCTCAACGAGCTGTCGCGACAGATACTCGAAGAGAAGGTCCACACAGGCGAGAACATCATCATCGACGTCATCGACGACCAGTTCGTCTTCTACAACGCCAGTATGAAAAGCTGACGCCGCACCGTCTTGCGAAAAAAAAGGATGGAGCCTCGAGCTCCATCTTTTTTTTATTCCCTCTTTATCAGTTTCTTTGTCACGGTTCCGCCTTCGGTGTCGATCGTCACAAACAAATCGTTTCTCCCAAAAACCGTTAAACTCGCGTTTTGCTTGCAAAACAAAAATCCTGCATCGATGGTTGATTCGTTCGATTCGTTCGATTCGCGGTTTGCAATAAAAAGAGGTGCCATTTCGCCGTTTCAGGCCCTTTTTTCGCTCCTTCCAACCCCTTGATTCCCTGCACCTT
>R12__coassemble_120_pt1 | contig 31537 bp, 24 predicted proteins | sample R12__metabat2_low_PE_028 | metagenome-assembled genome bin R12
AATTTTATCAAAAACCCCAAAAATCTTATTTTTTATCCCCCCCCCCCGGGGGGCCCGCCTTGGGGCGGGGCCGGCGTCGGCTTAATCACACGCCAATACCGGCAAACGACTGCACAACGCGCTGATAGTAAGAGTCGGGGACAGGAATGGCGCGGCTGCCTTGCGTAAGTTCGAGGACAAGAAATTCCTTGTCCTTACGCAACAGTTTCACATTCTCGATATTGACAATGAACCCTCTGTGGCAACGTAGCAGGCCCTTGTATTTCTCAGGGTCGTCAAGCATCTTGAGCGAATTGTGCAAAATAAACGTATCTTCCTTGCCTTCATTGATATAATGGATGTTGCTGTAGTTGTTGGCCGCCTCAATATACAGCACGTTGGTGCGACGTGTGGAAAAGGCCAGCTTTCCGCCACGGTCGTAGAAGTTAATATTCTCACCCTCAGGCAGAAGCTGATCTGCTCGCATCTCAAGCCGGTGACGAAGGGACTGCACAAGCCTGCGACGGTCGTCAAGATAGAACGTCAGGACTGAAACAATATACGGAACAGCTATAACAGAAAGGAAATCAAGCGATACACGCCACAGCATATCAGAGAAGGGAAGCTGCGCCACATTGCCGAGAAAGAAGGCTATCACCGTCAGAAGGACAGAGATAACTATCAGTTCCACAGCCATCCAAATAATAAAATGGAAGAATTCCATCGTGGTATTCTTCTGCACGTAAAAGAGCAGCATACGGCTGATGACAAACATTCCGGCACCCGATGCCACCATTATGACGGTATATATATATATGTTAAGGTTGGAAACAGGCTCCTCTGTCCGCAAAAAAGAGGCAGGCTGATAGAAGACGATAAAGAGCAAAGTGACCACCAACATAGTGGCAAGAAAAAGCCAGATGCTCTTCATTTCGAAAAGAAATTTTGGAATATTAACTGTGTTTTTCACCATAATGTTAAAAGATTTTCACGGATTTCACACAAAAAAACGGGTTTTTACCCAAAAAAACGGGGTTTCGCTTCAATTATTGCCCAAAATATCGTTTTTAACAAAATTAATTTTGGAAATTTTTCTTATTTTGCACCGCGAAACAAAAATCTGCTTTTGCAGGTTTATTTAAAAAAGAATACAATATTATGAAAATAATTGGAACAGGTAGTGCACTTCCTGAAAAAGTAGTGACCAACGATATGCTTGCCGGTTTTCTCGATACAAGCGACAGTTGGATCACATCACGTACAGGAATCCAGACTCGTCACCTCCTAAGCACCGAGACACTTGGCGAGTTGGCCATCAACGCAGCTCAGGCCGCCATCGAATCGTCGGGGCTCGAGCCTTCAGAAATAGATTATCTCATCTGCTCTAATGTGGCCAACAGCTACGTCTCTCCCTCGATGGGAAGCATCATTCTGGCGCCCCTGGGACTTTGCTGCCCCTGCTTCGACCTGAATGGCGCTTGTGCCGGACTGATTTACTCTCTCGACATCGCCGACGCTTTCATCAAGACCGGCAAGGCAAAGAAAATCCTCATAGTTGCCGCTGAGGAGCCCTCGCGCTTCTGCAACTGGCACGAACGCGAGACTTCCGTCCTGTTTGGCGACGGCGCTTCGGCACTGGTTGTCACCGAGGGCGAAGGATTCAAGGATTTTCGCCTGACCGGCGAAACACACACCGATGCGCTTTACTACAAACGCTCGCTCGAGTCGACACCCTACGACCGCGTCGACGAAAGGACTATGCCTCTGGTGATGAACGGCCGCGAAGTGTTCAAACTGGCTGTCAAATCCTGCATCAAGGATGTGGATATGCTGCTGGAACGCAACAACCTGAAGGGCGACGACATCGATATGTACCTGCTGCATCAGGCCAACTTGCGCATCATCGACTCCATACGCGAACACCTGGAGCAGCCGAAGGAAAAATTTCCGACCAACCTGCAAAAATATGGCAACACATCGTCAGCAAGCATCGGAATCCTTATCGACGAAATGTCGAGAGCCGGCGAGTTGAAAGACGGTTCCACGCTGGTGCTCAGCGCTTTCGGCGGAGGTTTTGTCACCGGTGCCACAATCCTGAAATGGAGCGCCATCAATTATCCCGAAACAAAAGAAGAACAAAACGACTAATATTTTCCATCACGCAATCAATAAATTAAGAAATATGAAACGAGTAGTTATTACCGGACTGGGATGCATATCCCCCCTTGGCAACGACGTCAACACAATGTGGGCAGAGCTTCTTAAAGGCACCTGCGCCATCGACACGATAAAGTCTCTCAACACTGACAACCTGACTGTTAAAGTGGCAGCGGAAGTAAAAGACTTCAAACCCGAGGACTTCGACATTGACAAAGCAATGATACGTCACAACGACCGCTACGCTCTCTATGCCATCGCCGCAGCGACACAAGCTATGCGCGACAGCGGCCTCGAAGTAGGCAAAGACGTGGATCCCAGCCGCTTTGGCTGCGCTATCGGATCGGGCATCGGCGGCATTCAGACCTTCTGCCGCGAGCACGCATCGCTGCTCGAGAACGGTCCGCGCCGCGTGTCGCCCCTCTTCATTCCCGAAATGATTGCCAACATCGCATCGGGCAACACGGCAATCGTGTTCCACGCCGAAGGCCCCAACCTGCCGGTGGTAACGGCCTGCGCTACAGGCACCCACTCGATCGGCGAAGCCTACCGTATGATACGCGAAGGACGTGCCGACGCAATGATTACCGGCGGCACCGAGGCTGCCATCTGCGAAATAGCCATCGCCGGCTTCGCCAACAGCAAAGCCCTTTCGACCTGCGAAGACCCGATGGCGGCATCGCTGCCCTTCGACCTGCGCCGCAAAGGCTTCGTAATGGGTGAAGGATCGGGTGTTATGATACTGGAAGACTATGAGATAGCCCGTCGCCGCGGTGCACACATCTACGCCGAAGTCTGCGGATACGGCAACAGCTGCGACGCATTCCACTACACCGCACCTCGCGCCGACGCCAAGTGCGCCACAAACTGCATCAAATGGGCGCTCGAAGAGGCCGGATACAAAGAGGGCGAGAAGGTTTACATCAACGCCCACGGCACCGGCACGCCGCTCAACGACAAGACCGAAACGCTGGCCATCAAGCAGGCTATGGGCGAAACCGCAGCACGCCAGGCCGTCATCAGCAGCACCAAGTCGATGATGGGCCATATGCTGGGCGCCACAGGAGCCGTCGAGCTGGTAATCTGCGCCAAAACGCTACAGAGCGGCAAGGTGGCACCGACCATCCATCTGGACCAGCCCGACCCCGAGTGCGACCTCGACTACACGCCGCATACGGCCCGCGACTTTGATGCCGACCTTACCATCAGCAACTCGTTCGGTTTCGGCGGCCAGAACGCCTGCGTGGCCCTGCGCAAAATCTGAAGAAAAACAATTGGTTATTATATTTAATGTATTCATAAATTATTATGACAAGAGAAGAAATCAAAAACTACCTACCTCACCGCGAGCCTATGCTGCTTGTGGATGACGTTACTATGGAAGGCGACACCGCCGTAGGCCACTATCACGTGCGCGGCGACGAGTATTTCCTGCAGGGCCATTTCCCCGACTATCCGGTCGTGCCCGGCGTGATACTCTGTGAAATTATGGGCCAGTGCTGCTGCACCCTGATGCTCGAAGAACTGCCCGGCAGACTGACATTCTATGCCGGAATGGACAAGGTGCGCTTCAAAAACCAGGTGCGTCCCGGCGACACCATCGAGGTGCGCGGCAAAATCACCGCCAAACGAGGCCTGACCTTCTTCGTCGATGCCGAAGCAAAAGTGGACGGCAAGCTCTGCGCCAAGGGAAGCCTGATTTTTATGCTGGCTGATAAAAATTAAACAAAACATCAAAAACGAATCACAATGAAACTTTTAGAGAATAAAACCGCATTAATCACCGGTGCCTCGCGCGGCATCGGCAGAAGCCACGCACTACTTTTTGCCGAAGAAGGCGCCAACATCATTTTCACCGACCTTAAAGAGAACGAGATGAGCGAAAGCCTGCTCGCCGAGCTGCGCGCCAAGGGTGTCCGCGCCGACTTCCTCGCCTCGAACGCCGCCGACAATGCCCAGGCCAACGACGTGGCACAGTGGGTGGCCGACAACTACGGCCGCCTCGACATACTGGTCAACAACGCCGGCATCACCAAGGACAACCTCATCCTGCGTATGAGCGTCGAGGACTGGAACCTCATAATGGACGTCAACCTGCGCTCGGTGTTCAACTACACCAAGGCCTTCGCCCCGATGATGATGAAACAGCGCGCTGGCTCAATCATCAACATCAGCTCCATCGTTGGCCTCAACGGCAATGCCGGCCAGTGCAACTACTCGGCCTCCAAAGCCGGCATCATCGGCTTCACCCGCTCGATAGCCAAAGAGCTGGGTTCGCGCAACATACGCTGCAATGCCGTTGCCCCCGGATTCATTGAGACACCGATGACGCAGCAACTGCCCGCCGACGTGCGCAAGGACTGGATGACCAAGATACCGCTGCGCCGCGGCGGCCTCGACACCGACGTGGCCCACGTGTCGCTCTTCCTGGCCAGCGACCTGGCCTCGTATGTCACCGGACAGGTCATCAGCTGCGACGGCGGACTGGCAATCAACTGACAAAAACAACATCCGAGAAATAACAAAGCATACTGACAATGAACGTAAAAGATCTGACCAAAGAACAACTCACCGAGGAAATCTGCGCCATCATTGAAGAGCGTCTGGGTGTGGCAGCTTCGGAAATCACCCCCGAAAAAAGCCTCATCAACGACCTCGGCGCCGACTCGCTCGACAGCGTGGAACTCATTATGTCCATCGAACAGAAGTTCGACATCAGCATTCCCGAGGATGCTGCCGAAAACATCAAGACCGTGGGCGACATCATCGACTACGTCAAGGGAAAATAACAACAAGGTAAAACGAAAACAGAACATATTATGTCATTCAAAATAGTAGTATTGGCCAAGCAGGTGCCCGACACACACAATGTCGGCGCCGACGCTATGAACGCCGACGGCACCGTCAACCGTGCCGCCCTGCCCACCGTCTTCAACCCCGAAGACCTCAAGGCTCTGGAAATGGCGCTGCGCGTGAAAGACCAGATGTCCGACGCCACCGTCACCGTTGTCACGATGGGCCCGCCGCGTGCCGCCGAAATCATCAAGGATGCCCGTATGCGCGGAGCCGACGACGGCTTTGTGCTCAGCGACGCCCGCTTTGCCGGTGCCGACACGCTGGCAACCTCCTATGCCCTTTCGCAAGCCATCCGCCAGTTGGGCCACGTCGACCTTATCCTCGGCGGCCGCCAGGCCATCGACGGCGACACCGCACAGGTAGGTCCCCAGGTGGCCGAGAAACTTGAAATTCCGCAAATCACCTACGCCGAAGAGCTTCTTGCCGTCGACAGCAAGCAAATCACCATACGCCGTCGCCTCGAGCGCGGCACCGAGTGCGTCAAAGCCACGCTGCCCGCCCTCGTCACCGTCACATCGGCCGGCGCCGACTGCCGCTTCCCCAACGCACACCGTATGCTGCAGCAGGCCAAGGAAGAGGTGCGTATGATCAACGCCGACAGCATCGATGCCGATATGGACCGTCTGGGCCTGAAAGGCTCGCCCACCAAGGTCAAGAAAATCGAGAACGTCGTCCTGGCACACAAGGAGTCGGTAGTGCTACAGCCCACCGAGGCAGCCCTCAACGAACTGTCGGCAACGCTCATCAAGGAACATATTCTGTAATTAACAACGAAAACGAAGACGAAAAATGAATAACGTATTAGTATATTGCGAGTTGTCGGAAAAGAACCAGATTGCCGACATCAGCCTGGAGCTCTGCACCAAAGGCCGCCAGCTGGCCACCCGACTGGGCTGCAAGCTGCAGGCCGCCGTGCTGGGCAGCAATGTCAATGCCGCCGCCGAATCGCTCTACCCCTACGGCGTCGACGAGGCTTTCGTGGCCGACGACCGTCGCCTGTCGCCCTATCGCACGCTGCCCCATTTCGACGTCCTTTCCAAGCTCATCGAAACCCAGCAGCCCCAGATTGTGCTCTTTGGCGCCTCGAGCGTGGGACGCGACCTGGCCCCGCGCATCGCCTCCTATCTGCGTTGCGGACTTACGGCCGACTGCACCCAGCTCGAAATCGGCTCGCACGAAGACATCAAGACCAAGAAGACCTACGACGACATACTGCTGCAGATACGTCCCGCCTTCGGCGGCAACATCATAGCCACCATCGTATGCCCCGAAACGCGCCCACAGATGGCCACCGTCCGCGAAGGCGTGATGAAGAAAGAAATCCTCGATCCCAACTACAAAGGCACCATCATCCCCGTCAGCGTCGACGCATCGCTCGACGCCGCCGACAAGGCCGTCCAGATCCTGAACCGCGAAATCGAGGAGCAGAAAATCGACATCAAGGGAGCCCAGATCATCGTCGCCGGCGGCTACGGTATGGGCAGCAAGGAGAACTTCGAGCTGCTCCACCAGTTCGCCCACCTCATCGGCGGCAGCGTCGGAGCCACCCGCGCCGCTGTCGATGCCGGCTTCTGCGAAGGCGAACGCCAGATAGGCCAGACCGGCGTCACCGTGCGCCCCAAACTCTACATAGCCTGCGGCATCAGCGGCGCCGTCCAGCACCGCGCCGGTATGGAGCAGAGTGCCAAAATCATAAGCATCAACACCGACCCCGACGCACCCATCAACGCCATTGCCGACTACACCATCATCGGCGACGTGATGACCGTCATCCCGCAGTTTATGGCCTGCTACAAAAACAATCTGAAATAACGTTAACATTAACCCTAACGTTAACCCCTCTGTTGACGTTAAATTGAACAAGGAATTATGAATTTTTATACAGATAACGAGAATCTTGCGTTCTATCTCCACCATCCCGGAATGGAGCAGGTGGTTGCCGTCAAGGAAAAAGACTATGCCGAAGCGGGCAAGCACCCCGAGGCTCCCGCCAATGCCGAAGAGGCTGTGCAGCAGTACGATATGGTTATGCGCCTGCTGGGCGACATCGCTGGCGACGTCATAGCCCCCAACGCCGAAGAGGTGGACCACGTCGGCCCCTCGCTCGTCGACGGCCACGTCGAGTACGCCCCCGGCACGCGCCGCAACCTCGACGCCCTCATCCAATCGGGCCTCTACGGAATGGCCCTCGAACGCAAATACAACGGCCTCAACTTCCCCCGCGTGGTCGAAGTGATGGCCGCCGAAATGATTGCACGCGCCGACGTGGGCTTCGCCACCATCTGGGGCCTGCAGGACTGCGCCGAAACCATACAGCACTTCGCCAGCGAAGAACTGAAAGACAAATACCTGCCACGCATCTACCAGGGTGCCACCTGCTCGATGGACCTCACCGAGCCCGACGCTGGCAGCGACCTGCAGTCCGTGCGCCTCAAGGCCACCTGGGATGAAGCTTCAAACTGCTGGCGACTCAACGGCGTCAAGCGCTTCATCACCAACGGCGATGCCGACCTGCACCTCGTGCTGGCACGCAGCGAAGAGGGCACCAACGACGGACGCGGCCTCTCCTACTTCGTCTTCGACAAAGCCGACGGCGGAATGACCGTGCGCCGCATCGAGAACAAGATGGGCATCAAGGGCTCGCCCACTGCCGAGCTGCAGTTCACCAACGCCCCCGCCCAGATTGTCGGCGAACGCCGCCTGGGCCTTATCAAATACGTTATGTCGCTGATGAACGGCGCCCGCCTCGGCGTCGGCGCACAGTCCATCGGACTCTGCGAAGCCGCCTGCCGCGAAGCCGAAGCCTACGCCGCCAGCCGCGAACAGTTCGGACACCCCATCAACCAGTTTGTCGCCGTCCAGGACCTCCTCGACCAGATGCGCGCCCGCACCGACGGCGCCCGCAGCCTGATGTACGAAACGGCACGCTACGTCGACCTCTCGTCCAGCTCCAAAGCCGCCTCGCGCGTGGCCGACATCTTGACGCCCCTCGTCAAGCTCAACGCCAGCGAGTCCGCCAACCGTTGCGCCTACGACTGCATCCAGGTCCACGGCGGCAGCGGATTTATGAAAGAATACGCCTGCGAACGCCTCTACCGCGACGCCCGCATCCTCAGCATCTATGAAGGCACCAGCCAGCTGCAGGTCGTCGCCGCAATGAAAGGCATCGCCAGCGGCGCCTACCTCAAGCAGATCGAAACCTACGACGCCAGCGCCGCCGAAGGCCTCGCCGCACAGCCCAACGCCGAGATGCAGCACAGCCTCGACGTACTGCGCAAAGCCACCGAGCAATACAAGCGCCTCTACGAACTGGCAGCCGCCGAAGGCACCACCAGCGAGCGCTTCGAACACAGCACCCGCGCCCTCACCGAGGTGTTGAGCAACATCATTATGGGCTACCTGCTGCTGCTCGACAGCCAGCGCGACGCCCGCTTCCTCAAGTCCTGCAAGTACTTCGTAAAGGAAAGCATCGGCCAAGTCAGCCAGCACCTCGCCGAACTCGAGAACTGCTAACCCCCCAACCGCCGATACCCCATCGGCGCACACCACACCCCAAGGCCTCCCCCATCCCAGGGAGGCCTTTCCTTTTGCACAGTCATTCCTAGTCCCAATCTTCCAATCCCCCTGCCCTTCACGCATAGATCCTACAGATTTAGCACACATACACATATCCAAAAGCCTAAATATCATCACAATGATTATCCAAGCCTCGAAGATACTATATAAACCACCAAATTTTTTTTTAAATTGTTTTTCATTACATTTAGAAACAAGATGTTATATCCATGACTTTTGTTATAAATCATGGTAAAAATAGTCTCAATACAGTCGGATTTCAATAATTTTGCTATCTTTGCAAAGTCATTTGCAAGAAATAGAGCCTTATTGATTCTGACTACCAACAGCTTGCGTACTTCTATAAGCGTTGTGTATGGGTGGTTTCCCATCTTTTTCAGGGTCGAAAGGCTCTTGTTTTTTCCAAAGAGTATAGATGAGCATGAGCAGTTTGCGTTCCACTGCGACGATTGCCACCTTTTTCGCAGTCGGATGTTTCTGTTTGACCCTCTTGTATAGATTCATCAGGGACACAGGGCCGCCGGTCGTCCCAGCCACCATGGCGGGCAGATAGAGAGCATGACGGATTCTCGCATTCCCTTTCTTGGAGATTCTCTTGTCCTTGAGGATTGTCCCCGACTGGTACTCGGAAACATCAAGCCCCGCATAGCTGACAGCCTGTCTTGCGGATTGGCAGAGCTGGAACCCGTCAGTTTCACAGAGTACAGTCAGTACGGTGATTGCCCTGACACCCTTAATTGTACACACCATCTCCACCCTTGCGTAGAAAGCCTCGTCCTCCTTGGCCAGACGGACAACCTCGTCGTGATAGCTCTCTATGAGCCTGTCGTAGTTGGCGATGATGTCCATGAGGTTTCCGACCACTGTCCCAGGGGCATGGGCGGAATGCATGAGCGCATGTAGTTGGTTTTTGCAGCGGGTCCGCTCCTTGGTCATCGACTGTACCTGCCGGAGCAAAGCCCGCATCTGGTACAGATTCTCCGTCATCGGATGCCATGGTGTCCATGCATTATGGAGCCCGTACCTTGCGATAACCCCAGCATCAACTTTGTCGTTTTTCGTCTTCACGTTGAGGCATTTGGCATAGTGCTTGATTTTGTTGGGAAGTTCGATAACCACCGTCACCCCATGCCTGTGGAGCCAGTCGGCCAGATGTTCGTGGTACACCCCTGTGGCCTCCATCAGGCACACCGTTCCGGCATCCGCCTTTCTCTTCTTCATCCAGTCCACAAACAACTTGAACCCCGTTTCGTTGTTTGCGAACTTGTGGCTGGCAATAACCTTGTCATTCCTTGCGTCCTTGCTCTCGGCAAGTGCCACATACAGTGTGTCCTTGGACACGTCAATACCGATAATTTGCATCGTCTTAATGTTTTTTGTTCGAATGATGAACGGCGTTCTTCTGTCGCATACTCTCGTCATGGATGCAGGATATACCGTTGCCTGCCAGGCATTCCTTCGATACTGATCGATGCTTATAGAAGAGGGTGTGGCTGCTTTATCTTCGAGACGGCATGCTTTGCTGCTATTGAGGCGAATTGGCTTGTCGCCACACCCTTGCCTTCACCATTTTTATTTTGCAAAGATACTTATAATTTCACGATGCAAATATACGAGAGAGGTGAAATATATCGCGCAAACACTTGTACATAAAATAGAATAGTACAATGAAAAAAGTATGCTTTATCACACTAATTGTCCTTGCTGCCTACTGCCTGTCATCGTGCCGCAGCAATAAGCCTGTGGTGGCAACGCCTCCCGCCCCGGCCGAAGGAATCTGTGCCGTGCTGGGCTTCCAATATGGCACTAATGTCACTGCCGAGGAAGCGAAAGAGATTACAGACCTCTTCCGCATCAACTTCTGTCCGTCGAAATACAGGCTGACAGATGACAACCGCGTTGACAATGAGCTTGCCAAGCGCGGCTACAAAAACAGGAAAATGACGAAGCAGCAGATGTGCGAGGTGGGGCGCGACTTGGGAGCCCGGCTCGTGGTGGTTGGCACCATCAACAAGCTTATGGACGAGTACAGCGTCGATGTGCAGGTCGTAGACACGCAGAAAGGGACCACTGTGGCCTTTGAGGGCGATGCTTTCCAAAAACCGGAAAGCAGCAAGCGCATACAAGACCTTGCCAAGAAGCTGGCCTCTAAAACCAAATGATACTGACAAATAAACTGTAATAACAATGAAAAGACTGATTTTTTTTAGCGTATTGTTCATTATGACAATGACAGTGAACGCACAGCGATGCGCCGTGTTCGACTTCCAGATAGGTACAGGTGTCACTGCGGAAGAGATTGACGGACTTACCTATAACTTCCGTGCCAACTTCCGCATCGACGGCTACACTATGCTCGAACGCACACGCGTCAACCGTACCATCGAGGCGCTCGGCTATGACCGCACCGATATGACTATGCAACAGATGCTCAAGGCGGGGCGCGAGTTGGAGGCCAAGCTGGTTGTCACCGGAACTATGAACAAGTTTATGGACGAGTACAGCGTCGATATGCGTGTCATCGATGTCGCCACGGGAGTAAGCTGCGCCAACGAGGGTATCACGTTCACAAAGAGCAACTACCGCGAAAGTATGGAAACCCTTGCCGACCGGCTGGGGAAAAAAGTCGGCGGCAATATCGCCTTGTCAGGCTCTGCATCGGGCGGTGGCTCTGGCACCAAGCCGCCACAGAAGGCTGTCGCGCAAGGCTACACCGACCTGGGATTGCCCAGCGGCACCATTTGGAAGAACTTCAACGCCACTGGTTTCTATTCCTACGACGAAGCCGTGTCGCAGTTTGGCTCGCGTCTGCCTTCCAAGGAGCAGTGGGAGGAGCTGAAGGCAGAATGCCAGTGGGCGTGGACCGGCAGCGGCTACAAGGTGACTGGCCCCAACGGCAACTCTATCACCCTGCCCGCTGCGGGCTTCGACGGTTGCAGTGGAAGTGTGTTCGACGTGGGCTCCTACGGCGGCTACTGGTCGTCCACGCCCAATGGTTCGGACAACGCGTGGGACCTCGGCTTCGGTTCGGGCAGCGTGGGCATGTATGACGACGATCGGTGCGGCGGCCGCTCCGTCCGGCTCGTCCAAGATTAACGATTGCGCGCGCAAGAGCGCAATCGCAGGACATCAAATCATCAGTTTGGCTGTTCAGGCAAAGCCTGACAGCCAAACTTTAAAAGCCGCGAAGCGGCTCGCGGATATTTTTGACAATCGGCAAATAGAGTGTGTTCATTCCAGAGTGGGGTGTGCTACATATCCGGTATAGCGCACGTCAGCGTGAAAAATGTAAAATCAGCAGACCGTCAAGAAGATAAAGAATGATTGCATTTGCAAAAGTTAGCGGAAAGCTCTAAAAATCGCCTTTGGCGAGAAATTTCACAAATTTTGCTCAAATTATACATATTTGTATGATTTGTTTTCAATTTGAAAAATTTCCACGCGTAGCGTGTACTGCAGAAGTTAGCGGAAAGTGAGCACGAGTTCTGTGGATGTGGCGTCGCTGGAGACCAGCTCGATGGAGCCGTTGTGGGCTTGCAGGATTTGGCGCAAATCTTTGGAAAATCTTTTCAAAAATCTTTCTACTGCCTTTGGCTATTTTGGATTAAGAAAGCATTGTTTTTCAAGGGACTGTTTTCTCACCAGGCCAATGCAAGTGAGCTTCCATTGGTCATTCGGCTTTTCGAAAATATTCGGATAGCGCTACAATAACTCATATTTTATACCCACTTATTGTAGTACTATCGGCACTTTTTTTTCTCTATTTGAAAATAAATGTGTATTTTTGCAACACGAAAATAATAGTTAAAATATGGAATACAACCCTAAAATCATTGGCAGAGAACACGAACAAGACATACTACAGCACTGCATCAAATCGCCCCGAGCAGAGTTTATTGCCGTGTATGGACGTCGACGGATAGGAAAGACGTATCTCGTCAAGCAATATTTTAAAGATGCGTTCGATTTCTATACATCGGGTATCTATAAAGTGTCGCGCACAGAGCAACTGAAACAATGGCAGGCACAACTCAACCGGCATAGCGGCAAGAAACGTTCTCGCCCCAAAGACTGGTTTGAGGCCTTCGACCAACTTCGGGATTACCTTGAAACACGTTCTGGTGATGAAAAACTGATACTGTTTATTGACGAAATACCGTGGCTCGACACTCCAAAATCTGGTTTTCTGAGGGCTTTGGAGGTGTTTTGGAACAGCTGGGCTGCCGACCGGCCTGGTCTGAAACTCATCGTCTGTGGCAGTGCGACAACGTGGATGACCAACAAGCTGCTTGGCGACAAAGGAGGCTTGCATAACCGTGTCACGAGACCGATTCATCTTGCGCCCTTCTCATTGAACGAAACTGAACGATACCTGAAAAGCATTGGTCTGGAATGGTCAAGGAGTGAGGTGATGGACGCCTATATGATTCTAGGAGGAACCCCTTATTACCTTTCTATGCTGCGTCCCGAACTCAGCTTGCGGCAAAATATCGATGAGCTTTTCTTTAGCCAAGATGCTGTGCTGAAATCGGAATATGAATTTATGTTCAGTTCACTGTTCAAGACATCGCATATCTATCGGCGTGTTGTGGAATGCCTCTCTTTAAAGTTGAAAGGATTGACACGATCCGAAATAATGACGGAGATTAAAGCAGATGATAGCGGAATGATTACGGAGGTTATGGATAACCTTGAGAAGTGTGATTTCATACGTCGTTATAGGGCTTTCGGAAAAAAACGGAGAGATATCCTGTATCAGCTCACAGATATGTACACACTGTTTTATTTGCGGTTCGTCAAGGACTACAAGGGTATGAATGAAAACGCGTGGAGCACTATGCCAGACGGAAAGCGCAATGTGTGGTCCGGCTATGCCTTTGAACAGGTGTGTCTATTGCACGTTAATCAAATCAAAAAAGCACTTGGTATCGCTGGTATAGCAAGCGACGTCTGCGCTTGGAGCCGTATGGTTGATGACAAGGGTGCTCAGATTGATCTCGTGATCGACCGTGGCGACAAGGTTATGAACCTGTGTGAGATGAAGTTTAGCACAAGCAGATATGAGGTGACAAAAGACTATGCCGAGTGGATGAAGGAGCGCAGGGAGATGTTCAGAAAGGACACCGGTACAAACAAGACACTGCACCTGACTTTAGTTTCGCCTTATGGCGTGGTCTCTGGCAAGAACTCCTCCGTGTTGCAAAATGTGATTACGATGGATGACTTGTTTGAAAAATGATGAAAGGATAAGACTTTTCCACGCGTAGCGTGTACTGCAGTTGTTAGCGGAACGTGAGCACGAATTCGGTGGATGTGGCGTCGCTGGAGGCCAGCTCGATGGAGCCGTTGTGGGCTTGCAGGATTTGGCGCGAAAGGCTGAGGCCGATGCCGTTGCCCTGAGGTTTTGTGGTGTAGAACGGGATGAATATCTGCTGCTGGCTGCTAACGGGGATGGGGGTGCCGTTGTTGCGCACACGGATGACAGTCTGGCTGTCGGCGGTGAGTTCGGCGGTGATGGTTATTTGTGAAGCGCCGGCTTCGATGGCGTTGCTGACGAGGTTGATGAGGACGCGGCTGAGCTGGGCCTGGTCGGCGTAGATGAGAGTGTCGCTGCTGAGTTCGCTGAAGGAGCATTGTGCGTTGGCGTCGCGGCACTGCTCGCGCGTCAGGTCGATGACGTCCGCGATGAGGTCGCGCACCATCAGCGGTTTCTTTATGGGGCGTGCCACGCCGGCCAGTTCGCGGTAGTTCTGCACGAATTCGATAAGTCCGCGGCTGCTGCTGCCAATTGTCTCCAATCCGGCGGCGATGTCGTCCTGGTGTTTCGGCATCTCGCCGCTGGTGTAGCGGCTGAGGGTGTCGCTGAGCGAGGCGATGGGTCCGACAGTGTTCATAATTTCGTGTGTCAGCACGCGGATGAGCTTGGTCCACGACTCGGTTTCGTTCTGGCTTCGCCGCCGGTCAACAATCCATTTGATGCGGTTAAGGGTGCGGTTGAAGCGGCTTTTGTCGTCGAAGCGGAAGTTGTATTCGCCGTCCTCGAAGGCGTCGAGCATATATTCCACCTTGCGGCGGTCGCGCTCGCGGACTATGAGGGCGGTGGCTGCTATTGCGATGATTACGAAAACGATAACGAAAACTGTATACATTGGATTATAACTTTGTACGAAAACGATAATGGATTGGTGATTAGTGATTGGTGATTAGTGATTAGTGATTCGGCAAATGTAATGTCTATTCACTCATCACTTTTCACTATTCACTCATCACTATTCACTTTTTCGTTAAATATTATACCTTTTCAGTTTGGCGTAGAGCGTGGGGCGGCTGATGCCCAGCTCTTTTGCCACCAGCGAGAGGTTGCCGCCGAGCCGCTGCAGGGCGGCGCGGATGGTCTGCTCTTCGGCATCTTCCAAGGGTGTGGTGGCGACAGTTGTATTTGTAGTGTTGATTTCCAAGTCGCTGGGTTCAAGCTGGTCGCCGTCGCACAAGATGACGGCCCGTTCGATGACGTTCTGCAGTTCCCTGACGTTGCCGCTCCACCGATGCTGCCGCAACTTTTCGACGGCGGCGGATGAAAGTCCCTTGACCTGACGGTGGTAGCGCTCTGTAAAACTGGCGACAAACATCTCGGCCAGCGGCAGCAGGTCCTCCTTCCGTTCGCGCAAGGCCGGAATATGCAGGTGGAAGACGTTGATGCGAAAGTACAGGTCCTGGCGGAAGGTACCCTCGCGGACCATTGCCTCGAGGTCGCGGTTGGTGGCACAGATGAGGCGGATGTCGACAGGCACGGCTTTTTCGCTGCCCACCGGCACCACCTTTCGCTCCTGCAATGCGCGCAGCAGCTTGGCCTGCAGGTGCAGCGGCAGGTTGCCTATCTCGTCGAGGAAGAGGGTGCCGCCGTCGGCCATCTCGAACTTCCCCTTGTGGTCGCTGTGGGCATCGGTAAAGGCACCCTTTACGTGGCCGAAGAGCTCGCTTTCGAACAAGCTCTCCACAATGGCACCGGCATCGACGCAGACGAGGGGCTTGTCGCGACGGCTGCCAAGGGCGTGGATCTCGTGCGCCAGCACATCCTTGCCAGTGCCGTTCTCGCCGGTGATGAGCACAGTGGCATCGGTTGGGGCCACCTTCTCAACCACGCGTCGCATCTGCGACATCTGCAGGCTGTCGCCCCAGTAGAAAAGCGGGAAGCCGGCTGACGCGTTAGCAGTTTTCCGATTTTCGATTTCCGATTTCCGCTTTGCGTTTTCTGCATTCCGCTTTGCAGCAGCGGCTTCGAGAATGGCCACCAGCTTATCGTTGTCCCAGGGTTTCACGACGAAGTCGAAAGCGCCACGTTTCATACCCTCAACAGCCAGATTGATGTCGGCGTAGGCGGTGAAGAGCACCACCTGCGTCCCTGGCCAGCGGCGAAGGATCTCGTCGGTCCAGAAAAGGCCCTCGTTCCCGCTGTTGATGTCGGCGTGGAAATTCATATCCAGCAGTACCACGTCGGGATGCAGCCTCTCCATCGTGGCCGGCAATGTGGCTGGCGACGGAAGCAGTTCTACCTCGGCAAAGCGTGGCGTAAGCAGCAGCTGCAATGCCTTGCGGACAGCGGCATTGTCGTCTACGACCAATATCTTGGATGGGTTTCGTTTCATATTGTCATTGTACTTTTGCAAGTGCAGTAGATAAAAAAAAACATTATTTGGTGCATAAAAATGTATTCGCGCCACATTTTTCTGCACGAAATTCTGTTAGGATAACTCAATAGATGTGCATTTTATTATTCGGTTATCTAAAATTAGTCGGGGCGGGTTGTCCGCCCCGACTGGGGTTGTTAATCAGAATTCAATTACAATTATTCTTTTTTCAGTTCTGTTGCGGGATTGGTGCGGGCGCTACGGAGAGTTTGCCATAGCACAGAGAGGAAGGCGGTAACCAAGTTGATGACCACGGCAAGGACGAAGATCCAACCGTAGTCGTGTATGCGGCAGATATAGTCCTGCAGGTAGTCTCTTGCAGCCACCACCGCGATGGGAATGCCTATAGCACAGGCCACCAGGGACATCATCATATACTGGCCGATGTTGCGACGCGTCTCGCCTGTTACGGTGCCACCGAACACCTTACGGATGGCGATGCTTTTGGACTGCTGTCCGGCGTAGTAGGTGCTCATAGCCACAAGTCCTAAGATAGAAATGAGGATGGCAAGCAACATAAAGATTTCCATCAGCCGCATTGCATTGTGCTGCGGACGAAGTTTTTCTGCAATCAGGTCGTCCAGATAGCCCGAATAGTTCAGCACAATCTGTTTGTTGTTTGCCTCTTTCTTCAACACTTCGGCGATGGAGTTTGTGGCTTCGGAATGGTCGCCGATAGTCTCTATGAGCCAACCGCCCCATCCGATGTCTTCCGTCCGCTGAACGGCAAGGATCATCAGGTCTTCCTCGCCTCTGTTTTCACCATTGGTGGCCCAATCTTCGATAACACCTGCCACTTGTTCGCAACCGTTAGTTCTCTGCGACAATGTCTGCGAGATGTCGTGTTGTTTGGCTGTAAACCCAGTGGCATCAAAAGCTTTCCTTCCGAACCATACCGAGTTGTAAAGAGGAGCGTGGAAATTTTCCACAACCTCAGGTTCCAGCATAGAGAATGCTGTGCTGTCGGCACGATAGAGACGGTACAGTATTTCATCACCGTCGACCGTAGCGTTCCATTGTCCTCCCACGCTGACTCCGGGAGCACCGTAGCAAAAGCCAATGCGTTTCACGCAAGGCAATTCGGCCAAAACGTCGTGCAAAGTCTGCCGGACTTCTGCACCAGCCGGTGCGTGCAGATAGTAGAGGTCGGCAGTGCGGGCGTGTTGTGGGCGATGGAGCGATTGGCGGTACTGACATTCCATCACGATAGCCATCGCAATCAAGAATACGGCCAATGTATTTTGCAATATGATAAACACCTTATTGAAACGCATCTTGCTTGCCTGCCTAAAGCTCCCTTTGATAACATCTACAGGTTGGAAACTTGCTGCCATTCGGACTGGCAACAAACCCGCCAAAGTGGCCAAGATGACAACAAACATAAGATAAGTCACGACATATTTTGGCGTCAGAGAGATGCGGATAGGCACATTCGGATCGTTGAGCAATGCGTTGATTTCTGGAGTCAAAGCATAGGCAACTACCAAAGCCATAGCGAAACAGGTGGCGGTAAACAATAGCGATTCTGCCCAATACTTAAGGCGAATATTGTTTCGGGTGGCTCCTACCAGACGACGGACAGCCATTTCCTTGGTGCGTTTGCCCGACAAGGCAAAATTAAGGTTGAGGTAGTTGAACACTGCCGACAGCAGCAGCAACAGACCAACCAGCAGCAAGGTGCGAATACTCTTGGCGTCGCCGTGGTTAAGGTTGGTATTGCCCTCATGGAAGAACAGTTCGTTCGAACAGGGCATATTGAGTTTCTCGAAGAAATACTGGCCATAAAAGTCGGGGTAGACCTCCTTGCAGAGAGCTTCCAATTTGGCATAAAGCGCTTTGGTATCGGTGCCAGGCACTACCTTGAGGAAGGGTATGGTGCTGCCATAGTGGTCAAAAGGCATCTCGGTGGCAAAGTGGTTCCACTTATGGTGGTCGCTGATATACATATCAACATTGGGGAGAATGGAACCTTCGATGTCGCTGATGATGGCTCCCACCACGATATTGCCACCCAGTTCCACAATGCTTCCAATTTTCAGGTCGTGTCGCAAGGCAAAACGACGACTAATGATGGCATTGTCGTCCGACTCCAACACTGCAGGACTACCCTCTTCGAAGTGAATATTGCTGAAGATTTTGAAAAAATCCTGATTGACGGCCGACAGCGAAACCTCTTCCACCTCCTCTTGCCCCTTCAATTGCATAACAAGGCCGGGACAATAAATACCCACCGCCTCCATCTCCGGAATACGCTCCTCAATCAAGGCTGGCATACCGTATGTGAGTCCCAGATAATCGGGCATTCCCAAGGCATAGACCCGATCGCCGTCGGGGGTACTGTGGGCAGCGGAATACTGTTGCCAAGCATAGCTGCCCAGAATGATGACAAACGCCAGCGAAAGTATAAGTCCCAAGGCCTGGATGGAGGCATAGAGTTTGTTGCGCGAGAGGAATTTGAGATAACTTTTCATTTTGTTATTCTCTACAGTTCGTTCTTCAAGTCGTTGACTATCTGGCCGTCGAAGAGGTCGATGGTGCGTTGGGCGATGGCGGCATCCTTGGGGCTGTGGGTGACCATAACGATGGTGGTGCCTTCGGCGTTGAGTTCGGTGAGGAGGCTCATCACCTCGCGGCCGTTCTTGCTGTCGAGGTTGCCGGTGGGCTCGTCGGCGAGAATGAGCTTAGGACGGCACACACAGGCGCGGGCGATGGCCACACGCTGCTGCTGGCCTCCGCTGAGCTGCTGCGGGAAGTGCTGGGCACGGTGGCTGATGTTCATACGCTTGAGCATAGCGGTGACGCGCTCTTTGCGCTCGCGGGCACCCATATTGAGGTATTTGAGCGGCAGCTCCACGTTCTCGAAGACGTTGAGTTCGTCGATGAGGTTGAAGCTCTGGAATATGAAGCCGATGTTGCCCTTGCGGAAACGGGTGCGGTCGCGCTCCTTGAGGCTGCCCACCTCGGTGTCGCCAAACCAGTAGTGGCCCGCGGTGGGGTTGTCGAGGAGTCCCAGGATGTTGAGCAACGTCGACTTGCCGCAGCCCGAGGGTCCCATTATGGCAACAAATTCGCCGTCTTTGATTTCAAAACTTACCCCGTTGAGGGCGATGGTTTCAATCTCTTCCGTGCGGAAGATTTTCTGAAGGTTTTCTACTTTGAGCATATTTATTAATTCGTTAATGTGTTAATTTGCTAATTCGTTAATGTGTTGGTGACCTGTGACGAGTGACCTGTGATACGAGTGCGTTCATATCACTGGTCACTATTCACTCTTTAGCACCTTTGCGGGATTGGATTTGACGGCACTCAGGCTCCGCAAAGTGACCACTGTTACGGTGACGGCCAATACTCCCAGCAGGGCTATGGCAAAGACCCAACAATACAGGGGGACACGATAGGCAAAGCCTTCCAAATAGCGATGCATAACAATGATACTGACGGGTAGGGCTATGACGAAGCTAACGATAACAATCCATACAAACCGTGTGTTGAACATTGTAAGAATCTGCTGCACCGTGGCACCGTGGACGCGGCGAATGCTGATTTCCTTCCGTCGGCGCTCGGTCTCGAACATCACAAGTCCAAAAACGCCCATCAGTGAGATGATGATGGCTAAGGCGGTGAACAGCGTGATTAATTGTGAGAGATTCTGTTCTTTTTGATATTGACTTTGAAGCGTCTGGTCGAACAGTTGCACATCGAAATCGTCTGCCGGGATGGAAGGGTCCAGTTCGTGCAGCGTATTCCTAATCTGCTCAATCAAGGCGGGGACATCAGCGCCAGGCACTGTGCGGACAAAGAGCGTCATACAGGGCCGCCACGGCTTTTTGCCGAAGACGTATAGCGCGAACGGCCCTACTTTGTCGCGCAGCGAAGAAAAATTGAAGTCGCTGCAGAACCCTGCAATCTCGGCAGGAGAATTGGTGTGGCCTTGGATCTGGTCGTCCAGGTGAATATCGTACATCTTTTGTGCGGTTTGGTTCAAGATGTACACTCCGTTTTCGGACTGTTCGTCGGCAGGCAGGAAATTGCGGCCTTCAACGATGTCGATACCCATAAAATCCAGGAAATTCCACGATACGGGATAGCATTGCCAGTGGACATCTTCGTTTCGTAGTTTTCGGCCCCATCCCATCCGCTGGTCAATGACAAACGGACCGTCGCCCCAAGCCACATCCTTGATGGCCGAGTTGGCACGAAGCCGGATTTCGGCATCGGCGCGGTTAAAGCCGATCTCGAGGGATGTCCTTGCTGTGAGCAGTTGCTCCTTGTCGAAGCCCAAATCCCTGCTGAGCATAAATTTGCGTTGTTGGTGTATGAATATGGCACATATAATCAGGACGATGGAAACAGTAAACTGCAGTCCTATCAAGCCTGTACGAAACAGATTGCCTTTTCCAGCGGTGCCGAAGGTGCCTTTCAACGCAAAAGCGGGGTTGACAGCTGTGGCGACTATGGCCGGGTAAAGACTTGCCGCTACCGAGACAAGCAGTGCCGAGCCTATGGTCAAAAGAACGATACCCCAATTCTGGTCGAACTGCAACGGAGCATCAATCAACGAGGCCAGGGAGGAACGACAGAAAAGCGTGACAATCAGCAAAGCAAATGCCAAAGCAATGACATTCATTACTACCGACTCGACCACCGTGGACATTATCAGCTGGAAGCGGCTGCTTCCCAAAACCTTGCGTGTATTGATGCTTCGCAGGCGCAACGGCATCATTGCAAAGAAAAAGTTGATGTAGTTGATAAAGGCGATTATGAGGACAGCCATTGCTATGGCAAGGAGGGTTATAGTGGTGGTGCGGTTGCCTGTTTTGCCTGGAACTTTGGCGTTTGCAGCGAAATAGGCGTCGGTGAGTTTCATCAGATGGAGTTTGAATTGCTCTACCATATTGTCAAACGTTTCTTTATCACTTTTGTCAAGTGACGACGGCTCCAAATTGATGGAACGCGCCCAGACATCTTTCATTATGGGCAACGATGCGTCCTCAAAGTCCGTAGGGTCTGTACCTTCGTGCAGCTTCACGAAATAATTGTAGCCCCACTGACTAAAGTCTTCCAAACCATCTTTTCCGATATTATAAAACATATCGAACGAGGCAAGGTCACTTTGTGACGGCACATCCTCGTAGATGGCCACAATGTAGGCATCATCTATGTGGAGCCCGCGCCAGTCCTCACGCCGAAGCTTGGCGACATCGCCCACACCTACGCCGATGCGCTTGGCAGCCGACTCGGAGATGGCATAGGTGTTGCCGTCAATCCAGTTGTCCCAACTGCCAGCAACAAGTTTGAAACCAAAAACATCTTTTCCGCCATTGCTGAAGGCTCCGATTCTCACCTCAATATGCCGACCATCTTCCATAACGATGTCGGCAGAAGGACAATTGTCGCCAATGTAGCCGCATCCGCCACTCTCGACCTCGGGCGAAGAGGCTATGATTGCTTCTGAGATCGGACGGTTAGTCCAGCAGGAGTAGTTGTTGTCCGAAAACTGGTCTTTGACCATCATACAGTATATTCTGTCGCTGTCCTTTATCGATTTATTGTAAGTGAAGTCGTGGTGCACCTGGACAAGGATGACGTACAGCGCAGCGAATGCCGCGGCCAGTCCGATGATGTTGAGAACGGAAGGAACCAGCGTTTTTTTATTGCTTTTAAAAAGTCTTGGCATATTTTTAATGTGTTAATATGTTTTCGTCTTCGTTAATCTATAATCAGCACGTCGTTGTCGCCGTAGTGGTCGTAGCTGCCGGTGAGGACGCGTTCGCCGGGGCGGAGGCCTTCGAGGACTTCGTAGTACTGCGGGTTCTGGCGGCCGATGCTGATGGTGCGTTTCTCAGCGCGGTGGGGGTCGGTGAGGACGTATATCCACTTGCCACCGGTGTGCTGGTAGAAGCTGCCGCGGGGGATGAGGAGGGCCTCTTCGCTCTGGCCCAGCTGCAGGTTGAGGTAGTAGGTCTGTCCGGCGCGGATGTTGTCGGGCAGGGTGTCGCCGAAGAGGAAGTCGGCCTTGAACTTGCCGTCGCGTACGTCGGGATAGACCTTGCGGAGCCGAGCGCCAAAGTGCTGCTCCTGCCGGTCGAAGGTGGCGCGGAGGCCTGCGGTGACGCGGTCGATGTAGTGTTCGTCTATCTGGGCCTGAATCTTGTAGCTGTCGAGGTTGTTGATCTGTCCGATGGCAGCACCGGGGTTGATGTTCTGCCCCAGCACGACATCGAGGAGTCCTATCTGTCCGTCGATGGGAGCCTTGACGCTGAGATTTTCCTTGCGGCGGCGTATCATTGCCATATTGAGGCGCATATTGCTCAGATTGTCGCGCAGCTGCTGCAGTTCCTCGCTGCGGTAGAGGCTGTCCTGCCGCTCGCGTTCGCTAACCACCTCCAGCTTGTCGCAGGCCAGCTGATAGTCCTCTTTGGCCTTGAGGTATTCCTCGCGGGCGATGAGGTGCTCGTCCCAGAGCTGCTGGCTGCTCTCGTAGGCGCGCTTGGCACGGCGCACTTCGACCTGCAGAGAGAGGCGCTCTTGACGGACGGAGAGTTTCTGCTGCTGCATACTGATGAGGGTGTTGCGAAGGATGTTCTCTTTCTCGGCCAACTCGGCTTCGGCGTTGAGTATTTGCAGGTCGAGGTTTTCGTTACTCAGTATGAGTATAACGTCGCCAGCCTTGACTTTAGTGCCTTCCTCGGCGACTATCTGCTGCACGATGCCGCCCTCGGTGGGGCTCAGCTGCACAGATGTCATCGGCATCACGGTGCCGCTGACGCGGATGTAGTCGTCGAAGTCGGCGCGGAGGACTTGGCTGACGGTGAGGGTGTCGCCGCTGATGCGCTGCGTGCTGCTGTGAGGCCGCACGATGAGGAATACGATAAAGGCGGCCAGCAGCGCCGCTCCCCAGTAGGGAATGGCTTTTCGAGTGAAAGCCCTGCGGAGTCCTTTTTTCTTTTCTATTTGTCGATCCATATGCTTAAATTGCGTTATTGTGTTGGTGCGTTATTGCGTTATCTCGATATAACGACATATTGAATTTTTATAGGAGTTTTCCTGTTTGATAATAGTTGAGTTGATGCTGTTTCAGTTGCAGTTGGAGCAGGGCGTTGATACTGTCGGCTTCGGCGTTAAGGAACGACTGCGAGGCGGTTTGGTATTCGATTGCGGTTATGATGCCCAGGGCGTACTGACGCTGAGCGAGGAGGAAAGCCTGATGCTTTACTTCGGCCATCCGTGTGGCCTGACGTGCAGCGGCTTGGGCTGTCGCCACCTCGTCGCGGGCTCGACAGAGGGCGTTGTCGCGTTCGCGCTGAGCTTGTTCGAGACGCGCTTGCGCCCTTGACACTTCGTTCTTGCTCTTGCTGAGAGCCAGACTGCGCTGTCCCTTGCTGTAGATGGGGATGCTCAGCGTGAGCTGCACATACTCGCCGCCGTTGTTTTTCCATTGCTCGCGGAAAGGCAGAGGCTGATAGCCAGCCATATCGGGATAGGTGTAGTAAGTGGTGGACCAGCCGGCATTGAGCGACAGCGACGGCGACCAGGCGCCGCGAGCCTGCTGCAACTGCAGATGGGCCTGACGGAGATGGGCCTCAGCAATCTGCACGGAAGGGGAAACGAAGGCGTTTTCGTTTTCGTTATTGTTTTCGTTTTTCGTTATCGTTTTCGTTATCGACAGGCTGCTGTCGAGGGGCCAGCACATTGTTTCTTTGAGGGTGAGCAGTGCCTGCTGCAACTGTCCTTCGGCCTGCGTCAGCTGGAACTGGCGCTGGGCCTGTTCGGACTCCATTTGCACCACGTCGGCGTGTCCCTTGCGACCCAGTGCCTCTTCGCGCTGGGCCTTAAGGAGGGCACTGTCGGCAGTGGCGGCCTGTAGGCGCAGCACCTCGACGAGTCGGTCGTAGTACACTACCTGGTAGTAGGCCTCCATCGTGGCCAGGCGCACCTTGTCGGCGGTCTGCTGCTCCTGGCTGAGTCCCATCTGCTGCTGCACCTTGGCGATGCGCAGCCTGTTGATGGCTTGGAAGCCGTCGAACAAGGTGATGCCCGCCGAGAGGGAATAGCCGTTGTGGAAGGTGGTGAAGTCGGTGTAGGTGTTGGTTTCGGGGTCGAGGTTGCGGCCGTATTGGTTGTAGGCGTAGCTTTGCGCGCTGACGCCGGGCGTGAAGGCACTGAGAAGGGCCTGCACCCTTTCCGCGCGCTCATCGCTGCGGTCGGCAGCTGAGAGGCGCATCTCGGTGGAGTGGCTGACGGCGTAGTCCATACAGTCCGACAGGCTCATCGGCTGCCCGTGGATCGCGCTGCCGCCGAGGGCGAGGCTAAGCAGAAGGAGGGGTATTGTTTTACGACGGATCATTTGTTGTTTAAGGAATGCTTTGGTTAAAAAATTGATTACATTTTAACCATAACAAGAACCGTACCAAAAACTATACCAATTTGATTACTAGCAATTTTAAGAAAACGCACTCAGACAAAAGTGTAAAATTTCTTTACACAAGTGTAAAGATAACGTGTTAATTCGTGAATTCGTTAATGTGTTAGTGGCTGCCGCATCAAAGGAGCAAAAAACGGAAAGAAGAGAGCCCTAACGCGGCAGCCTGCTTTCCGTTTTCCGTTCTACGCTTTCCGTTCTATTGGTGTATCTCTCTGATTACACGTGCGGGGGTGCCGGCGACGACGCTGTTGTCCGGCACATCCTTGGTCACTACCGAGCCAGCGGCGACGATGGCGTTGCGGCCTATGGTGACGCCTGCGAGCACGGTGACGTTGGCTCCGAGCCAGGCGTTTTGTTTGATGACGATGGGTTTGGTGAGCAGTGTGTGGCGCTGGGAAGGCTCCTCGGGATGGTACTCTGTGGCGAGGACGCAATGGGGGCCGATGAAGACGTCGTCCTCGATGGTGATGCCGCCGAGGGCGAGCAGGGTGCATCCGAAATTGAGGAAGCAGTCGCTGCCGAAGCTTACGCCCGGGCCGTAGTTGATATGTATGGGCGTGAAGACGCGCATATCGTCCGGCACGGTGCGGCGCGTGATGTCGCTCAGGCAGGCGCGCACTTCGTCCTCGGTGCGGTAGCCGCTGTTCAGCTCGGCCACCAGTCGCATAGTGCGCTGCACTTCGGCATAGACAGCATCGCTGCCAACGTATTTGTTTTCATTTTCGTTTTTCATTCTTTCTTCTGCTGTATTTCTGTTTTACAATAAGGTATGAGTTGAGCGTCAGCACGCGCATCAGGCGGTTGTCGGCCAACTCGGGATTGACACCTATCCAGTGGCGCTCCGAGCCGTTGTAGGGCTTGCCGATGGCGGCGCAACGCTCCTTGAGTTCGGCAATGCGCTCGGGCTGGCACTTGAGGTTGACAACGGTGAAGTTGTCGGCATCGAAATAGGAGAACATATGCCCCGCGACATAGAACACCAAGACTCCACGTGCGGCCTTGAATGCGCCGAAGGGCATCCGCTCCTCGACGTCGGCGCCCAGCGACAGGCAATAGCTGCGGTATTCAATGATATCCATAGTGATTAGTGAACTGTGACCTGTGAACTGTGAAACGAGCGCGTTCGTGTCGCTAATAGTGACTTGTGACCAGTGACCAGTGAAACGAGCGCGTTCGTGTCACAGGTCACAGGTCACTAATCACCCGTCACTTGTTCCTCAGCGTAATGAAGGGTATCAGGATTTCTTCCATCGAGATGCCGCCGTGCTGGAAGGTGTTCATATAGTACTGCACGTACTGGTTGTAGTTGTTGGGATAGGCGAAGAAGTCGCCGCAGTGGGCAAAGATGTAGGGCGAGGTGATGTAGCGCTTGGGCAGGAAGATGCGGCGCGGCTCCTTGACTTCGAAGACCTGCTTGGGGTTGTAGTCGAGCAGGCGCCCTTGCTTGTAGCGCAGGTTGACGGAAATGTCGCGGTCGCCCTTGACGCGCACGGGGTTGTCGATGCGCACCGAGCCGTGGTCGGTGGTGATGACGACGTTGGCGTCGCGTTCGGCCAGATACTTGATGACTTCGAGCAGCGGCGAGTGTTCCATCCACGAGAGGGTCACCGAACGGTAGGCTCGCTCGTCGCTGGCCAGCTCGCGGACGATGTTGCTGTCGGTGCGGGCGTGCGAGAGCATATCTATAAAATTGTATATAATGATGTTCAGCTTGTTGCGCATCAGGTTGGGCAGGCTGTCGACGAGTTTCTTGCCGTGCTGGATGTTGAGAACCTTATTGTAGCTGTGCTTGATGTTGAGGCCGTGCCGCTTCAGGTTCTCGCCCATCAGCTCGCTTTCGAACTGGTTCTTGAACCCCTCCTCGTCCTCGTTGACCCAGTATTTGGGATACTTGCTTTCGATTTCGGCCGGCATCAGACCCGAAAACATACTGTTGCGCGCAAACTGCGTGGTGGTGGGTATGATGCTGTAGTATATCTCGTCGCGCTCGGTACGCAGGTATTGCTCGACGAGGGGCTGGATGTATTTCCACTGGTCGTAGCGGAAATTGTCGATGACGATCATAAAGGTCGGCCGGTCGTCCTGAAGCAGCGGGAACAGGCGGTCGCGCACCACCGTGGGCGACATCAGCGGCTTCTCGCTGGTGCCGTTGACCCAGTCGATATAGTTGCGCTCATAGAAGCGGCTGAACAGTTGGTTGGCTTCGGCCTTCTGCGAGCGGAAGATGTCGTGGATGTTCTCGTCCTCGGTATTGGCAAGCTCCAAATCCCAGTACACCAGCTTTTTGTACAGCTCAATCCATTCATTGGCATCGAGCCGGTCGGACAGCTGCATACTGATGTCGCGGAACTGCTGCTGGTAGCTGAACGTCGACTTCTCGCTCACCAGACGGCGAGCCTCGGTGTGCTTCTTGACCGAAAGCAGTATCTGGTTGGGATTGACAGGCTTGATTAGGTAGTCCGAAATCTTGCCGCCAAGGGCCTCGTTCATAATATGTTCCTCTTCGCTCTTGGTAATCATAATCACCGGCACGCGCGGATAGAGCCGCTTGATTTCGGCCAGCGTGTCGAGGCCGCTGATGCCGGGCATATTCTCGTCGAGGAAAACCAGGTCGATGTCGCCGTCGGCAAGTTCGTCGAGGGCTTCGCTGCCCGAGGTTACAGGTATCACTTTATAGCCTTTGTCTTCAAGAAAAAGGATATGGGGCTTGAGGAGGTCGATCTCGTCGTCGGCCCAAAGAATTCTTATCTGGTCCACAGTCTTTGTTATTGCGTTATTGTGTTATTGCGTTTGTATGAATTGTGACACGAACGCGCTCGTATCTCTATTCACAATAACGCATTTTATTTTTTTTTCGTATATTTGGATTTTGTTAAAAGGACTTAAGTTTTCATCTACAGTCCTGACAGTAAAAAGGATAGACGTATAAATGTTGCTGACTGAATTATACAAAAACTCCAAATTGCTCTCCGAAGTGTGTGCCAAATTGGCCCTGAACCAGGCACGCATCCACATCAACGGCCTCACGGGAAGCCTGCCTGCCGTGGTCGGCGCCACCCTGGCACAGAGCCTGCCGCAAAGCAACCTTGTCTTCATCGTAGGTTCGAAAGAGGACGCCTACTATCTGCAAAACGACCTCGAAACGCTGCTCTGCCCTCACCGCAAGGCCGACGACGACATCGATGCCGCAGAATGCCCGGTGATGATTTTCCCCACCACCTACCGCCGACCCTACCAGACCGAAGAGACCGACAACGCCAACGTGCTGATGCGCTCCGAGGTGGTCAAGCAGCTTGGCGCCGGCCGCCGTATGGTGGTAGTGTCGTACCCCGAGGCTCTGGCCGAAAAAGTCATCTCGTCCAAAACGCTGACCAAGAACACGCTGCAAATCTTCAAGGGCGGCAAGCTCGATATGGACTTCGTCATCGACGTGCTGCAAGAGTATGCCTTCGACCGCGTCGACTTCGTCGTCCAGCCCGGCCAATACGCCGTCCGGGGCGGCATCATCGACGTCTTCTCCTACGCCAACGAGAAACCCTTCCGCATCGAGTTCTTCGACGACTGCGTCGACTCGCTGCGCAGCTTCGACCCCGTCACGCAGCTCTCCATCCGCCACTTCGACCAGGTCAGCATCATCCCCGACCTCGAAAGCCGGCAGGGCGGCAGCATTGCCGTCGAGGAGAAAGTCAACCTGCTGCATTACTTTGGCAGCGAGGACATCATCTGGACCTACGGCCTGATGTACATCAGCGAAACCATCGAGAAATGCTACGCCACCGCCCGCACGGAATACGAAAAGATTGCCGCCGACAAGCAGCAGGACATCATACGCCTGCAGAAGGCCAAGCCCGACGAGCTCTACTCGTCGGCCAACGAATTCCTCAAGGCCCTGCTGAACTGCAAGGTCATCGAGACCGGCAACTCGTCGTTCTTCACCAAGGCCGCCACCATCGAAGCCCACAGCGACCCGCAGCCCTCGTTCAACAAGCAGTTCGAGCTCCTCAAGCAGTCGCTGTCCGACTACAACGAGCGCGGCTACAGCCTCTGCATCAGCGCAAGCAGCGAGCAGCAGCGCAAGCGCCTCGACAAAATCTTTGCCGAGAACGGAATGTTCTCCACTTCCATCACCTACCTCGACTACTCGCTGCGCAAGGGCTTCATCGACCACGACCAGTGCCTGCTCTGCTACACCGACCACGAAATCTTCGAGCGCTACCACAAATACACCGTCCGCGACCTCAGCCAGAACCGCGAGGCGCTGACCCTCAAGGAACTCTTCGAACTCAAGCCCGGCGACTACATCACCCACATCGACTACGGCGTGGGGCGCTTCTCGGGACTCGAGAAAATCGAAACCGGCGGCAAGCAGCAAGAGGTCATCCGACTGGTTTACAAGAACAACGACACCCTCTACATCAGCATCCACGGCCTGCACAAAATCAGCCGCTACGTGGGCAAAGAGGGCGTACCCCCCACCCTCAACCGCTTGGGCAGCAACACCTGGCAGGTGCTCAAACAAAAGACCCAAAAGCAGGTCAAGGACATCGCCCGCGACCTCATACAGCTCTACGCCAAGCGCAAGGCCACACGCGGCTTCGCCTTCAGCGCCGACAGCTACCTGCAGAACGAGCTCGAAGCCAGCTTTATGTACGAAGACACCCCCGACCAGCTCAAGGCCACCATCGACGTCAAGCACGATATGGAATCCACCGCCCCGATGGACCGCCTGGTCTGCGGCGACGTGGGCTTCGGCAAGACCGAAGTGGCCATCCGCGCCGCCTTCAAGGCCGTGTGCGACTCCAAGCAGGTCGCCGTCCTCGTCCCCTCCACCATCCTCGCCTTCCAGCACTTCAACACCTTCACAGAGCGCCTCAAGGGCCTCCCCGTCAACATCGACTACCTCAACCGCTTCCGCACCACCAAGGAGAAAAACCAGATAGCCCACGACCTCGAAAGCGGCAAGCTCGACATACTCATCGGCACCCACGCCATCACCAACAGCAAACTGAAATTCAAAGACCTCGGGCTCCTCATCATCGACGAGGAGCAGAAATTCGGCGTCAGCATCAAGGAAAAGCTCAAACAGATGCGCACCAACGTCGACGTGCTGACCCTCACCGCCACACCCATACCGCGCACGCTGCAGTTCTCGCTGATGGGTGCCCGCGACCTCAGCGTCATCCAGACCCCGCCACCCAACCGGCAGCCCATCCAGACCGAGCTGTCGCCCTTCAGCGAAGAGTTCATCCGCGACGCCATCAGCTTCGAGCTCTCGCGCGACGGACAGGTCTTCTTCATCTCCAACCGCGTCGAGAACCTGCCCGAAATGGCCGGCCTCGTCAGCCGCCTCGTCCCCGACGCACGCGTGGCCATAGCCCACGGGCAGATGGAAGGCCGCCAGGTCGAGGACACGATGATGCGCTTCATCGAAGGCGAAATCGACGTCCTCGTCTCCACAGCCATCATCGAGAACGGCCTCGACATATCCAACGCCAACACGATGATTATCAACAACGCCCAGCAGTTCGGCCTCAGCGACCTCCACCAGATGCGCGGACGCGTGGGACGCAGCAACCGCAAAGCCTTCTGCTATATGCTCGTCCCATCGTTCAGCACCCTCACCGACGAGGCACAGAAGCGGCTGCGCGCCATCGAGGAATTCGCCTCGGTGGGCAGCGGATTCAACATCGCTATGCGCGACCTCGACATCCGCGGCGCCGGCAACATACTCGGTGCCGAACAGAGCGGATTCATCAGCGAGATAGGCTACGATATGTACCACAAAATCCTCAACGAAGCCATCGAAGAACTCAAAGAGACCGACTTCCGCGAGCTCTTCCAGCCAGACGCCAAAACGAAAAACGAAAACCAAAACGAAAACGGAAACGGAAATGTCGACGCGGCAGCCAGCTTTCCGCTTTCCGCTTTCAGCTTTCCGTTCGTCAAGGAGTGCACCATCGAGACCGACCTCGAAGTGCTTATCCCCGACGACTACGTGAGCAATATCAGCGAGCGCCTGCAGCTCTACAAAGAGCTCAACGACATAGGCATCAACGACCGCAATGGCGACCCCACGAGTACGCCCGACAAACAGCTCGACGACTACCGCGAACGCCTCATCGACCGCTTCGGGCCCATCCCAACGGCCACTCAGGAGCTCATCAAAACCATCACCCTGCGACGCAACGCCAAAAACTTCGGCATCGAGAAACTCATCCTCAAGCAGGGCAAAATGGTGCTCTATTTCCCCTCCAACCAGGACAGCCCCTTCTACCAGTCGCCCAATTTCACGCGCCTCATAGCCTACGCACAGGACCATCCCCGCAGCGTCCACCTGCGCGAAACCACCGACCGGCTGTCGCTCGTCTGCGACAACGTCGACTCCATCCACAGCGCCATCGACAAGCTCAACGCACTCACCTCCTGAACGGAGAAGCAGTTTGTTCTCCTGCTCGCTGCGCTCACGAGATCTTGTAGATCTTGTAGATTATACCGTCTGGATAAGGCTCCTGCTCGCTGCGCTCGCGAAATCTTGTGAATCTTGTAAATTATTCCGCCTGCGGCGGGAATGAGGAAATCCACAAGATCTACAAGATCTCTGCCCGCAGGGCAAGGCAAAAAACTCCTGCTCGCTGCGCTCGCGAAATCTTGTAAATCTTGTAAATTATTCCGCCTGCGGCGGGAATGCGAAGGTCCACAAGATCTACAAGATCTCTGCCCGCAGGGCAAGGCTAAAAAACTCCTGCTCGCTGCGCTCGCGAAATCTTGTGAATCTTGTAAATTATTCCGCCTGCGGCGGGGATGCTGCCGCGCCAGCCGCTTTTCGTTTTCGTTTTGGTTTTCGTACACAGTTTTC
>R12__coassemble_139_pt1 | contig 28780 bp, 42 predicted proteins | sample R12__metabat2_low_PE_028 | metagenome-assembled genome bin R12
TCATCAGACTTATGCTTAACAGATTTATTGGATAAAATCAAAACAGTTTCTTAGTGAATGTTAATTTTGCGAGCATTGTTTTTCTTCTTTCCGAGGGCCTGGTCGGGCTGGGGGAGAAGGGTCGCGCGGAGGGGTGGAAAAACTTTTCAACAACTGTTGATAAATTTTGCCGAAAATCGGGAAAATCCGTCCCGAAATCGGGTCGGGAACGCCTCTGCGAGAGCCGCTTTTTCGGGAAGGCAAAAGAAAAATGTAAAGTTATAAAATGCAGAAAATCAATAGCGCCAAAGGATTTTAACTTTTTTTAAGAATGTTTCTTACTTCAACATTTTGCCAGTAATAAAAATGGTCGTACTTTTGCACTCCATTTGAAGGGTATACTGTGCCCTCAAAACTGAACGGAAAACATTAATTTAGAAATAATAATATTAAAAATCGAAAATGCCAACAATTCAGCAATTAGTTCGCAAAGGACGTCAGAAAATGGAGTACAAGAGCAAGTCTCCCGCTTTGGACTCGTGCCCGCAGCGCCGCGGCGTCTGCACCCGTGTGTACACCACAACCCCTAAGAAACCTAACTCGGCTATGCGTAAGGTGGCCCGTGTGCGCCTTACCAACCAGAAGGAAGTCAACGCCTACATCCCCGGCGAGGGCCACAACCTGCAGGAGCACTCCATCGTTATGATCCGCGGCGGTCGTGTCAAGGACCTCCCCGGCGTTCGTTATCACATCATCCGCGGTGCACTCGACACCTCGGGAGTTGACGGCCGCCGTCAGCGCCGCTCCAAATACGGTGCCAAACGTCCGAAACAGGCAGCAAAGTAATTTTTTCGTAGAATGTTTTTAGCTTGATAAAGAAAAATGAGAAAAGCAAAACCCAAAAAGAGAATCATCCTTCCGGATCCGAAATACAATGATGTCCTCGTCACCAAGTTCGTCAACAACCTGATGATGGGCGGCAAGAAGACCATCGCCTACAAGATTTTCTATGAGGCCATCGACGTTGTGGCCGACCGCACGAAAGAGGACGGCCTCGAAGTGTGGAAGAAGGCTCTGGCCAACATCACCCCCTCGGTCGAGGTGAAGAGCCGCCGCATCGGTGGCGCCACCTTCCAGGTGCCTACCGAAATCCGCCCCGAGCGCAAGCAGTCGATCGGTATGAAGAACCTCATCAGCTTCTCGCGCAAGCGCAGCGAGAAAACGATGGCCCTCAAGCTGGCCGCTGAAATCCAGGCCGCCTACAAAGAGGAAGGCGCCGCTTTCAAGCGCAAAGAGGATATCCACCGTATGGCCGAGGCCAACAAGGCTTTCTCGCATTTCAGATTCTAATGCATTATATATATATTATTTATCTAATCTCAAATCAGCTTAGCAATGTCCGACCTTCATTTGACACGTAATATTGGTATAATGGCTCACATCGATGCCGGCAAAACGACAACGACGGAGCGCATCTTGTACTATACGGGCAAGAACTACAAGCTGGGCGAGACCCACGAGGGCTCGGCAACGATGGACTGGATGGTGCAGGAGCAGGAGCGTGGCATCACCATCACTTCGGCCGCCACCACCGTCTATTGGGATTGGAAGGATAAGCACTATAAATACAACATTATAGACACTCCTGGCCACGTGGACTTCACCGTCGAGGTGGAGCGCTCGCTGCGTGTGCTTGACGGCGCCATAGCCATCTTCTGTGCCGTGGGCGGCGTCGAGCCTCAGTCGGAAACCGTCTGGCGTCAGGCCGACAAGTACGGGGTGCCGCGCATCGCTTTCGTCAACAAGATGGACCGCGCGGGCGCCGACTTCTTCTCGGTGGTCAACCAGATCAAGGAGCGCCTGGGTGCCAACCCTATACCTATCGAAATACCTATCGGACAGGAAGATCTGTACAAGGGCGTGGTGAACCTTATCACCAACAAGGCCCTGATCTGGGACGAGGAGTCGAACGGCCAGAAATTCTACGAGGTGCCTATGCCGGAGGACTTGAAGGAGACCGTCGCCGAATACCGCCAGAAGCTTATCGAGGGTGTGGCCGAAGAGAACGAGGAACTGATGATGAAGTTCTTCGACGACCCCGACTCGATAACCGAGGAGGATATTATCGGCGAGATCCGCAAGGCTACGCTGGCTAAGAAAATCACGCCTGTGATGTGCGGCTCGGCATTCAAGAACAAGGGTGTGCAGTCGCTGCTCGACGCAGTGGCCGCTTTCCTGCCTTCGCCGCTGGACATCAACGACGTGGAGGGCATCAACCCCAAGACCGACAAGGTGGAGACGCGCAAGATCGACGTCAAGGCTCCCTTCTCGGCGCTGGCTTTCAAGATTGCCACCGACCCGTATGTGGGCCGTCTGTGCTTCTTCCGCGTCTATTCGGGTACGCTGGAGTCGGGCTCGTATGTCTATAACGCCAATACGGGCAAGAAGGAGCGCATCTCGCGCATTATGCAGATGCACTCGAACAAGCAGAACCCGCTGGAACGCATCGAGGCTGGCGACATCGGAGCTGCCGTGGGATTCAAGGAAATCAAGACGGGCCAGACGCTCTGCGACGAGCAGCACCCGATCATCCTTGAGTCGATGAAGTTCCCCGAACCGGTCATCAGCATCGCCGTGGAGCCTCTGACACAGGCCGATATGGACAAGCTGACCAATGCGCTGCTGAAGCTGGCCGAGGAAGACCCCACCTTCCGCGTGAAGAGCGACGAGGTGTCGGGCCAGACCATCATCAGCGGTATGGGCGAGCTGCATCTGGACATTATCCTCGACCGCTTGCGCCGCGAGTTCGGCGTGGAGGTCAACCAGGGTCGTCCCGAGGTGGCCTACAAGGAGGCTATTACCCAGACTGTGCAGCACCACGAAATCTACAAGAAGCAGACGGGTGGCCGCGGCAAGTTTGCCGACGTGCTGTTCGAACTGGGCCCTGCCGACGAAGGCGTCAAGGGGCTGCAGTTCATCAACGATGTCAAGGGTGGCAATATCCCCAGGGAGTTTATTCCTTCGCTCGAGAAGGGCTTCAAGGAGGCTATGATGAACGGCGTAATGGCAGGCTATCCGCTTGACAGCCTGAAGGTGCGCATCATCGACGGCTCGTTCCACCCGGTCGATTCCGACCAGCTTTCGTTCGAGCTCTGCGCCAAGATTGGATTCAGGAACGCTTGCCGCAAGGCTGCGCCTGTGCTGCTGGAGCCTATTATGAAGCTCGAGGTGCTGACGCCCGACGCTTATGTGGGCGACGTCACCGCCGACCTGAACCGCCGCCGCGGTATGCTCGAGAACATTACTGCCAAGGTGGGCGTACAGGCTATCCACGCCAAGGTGCCGCTGGAGCAGATGTTCGGCTATGTCACCTCGCTGCGCACTATCACGTCGGGCCGTGCCAACTCGACAATGGAGTTCTCGCACTATGCCGTCGTGGGCAAGGAGCAGCAGGAAGCAATACTCAAAAGCAATTACAATTAATATTAAATAGATCTCTAAACTTAAAAAACCGTGAGTCAAAGAATTAGAATCAAACTCAAATCGTACGATCACAACCTCGTCGACAAGTCGGCCGAGAAGATCGTAAAGACCGTCAAACTGACGGGGGCGGTGGTCAATGGCCCCATTCCGCTGCCTACGAACAAAAAGATTTTTACTGTGAACCGCTCGACCTTCGTCAACAAGAAGTCGCGCGAACAGTTCGAACTGAGCTCGTACAGACGTCTGATGGACATCGAAATCAACGACCGTACCAAGACTATCGACGCTCTTATGAAGCTCGAGCTGCCCAGTGGTGTCGAAGTAGAAATCAAAGTGTGAAATTAACTCAGCCAATGTTGAGGCATCCCGCAGGATGCACGCAAGCTGAAAACTAACAACAAACTAAATCCACAAAAAAAAGAAATGTCAGGATTATTAGGTAAAAAAATCGGAATGACCAGTCTTTTTGATGCCGACGGCAAGCAAATACCGTGCACAGTTATTGAAGCTGGTCCTTGTGTTGTGACACAAGTCAAAACCATCGAAAAGGATGGCTATGAGGCTATTCAGCTGGCTTTTGGTGAGAAGAAGGAATCTCACACCACGAAGCCTATGAAGGGCCATTTTGCAAAGGCAGGCACCACGCCGAAGCGTTATCTTGCCGAGTTCTCCCGCTTTGAGGAGGGCCACAAGAAGAAATATGGCGAGGTCCTTACTGTTGAAGTCTTCCAGGAAGGCGAATTTGTTGACGTTGTCGGAACCTCGAAAGGTAAAGGTTTCCAGGGCGTAGTCAAGAGACACGGTTTCGGCGGTGTTGGAGATCTCACTCACGGTCAGCACGACCGTCTCCGCGCTCCTGGTTCGATCGGCGCATCGTCCTATCCCTCGCGTATCTTCAAGGGAATGCGTATGGCTGGCCAGACGGGCAACCATCGCGTCAAGATTCAAAACCTTCAGGTGGTGAAAATCATCGCTGAGAAGAATTTAATGATTGTTAAAGGTTCTGTACCGGGACCCAAAGGTTCAATTTTAAAACTGGAAAGATGGAGTTAAAAGTTTATAATATCAACGGAAGCGAAACCGGTAGAACCATCACCCTCGACGATTCTATCTTCGCAATCGAGCCCAACGACCACGCTATCTATTTGGACTGCAAGCAGTATCTTGCCGACCAGCGTCAGGGTACACATAAGAGCAAAGAGCGTTCGGAGATTGCCCACAGCACCCGCAAGCTTAAACGCCAGAAGGGTACGGGCGGCGCCCGTTCGGGCGATATCAAGAGCCCCGTTTTCGTGGGTGGCGGCCGCATCTTCGGCCCCAAACCGCGCGACTACCGTTTCAAACTGAATATCAAACTGAAACGTTTGGCACGCCGTTCGGCTCTCAGCTACAAGGCTGCCGATAACGCTATGACGGTTGTCGAGAACTTCACCTTCGAGGCTCCCAAGACCAAGAAGATGATCGAGGTTCTGAACAAGCTCAACGTGAATGACAAAAAATCGCTTTTTGTTATTGAGAATCAAAATAATTTCGTATCTTTGTCTGCTCGTAACCTCAAGAACGTAAAAGTGGTAAACGTGTCGCAATTAAATACTTACGACATTGTTAATGCCACAAATATTGTCGTTTCGGAGGGTTCAATTTCCGAAATTGTCCGCGTTCTGGCTACGAAGTAAACGAGTTTTTAAGAATGTTTAAGATTTTTTAACAAATGAACATCATAGTAAAACCGCTCATCAGCGAAAAAATGACCCGCCTTACCGAGGCTGCTGCTGAACCCAAGCTCAACCGCATCCAGCGTAACAAGGGTATTGCCCTCAAGCCAGCCAACAACCGCTATGGCTTTATCGTTGACAAGCGTGCCAATAAGATTGAGATAAAGAACGCTGTGGAGAAATTCTATAACGTCAAGGTTGTTGATGTGAACACGATGAATTATTCCGGCAAATCGAAAAACCGCTACACCAAGGCCGGTTTCATCCAGGGCCGCACGAATGCCTTCAAGAAGGCTATCGTAACATTGGCTCCGGACAATGTCATCGATTTCTACAGCAGTATTTAATAAGTTAAATAATAGTAAGTTCCACTGATAAGAGAACATTAAAAGAAGAGAAATGGCTTTAAAGAAAATCAAACCGACAACTCCTGGTCAGCGCCACAAAATCGTCGTCACCAATGACGACATTACCGCTGTAAAGCCGGAGAAGAGCCTTGTTTATGGCAAGCGTAAAAGCGGCGGCCGTAACAATCAGGGTAAAATGACTATGCGTTATATCGGCGGCGGCCACAAGAAACTGTACCGCTTCGTCGACTTCAAGCGCACCAAGGATGGCGACCCCGCCACCGTGAAGACAATCGAGTACGACCCCAACCGCAGCTCGCGTATCGCCCTTATCCAGTATTCGCACGGCGAGAAGAGCTATATCATCGCTCCCCAGGGCCTCAAGGTTGGCCAGACTGTTATGTCGGGTACAGGTGCCGCACCTGAAATCGGCAATACTCTCACTTTGGCCGAGATTCCTTTCGGTACGTTGATCCACAATATCGAGCTGCGTCCTGGCCAGGGTGCCAAGATGGTCCGCTCGGCTGGCGTCTATGCCCAGCTGATGTCGCGCGATGGCAAGTATGCCATCATCAAGATGCCTTCGGGCGAGATGCGTATGATTCTGCAGGCTTGCCGCGCCACCGTCGGCGTTGTGTCCAATCCGGAGCACAACCTTGAGGTTGGCGGTAAGGCTGGCCGTAACCGTCACTTGGGCCGTCGTCCGCGCAACCGCGGTGTTGTTATGAACCCTGTCGACCACCCGATGGGCGGTGGCGAGGGCCGTCAGAGCGGCGGACATCCTCGTTCGCGCAAGGGTATCCCTGCAAAGGGTTACAAGACTCGCGCCCCGAAGAAGCAGTCGAGCAAGTTCATTGTCGAAAGAAGAAAGAAGTAATAACGATTAAAGTTACAGTAAAAGATGAGTCGTTCATTAAAGAAAGGTCCGTATATTTTCCACAAACTGGAAAAAAGAGTTATCGAGGCACAGCAGTCCAACAAGAAGGTCACTATCAAGACTTGGTCGAGAGCATCTATGATTTCGCCCGATTTCGTTGGCCAGACCATCGCAGTGCATAACGGCAACAAGTTCATCCCCGTCTATGTTACTGAGAATATGGTTGGACACAAGCTTGGAGAATTTGCCCCCACGCGCATCTTCCGCGGCCACGCCGGATCAAAAGACAAAGGTAAAAAATAAATCGGATATCATTCCCGATATCGTAAAACGCAAAAAGAATAATGGGACGTAGAAAACATAATAGTGCTGAAGCACGCAAAGAAGCCAACAAGACTTACTATGTGGCCAAGTTGATGAACAATCCGACTTCTCCGCGTAAGACCCGCCTTGTTGCCGACCTTATCCGTGGTGTCGACGTTGACAAGGCTCTTGCAATCCTGCAGTTCAACCCCAGAGAGTCTGCACCCAAAATGCGCAAGCTTCTCCTCTCGGCTATCGCCAACTGGCAGGCCAAAAACGAGGGCAAGCGTATCGAGGACAGCCAGCTGTATGTGAAGAGCATTATGGTCGACGAGGGTCGCACGATGAAGCGTATGCGCACCGCTCCGCAGGGTCGCGGCTACAGAATCCGCAAACGCAGCAACCACATCACTATGGTGGTGGGTAGCCGTGTCGAAGAGAATGCTGCTGCTCCGGCAAAGGTTCAAACAGAAGAATAATAAATAGTAATCAATAAGAAGAATTTCAAGAATGGGACAAAAAACTAACCCAATTGGAAACAGATTAGGTATCATCCGCGGATGGGACTCTAACTGGTATGGCGGAAGAAAATTCGAGCAGAAACTTGTTGAGGATAATAAGATTCGTAAGTACCTCAATGCTCGTCTCGCCAAAGCGGGTATCTCGAAGATCTATATCGAGAGAACCCTTAAACTTCTCACTGTCACCATCAATACCGCCCGTCCGGGTCTGATTATCGGTAAGGCTGGCTCTGAGGTCGACAAGCTGAAAGAGGAATTGAAGAAGCTGACTGGCAAGGATGTTCAGATCAACATCACCGAGGTGAAGCGCCCCGAGCTGGACGCTGTCCTCGTTGCCCAGAACATTGCCAAGCAGATTGAGGGCCGTGTCCAGTACCGCCGTGCTATCAAGACTGCTATCACTTCGACGATGAGAATCGGTGCTGAGGGCATTAAGGTTTCCATCTCGGGCCGTATCGGCGGCGCCGAAATGTCTCGTACCGAGCATTACAAGGAAGGTCGTACGCCTCTCCATACTCTTCGTGCCGATATCGACTATGCCCTTGCTGAAGCTCACACTGCCTATGGCCGTATGGGTGTCAAGGTGTGGATCTGCCGCGGTGTCGTCTACGGCAAGCGCGAACTGGTCCCCTCTACTGTCGGCGGTCAGGCTGCAAGAGAGAACAAACGCCCGGTGGGAATTGGCCGTCCGGCTTCAGGCCCCCGCAAAAGAAACGTCAATAGAAATAATAACACCAAGTAAGATAATGACACGCCGGATGTCCTGCAGAGGACTCATTTCTCCGGAATGTTGAATCTATAAAAAAAGAAGTAACAATGTTACAGCCGAAGAAAACAAGATACAGAAAGCAGCAAAAAGGAAAAATCAAGGGTAATGCTTTCCGTGGCCACGAACTGGCTTTCGGTACTTTTGGCATCAAGTCCCTCGAAACCTGTTTCATTACAGGCCGTCAAATAGAGGCTGCACGTCAAGCGGTGACCCGTCATATGAAACGTGAGGGTCAAATTTGGATTCGCATTTTCCCCGACAAGCCCATCACCAAGAAGCCTAACGAGGTGCGTATGGGTAAAGGTAAAGGTGCTCCTGAATATTTCGTGGCTCGCGTTATGCCTGGCACTATGCTTTTCGAATGCGAGGGCGTGCCTATGGATGTGGCCAAGGAAGCTCTCCGCCTCGCCGCTCAAAAGCTCCCTATCACGACAAAGTTCGTTGTTAGAAGAGATTATATCGAAGAAGCTTAACACAAATAAGAAGAGATGAAAAACCAGTTAGTATTAAAAGAGCTTTCAACCGCTGAAATCAAGGAACGTTTGGACAACGAAAGAGCTATGTATCAGAAGATGCTGCTGAACCACGCTGTTTCACCCATCGAGAATCCTAACAAAATTAAAGAAAGTAGAAAAAACATTGCCCGCTGCCTGACGGAACTCCGCAAACGTGAACTTGAAGGTCAAAATTAAAAGGCAATTAATCCGAATCTGATGATGGAAAGAAATTTAAGAAAAGAAAGAATCGGCGTCGTCGTTAGCAACAAGATGGAGAAATCCATTGTTGTGCTTGTTGAGCGCAAGGTGAAACACCCGAAATATGGCAAGTTCGTCAAGAAGTCTACCAGATTTATGGCTCACGATGAGAAAAATGAATGCAACATTGGTGATACTGTAAGGATTATGGAAACCCGTCCTTTGAGTAAAAGCAAATGTTGGAGATTAGTAGAAATAATAGAAAGAGCTAAGTAATTATGATACAGCAAGAAACCAGAATGACCGTTGCCGACAACAGTGGTGCTAAAAGCGCCCTGTGTATCCGTGTCCTGGGTGGCACCAAGAAACGTTATGCCACCATTGGCGACACTATCGTCGTTGCCATCAAGGATGCTTTACCCTCCGGCAATATTAAGAAAGGAGCTGTCTCGAAGGCAGTCGTGGTCCGTACTAAGAAGGAAGTGCGCCGTCAGGACGGAACGTATATCCGTTTTGATGACAATGCTTGCGTGCTTCTGACTGCATCCGACGAACTTCGCGGTACACGTATCTTCGGACCTGTGGCACGTGAACTTCGCGAGAAGCAGTTTATGAAGATTGTCTCATTAGCTCCTGAGGTATTGTAAAACATTTTGTGGTTTTCACAAAAATAAAAGTAAAAAGAAATGAAATTGCACGTTAAAAAAGGGGATATGGTTCAGGTCATAGCCGGTGACGACAAAGGTAAGGTCGCCAAGGTGCTGAAGGTCTATCCCGAAAAGAATCGCGCCATCGTCGAGGGTGTCAACGTGAACAAGAAACATACCAAGCCCAATGCAAAGAACACCCAGGGCGGTATTGTTGACGTTGAGGCTCCCATTCACATCTCCAATCTTATGGTTGTTGAGGGTAAGACTCCTACCAGAATTGGACGTAAAATTGACGAGAAGACAGGTAAATTAGTCCGTTATTCCAAAAAATCAGGGGAGGTAATCAAGTAATGACATACATTCCGACTTTAAAGACAAAATACAACGAGGAGATCAAGCCTGCGTTGATGAACGAGTACCAGTACAAGACCGTTATGCAGTGCCCCCGTTTGCTCAAGATAACCCTTAACCAGGGTCTTGGCAAGGCTGCTATTGCTGACAAGAAGGTTATTGACAAAGGTATTGAAGAAATGACCCTCATCGCCGGCCAGAAGGCTGTGGCTACCAAATCGAAGAAGGATATCTCCAACTTCAAGCTGCGTCGCGGTATGCCTATCGGAGTCCGTGTCACTCTTCGTGGTGAGCGTATGTATGAGTTCTTGGAGCGTCTCGTCACTGCTTCAATTCCTCGTATCCGTGACTTCCGTGGTATCAATGACAAGGGATTTGACGGCAAGGGAAACTATACTTTTGGCATTGCAGAGCAGATTATTTTCCCCGAAATCGACATTGACAAGATCGATCGTATTCAGGGTATGGACATCACCTTTGTCACCTCGGCCAAGACCGACAAGGAGGCTATGTCGCTGCTCAAGCAGTTCGGTTTACCATTTAAAAATCAACAAAAATAAGAGATAAATGGCTAAAGAATCAATCAAAGCAAGAGAACGCAAAAGAGAAAAAATGGTGGCCAAGTATGCTGCCAAACGTGCTGCCTTGAAGGAAATTGTCCGCACGGGTGAACCCGAGGATGTCGAGAAGGCTGTCATCGCTCTTCAGAAACTTCCGAAGAATGCGTGCCCCATTCGTTTGCATAACCGCTGCAAGCTTACGGGTCGTCCTAAAGGTTATATGCGCCAGTTTGGTATCTCGCGTATCAATTTCCGCGAGATGGCTGTCAACGGTTTGATTCCCGGCGTTAAAAAAGCAAGTTGGTAATATTATATAACAACAGCCTTGCAAGTTGGCATCGCCCAAAACTACAAGACTGAAAAAAAAGAAACAGAAATGGTAACAGATCCTATTGCAGATTATTTGACTCGTATGAGAAATGCCATTATGGCAAAGCATAGAGTTGTCGAAATCCCTGCATCGAATTTGAAAAAAGAAATCACCAAGATATTGTTCGAGAAGGGCTACATCCTGAACTACAAGTTCGAGAACGAGGGCAAGCCCAACCAGTCGATTAAGGTGGCCTTGAAATATCATCCGGTAACCAAAATGTCGGCTATCTCTGAACTGAAACGTGTCTCGAGCCCGGGTTTGAGAAAATATGTCTCGGTTGACGAAATGCCGCGCGTCCTCAACGGACTGGGTATTGCCATCGTCTCCACATCCAAGGGACTTATGACCGACAAGGAGGCCCGCAGCCTTAACGTAGGCGGTGAGGTATTGTGTTACATTAGTTAATCAAGAGAGGAGAAATAGAAATGTCAAGAATTGGTAAATTGCCTATCAAACTGCCAAAAGGTGTAGAGGTTTCGATGTCGGACGATAACGTCCTGACGGTTAAAGGACCCCTCGGACAACTTACTCAGCAGGTCAACCCTGCCATCTCGATGAACGTCGAGGATGGCGAACTTCATTTCACGCGTCCCTCCGACTCGAAAGAGCACAAGGCTTTGCACGGACTGTATCGTGCCCTGGCTGCAAATATGGTTAAAGGCGTGTCTGAGGGCTTCAAGGTCGTCCAGGAAGTCATTGGTGTCGGCTATAAAGTGCAGGCCAATGGTCAGGTCCTCGAAATGGATCTTGGCTATTCGCACAAGGTCTTCTTCGAACTTGCACCCGAAATCAAGGTCGAGACGGTGACCGAAAAAGGTAAGAACCCGATAATCACTATGACCTGTCCGGACAAGCAAGTGCTGGGTCAGGCTGCAGCAAAAATCCGTTCGCTTCGCAAACCTGAACCTTACAAGGGCAAGGGTATCCGCTTCCAAGGCGAGGTGGTTCGCAAGAAAGCTGGTAAGGCTGCTGCTAAATAAATTATGAAGGTTTAAACTGACCTCAAACAAGAATAATTATGGCAACAAAGAAAGACATAAGAAGAACAAAAATCAAATACAGAATTCGTCACAAGGTTTCCGGCACCGCCGAAATGCCCCGCCTGTCCGTGTTCAGAAGCAACAAGGAAATCTACGCTCAGGTGATTGACGACGAAAAGGGCGTAACACTGACCGCAGCCTCAACTCTCGAAAAGACTGTCGAAAAGAGTGGTACGAAAAGTGAAATGGCAGCCAAGGTCGGCAAGCTCATTGCCGAGCGCGCTTTAGCTGCTGGTATTAATACTGTGGTGTTTGACCGTAACGGTTATCTTTACCACGGTCGTGTTAAATCGTTAGCTGACGCAGCCCGTGAAGGCGGCTTAAAATTCTAATAAGATATGGCAGAAGTAAACGTTAAAAGAGTAAAATCAAGCGAGATCGAGTTCAAGGATCGGCTTGTCGCAATCAATCGCGTAACCAAGGTTACTAAGGGCGGTAGAACTTTCAGCTTCTCTGCTATTGTAGTTATTGGAAATGAGAATGGTGTCGTAGGCTACGGACTTGGCAAGGCCAAGGAAGTCCAGGCTGCCATCCAGAAAGGCGTCGACGATGCAAAGAAAAACCTTATCAAGGTTCCTGTTCTGAAGGGCACTATCCCCCACGAGCAGACTGGTAAGTACAGCGGTGCCCGCGTCTTCCTGAAACCTGCTGCGCCTGGTACTGGTGTTATCGCCGGTGGTGCTATGCGTGCTGTTCTGGAGAGCGTCGGCGTGAAGGACGTGCTTGCAAAGTGCAAAGGCTCCTCGAATCCTCACAGCGTCGTCAAGGCTACCATTAATGCTCTCCTTCAGATGAAGGATCCTTATATGGTTGCTCAACTGCGCGGTATTTCTCTCGACAAAGTGTTTAACGGTTAATTATATAGGAGACTGAAATTATGGCAGAAAAGAAATTGAGAATCAAACAGGTCAGAAGTAAAATCGGTCATCCCGCAGACCAGAAGAGAACCCTTGAGGCTCTTGGTTTGAGAAAAATCAACCACACTCGCGAGGTAGTCGCCACACCTCAGATTCTGGGTATGATTGACAAGGTGAAACATTTAATTACCGTTGAAGAAATTTAATCTGTAACATAGAAAGGAAAAACATAATGAACTTAAGCAATCTTAAACCCGCAGAAGGTGCCATCAAGCACTCAAAACGTATCGGCCGTGGTGCCGGTTCCGGCAAAGGTGGTACCGCTACCCGTGGTAACAAGGGAGCAAAGGCTCGTTCTGGCTATCACGCCAAGATCGGTTACGAAGGTGGTCAGATGCCTCTCTATCGTCGCGTGCCCAAGTTCGGTTTCAAGAACATCAACCGCGTCGAGTATGTCGGCATCAACATCGACACTTTGAATAGCCTTGCCGAGGCCAAGAATATCACCGACTTCAATATCGAGGTCTTCAAACAGAATGGTCTGATCTCCGGCAGTGACAGAATCAAGATTCTGGGCCGTGGCGAACTTTCCAAGACTGTCAATGTAACCGCTCACGCTTTCTCGGCCACCGCAAAGAAGGCCATTGAGGAAAAAGGTGGTGCTGCTACTGTTATCGAAAAATAAATTCAATTAAAAAATGAAGAGATTTATCCAGACACTCAAGAATATTTGGTCGATAGAAGACCTGCGTAAGAGAATACTTTACACTTTAGGGTTGGTACTCGTCTATCGCATCGGATCCTATGTCGTCCTCCCTGGTGTCGACCCCTCACAGCTCGGCGCCCTGCAGAAGCAGGGTTCCGAGGGTCTGTTGGGACTGTTGAATATGTTCTCGGGTGGAGCTTTCTCCAATGCATCCATTTTCGCCTTGGGTATTATGCCTTACATTACTGCATCCATCGTGATTCAGCTCTTTGTAATGGTTATCCCCTATTTCCAGAAAATGCAGCGCGACGGTGAAAGCGGCCGCAGAAAGATGAACCAGATTACCCGTATCCTTACCGTGGCAATCACCGGTTTCCAGGCTCCTGCCTACATCACCAATATGATGTACCAGCTGCAGGGTTCCTCTACGGCCCTTCATCCTTTTGATGGTACTGGTCCTTCGACCTTCTTCTGGATTTCCAGCATCATCATTCTCATCTGCGGCACGCTGTTCGTGATGTGGATGGGTGAACGTATCACCGACAAGGGTGTCGGCAACGGTATATCTCTGCTTATTATGGTGGGTATCATTGCCCGTCTGCCTTTTGCCCTGGCTGCCGAGTTTATGGCTCGTCTGACAGAGAGCGGCGGACTGGTTATGTTCCTGTTCGAGATTGTGGTGCTCCTCGCCGTAATCCTGCTGGTCATCCTGCTGGTTCAGGGCACGCGCCGCATCCCCGTGCAGTATGCAAAACGCATTGTCGGCAACAAACAGTATGGCGGTGTTCGCCAGTATATCCCCATAAAGGTCAATGCTGCTGGTGTTATGCCTATCATCTTTGCTCAGGCTATTATGTTTATTCCCATTACTTTTATGGGATTCAACAATGATACTCCGTCGAAGTTTGCAATGGCTTTCGCCGATTACAATGGTTTCTGGTACAATCTGGTGTTTGCAATCCTGGTGATTCTCTTCACCTATTTCTACACCGCTATTGCTATCAATCCAAACCAGATGGCTGAAGATATGAAGAAAAACGGCGGTTTCATCCCCGGCGTTAAACCCGGAAAGAAAACCGCAGAGTACCTCGAAGAAATCCTTTCCAAGGTCACCCTTCCCGGCTCGTTCTTCCTGGCTCTCGTTGCCATTCTGCCCGCCATTGTCCGTCTGTTTGGTGTCAACACGCAGTTTGCTCAGTTCTATGGTGGCACCTCACTGCTTATTATGGTCGGTGTCATCCTCGACACGCTCCAGCAGATCGAAAGCCATCTTCTGATGCGCCACTATGACGGTCTGACCAAGACCGGTCGCATCAAAGGTCGTACATCAATGGCTATTCAAGCGTAAAAAACAAAATTTATCGGAATAATGATCGTTCTCAAAACCAAAGAAGAAATCGAGCTTATCCGCAAGGCAGCCCTCCTCGTCGGCCAAACGCTGGCTGAGGTGGGCCGCCATATTCGTCCGGGTATTACAACTCGTTTCCTCGACCAGATTGGAGAACAATTCATTCGCGACAATGGAGGCATACCTTTGTGCAAAGGGTTTGAAGGTTTCCCTGCCGCTCTTTGCATATCGGTAAACGATGTCGTTGTCCACGGCATTCCCGGCGACCTTTTCCTCAAGGATGGTGACAATGTGTCGGTGGACTGTGTAATCGAGCTTGATGGCTACGTCGGCGATTCGGCCTACACGTTCCCCGTCGGCGAGATTAGTCCCGAGATGCAGCGTCTGCTCAAGGTTACCAAAGAATGCCTGTATCTTGGCATCGAGAAAGCCAAGCCGGGCAACCGTATTGGCGACATCGGCCACGCCGTGCAGTCTCACGCAGAGAAGAACGGATACGGCGTTGTGCGCGAACTGTGCGGTCACGGCGTCGGATTCAAGATGCACGAGTCGCCCAATGTGCCGAACTATGGTGTCAAGGGAACCGGCGCTCTTATCAAGGAAGGCTTGGTCATCGCCATCGAACCGATGATTACCACAGGCTCCAAGAATGTCAAGTTCTCGCAGACCGATGGCTGGACTTGCCGCACCAAGGACGGGAAGCCCGCTGCCCATTTTGAGCACACCATAGCCGTCGGCGCCGACGGCCCGGAGATTCTTTCGAGTTTTGATTTTATTGAAAACAAGTAACAAAAAACAGTACCAATGGCAAAACAAGCATCAATACAATTGGATGGCACCGTGGTGGAGTCGCTCGGCAACGCAATGTTCCGTGTAGAGCTGGAAAACGGCCACGTAATCATTGCGCACATATCGGGCAAGATGCGAATGCACTATATCAAGATTCTTCCTGGTGACAAAGTCCAGATCGAGATGTCGCCATACGACCTTACCAAAGGAAGAATCACCTACCGTCACAAGTAATGCCTCGAAGCAACCCAAAAGAAAACAGATAAATTATCAATACAATGAAAGTAAGAGTTTCTGTAAAGAAAAGATCTCCCGAATGCAAAGTCGTTCGTCGCAAAGGGATCGTTTATGTAATCAACAAGAAAAACCCAAAATTCAAACAAAGACAGGGTTAATTAACAAAAAAAGTATTATCAATTTATGGCAAGAATTGCAGGTATTGACTTACCCAAAAACAAGAGAGGTGTTATAGGTCTGACCTATATCTATGGCATCGGAAGAAGCCTTGCCTCAGAGATTCTGGCAAAAGCCGGCATCGACGAGAACAAGAAAGTTCAGGATTGGACTGACGACGAGCAGAATGCTCTCCGTACCATCATCAACGATGAGTACAAGGTCGAGGGCGCCCTTCGTTCGGAAGTTCAGATGAACATCAAACGCCTTATGGACATCGGCTGCTATCGCGGCATCCGTCACCGTCTGGGCCTTCCGCTGCGTGGCCAGAGCACCAAGAACAACGCCCGTACACGCAAGGGTAAGAAGAAAACTATCGCTAACAAGAAGAAAGCCACCAAGTAACAGCAAGTGGCTGACGGCTGCTACAGCGGCCGCTTAAAAATGTAAAATCAAGCAAGTAAAAAAATTATGGCAAAAACTTCTAAACCGACTAAAAAAAGAGTCGTAAAAGTTGAACCTCAAGGAAGGGCTTGCATCTTTGCATCCTTCAACAACGTTATTATTTCGTTGACCAATAATGCCGGACAAGTGATTTCTTGGTCGTCAGCAGGAAAAATGGGCTTCCGCGGATCGAAGAAAAACACTCCGTACGCTGCTCAGATGGCTGCGGAAGATTGCGGTAAAGTTGCTTATGATTTGGGCCTAAGAAAAGTCAAGGTCTTTGTCAAAGGACCTGGTTCAGGACGTGAATCTGCAATCCGTGCAATCAACGGCTGTGGTATCGAGGTGACCGAAATCGTCGACATTACTCCGCTGCCCCACAATGGTTGCCGTCCCCCCAAACGCCGTCGCGTCTAAGGGAATGTCGTTTATTTATTAACAATTCAATTTAAGGATAAATTATGGCAAGATATACAGGTCCTAAAACCAAAATCGCAAGAAAGTTCCACGAACCGATCTACGGTCCCGACAAGAACTACGAAAGAAAACCTTACGCACCTGGAATGCACGGCCAGAACAAGCGCCGTGGCAAAACGTCCGAGTATGGCATCCAGCTGCAGGAAAAACAGAAAGCGAAGTACACCTATGGCATTCTTGAACGCCAGTTTGTGAAGATTTACGAAGAGGCTTCCCGTCGTGGCGGCATCACCGGTGAAGTGCTTCTGCAACTCATCGAGTCGCGTCTCGACAACGTGGTCTATCGCCTTGGCATCGCCCGTACCCGTGCACAGGCTCGCCAGCTCGTATCTCATCGTCACATCGCCGTCAACGGCAATGTGGTCAACATTCCTTCCTATGCTTTGAAAGAGGGTGATATCGTCTCCGTCCGCGAGCGCTCCAAGTCGCTTGAAATCATCAGCGACTCGCTGGCTTCGCGTGCCAACAACTATTCTTGGTTGGAGTGGGACGGCGCAGCAATGGCAGGCAAGTTCCTCAACTACCCCCAGCGTGCCGACATCCCCGAGAACATCAACGAGCAGTTGATCGTCGAACTCTACTCTAAGTAATAGCCAGTAAGGAGTAACTCAATAATTATTTCGTAGAAAACAAGACAAGAAAGGAAAAAGTAAATGTCAATATTAGCTTTTCAGCAACCAGACAAAGTCGTTATGCTCGAGTCTAACGACTTTCGGGGGACGTTCGAATTCCGTCCTCTCGAGCCTGGCTATGGTATCACTATCGGCAATGCGCTCCGCCGCGTGCTGCTCTCGTCGCTCGAGGGTTTTGCCATCACGTCCGTGCGCATCGATGGTGTCGACCACGAGTTCTCCTCTTTGCCGGGTGTGGTCGAGGATATGACCGACATCATCCTCAACCTCAAGCAAATCCGTTTCCGTCGTCAGGTTGAAGACACCGATTCTGAGAAGATCAGTTTCGAGGTCAAGGACCACAACGTTCTCAAGGCTGGCGATCTCAATGAGTTCCTGCAGGGCTTCCAAGTCCTCAATCCCGATTTGGAAATCTGCCATATGGAGGCCACCACAGTCCTCAAAATAGAACTCACCATCGAGAAAGGCCGCGGATACGTGCCCTCTGACGAAAACAAGAAAGCCGGCGACCCCATCGGCGTAATAGCCATCGACTCCATCCACACTCCTATCAAGAATGTGAAATACGAAGTCAGCGACTACCGCGTCGAGCAGAAAACCGACTACGAGAAACTCACCTTCGACATCGAAACCGATGGCTCCATCCATCCCAAAGAGGCTCTCAAGGACGCTGCCACCATCCTGATCCAGCATTTTATGCTCTTCAGCGACGAGCGCATCTCCCTCGAGCTTGAGCCCAAGCAGATTGTTGAGGAATTCGACGAGAACACCCTCCACATCCGCCAGCTGCTCAAGACCAAGCTCATCGACCTCGACCTTTCGGTCCGCGCACTCAACTGCCTCAAGGCCGCCGAGGTTGAAACCCTTGGAGATCTGGTTTCTTACAATAAAGCTGATTTGCTGAAATTCAGAAACTTCGGCAAGAAGTCACTCATCGAGCTCGAAAACCTCGTGGCTTCGAAGAACCTGGATTTCGGTATGAACATTTCAAAGTATAAATTAGATAAAGAATAGTAACTATGAGACACGGTTGCAAAGTAAATCATTTGTCAAGAACTCATTCGCACAGAATTGCGATGATGTCCAATATGGCCACGTCTTTGATTATGCATAAGAGAGTGGAAACGACTTTGGCCAAAGCCAAAGCCTTAAGAGTTTATGTTGAACCCATTATCAACCGCTCGAAAGAGGATTCGACGCACAACCGCCGTATCGTTTTCAGCTACCTTCACAGCAAGGAAGCCGTCAACGAACTGTTCCGCGAAGTGTCGCAGAAGGTTGCCAACCGCCCCGGTGGCTACACCCGCATCCTCAAGACCGGCATCCGTAAAGGCGACAACTCGGAGATGGCAATCATCGAACTTGTCGACTACAACGAGAATATGCTGAAAGAGCCCAAGGCCAAGAAGGCTAAGAGCACGCGCCGCAGCCGCGGTGGCAAGAAGGCCGAGACTGCCGAAGCCCCCGTCGCCGAGGCTCCCGTTGCCGAAGCTCCTGCCGCCGAAGAGCCCAAGGCTGAATAAGAGCGAGCGATTCAAGCTTAGCATAAAGCGTGGATGTTTTCATCCGCGCTTTTTTTTGTGATTACCAGAAGGGTTCGATGTTCCAATGAGGCTTTGGCGCTTCGATGGCAGTTGGTTGATTCCTAATCTGATATGCAGCTGCATCGCCCGATGTTTGGTGCGCCGTTGCCTCGTCTGCAGGGGCCGCCGAAACCGAGTCGTTTTTTTGTGGGCCAGATGCCTGTGTATCAGGCTCGTCGCTGTCCAGTATGCCGCCACCAAGGTATTGGCTCTGCGAGGCACGTCCCTTGCCGTCGACGACGAAACCCCACAGATGCACCTCGCGACCGACCCAATAGGGGTTGAAGCTCATAGTCAGTCGGTTGCTGCGGCGATAAACGGGCGCGGCGATGTCGAAATCGCCCAACTCGGGGCAGTAGGCGACGAGGTAGACCAAGTCCTCCCATTTCACGACGCGATGCAGCGGATTCTTCTCGAAATCAACGCTCAGCGTCGTCTCGTCAAGCATCTGCGGCTCGTAGAAGGCAACGGGCGCTACGGGCCCATCGGCCAGCAGAAGGTTCTCATAATCAACTATCAACTCGCCCTGACTCGTCGTCTCTTCGCCTGCGAGACCCGTCGAACCCGCCTCGTCGTTTCGCAGGCCAGGCGACGGCGTACCGGCCGCGAGCGCGAAGCAGCGCTTGTTGACGCGCATAAAATAGTTGCTTTCAGTCATCTGCGCGTCGAGGCTGACGGCGTTCATTCCCTTTTTCAGCACCTGCCGCGCCTTCGCTGCGAACCGCACAACGGCCTTGAAAAGAGCGCGTTGCTGCAGCTGCTCGGGGGTGCGCGCATCGCGGTAGTGCGACGGCATAGTGCGCACGCACATCCGTCCGCGCCAGCGGTAGCCAATCAAGTTGCCCAGCCGGCCACTGAAACCGGCCATAAAACCAAAATCTGTTTTTCCCATAGTACTTTAAGCGTTAGAGGTTAATAACTAATAATCAATAGGTTGTATATCGGAAAACGGGCCCTTGCGCCGCATTTTCTGTCATCCAAAACGTGGCGAAAGCCCTATTATTGCCCACTGGCGAAAATTTTCCTAAAAGTTTGGTTGGGGTTATGGTGAACTTTGGTAGGTGATTGGTGCTGGGAAACAGTGGGTTGCGAGGGCGGTTCGGGCGCGGATTTTTCTGTGTGGGCGCTGATATTTTTTTGTGCGTTTGGCAGGCTTTTGCACAATAAACGGGCGCGAGTGTCGTTATAAGTTTTTACAATATTAATTAAATATATAAAAATCAACATTATTATGTCACAAATCATAGGTATCAGGGGCCGCCAGATTCTCGACTCGCGCGGCAATCCCACAGTGGAAGTCGAGGTGTTTACCGATCAGGGTGCTATGGGCCGCGCCGCCGTGCCTTCGGGCGCGTCGACGGGCGTGCACGAGGCCTGCGAGCTTCGCGACGGCGACAAGTCGCAGTATATGGGCAAGGGCGTTCTGCAGGCTGTGCAGAATGTGAACAATGTTTTGAACGAGGAGCTGCGCGGAATGTACGTGGCCGAGCAGCGTGCCATCGACCAGAAGATGATTGAGCTGGACGGCACTGACAACAAGTCGCGCCTGGGTGCCAACGCCATTCTGGGCGTGAGCCTGGCCTGTGCCAAGGCTGCGGCAATGGAGTCGAACCAGGAGCTGTTCCACTATATCGGCGGCTGCAACGCCTACACGCTGCCGGTGCCGATGATGAACATCCTCAACGGCGGTTCGCACGCCGACAACAGCATAGATTTTCAGGAGTTTATGATTATGCCTGTTGGCGCTCCGACCTTCAGCGAGGCGCTGCGTATGGGTGCCGAGGTGTTCCATAATCTGCGTTCGGTGCTGAAAAACAAGGGTTTGTCGACCAATGTGGGCGACGAGGGCGGTTTTGCCCCCAACCTGGGCAGCAACGAGGAGGCCGTGATGTGCATCCTGCAGGCCATCGAAAAGGCCGGCTACCGTCCGGGCGAGGATGTGTACATCGCCCTTGATGCCGCCGCTTCGGAGTTCTACCTGCCCGAGGAGAATGTGTACCACTTGAAGTGGAGCACCGGCGACAAGCTGACACCGACACAGATGAGCGACTTCTGGAAGGACTGGGTGTCCAAGTACCCGATTATCAGCATCGAAGACGGTATGGCCGAGGACGACTGGGACGGCTGGCGTCTGCACACCGATGCCATCGGCGACCGCTGCCAGCTGGTGGGCGACGACCTGTTCGTGACCAACGTGCAGCGTCTGCAGATGGGCCTCGACAAGCAGGTGGCAAACTCTATCCTTATCAAGCTCAATCAGATAGGTACCCTCAGCGAGACCATCGACGCCGTCAACCTGGCTACGCGCAACAAGTACACCTCCATCATCTCGCACCGCTCGGGCGAGACCGAGGACACGACCATTGCCGACCTTGTGGTGGCGCTGAACACGGGCCTGATCAAGACCGGCTCGGCCAGCCGCACCGACCGCATCTGCAAGTACAACCAGCTGATGCGCATCGAGGAAAGCCTTGGCGACGAGGCCTACTATCTGGGCAAGGATTTCAAATTCATAAAGGCTTAAACCTTAACGCATAGGAAGACGAAAACGGAAACGGGGCCTGTGCCGCTTTTCGTTTTCGTCTTCGTTATACTTTTCGTTTTCGTTTTGGTTTTCGTTTTGGTTTTCGTTATCGAACAAAGTTGAATTATAATGTCAGAACTTGAATATCAAGAAGGTCGCACCGAGCTGGATGCTTTTGGCGAGTTTGCGCTGATCGACCGCCTTACCGACGAGTTTGAGCCGCGCAACGCTTCGACCGTCAAGGGCGTCGGCGACGACTGTGCCGTCATCGGCGAGGGCAAGCGCAAGACGCTCGTCACGACGCAGACCCTTGCCGAGGGCATACATTTCGATATGATGTATACGCCGCTCAAGCATCTGGGCTACAAGGCTGTGGCCGTGGCGCTGAGCAATGTGGCGGCGATGAACGGCACGCCGCGCCAGGTGATGGTCAGCGTCGCCGTGTCGAACCGCTATTCGGTCGAGGCCCTCGAGGAGCTCTATGCCGGCATCCGCCTGTGCTGCGAGCGCTATGATGTGGACCTTGTGGGCGGCGACACCAACAGCAGCCGTTCGGGTATGGTGCTGACGGTGACGGCTGTGGGCGAGGCCGACGAGGAGCGGCTGGCCTATCGCAGCGGGGCGCGTATGCACGACCTGATCTGCGTCAGCGGCGACCTGGGCAGCGCTTATTCTGGCCTGCTCATCCTGGAGCGCGAGAAGGTGACCTATCAGGCCAACCCTAACTTCCAGCCCGACCTGGATTCGTATGACTATGTGCTGGAGCGTTTCCTCAAGCCCGAGCCGCGCCTCGACATCGTTCAGGCGCTTGCCAAGGCCGATGTTGTGCCGACGTCGATGATCGACGTCAGCGACGGCCTGGCGTCGGAGCTGCTGCACATCTGCAAGGCGTCGCAGTGCGGCTGCGAGGTCTACGAGGAGCGTCTGCCCATCGACTACCAGACCACGCGCGTATGCAGCGAGATGAGCCAGAATATGCTGCCCGTGTCGAACGCCCTCAACGGCGGCGGCGACTACGAGCTGCTGTTCACCGTCGCGCAGAAGGACTATGAGCGCGTCAAGGATTTGGAAGGCGTGCATATCATAGGCCACGTCACCGAGCAGGGACTTGGTGCAGTGATGGTTACGCCGCAAAACAGCACCATAACACTTGTTGCACAGGGTTTCAGAAACTGAAAGGAGAAAGTGTGGACAAATTGACAGAAGACACGTTCAAACACAAGGGGTGGCGTATGGAAATGGTGCGCCAGCTTGGCGAAAAAGGCATTGGCGACCGTCGCGTGCTCGACGCTATGGCCAAGGTGCCGCGCCATCTGTTTTTGGATACGATGCTCGACTATATGGCCTACGAGGACCGCGCGCTGCCCATCAAGTGCGGCCAGACCATCTCGCAGCCGTCGACGGTGGCGTTCCAGAGCGAGCTGCTCGACGCCGAGCCTGAGATGAAGGTGCTGGAGGTGGGCACGGGCAGCGGATACCAGACGGCTGTGCTGTGCGATATGGGACTGAAAGTCTTTACGATAGAGCGCCAGAAAGAGCTGTTCGACATCACCAAGATGCGCCTGGAAGAGCTGCACTACCGTCCCAAGTGCTTTCTTGGCGACGGCTATAAGGGCCTGCCCGAATATGCCCCGTTCGACCGCATCATCATCACTTGCGGCGCCCCCGAGGTGCCCGAGGCGTTGCTGGCCCAGCTCAAGGTGGGCGGCGTGATGGTTGTGCCCGTGGGCGGCGAGCATCAGGAGATGCTGCGCATCGTCAAGACTGGCGACGGCCCTGCCGATATTCTGCGCCAGCGCTATGGCGACTGCAATTTTGTGCCGATGCTCGAGAAGCTGGACTATGGCCGCCGCTGAGGCTGTTCAGAACTCGCGGAAGAGGAAGTGCTGCCGTGCCAGCCGTTGCGAGGTGAACACCAGTCCAACGTCGTAGATGTCGACAGACAGGGTCGCATCAGGATCTTTGAAAAGACATTCCCACGCCTGCTCGCTTGCGGTGCTGCTGTGAGGCCGGCGGACAAGGGCAATCAGGCTGCCGTCGGGGCAAAGGAGCCTTACGTCGGCCGACGCCAGCCGCTTGTCGTCATCGGTTTCGCGCGCATCGTAGTGGTCGGCAAGTTTGAAGCACAGCTGCGCAAAACGGTCGTGACGACCGGCGCCAATCCTTGCCAGCGTGGCGCTGTCCAGCCTCGGAGCGATAACGTTCTCGTAAAGGTCATAGACAAACGGCGACTGGATATTGTATTGGTTTTTAGCGCGCAGAATGTATTTCAGACGGTTCATAGAAAGTGTTTTTCATACTGCAAAAATAAGAAAAAAAAGTCAAAAATAATGAATAGACAACGTTCCATCTTTACTTGCGTGGCGCTTTTTGCGGCGCTTGTCTGCGCGTCGTGCAGTGGCGGCGACGGCTACACGCCCAAGCCCAAGGGCTATATGCGCATCGATATGCCGGAGCACAAATATTGGCTTGTCGACACGCTGCCTCTTTCCGACACGCTGGTTTGGAAAGGCGACACTTTGGTTGCCATTTCGCACGACAAGCCTTTCCACACTTTCCCCATCGTCTTCGAGGCCAACCAGTGCGCCGAGGTGGGGGAGAAGGACGCCCCTAAGGGCGTGACGTGGATTGACATCACCTATACGCAGTGGAACGGCATCATCTTCCTCACCTACAAGCCTCTGCGCCGCCCGTCCGACCTGGCGGCCGAAGTCGACACGTCCTATCAGCTACTGTCCAAGCATTTCGATTACTCTTCGGGTGTCGACGAGCGCCAGTTTGTCAACGAAGCCGACCGCGTCTATGCCACCACCTACCGCCTCAGCGGCCAGAACGTGGCGTCGACGTTCCAGTTCTGGGCCACCGACAGCGTCAGCCACTTCCTGCGCGGTTCGCTCTACATCGACTGTGTGCCAAACAACGACTCGCTGGCACCGGTGCTTGAGTATATGCAGCAGGACTTGATTCACCTGGTCGAAACAATGAAATGGAGATAGAAATGAAGAAGATAGCTTTTATTCTCGCCTTGCTTGTGCAGTTCGTGGCGGCGATGGCCCAGAATGGCGACGTGTCGCAGTTTGAAGGCCGTTGGTGGCTGGGGATACTCAAGGAGGCCTCGCTGCCCATCAATTTCACCTTCACCGATGCGAAGCCGGTTTTGTACAGCCCTATGCAGAGCACCGAGCCGATGGTGGCCACCAAGTGGAGCTTCGACAGCGACACGCTGCGCATCAGCCAAAAGGCGACGGGTTTGCGCCTTGTGCTTGTCTGGAATGCCGCCGACAGCAGCTTCGATGGCACTTTCCGCCAGGGTGCGCTGCGCACGCAGATGCACTTTAAGCTGGTCGACACGCTTTTCAGCGTCGTGCGCCCGCAAACGCCACAGCCGCCGTTCCCCTACAGTGAGACCGAGGTGGTGATAGAGCGCAAAAAAGCCAACGTCACCCTTGCAGGCACGCTGACCCTTCCCGACGGTGCGGGCCCCTTCCCGGCGGTGGTCCTTGTCAGCGGCAGTGGCCAGCAGAACCGCGACGAGGAGCTGCTGGGCCACAAGCCTTTCCTTGTGCTGGCCGACCATCTGGCTCGCAACGGCATCGCCGTGCTGCGCTGCGACGACCGCGGCACCGGCGGCTCGAAGGGTGAAGTGCAGAATGCCACGACGCTCGACTTTGCCGACGATGCCGAGGCCGCGTTCGACTTCCTGCGCAAACAGAAAAAAATCGACCCCAAGCGCGTGGGCATCATCGGCCACAGCGAGGGCGGAATGATAGCCCCCATCGTGGCGTCGCGCAACCGCAAGGTGGCCTTTGTCGTGATGTTGGCCGGCCCCGGAACAACGGGTGCCGACATACTGCAGCAGCAGAACGAGCGCATCCTGCAGCTCGACAGCATTCCCCAACGTCTTATCGACTGCCGCCTCGATGTGCTGCGCACCCTCTATGCGGCTATGGACACGATGGCGGCCGACAACTACGAATCCTTCACCACGCGCCTGTGCGAAGAGCGCACCAAGGACCTCACCGCCGACGAGCGGAAGAGCATAGGGCTGCGCCGCGGCGACGCCATAGGCATTGCCGCCCAGATGCGTTTGCCCTGGATGCGCACCTTCATAGGTCTGGACAACAGCGTGTACCTTCGCCGCTTGCGCTGCCCGCTCCTTGCCGTCAACGGCGACCGCGACTGCCAGGTGCTGCCCGTCAACCTCGACGCCATTGCCGAAGCCACAGGCCACCGCGCGCAGACGGCCCTGATGCCAGGCCTCAACCACCTGATGCAGCACTGCCAGACCGGCGCCACAAACGAATATATGCTGATCGACGAGACTTTCGCCCCAGAGGTGATGCAGCTGATAACCAGCTGGATAAGAGGACTGAATAGAAATTAGTCGTCCGCATTTTGCGCTAATTCTCAAAAACTTCGTAACTTTGCATTCCGAAAATCATTAAAACATTTACACGTATGAAAAAAATCTTATTTATGATGGTCGCCATCGCAGCGCTGACACTTGTGTCCTGCAAGAAAGAGTACACAATCACAGTCAATTCGAACAACAGTGCCTATGGCACCGTAACGGGTGGCGGCAGCTACGAAAAGGGCTCAACAGCCACCATCACTGCCACGCCCCACGATGGCTACATCTTCGCCAAATGGCAGGATGGCAACACCGCCAATCCCCGCTCGTTCGAGGTGACAGGCGATGCCACCTATACCGCCACGTTCGAGGTCGAACCGGCTTATGCCGACGCCTTTGTCGGTGAATACACCGTCGAGGGCAGCGGCACGCTCAACAACATCCCCGTCATCGGCACCTACACGCTGGATATCCCCGCTACCGATGCCACGATTGCGAAGGTCGGCAACAGCAACGCTGTCGAGCTCACAATGGCCGGCCAGACGGTGTCGGGCTATGTCGACGCCTCGGGCCTGCACGTCGCCCCGATAGTTATAAACCAGACGATTGCAACATTCAACGTGTCAATCAACGTGTCGTTCCCCACCATCGTGCCTCCCCTCAACGGGCAGATGTCCTGGGTGTCGACGCTTTCAGCCTCATTGTCGGGCGTGCCCATCACCGGCACCGCCGACCTGGTAGCCACCAAGAAATAAAAATGTACATAGTCACTGGCGCCACAGGCTTCATAGGCTCTTGCCTGCTGGCCGAAATGCAGAAAAGAGACTACCGCGACATTGTGGCCGTCGACACCTTTGGCGACGGCCACAAATGGCGCAATGTCGCCAAACGCAGCGCGTTGCGATTCCTTTTTCCAAACCAGCTCGACGCCTTCCTGGCCGAGCATAGCGGCAAGGTCGATGCCATACTGCACCTCGGTGCCATATCGTCGACCACCGAGACGGATGTGGACCGCATTGTGGAAAACAATTTCCAGCTGACCACAAGGCTCTATGCCTACTGCCGCCAGACGGGCACGCCGATGGTATATGCCTCGTCGGCAGCCACCTACGGCGACGGCGCGCTGGGCTTCACCGACCGCGACGACCTGGACTTCATCTCCTCGCTGCGCCCCCTCAACCCCTATGGATGGAGCAAGAACGCCGTCGACAAGTATATCGCTGCCGATTCGGCCTTCAGTTCCACGCCCTCGCAGGTGGTGGGCCTCAAGTTCTTCAACGTCTACGGCCCCAACGAATACCACAAAGGCCAGCAGATGAGCGTGATGCGCCACTTCTACGAGCAGTTCCGCACCGCCGGCCGCGTGCGCCTCTTCAAGTCCTATCGCGACGACTGTGCCGACGGCGAACAGCGGCGCGACTTCGTCTGGGTGGGCGACTGTGTCAACGTGATGCTCTGGATGCTCGACCATCCTGCGGTCAGCGGCCTCTTCAACGTCGGCACGGGCAATGCCACCTCATACAACGTCGTTGCACGCAGCATAGCCCAAAGTATGGGCATCGAGCCCACGATAGAATACATCGATATGCCCGACTCGGTGCGCCACCAGTACCAGTATTTCACCCAGGCCGACCTCGCCAAGCTGCGGTCGGTGGGCTACGACGCCCCCTTCCTCGCGGTGCCCGAAGGGGTGGAAAGGTACGTGAAGGGATTTCTTGCCTCCGGCGACCTCTATCTGTAGAATTCCGAGCACAGAATTGCCGTCGCCACGGCGGCGTTGAGCGACTCGCAGGTGCCGCCGATGTTGGGTATTGTCAGCCTCTTTTGCACCGCTGCCGCCACGCGCGGGGATATGCCCTTGCCCTCGTTGCCTACAACCAGCACCGCCGGGCGTTGCAGCGTGGCCTTGCTGTAGGGTTCGCCGTCCAGCAGCGCGCCGTAGGTGGCCGTACCTCGCGCTGCGGCAGCCTCCAGCCATTCTGCCAGGTCCACATATTCCACCCGCGTCCTGAAGATGGCTCCCATCGTCGACTGCACCACCTTGGGGTTGTAGCAGCTCACCGTGTCGCGGCTGCAGACGATGTGGCGGATGCCGTACCAGTCGGCCGTGCGCATAATGGTCCCCATATTGCCGGGGTCCTGCAGCCCGTCCAGAGCCAGCGTCAGCTGTCCCCCGCTTGTGCTCCTGCTCGCGTTGCTTGCGAGATCTTGTAAATCTTGTGGATTCCTCCTGCTCGCCTTGCTCGCGAGATCTTGTGGATCTTGTGGATTCATTCCGACTTCGCCGGGAATGCTTTCCGCTTTCCGCTTTCCGTTTTCCGCTCTTCGTTCCACCAGCATCCATACTTTGTTGGGAGTGCGCATACAGCTCAGGCGTTCCAGCTGCTCGGGGCTCACTTCGTACACCTCGCTGCCGAGCTCGGGGAGCGATGCAAGATAATCGGCTGTGGCACAGACTGCCCGGATTGTGAAATCCGACGCCAACGCCTCGCCGCACATCTTTACGCCTTCCACGACGAACAGGCCCTCCTCGTCGCAGCGCTTCTGTATACGGTAGGCAGCCAAGGCCTTCAATTGGTTTTTCGACAAGCTTTTCATAATTCTTTAGATGCTGTTCAAATCTGATTGATGAATTTTGTTATGCAGACAGACGAGCGGATTCCGCTTCTTTTTGGGGGCGCAACGGGGGACCATTGCAACCCGAAAAAGGAGGAAAAGATGCCGTATATGTGCTTTAAGAAAGTCATTTGACTGAATTTAATCAACTTCAAAACGCCGAGTCGGCAAAAATATTGTCCCAGCCGAAAGCGGATTCGGCTCAGCCGATTCAGCGGCTGGGGAAAAGACAGCTACCGCGGCGCAGCGCCTGCCCCCTGCCGACACACAGTGACACACAGCGGCACACCGCGAAACGCAACGAAACAGCAAACCTCGCAAATGTTTGAAAACCAGCCATTCAAGCCACCTTCTCCGTCATATGTACAGTATATGTACAGTATATGTACAGTATTTG
>R12__coassemble_174_pt1 | contig 26313 bp, 17 predicted proteins | sample R12__metabat2_low_PE_028 | metagenome-assembled genome bin R12
GGCGCCGGGCGGCGCAATTTGGCTCTGGACGAGGCTCCGTTTGGTGGCTGCGAAGGCCTTGTTTATGCTTCGCGCCGTGGCGAAGCCGGGTTTGGGCTTCTGACGAAAAATTATTGGCTTGGCATAGGTTGATTTTTAAGATTTTAATAATGGAAGTATTAAATATTGGTGTTTTTTTTGTAAAATAAGTTGCAAAGTCAATATTTTTTCTTATTTTTGCATATTCAAATTGTAGCAAAACTAAAAAAAATTTTAACACGTAAGATATGCAGAATAAAGGACTTATCAGATTTTTGGCGATTGCTTTTGTTCTTGTTTGTTTGTTCCAATTGTCGTTTTCGTTCGCGACAAGGAAGGTTGAAAACAAGGCTAAGGCTATTGCTGTGAAGTATGTTGAGAGTGCACAGGGAAAGAGTGACATCGATGCTTGCCTTAAAAAGCAGGGCAACAGCGATATGAGTGCTGCTGAGCTGAAAAACTTGACGGCGATAGTCACCGATTCGCTGCGTACTTCGAAAGAGACCTACTACCTTGATTCTATGGCCAATGAGAAGGTCTGGATGGGATTTACCTACAAGAAATGCCAGGCTCGCGAGATTAACCTTGGCCTCGACCTGAAGGGTGGTATGAATGTGATGCTGGAGGTTTCGACCGTCGACGTGGTCAAGGCTCTGGCCAACTACACCAACGACGAGGTGTTCAACAAGGCCATCGAGATGGCTCTCGAGCAGCAGAAGAAATCTGTCAACGAGGACTTCGTCAGCCTCTTCTACGACGCTATCGTTTCCATCAAGCCCGATGTGCGCCTGGCCGGCTATTTCAGCAGCCAGCTTACGGGTACGACGCTGAATGACGACAACAATACCATTCTCGCAAAACTGAAAGAGGAAACCAGCAGCGCATACGACCGCACCTATGAAATTCTGCGCAAGCGTATCGACAAGTTCGGCGTTGCCCAGCCCACCATCCAGCGCCTGCAGGCCTCGGAGCGCATCCTGGTCGAGCTGCCGGGTGTGAAGGACCCGCAGCGCGTCCGCAAGCTTCTGAAGGGTACCGCCCAGCTGGAGTTCTGGGCCACATATAGCGGCGATATGACCGATACGCGCTATTTAAATGAATATAACCGCGTGGCCGGCTATCTGACCGCCACCGACGAATACCTGGCTTCGAAGGCCAACCTGGCTGCCGAGACTGCCGACAGCACCGTCGCCGACAGCGCCGCCGTCGAGGCTGAGGCCGAGACCGAGGCTCCGGCCGTGGCTGCCACCACCGAGAGCGATCCGCAGAGCGAGCAGTACAAGAAGGATCATCCCCTGATGTCGCTCTTTGCCCAGTGGCAGGGCTATCCGGTCTATCCCCCGGTCGTGTTCCGCGCCACGGAGGCTGACACTGCTGCCGTCAACCGTATGATTGCCGAGGGCGTGAAGGCCGGCAAGGTCAATGCCCGCGAGGTGAAGTACCTCTGGTCGGTGAAGCCGATCGAGGAGAACTCGAATATCTATGAACTCTATGCAATAAAGATTGAGGACTACGACCGCAACACCAACTTCCCGAAGGCCAAGCTGGACGGTAGCGTCATCACCGATGCCCGCCAGGACTTTGGCAACACCGAGGGTAACGAGATTTCGATGACGATGAATTCGGAAGGCGCACACGCCTGGAAGAACATCACGCACGACAATATCGGCAAGTGTGTTGCCATCGTTCTCGACGACCAGGTCTATTCGGCTCCGCGCGTCAACGGCGAGATTGCCGGCGGCCGCTCGTCGATTACCGGCGACTTCTCGCTCGAGGAGGCCAAGGACCTTGCCAACGTGCTGAAGTCCGGTAAGCTGCCTGCCCCTGCACGCATCGTCCAGGAGGCTGTGGTCGGACCTTCGCTGGGTCAGGAGTCAATCCACAAGGGTCTTGTCTCGTTCATCCTTGCATTTATTATTGTACTTATTTATATGGTGGTCTTCTACAACCGTGCCGGTTGGGTGTCGGTTGTGGCTCTGGTGACCAACGTGTTCCTGCTGATGGGTGTGCTTGCATCGATCGGCGCCGTGCTGACGCTGCCTGGCATTGCCGGTATTGTGCTGACAATGGCTATGGCTGTCGACGGCAATGTGATTATCTATGAACGTATCAAAGAGGAACTCCGTGCCGGCAAGAGCGTTGCCACGGCAGTCGACGAGGGCTTCAAGAATGCTATGTCTGCCATCATCGACGGTCAGGTGACTACCTTCCTGCTGGGTCTGGTGCTGATTATGTTCGGCTCGGGCACCATCCAGGGCTTTGCCGTCACTCTGTGCATCGGTACCGTCACCTCTCTGTTCACCAGTATCTTCATTACGCGTTTGGTCATCGACTGGATGCTTAACCACAAGAAGAAACTCAACTTCTCGTTCAGCTTTACCGAGAACTTTATGCGCAACGCCAACTTCGACTTTATGGGCAAGCGCAAAACCTTCTATATCATCGGCATCTGCGCCATCGTTCTCTGCCTGGTCGGCATCTTCGGCCGTCACCTGAGTATGGGTATCGATTTCACTGGCGGCCGCACATACGTGGTGCGCTTCGACAAGGATGTCAATGTGGTCGATGTCCGTTCGAGCCTTGCCTCGCAGTTTGAGGATGCTCCCGAGGTGAAGTCCTACGGTCCGAGCAACCAGGTGAAAATCACCACCAACATTGAGGCTGCCGACTATTATGAGGCCTATCGCGAGGCTCACAACCTTTCGGCTTCGGACACTATCACCGACGAGATGGTCATCAACGAGCGCCTCTATGCCGGTACGAAACAGTTCTTCGGCAAGACCGACGATGGCAAAGAGATTTCGCTGCAGCAGTTTGCCAATGCCGATGTCTATCCCTATGGTATCATCCAGTCGGAACAGGTCGAGGCCACGATGGCTACCGATATGAAGCGCTCGTCGATCCTGGCGGTGCTCGGTGGTCTGCTGGTCATCTTCGCCTATATCGGAATCCGTTTCCGCAGCTGGCGTTTCGGCGTGGGCAGTGTTGCCGCTTTGACGCACGACACTATCCTCATCATCGGTATGTTTGCCCTGCTGCGCGGCCTGCTTCCGTTCAACCTCGATGTCGACCAGTCGTTCATCGCCGCTGTGCTGACGGTGATTGGCTACTCGATCAATGCCACGGTGGTTATCTTCGACCGTGTGCGTGAAAACCGTACTCTCTATCCCAAACGTGACTTGCTGCAGCATATGAACGATGCCATCAACGCCACGTTGGCCCGTACCATCAACACTTCGGGCACCACGTTCTTCACCCTGCTGATGATGTTCATCTTCGGCGGCGAGGTTATCCGTGGTTTCATCTTCGCCCTGTTGGTTGGTGTGCTGTGCGGTATGTTCTCGTCGGTCTGCCTTGCCTGCCCCATCGTCTATGAGGTGAGCAAGAAGCGCGAGGCCAAACGCCTCAACGGCACTAAATAAAACTAATACCTTTTTATAAGCAGATGGATTTCTTAGACATCATAATCACGATTGCGATACTTGGCGGCGCCAGCCTTTTTTCCGGCAAAAGCGGGAAGAGGGCTGGCCGTCGGCAGCAAACTGCCGGCAGCCAGCGCCCCGTGATGGAGGCCCAGCCGGTTCCGGACTTTGGCTTCGATGTCGACGAAGTTGACGTTTTCAGCGACGAGATGGAGGATGAAAAGGTTGCTTTCGACAATACGTATTTTTCGTATGAGCAGCAGCCTTTGGAGGAGGAAAGTCGCCAGCCGGAACGTCAGGTTGCCGAAGCGGAGCCCGTTGTGGCCGCCAATGCAGCCCCCGAGCCGGCCGTCAGCGTGATGGACGAGCCTTTCGACCTGCGCAAGGCCGTGATTTATCAGACGATAATGGAAAGGGTCGCCTGCTGAAGTCTGCTCATTCAAGTGAATAATGAAAAAAAATAATTAACTCTCTACAAAAACAACAAGTATGTTCAGAAAGGTACTATTAACGATCGGACTGCTATTAGCTGCACAGGTGGTGGCTTTTGCACAGGGTACAATGAAGGGTACCATCACCGACGAGAAAACCGGTGAACCTCTTATCAGTGCAAATGTCGTTGCCAAGCAGGGCGGCCAAATTATGGGTGGTGCCCGCACGGACTTTGACGGTAACTATACCATCAAGGGTCTGCAAGTAGGCAAGTACGAGATTGAGGTCTCGTATATGGGCTATTCCACCGTAAAAACAGAAATCAACGTCAAGGCTACGGGCTTCACGGTCTACAACGAGAAGTTGGCCAAGTCGGGTACGGAGCTTAAGACGGTGGTTATTAAGAAGGAAAAAGTTCCTGTGATTGATATCGGAGCTCCCGAGTCAGGAACGCGTCTTTCGGCCGATGATATCGGCAAGATGCCTGCCAACTCGGTGGACGGCATCGTGGCCGCTGTGGCTGGTGTCGGATATAGCGACGGTGGTACGGGTTCGGCCCGTGGTGAGGAAGGTATGGTGACCCAGGTGGGCAACGTGCGTACGCGTACGGGTGTCAATGTCCCCAAGGAGGCCATCGCTGAAATCCAGGTCGTGCTTGGCGGTACTCCTGCCAGTATCGGTGAGGCCATCGGTGGTACTCAGATTATCACCCTCAAACCGCCTTCGACCAGATTTATGGGTATGGTGAAATACGAGACTTATTTGGACTATCGCCTGTGGAACAGCCTCACTCTGTGGCTGACGGGTCCTGTTGTCAAGACTCCCCTCAAGGATGAGCAGGGCAACAAGACTGGCGAGCGCACCTTGATTGGTTTCCGTTTCACCGGTGTCGGCAGTTATTCCAAGTTTGGCTACTATCGTGCCAAGGACGGCCGCTATCAGGTTGTCAACGACGACAAGGTTATGGAGATTGAAAACAGCCCTATCGTATACGACCCGGTCGAAAGAACCGTCAACTATGCTGCTGAGTATCTGCGCAAGGAGGACTTTGTCACCATCACGCGCCCCAACGCCAATAACTATTATGCCAGCAAGGACCGTCAGGCCGACTTTGGCAGCTATAGCATCAACCTGCAGACTGCCCTCGACTTCCGCTTCACGGAGCTGACGTCCCTCATCCTCACTGGTGAGTATGACTACAGCTACGGCCCCAGCACCAGCTTGAGCTATTTCCCGCTGAACCTGCACAACGCTGCCAACGGTGTCAGCAAGGATCATAACTTTGTCCTTACCGCCGACTTTACCCAGCGTTTCAAGGATCCCGAGCCGGTGAAGGACGAGAGCAACCCGGATGCCAAGTCCGAACCTGTTGTGTCGAAAGTTATGTACAACATTACGGCTATGTACAACCGTCTCAGCTCGTCGGCCTACAATGAGAAATTCGGCGACGATCTGTTCAAATATGGCCACATCGCTACATTTGAGAGAACGCAGACTCCGTCGTGGGAAGTCCGTTCGGACTATAACTACCACGGTACCACGCAGGCTGCCCACATCCAGAACGGCTGGATTGAGACGTCGAAGTTTATTGCTCCTTCGCAGTACAACCCCATCCTGTCCAACTACACTACTCAGCTGTACAATATTCCGTCGCTTGCTCCTTACCTGACGACGTTTGACCTTATCCGCAACTACAACGGTCTGGTCAATGGTACTTCGCTGGGAACCGTGTATAGCCGATTCTACAATGTCGGTGTCCAGAACACGGGCTACTCGAAGAGTGAATACAATTATTATTATGTGTCTGCCAAGGCTGCTGCTACCGTCAAGGGTCACGACCTTGAGGTTGGTTTCCAGTATGACCAGTACACTCACGCATCGTATGGCATTTCGGCCTACTCGCTGTGGACGCTGATGCGCCAGTCGGCAAATGCACATATCTCGCAGTTGGACTTCAACAGCCCAATCGAATATTTTGTCGACGGTGACCTCTATGTCGACTACAAGCGCCTGAACGGTGGCGGACAGACTTGCTTTGACGAGTCGATGCGTCGCGCCCTGGGTCTTGATGTCAACGGTACTGACTGGCTCGATGTGGACCGTTATTCTCCGGACGATTTCAATAGCTTCGGTGGCATTTCTATGTTCTCGGCCAACGAGCTCTTCAATAGCGGCAACCAGCTTGTCAGCTATTATGGCTATGACCACACTGGTGAGAAGTACCGCTCCAGCACCTGGAGCCTGGACGACTTCTTTGATCCCGTCAGCCGTGGCCACAAGAATTTCCAGTATCTGCCGACTTTCTCGCCCATCTATGCTGCTGGTTATATTCAGGACAAGTTCTTCTTCCAGGATCTTATCTTCAATGTCGGTGTCCGTGTTGACTACTATGATGGCAACCAGATGGTGCTGAAGGATCCTTACCTGCTCTATGAATCCTATACGGTTGGCGACCTCAACAACGGTAAGGCTGCCTATTCGACGGGTTTGGCTAACAACGCCTTCCCCTCGGGTGCTCAGGACGACTGGGTTGTCTACGTCGACGATGCCGGCGCTACGACTCCGACCATCCGCGGTTACCGCGACGGTGGCATTTGGTACAATGCCAACGGTGTTCAGGTTTCGACTCCGAGCGCTGTCAACGGCGAATCGGGTAAACCTACTCCTTATCGTACGACTGGCGAGGGTGGCGGCCAGCAGATTGCTACCACTGGTAACGGCAGCGGCAACCGTATCTCGGCCAACGCTTTCAAGGACTATGATCCCCAGATTGTCGTTATGCCTCGTATCGCTTTCTCGTTCCCCGTCAACGATATGTCGCAGTTCAAAGCCAACTATGACATTATTGCACGCCGTCCCTCTTCGGGCTGGCAGGCTGACTATTTCAGCTATCTTTATATGACTCAGGCCAGTGGCTATATCAACAACCCGAACCTGAAGCCTGAGCGTATCACCAACTATGAGCTTGGTTTCCAGCAGGCTCTGAATAAGGACAAGACCGCCGCTCTCAGTATTTCGGCTTACTACAAAGAGACTCGCGACCTGATCCAGGTTGTCCAGTATGCCGGTGCTGACCCCAACAGCAACTACTATTCGTATGACAACCTTGATTTCAAGACCATCAAGGGTTTCTCCCTGTCGTTCGATATGCGTCAGAGCAACAATGTCCGTATCAACGCCAACTATACTCTTCAGTACGCCGAAGGTACTGGTCTGTCGTCGACGACGATGTCCGAGCTTATCAAGGAAGGCTACACGACTCTTAAGATGCTGAACCCGATTTCGGATGACCGCCGTCACGAGTTCAAGGCCAATGTCGACTATCGTCTTGGCAAGGGCGAGGGCTTCAAGATCCAGCGTACCGTGAAAGACAAGGATGGCAACTCGCGCAAGAAAGAGATTTATCCTCTCCAGAACTTTGGTGTCAACTTCATCGCTGTTGCCCAGTCGGGCCGTCCCTATACCAGAGCCTACAGCAACACGCAGAATACCATCGTTGGTAGCTACCGCGGTGCCCGTCTGCCTTGGGGCTTCTACTTCGATGTTGTCATCGACAAGACTTGGCCCATCGAAATCAAGCACGAAGGCAAGAAACCGCATCAGACTATGCTCAACGCTGCTATCACGGTCAGAAACCTCTTCGACATCAGGAACGTTACAGGTGTGTTCTCTGTTACGGGTAATCCGTCGGACAACGGTTATCTTACCGACCCCGAGACACAGTCTGTTATCAATGCCTACCTCGATCCCCAGTCGTTCCGCGACTTGTATGCTATTACACTCAGCAACAATTACTGGAACTGGTCACAGCCAAGAACCATCCGCCTGACCTTGACTTACCAATTCTAATATCGTAAAGTGAAAAATTATAAAGAGATGAAAAATATATTTATTAAAACAGTCTTATTGGCTTTCTTGTTCTCATCGACGATGGGAACAGCCGTGGCTCGCGAATGCACTGTGTGCAAGTCGAAGAGCACGAAAAAGGCTGCCGTGCAGTCGAAGGCTGCTGTGTGTAAAAGGGCACAGAGTACTGCAGAGCTGAACATCAACAACGTTCGTGCGTTGATTAACGGCTATGGCAATATGTGGTATGACGGCAGCATCACGCAGTATCATATTCCGAAAGACGGTACATCGACTCCGCTTTACTGCGCAGCACTTTGGATTGGTGGTACCGACGTCAACGACCAGTTGCGTCTTGCCGCTCTGCGCTTTGGCTCGGAAGGTGATGACTATTGGCCGGGTCCTCTGACCATCGACGGTACTGCCGACGTATCGATTGAGGTCTGCAACTACTATGACAGACATTATAAGATTACGCAGGCCGAGGTCCAGACTTTTATGCAGATGTTCAACTATAATTCTAACCCTCCGCAGCCCAATGAGAACTATGACGAGTCTGCTATCTCTCAGACCATCAAGGAGTGGCCGGCTCACGGCAATTTCGCCAACCAGTCGTACTATCTTGCTCCTTTCTTCGATGCAGACGGCGACGGTGAGTATAACTACCAGAATGGCGACTATCCCTACTACGACTTCGACAATGCCCTTTGTCCCCGTACTCTGAAGGCAAATCTGAAGCGTGGTGAGTCCTACAAGCCTTTCCCGACGATGGAAGACTCGCTGGGTATCGTCAAGCGTGGTACTGGTATTCTTTCGGACCAGGTTCTGAAAGGCGACCAGACCATCTGGTGGGTGTTCAACGATATGGGTAACACCCATACCGAGTCGGGCGGACAGCCTATCGGTCTCGAGATTCGTGCTCAGGCTTTCGCTTTCTCGACCAACGACGAGATCAACAATATGACCTTCTATACCTATGAGATTATCAACCGCTCGACCTATGAACTGCGCAACACCTACTTCAGCCAGTGGGTCGACCCGGACCTCGGCTATGGCTATGACGACTATATCGGTTGCGATGTGAAGCGTGGTCTTGGCTACTGCTACAACGGTAAGGATGTCGATGGTCCCGGAACAGGTTCCTACAGTGGCATTCCCCCTGCAGTCGGTATCGACTTCTTCCAGGGTCCCTATATGGATGCTGACGGCAAGGACAATCCCAAGATTGACATTAACAAAATGCGTCTCTACTATCCCGAAAAACTCGCCGACTATTGGATTGACAGCCTTAATGTATACGATACTATATCCCTTTCGGACGATGCCGACCTGTACTATCCTTTGGCTTGGTACTTCCAGGTTGACGACTCTGTAGGCAACTGCGCTATCAACGGTGTCAACTTTGGCAACAATATCGTCGATGACGAGCGTTTCGGTATGCGTCGTTTCGTGTATTACGAGAACAGCCTCAGCAACATCAACGGTGAGCCCACTAAGGCTACTGACTATTACAACTACCTGCAAGGTTTCTGGAAGAACGGTTCGCATATGAAATTCGGCGGCAACGCCATTTCGACAGGTACTTCCGACATTCCCTGCGACTTTATGTTCCCTGACGACAGCGACCCGTTGCATTGGGGTACCAATGGTGTTGTGCCTGACCAGCAGTTCCATCCCGATGATTGGACCGAGGTGACCTCTGGCGACAATGTCACTCCTGGCGACCGTCGTTTTATGCAGTCGGCTGGCCCCTTCACGCTGAAGCCGGGTGCTGTCAACTACATCACCGTAGGTATTCCTTTCGCCCAGGCTTCGTCGGGCAACAGATGGAGCTCTGTCCAGCTTCTTCGCGAAATCGACGATGTCTGCCAGGCTCTGTTCGAGAACTGCTTCAAGGTCCTTGATGGTCCTGATGCTCCTACACTGGTTGTTCAGGAAATGAGCAACGAGGTTCTCCTCTATATCACCTATGACAACCCTGGTTCCAACAACTATGGCGAAAGATACAACGACCTGGATCCCTCGATTCTGCAATCCTATCCCGACGAACTGCGCAAATATAAATTCGAAGGCTATCAGGTTTATCAGCTTGCCAACGCCAATGTCTCCATTACCGATATCGGAGACGAGACCAAGGCCCGTCTGGTTTACCAGTGCGACATCGAGAACTACTACGACGACACTGCTGCCAACCCGACACTGCCCATTGCAAAGCTTGTCAACTATACCTCGAACTCTTCCACTGGTCTTCTGACCGGCAAGATTATGGTCGACGGTGCCAATGCTGGTATCAAGCACGTCGTTCGTGTTACCACTGACCTTTTTGCCAACGGAACCAGCACCAATCTGGTCAACAATAAAGAGTACTATTTCATAGCTATTGCTTACGCTCACAACCGTTACAAAGAGTATTCGCAGACCGATCCTAACAAGCTTGATGGTCAGAAAGAGCCTTATCTGGCTGGCCGCAAAAACGAGTATGGCGGTACTATCACTCCTGTCGTAGCCAAACCTCACGATCCTTCGTCGGAGAACGGCGGTACCATCGTTCAGGCTACTTACGGTATGAGCCCCAACATCACCCGTATCGAGGGTAACGGCAACGGCGGCAACGCTCTTCTGCTTACTCAGGAATCTATCGTCGAGCTGATGGGCGAACCTGGCGTTTACGGCAAAGGTCCCGGACGCTTCCAGGAATCCACCACTGGCGGTAGCTACAACCCGTCGATGAATAATCCCTGTATCATAGCTCATCCCCGCTACGAGCAGAATGCCGGTCCTGTCAATGTCCGCGTTATCGACCCGCTGAATATTAAGGAAGGTCAGTTCTACATTGATTTCACTGGTGTGGATGATTCCGCAAGATGGTCAATCTCCAAGGTTGACGGTACGCCGCTCTACTATGTCCAGAACGGTTCGGGCGACTCCACTGGTGTGTATACCGACACGGCCGACTTTATCATCTCCCGCTACAACGAGCAGCTGTTCCTCGACCTCGGTATCGCTGTGGCCATAACCAACCCCAAGGCCATCGCTACTCCTCTTGAGGCTTCGGCCAGCAGCGTTATGGGCGGCCTCATCAACGACGGTACTCTCTTGTCGGCCACGATGACTTTTGCCGACAACAACCATCAGTGGCTGTCGGGTGTCGTCGACAATGACAATTACGCTGTCTACAACTGGATTCGCAGCGGTTCGCAGTATGCCGAGAACAACCTCTCTTCTTTCCAGAACGGTTCGGGTGCCCTTACTGCTGCCGACGAAGGTTATCTCGACGAAGACTACTATAAGAGCGCTACCGACCCTGTCACTCAGCGTCTCAACACCTTTGCAGTCGATAAATATCAGGCATACGAGAAAGTCCTCAACGGTCTGTGGGCTCCCTATGGTCTGACCTCGACCCGCGAGTATCACCCCGCATTCTCGTTCCGCTATTATCTTGCCGAGCAGGATGTCCTCGACTCGCTGCACACACAGGATAACTCCTTCAACCGTAACTACTATGAGAACCTGCGCTACACGATGTCGCATAAGAGAAACAAATCCCTTATGTTCAACGACTTCTCGAAACTGCCCAGCGTTCGCATCGTCTTTACGGCCGATACGACCAAGTGGACCCGTTGCCCCGTCCTTGAGATGTGCGACGATTACACCCAGTCCGAAGGCAATGCCCGCCGCTTCCAGATGCGTAAACACGCCTCTATCGACAAGAACGGCGACACCGCCACTGTCTCTGGAGCCTCGACCGATCCCGGCAGCCCCAACTACATCAGCGACCGCGGTATGGGTTGGTTCCCCGGCTACGCCATCAACCTGGCCACCGGCGAGCGCCTCAACATTATGTATGGCGAGGATTCGCGCTACGCTCAGTTCAATGGCCGCGATATGATGTGGAACCCCGTCAGCACCGAGATTGTCGGTTCGTCGAACTACATTATGGGTGGTCGCCACTACATCTATGTTATGAACGCCATCTCGCAAGTGTTCCCCTACTATCACGCTTCGCGCGACAATTACATCCCCTTCACCTATGCTGCTCCTTCTTACGACGCTGGTGCTTGGGCTGTCAAGATGCTCCGCTCTCTCGACCACTTCTTCGAGTGCCCCTACAGCGGCGGCCAGTTGGCGTCGGACTACTACAAGGAGTTCAACCAGGGTCTGCTGAAGTATGAGGGTGCAAAATACGTTGTTCCTATCCGCGACTCCTCGGCATATCTCTTCTCCACCGTCTCGTGGGTCAATATGCCTACCGTCACCGAAAGCATCAACAATCCTAAGGATATCCCGTGCGATGTCACCGTCGATATCAATGTCAACAACCGCTACGGCCGCTTCTTGAGCGACAACGGCACTAAGCCCGAAAATCTTGGCCTCACTGCTGTCAACGCAAACAACCCCAAGTATATGTTCGAGCTCACCCCCGACATTGTAACCCTTACCAACGTGGCTACCCGCGAAAACGCTCGCCAGAGCTTCAAGGATTCCATTATGGAGGCCATCTACGTTGTACCTAACCCTTATTACAGTTATTCTAAGTACGAAACCGCAAGCCAGTTGGAGACCAAAGTGCGCTTCATCAATGTGCCGGCCAACACCACCATCAACATCTACACGATCGACGGTACCCTTGTCCGCACGTTCCCGAACACGCCTTCCAACACGACAACCTACGACTGGGATTTGCATAACCACAACGGTATCCCCATCGCCGGTGGTTTGTACCTCATCCACTTCAGCACGCCTGGCATCGGCGAGCGCGTTGTGAAATGGTTCGGCACTATGCGTCCTGTCGATTTGAGTGGTTTCCAGTTCTAATTATCATCAATCTTTAAAATTTAGACAGAAATGAAAAGAATATTAAGTATATTGACTGTAGTCGTCCTCACAGTGATGCTGTCGGCACCCAGTGCGTATGCCGGCAACGACAACCGTAGAGGAACGGCAGGTGCAACGGAACTGCTCATCAATCCCTGGGCACGCAGCTCCAGCTGGGGCGGCATCAACACCTCCTGTGCCCGTGGCATCGATGCTTTCTTCAGCAACATCGCAGGTCTTTCGTTTGTCGAGAAGACTGAGTTTGCCTACACCAACACCATCCTCTACGGTGGCCGCAGCGGCCTCGTAAGCGGTGCCTCCGTCAACGCCTTTGGTCTCGCCATCCGTTTGGGCGAGGCCGGCGTTCTGGGTGCCTATGTGATGGCAATGGGATGCGGCGACCTTCCTGTCACCACCGTCGACAGCCCCGACCCGGGCAGCAACGGCACCTTCTCGCCTACAATGATGAACCTCAATGTGGCGTTCTCCTATTCGTTCACCACCTCCATCCACGGTGGTGCCAACATCAAGGTCATCACCGAGTCGACCGACAATGTCAGCGCCTCGGGTGTGGCCATTGATGCTGGTATCCAGTATCAGACTGGCGAGAATGACGAGCTCAAGTTCGGTATCTCCCTCAAGAATATCGGACCCGCTCTCAGCTTCGGCGGTACTGGTATGGCTTTCACCACCACCAACGAGTCGGGCAACCAGATGACGGTCCAGTTCCGCGAGTCGGAAATGGAGCTCCCCACCTGCCTCAACATTGGTCTTTCCTACGACTTCCTCTTTGAAAAATGGAACCAGCGCCTCACTGCCGCCGCCAACTTCACCTCCAACGCATTCCTGCGCGACGATTTTGGCCTTGGCTTTGAATACTCGCTGCTCGACCGTTTCCAGGCCCGCGCTGCCTTTGTCTATCAAAGAGACCTCTTCACCGAAGAACGTACCACGGCCAAGACTGGTATCCACGCCGGTGCCTCTGTCAATTTCCCCTTCGGCAAGGATGGCGACAAGAACATCTCGCTCGACTATTCCTACCGCACCAATACCAACCTGAAAGGCTCGCACGCCATTGGCGCAACTTTCAAGTTCTAAGGAAGAGACAGACCACATAATGAAAAGTAGGGAAAGGTCTTCGTAAGGACCTTTCCTACTTTTTAACGCAATCCCAAAGAACCAACCATTTCAAAAAAACAATACTAAAATGTCAGAAATTAAATATTATAGCGAAGAAGGACTGCAAAAACTCAGAGATGAGCTGCATCACCTCATAGCCTTCGAGCGTCCTGCCGCTGCTGCCGCCATAGCCGAGGCCCGCGACAAGGGCGACCTCTCGGAGAACGCCGAATACGACGCCGCCAAAGAGGCCCAAGGCCACCTCGAGGCCCGCATCTCGAAGCTTCAGGACCTTATTGCCAACGCACGTCTGCTCGACGAGTCGAAGATCGACACCTCCAAGGTGCTCCTGCTGTCGAAAATCACCATCAAGAACGTCAAAAACAACACCAAGCAGGTCTACACCATCGTTCCCGAAAGCGAAGCCAACCTCAAGCAAGGCCTCATTTCCGTCTCGTCGCCTTTTGCCCAGGCCTTCCTTGGCAAGCGCGCCGGCGACCAGGTCGAGGTCGTCGTACCGGCTGGCACGATGCATTTCGAAATCCTCAGCGTCGAACGCTAACACCCTCAACCCTCGAACCTAAAACCCTAAAACCCTTCAACCCTCAATCCCTTCAACCCTCAAACCCTCAAACCCTCAAACCCTCAAACCCTTCAACCCTAAAACCCTTAAACCCTCAAACCCTTAAACCCTCAAACATTCCCCCCTATGGCTAGTATATTCTCACGCATCGTCGCCGGTGAAATACCGTGTTACAAAGTGGCCGAAACCGACCACTGTCTGGCATTCCTCGATGTCAACCCCGTCGTCTGTGGCCACGTGCTGTGCATTCCCAAGAAGGAAGTCGACTACATTTTCGACCTCGACGACGACCTGTTTGTCGAGCTGCACCGCTTCAGCCGCACCGTCGCCAAGGGCCTCAAGAAGGTGTGCCCCTGCATCAAGGTTGGCGTCGCCGTCGTCGGTATCGACGTGCCGCATACGCACATCCACCTGATGCCCCTCAACACTCCTGGCGACCTCAATTTCAGCCATCACGTTAAGATGGAACCTGCCGAAATGCAGGCCCTTGCCGATCAGATTGCTGCCGCAATCGAGTAGCTCGCCGGCATACGGCAACGCCGTTTTCGGACTGACAAAAGCCTTCGAAGCCTTCAGATGCTTCGAAGGCTTTTCTTTTTGCCGCCTTTTGTCGGCTTCCAAAGTCGAAACTACATCACATCGGTTTCCTGCGAATGCCGTCGGCTACGCCATTGCGCACCTTCCGCAGCTCCCTTTTTTTGAGCTGCGGCAGCCCTAAAACGGCCTCTGAAATGTTAAATTTCTGATTTTTTTAACAAATTTATTTAACATTTACAACTTGCTGATTGTCAATAGTTCAAAAAGGGCATCAACCGGAACTGCTCCCCAGATGGCCCGATTTTGGCCTTTGTAAAAGCTTGACCTAACATCTATTAAAGCCCACTGGCGAGGACTTTGGTAAGGCTTTGGATGGGCTTTGGGTGAACTTTGGTAGGTATTTGGTACCTGGAAAACAGTGGGTTGAGACATCGCAAAAAATGGCAAAAACGGGGTCTGAAATGTTAAAATTTAACATTTGCCGACTCGGTTTTGCAGGGGCATTTTTGGGGACGAAAACTGGGGTAGGGGAGAGCGAGTCGTCGAAGGGAAATCTAAAGCCCGGCGACCGCGCAGGGTTTGATAGTGGTGAGTGAGTAGGCGAGCCGTCGAAGGGAAACCTAAAGCCCGGCCGCGCCCTGAGATGAAGGGTTTTGTGCTTTGTTCAGGCGGCTTTTGGCCTTTGGCGTTTCAGCTTGTTGATGAGGCTTTTTGACGTGATGATTGCTATTGCGATGGCAATGGTTATCTTGATGGCTGTGATGCCTGCGGCCGAGGCGCTGTGCAGCTGGTCTGTCGTCAGGTAGTAGGCTGTCCAGAATATGCCGCCGCCGGGCACGAGGGGGATGATGCCGCAGATGAGGTAGACCGACGAGGGGCATTTGCGCAGGCGTGCCGTCAGGTGCGACGTCAGGTCGACGCAGAAGGCACCGGCAAAGGCTGCCACGGCGGGCGTGAGGCCGGCTTGGCGCTGCATCAGCAGGTAGACGAGCCATCCCGCCATTCCGGCAAGGCCGCAGTCGAGGTAGCACGAGCGCGGGGCACCGAAGAGGATGGAGAAGCCCACGGTGCCGATGAAAGCTGCCGCCAGCTGGATGGCGTAGTGCGACGTGAGCGGGTCGACCTGTGGTGCGTCGAGCTGCATTATGCCGCCGTGCATTATGCCGTCGGTTGCAAAGGCCAGGCATACGCCTCCGGCGATGCAGAGAAAGAGCATAAAGGCGTCGAGCAGTCGCGTGGCTCCGGCAATGTAGTCTTCGTTGGCTATGTCTCTGAACCCGTTGGTGAAAGGCACGCCGGGCACCAGTGCGATGATGGTGCCGATGATCATATTGGGCAGGTGCTGGCCAAGTCCGAGGCGTGCGGCGACGATGCAGAGAAAGCCTCCAAGCATTCCACCGAAGAGGTTACCGAAGATGCGCGAAAGGTGGGGGCTGGCGAAGTGCATAAAGGCACCGATGACGAGGCCTACGGCAAAGGTCACGGCGCTGTCGATCAGGCTTCCGCCAAAGAGGATGCAGAATGCCGACACGCCGAGGGCTATGCCCAGCAGGAATTCCCACCAGGGCTTGCCGGGCATTGAGCGTATCTGGTCGATGCGCCGGCGGGCGCTGTCGAGGTCAAGCAGACCGTCGGCGGCGTCGCGCGACAGCTGGTTGACGGCAACGATGTGCGACAGCTGGGTACCCTTGATGGGTATGAATTTGGCTTTGGCATAGCCGTCGCCCGTGGCGATGATGCCGTTGCTGAGGATGAAGAAACTGTGGTCCTTGGCGCCGAGGCCGTCGGCGATACTGTTCATACTGTCTTCGACGCGCGAGATTTCTGCTCCGTTTTCGAGCAGTATGTTGCCGGCCTCGTAGGCGAGCGAAAGGGCTTGCTGCATCGGGGTTTAGCTGTTGTAGGTGTATTCGCCGTGCTGGCTGCGGACCACCACCTGTGCCTTGTCGCAGGGCTCGCAGTGGCCTATGATTTGGGCGTCGATGTTGAAGCTGCGGCTGATGTCGATGATGCCTCGCGCTGTGGCTTCGTCGGTGTAGATTTCCATACGGTGGCCCATATTGAAGACGGTGTACATCTCGCGCCAGTCGGTGCCGCTCTGCTCCTGGATGAGGCGGAACAGCGGCGGGGTGGGGAAGAGGTTGTCTTTGACCACGTTGAGGCGGTCGATGAAGTGGAGCACCTTGGTTTGTGCGCCGCCGCTGCAGTGTATCATACCGTCGATTTTGGGGCGGTATTCGTCGAGGATGCGGCGTATGACGGGGGCATAGGTGCGTGTGGGCGAGAGGACCATACGGCCTGCGTCGACGCCGTCGACCTCGGTGGGGTCGGTGAGGCGTTTGTGTCCGCAATAGACCACCTCGTCGGGCAGACAGTTGTCATAGCTTTCGGGGAACTGCTGTGCATAGTGCTTGCTGAACACGTCGTGGCGGGCCGAGGTGAGGCCGTTGCTGCCCATACCGCCGTTGTATTCGGTTTCGTAGGTGGCCTGGCCGTAGGAGGCGAGGCCGACGATGACGTTGCCGGGACGTATGTGGGCGTTGTCGACGATGTCGGCGCGGCGCATACGTGCCGTTACGGTGCTGTCGACGATGATGGTGCGCACCAGGTCGCCCACATCGGCCGTTTCGCCGCCGGTGAGGGTGATGCCCACGCCGAGGTCGCGCATCTGCTGCAGGAATTCTTCGGTGCCGTTGATGACGGCGCTGATCACTTCGCCGGGGATGAGGCGCTTATTGCGCCCTATGGTGCTGCTGAGCAGTATGTTGTCGGTGGCGCCGACACAGAGCAGGTCGTCGAGGTTCATCACCACGGCGTCGATAGCCACACCTTTCCATACGCTGAGGTCGCCGGTTTCGCGCCAGTAGAGGTAGGCCAGCGACGACTTGGTTCCGGCGCCGTCGGCGTGCATAATGTTGCAGTATTCGGGGTCGCCACCCAGTATGTCGGGGATTATTTTGCAGAAAGCTTTGGGATAAAGGCCCTTGTCGATGTTCTTGATGGCGTTGTGCACGTCTTCTTTGGCAGCCGAAACGCCGCGCAGGTTGTATTTCAGTGTGTCCATTTTTCAGTTTTTAATCGTTTGCAAAATTACTAATTTTTTGCCGTTTACAAAAAAAAATGTATCTTTGTTTTGCGTTACATTATTGCAGATGATTGATATGAAGTTGAAATACAAAGTTTTGTTTTGTGCTGTGAGCGTCTGCTTTGTGCTTTTTCCATCGTTGGCCAAAGCCCAAAGTAGCAATGAGCCGTTGGGATTGCGCAACGATTTGAAGGTGACTTTGCTGTCGTTGGGCAGCGGCTCGACGCGCATCACCTACGAGCGCGCTTTCAGCCGCACCAACAGCGGCGAGGTGACGCTGGGCATCGTTGGCTGGGGCTGGGACTGGATGAACCACAGCCATCCGCGGGGCTTATTGGGCAAGGTGGCCTACAAGTGGCGCCTTGTGCCACAGCAGTCGTCGCGCAGCTGGCTGGCAGGCTTTTATGTGAAGCCCGAGTTTGTCTGGGCGCAGTTTGCCTATGGCACCAACCGCAGGGACGCGTTCGGCTATCCGTCCAAGTGCCCTGAGCGCACGCTGCAGGTGGCGTTGCTGGCCGAGTGCGGCTATCAGCTTGTGCTCGACTGGTTTGTGTTCGATGTCTATTGCGGACTCGGACCTTCGTTTGGCACGGGCAATGCCAACAATTACTACCACAGTTTTATGCTTATGCCTGCCGACGGATGGTTGGCTTTCACGGCTGGGTTCCGTGTCGGCGTGGCGTTCTGACAGGCTTTTGTTCAAGGACTTAAAGAAAGGATTTGCAATGAAAATACTACCGAAATACAAAGTGCGCCACGTGGCCGACGAGAATATCGTCCTTGTGCAGGGCGCCAATCCGGGCGATATGACGACGGTTGTCGCCCTCAACGAGACTTCGCTCTATCTTTGGAACGGCCTGTATGGCAAGGATTTCGAACTGGCTGATGTCGTTTCGCTGCTGACGGAGCGCTACGATGTGGACAAGGCCACGGCCGAAAAGGATGCCCGCCAGTGGGTTGAGACATTGAAACAAAATGCCATTTTGGCCTGATGGAACGAATTGTCCTTCAGGTTGGTGGACGCTGTGTGGCCGTCGAGGGCGACTGTGCCTTGCGTTTCCTGCGCACCTATGACGGCGCGCAGCCGTTTGTTGTTGCCGAGGCTGAGCCCGACTGGTGTGTGCGCTACGGCTCCGATGTGGCTGTGCCGACACAGGGCGAGGTGCTGAACAGCTTTGTTTTCAGGGAGATCGACGCCAGATGCTGTTTCCGCCGGAGCGGCGATATGTTTTACTACGATATGCGCCGGTCGGATGGCAGTATGCTTGTGGCTATGAGCCACCGGTTTGGCAGCAACCGCGTTGATGCCACTTCGTGCGACGATGCTTCGGCCCTGCGCTTTTCGCAGTGGTTTGCGCTGAGTATGCTCGGTGCGCCGTTGTCGTTCACTTTTGTCCACAGCTCGGTGATTGTCCGTCAGGGCAGGGCTGTGCTTTTCCTGGGCGAGTCGGGAACGGGGAAGAGTACGCATACGCGCCTGTGGCTCAAAAATATACCCGACGCGCACCTTCTGAACGACGACAGCCCGATTTTGACGGTCGAGGATGGTCGGCCCTGTGTGTATGGCAGCCCGTGGAGCGGCAAAACGCCTTGCTATGAGGCTCGCCGTTTTCCGCTGGCGGCGGTGGTGCGCCTGTCGCAGGCTCCGCAGAACGCTATGCGCCGCCTGTCGATTCCCGCGGCCTTTGCCGCCCTGCAACCTTCGCTGCCTCCGGCACTGATGCAGGACGAACGTTATGCCGACTTGCTGATTGGCATCATTTCGGATACTATTTCGGCTGTGCCGTCCTATCATCTTGCGTGCCTGCCCGACGACGAGGCGGCGCGACTGAGCTGCAAAACGATATTCGACAACGCTTTATGAACGATAAACGCCTGATATTGCCCAACGATGCCAATGGTTTCATTGTCGAGGAGTTGAAGGCGCGTCTTGACGATGGCCTCACGGTAACCATTGCCTTTGGCGGGTCCAGTATGCTGCCGCTCATCGACGGGCGGAGCGACCGCATCAGGCTGGCACCGATTGTAGGCGATTTGCATCGCGGCGAGGTGTACCTTTTTGTGTATCAAGGGTATTGCGTTGTACACAGGCTGATGCGCATACGGGATGGGCGGCTCAAGTTCAGAGGCGACAACTGTCGTCGTCGCGAGGTTGTAGGCCGCGATGCTGTGCTGGCTCGCCTGGTGGCTGTCGAGCACGGTGACGGCAGGGTGGATATGTGCGACTCGCCGCAGTGGCGTCGCCGCTCGCGCCGTGTGGCATTGCGCCGTTCGCTGCTCAACACGCCGTTCAGCCTGTTTGGCCGCCGGCAGCGCAGCTGGCAGCGATGGGTCTATCTGTTTCTTCTGCTGGTGCTTATGTGGGCTCCTGTCGGTGGGTTGGGCATCCAGCTGGACAATTTCGTCTTCGGCATACGTCTGGACCACCTGCTCCACGCGTCGGTGTATGTGCCGTTTGTGTTTTTCATTATGGACTTCGGCGGCGGACGGTTCCGGCGCCTGGTTCCGCATTGGCTTGCCGGACTGCTTTTTGCCGTCGTCACCGAGACGGGCCAACTGGCACTTTTCTACCGCGGATTTGACCCCAACGACCTTGTCGCCAATTGCCTTGGCGTCACTTTTGGTTGGCTTTTGATTCTTTTGTTGAAACGTAAAATACGTTAAATCAAGATGTTTTCCTCTGCTGTGAGGTTTTTTGCTGCCATTTGTAAAAAAAATCGTATCTTTGCAAATTGTTTTCAATAATTTCAAAGCTATGGCAGACACACTGGTTATTACGCCTACATACAACGAGAAGGAAAATATCGAAAAGATTATCCGTAAGGTCTTTTCGCTTGAAAAAGAATTCGATATGCTTATCGTTGAGGACAATTCGCCCGACGGTACGGCAGATATCGTCAAGCGCCTGATGCAGGAGTTCCCCGACCGTCTCTTTATCAAGGAGCGCAAAGGCAAACTGGGCCTCGGCACCGCCTATCTTGAAGGTATGCGATGGGGCAACGAGCACGGCTACGACTATATGATTGAGATGGATGCCGATTTCAGCCACAACCCCGACGACCTGCCGCGCCTGTACGAGGCTTGCGCCAGCGGCAAGGGCGATGTGGTGGTGGGCAGCCGCTATGTCGACGGCAAAATCAGTGTCGTCAACTGGCCGATGGGACGCCTGATGATGAGTTATTATGCGTCGAAATATGTGCGCATCGTCACTGGTATGAAGGTGTGCGACGCCACGGCGGGCTTCGTCTGCTGGAGTCGCCGCGTGCTGGAAAAGATGAAGTTCGACAAAGTGAAGTTTGTAGGCTATGCTTTCCAGATCGAGATGAAATACACCGCCACGCGCCTGGGCTTCAAGGTCTACGAGGTACCCATCATTTTCACCGACCGTGTCCTCGGCACCAGCAAGATGAGTATGAAGATTTTCAAGGAAGCATTCTTCGGCGTCTTCAACCTCAAGTTCCGCAACTGGAAGAACTACTAAGCTCCCTCCTGGCGCCGCTTGTTCTCCTTGCTGCGGAATCTTATACTCCTTGCCGCTGGAATCTTATACTCTTTGTCGCAGGGCAAGGAGAATCAAACAGGATAAAAGAATAAAGATTAACAGAGATAAAAATGAAGAAGATATTATTGACACTGGCGGTGCTGCTGATGGCAGGCACCGCATTTGCACAAGGAAAACTACTTGAGTGGGACCAGCTGATGGACCGCAACCTTTACCCCAAGCGCGAAGCGATGAGCTTCATCTTCGCCCCCGACGGCAAGACGGTCACCTATTACAAGGGTGGCGAGCAGTACGGCTTCGATGGCAAGAAGGAGTTCAAACTCACTGAGGCCCAGCAGGAATGGCGCAAGCCGCAGAACAACGACCCCAAACAGGAAGAGCGCGTCGAGAAGAAGGATGGCAACCTCTATGTCGACGGCAAGCTCGTCGAGCGTGGCGACGGCTACAACATAGTCCTCGGCGAGAGCGTTCACCGCAACGAGTTCGGCATCAACGGCGGACTCTTCTGGTCGCCCAAGAACAGCAAACTAGCCTTCTACCGTATGGACCAGAGTATGGTGGTCGACTACCCCCTCGTCAACACCAAGGCTCGCGAGGCCGAGCCTATGCCCATCAAGTACCCGATGGCCGGTATGCAGAGCCACTGGGTCACAGTGGGTGTCTGGGACTGCGCAGCCCAGAAGCTTGTCTACCTCAACACCTGCCGCGACACTTCCATCCACGAGCGCGAAATGTATCTCACCAACATCGCCTGGAGCCCCGACGAGAAGTACGTCTTCATCGCCAAAATCAACCGCGAGCAGAACCATATGTGGCTCGAGCAGTACGACGCCACGACGGGTGCATTCGTGAAGACCCTTTTCGAGGAAACCAACCCCCGCTACGTCGAGCCCTGCGAGCCGATGATGTTCACCCCCAAGGGCGACCAGTTCCTCTGGTTTTCGATGCGCGACGGCTACAAGCACCTGTACCTCTACAACCTCGACGGCACGCTGGTGAAACAGGTGACCCAGGGCGAGTACGAGGTGGAAGGCTTCATCCAGTTCGACAAGAAGGGCGAGAATATCTTCATCTATGCCAACAAAGAGAACCCCATTGGTCGAGCCGCATTCCGTGTTAACCTGAAAAACGGTAAGATGGACAACCTGACCAGTTGCGAAGGTATGAACTGGGGAACGCATACCATTGTACTCAACGACGCTTGTACACGCTATGTGGACGTCTGGAGTAGTGCAGGAGTTCCCGCCTGTGCACAGCTCTTTGATGTCAAGAAACCCCGCATTCCAATCCATACCTTCTATGAGGCGGACGATCCGCTGAAAGACTATGCTATGCCAGGCATCCATCTTGGCGACATCAAGGCTGCCGATGGCAAGACGGACCTTTACTACCGCCTCATCACGCCTCCCGATATGAAGCCCGGCACGAAATATCCCACGCTGGTCTACGTCTATGGCGGCCCCCATTCGCAGCTGGTCACCGACAGCTGGCTCGGTGGCGGCAACCTCTACTTCCTCCGCCTTGCCCAGCAGGGCTACGTAGTCTTCACACTCGACAACCGTGGCACCGACAACCGTGGCTTCGAGTTCGAGAGCTGCACGCACCGCCACCTCGGCGAGATTGAGATGGCCGACCAGATGGAGGGCGTCAAGTTCCTGCAGTCGCTGCCTTATGTAGACAAGGACCGTATGGGCGTCGAGGGCTGGAGCTTCGGTGGCTTTATGACCATCACGATGAAGCTGGCCCATCCCGAGGTCTTCAAGGTGGGCTGCGCCGGCGGCCCGGTCATCGACTGGAAGTGGTACGAGATTATGTATGGCGAGCGCTATATGGACACCCCGCAGGAGAACCCCGAGGGCTACGAGGCCACCAGCCTCTTGAACAAGGCCAAGAACCTCGAAGGCCGCCTGCTGGTCATCCAGGGTGCCGAGGACAATACCGTCGTGCCGCAGCACAGCACCGAGTTTATCGAACGCTGCATCAACAACTTCAAGCAGGTCGACTACTTCGCCTATCCCCACCACGAACACAACGTCCTGGGCCGCGAACGCCTCCACCTCTACCAGAAGATGTTCCAGTACTACGAGGACTTCCTGAAGTAAAGGCAGCTCGGCAGTACAATGATGGAAATTTTTTTTTCTCTGTTTGTAAAAATCGTCCCCGATTTGCTACTAATGTAGTATAGAAAAACATATTCACTATGAAACGTATCATTCTTGTCATCATTGTACTGCTGCCCTTTGTTGCGGCGGCGCAGAACGGAATCAGCAAAAAGCAAAGCCGCTACCGGCTCGACGCCCTGAAGCGGCTCGAAAAGACCTATAGTTATATTGGTGGTCAGCATTCTGGCGACCTTGTCGTCGTCGTCAAAGACGATCTCCGTGGCGTTGTCGACCTTGAGGGGCGCACAGTCATCTCGCTGCAGTACGACTGGGTTGCGCCCGCGTTGAACGGCGAGCGTTTTCTGCTGTTCAGCGACACGCTGATGGGCATTGCCGACCGTTCGGGCCGTATGGTTGTGCCTCTGGAGTACGACTACAGATTATACGCAGATGGCGTCTCCGATCCTTTCCGCTTCGGCCTCATCGTTATGTCAAAAGGTGGCAAATATGGAGTCCTCGACTCCGCCGGCCGCACGGTCGTTCCGATGGTGTACGACGTGGTTTGGCTTGTCGATTCCAATCTGATGATTTTGCAGGGCTACGACCCTCAAATCCGCCAGCCGTACCATACCCTGATGCGACTCGATGGCGACACGGTGATACCCACCCAGCGCATTATTAACTGGTGGAATGGGAACCTTTTCAGGGTGCTGAACGACAAGAAGCTTTGGGGCATCTACGACCGCTCGGGGCGCGTGGTCGTGGCGTGCCAATACGACTATATTGATTATCCGCACAACGGTCTTGCAGCCGTGAAGAAGGACGGCCGCACCGGCGTCATCGACATCCGTGGCCACGAGGTTATCCCCGTCGCCGAAGACCGCTTCGGCGGCAAAACGCCCGACCCGCAGACACGCAATCTCTTCGTCCTGAAAAAGGATGGCCGCGTCGGAGCTGTCGACAGCCTGGGCAATACGGTGATACCGTTCGAATATGACTTTAATCCCGAAGGATCAGCCTCGCACCTTGTCTTCGTCCGGGGCGACACGGCCTATTTCCTGTTCGACAACACGGGGCGCCTCGTCTGCACCTACGACAACATTGACTGGTATCCAGGTTGCGATGTGTGCGAACCTCTCTCGCTCTTTGCCGTTTGTCGCAACGGGTTGTGGGGACTGGTCGACACAGCTTGGCGCGAGGTGGTGCCCTGCACTTACAAGGGAGCCGACTTTGTCGACGGCCGCCATTGGCTGATGAGGCTCGACGAGGGCACCAGCTGCCTCATCGACGAGCAGGGGCAAATGCTCTTCAAAGGCCCCTATTCGTATGCATATCCTTTCTGCGACGGCATCTGGCGTGTCGGGATCTATGATTGTGCCAGCAACAAATATATCCTCGGCTATGTCGACGCCTACGGCCAGACGACATTGAGCCGCAAGGAGTTGAAAGAGATGGAGCGCATAATGAAAGAATGCGAAAAAAAGAGAAATACACCTGCAGTTAAAACCACTGCACGCGAAGCCGACGAAACTATCCACACCGACACGATCCCCGTTGGCAAGACCGATTCGGGCGAAGAAGAAATCGACGAGGTCTTCGTCATCGTGGAAAACCAGCCCGAATTTCCAGGCGGCGACAGCGCGCTGTTTATGTTCATCTGTATGAATCTCAGCTATCCCGACCAGGCCCGCGACAACGGGCTTGAAGGCGTAGTGATAGTCCGCTTTGTCGTCAAAAAAGACGGCACCATCGGCAACGTCAAGCTTTTGCGCGACATCGGCGGCGGATGCGGACAGGCCGCCGTCGAGGTGGTCAAGTCTATGCCGCGCTGGAAACCGGCAACCCAGTCGGGCAAACCCGTAAACTGCGAATTCATCCTGCCGGTCAAATTTCAGCTCACCGACGACGTTCCCGACGGCACCCGTGAGGAAAAATGCCTCTTCCAGTACAACAGCAGCAGCTGGAAAAAGTAATCTTTCTTATCGTCAGACAATAAAAAGCGGTCTGCAACGTTAATAAAAGAAAAAAATGATAATATGTTCACAGGAATCATTGAAACGACGGCCCGCGTGGTCAATATCGAGAAAGAGAATACCAACTACCATTTCACGCTCGAGGTGCCTTTCGGCGACGAGCTGGCTATCGACCAGAGTATGGCCCACGACGGCTGCTGCCTGACGGTGGTGAAAGTCGATAAGGCTAAGAAACAGTACGTTGTGACGGCAATGGACGAGACGATGCTCAAGACCAACCTCAGTACCTGGCAGGTGGGCACCGAGGTCAACGTGGAGCGCTCGATGCGTATGGATGGCCGCTTCGACGGCCACATCGTGCAGGGACACGTCGACCAGACGGCGCGCTGCACCAAGGTCGTCGACGACAACGGCTCGTGGCGCTTCTATTTCGAATACGATACCAAAAACGCCCCCAGCATCACCGTGCCCAAAGGCTCGATCAGCATCAACGGCGTCAGCCTGACTGTGGTCGACTCGGAGCCTGGTATGTTTAGCGTGGCCATCATTCCCTATACCTACAAGGTGACCAACTTCCACAATTTCAAGCCCGGCACGGTGGTCAACATCGAATTCGATGTTTTTGGAAAATACGTGCAACGCCTTCTGGAGCAGTATCTTGCAGCAGTGCCGCTGTCGGACCGTCAGCAATAGCCGTCGGCATTACGCTTGCATAGGACGAAAACGTTGACAACCTGTCGGCAAACACTGGTTCTGAGTGTGTTGCCGACGGGTTGTCTGCGTAATCTGTTGTGCCAAGATACTGGCTCTGCGACGCCCTTCCATTGCCGTCGACGACGAAGCCCCACAGGTGTACCTCGCGGCCGACCCAGTAGGGGT
>R12__coassemble_181_pt1 | contig 25966 bp, 24 predicted proteins | sample R12__metabat2_low_PE_028 | metagenome-assembled genome bin R12
GATATTGCGGCTCGTGCCGCCTAATTTGTTAATTTTTTATTTCCGAACCATTGACATATAGTATGTAACCAAAAACAAAAACACGATGAAACGAATCGCACTTGCCATCGCCCTGCTGCTGCCCCTGCTGGCCGCGGCGCAGAACGGAATCAGCAAAAAGCAAAGCCGCTACCGGCTCGACGCCCTGAAGCGGCTCGAAAAGACCTATAGTTATATTGGTGGTCAGCATTCTGGCGACCTTGTCGTCGTCGTCAAAGACGATCTCCGTGGCGTTGTCGACCTTGAGGGGCGCACAGTCATCTCGCTGCAGTACGACTGGGTTGCGCCCGCGTTGAACGGCGAGCGTTTTCTGCTGTTCAGCGACACGCTGATGGGCATTGCCGACCGTTCGGGCCGTATGGTTGTGCCTCTGGAGTACGACTACAGATTATACGCAGATGGCGTCTCCGATCCTTTCCGCTTCGGCCTCATCGTTATGTCAAAAGGTGGCAAATATGGAGTCCTCGACTCCGCCGGCCGCACGGTCGTTCCGATGGTGTACGACGTGGTTTGGCTTGTCGATTCCAATCTGATGATTTTGCAGGGCTACGACCCTCAAATCCGCCAGCCGTACCATACCCTGATGCGACTCGATGGCGACACGGTGATACCCACCCAGCGCATTATTAACTGGTGGAATGGGAACCTTTTCAGGGTGCTGAACGACAAGAAGCTTTGGGGCATCTACGACCGCTCGGGGCGCGTGGTCGTGGCGTGCCAATACGACTATATTGATTATCCGCACAACGGTCTTGCAGCCGTGAAGAAGGACGGCCGCACCGGCGTCATCGACATCCGTGGCCACGAGGTTATCCCCGTCGCCGAAGACCGCTTCGGCGGCAAAACGCCCGACCCGCAGACACGCAATCTCTTCGTCCTGAAAAAGGATGGCCGCGTCGGAGCTGTCGACAGCCTGGGCAATACGGTGATACCGTTCGAATATGACTTTAATCCCGAAGGATCAGCCTCGCACCTTGTCTTCGTCCGGGGCGACACGGCCTATTTCCTGTTCGACAACACGGGACGCCTTGTCTGCACCTACGACGACATTGACTGGTCTCCAGAATGCGAGTTGAGCGAACCTCAGTTGGTCTTTGCCGTTTGTCGCAATGGATTGTGGGGGCTGGTCGACACAGCTTGGCGCGAGGTGGCGCCCTGCACTTACAAGGGAGCCGACTTTGTCGACGGCCACCATTGGCTGATGAGGCTCGACGAGAACAACAGCTGCCTCATCGACGAGCAGGGGCAGGTGCTCTTCAAAGGCCCCTATCGGTTTGCATATCCTTTCGGCGACGGCATCTGGCGTGTCGAGACCGGCGCTTACGGCGGCGACATTGTGCTCGGCGGATATGTCGACGCCTACGGCCAGACGACGCTCGACCGCAAGACGTTACGCATAATGAAACGCCGTATGCGCGAGTTCGCCAAAATGTCCGAAGCGTTTCAGAATTAAAGGGAAGTTAAAGGAAGTCAAGGGAAGTTAAAGGAAGTTAAGGGACAAATGCGACCAGCATAAACTATTTAATCATACGGCCACCTCTAAAATTCGCTTAATTCGCATTTTGCTTGCAAAATAATTTTCCAATATTAATTCGTTTAATTCGCATAATTCGCCGTTTAAAAATGGCCGCTATAAGCATTTTTATTTTGCCAATCGCCCTTATTTGCGTAACTTTGCAACTGTCGCAGCCGATGGCCGGCCGACCGAAAACAACCATCAAAAGACTGACAATCAATTTTTAATATCACACAATAAAACTAAAATTATGGCAGTAAAATCAATGCTCCGCGTTCGTATGAGCGCAAAAGACGCGCACTATGGCGGAAACCTCGTCGACGGTGCACATATGCTTCACCTTTTTGGCGACGTGGCCACCGAACTCCTTATCATCCAGGACGGTGACGAAGGCCTCTTCTGCGCCTACGATATGGTCGAATTCAAAGCCCCCGTCTATGCCGGCGACTACATCGAGGCTTACGGCGAAATCACCCACGTGGGCAACACCAGCCGCAAGATGAGCTTCGAGGCCTACAAGGTCATCAAGACCCGCCCCGACATCAGCGACAGCGCCGCCGACGTGCTGGAAGAGAAAATCCTCGTCTGCCGCGCCAGCGGCACCTGCGTCACGCCCAAGGATTGCCAGCGCAAGAACAAATAAAAACATCACATCCGGCAGACCCCTCTGCCACCACAAGGAAAAGGCACCCGTCGAGGTGCCTTTTTTTGTACCCCAAAGGAACATTTCCACACCCCAAAAATTTGCTTTTTGCACCCTCCGAAATTGTTAATAACTCGCCCTGAAAAGGGGTCAAAAAAGTGCCAAAAACGCCATTTCATAACCCCCTGTTTTCCAGGCACCATCTTCTTACCAAATTCTACCCAAGTTCTTATCAAATTCTACCCATATTCTACCTCAGTAGAAGATGGTCAGAAATTGTTAATAACTTTTTCAGAACAGGGTGCTGCGCAGACCCGTTTCCGGGGGCCCCGGAGGGGTGCCGGGGGCGGCGGAGTGATTTTTTTTGCCCGCGTGCAATAAATTATGCGCGACGTGCGTTATGAAGGCATAAACAAATTATGTCAAACTCACAAAAACTCACAAACAATGAAAGGTAGCCAAATTCCATTCAAGAAAAACTACATCCTCGGAACCAGCATCGTGCTGGCCGCTTTCGTGCTGGGCCTTATGCTGGTGTGGACCGTGCGCACGCTGAAGTCGTTCGACGACACGGTGACCGTCAGGGGCCTGTGCGAGCGCGAGGTGCCGGCCGACAACGTCGTGCTGCGCGTCAGCTACACGGCCCAGGACAACTCGTTTGCCGACCTGCGCGCCACCGTTGAGCGCAACGACCGCGCCATCGTCGACCTCATCAAGAAGGCCGGCATCGGCGAAGACGAAATCAAGTTCAACACCGCCAACTACAACGACCGCTTTACGGACTACTACGTCAGCGACAACATCAAGTTCCGCTACACCGCCAACCAGACCATCAGCGTCTTCAGCTCGAATATGGACGCCGTGCGCAAGCTGCAGAACACCATCGACGCCGACCTGCTGAAGATGGACATCATCTCGAACACCAGCGCCGACTACAAGTACGACGGCCTCAACGACATCAAGCCGTCGATGATTGCCGAAAGCCTTGAGAAGGCCCGCGAAAGCGCCGAAGAGTTCGCCAAGAACAGCCACAGCAAAATCGGCAAGATGCGCACTGCCTCGCAGGGATATTTCGAAATCAACGACTTGGACGAGAACACGCCGCAAATCAAGAAGATACGCGTCGTGACCACCGTCGAGTACTACCTCAAATAAGCTGAAAGTCGAAAGTTGGAAGTTGAAAATTGGAGACAACAATTAAATTGATTGCAAAGTGAAAAGATTCATTTTCATTGGGATATTATTTTCAATTTTCAATTTCCAACTCTCAACTGCCCGCGCCCAGCAGGGCGACGAGCAGATGGCCTCGTACTACTACCAGAACCGCGAGTACGACAAGGCCATCGAACTGTACGAACCCCTCTATGCGCGCACCCAGAGCGTCTACTACTACCAGATGCTCTACACGTGCTATCTTGAAACAGAGCAGTTTAAGGAGGCCGAAAAGCTGATCGAGAAGCGGATGAAGCGGCAGGGACGCGACCTGACGCTCTATGTCGACCTGGGCAACCTGCACCTGAAGCGCGGCGAGCGGAAGAAGGCCGAAAAACAGTATGCGGCAGCCGTCGACAAGCTGGGCCGCGACTCGAAGCAGGCCATCGACCTGGCCCTGGCCTTCGAAAACAGCGGCCGCACCGACTACGCCATAGCCACCTTCCTGCGCTCGCGCCAGAATCTGGGCAACGAGCTGCTGTACGTTATGGAACTGGCCACACTGTACGGCAAATCAGGCCAATATGACAAGATGACTGCCGAGTACTTCAACCTGCTCGACCGCGCGCCGGGCAACATCGGCGCGGTGCAGATAGCCCTGCAAAGGGCCCTGAACGAGACCTCGTCGACCGAGCTGGCCGACGGCCTGCGGCGCACGCTGGTGTCGCGCATCCGCGAGCACCCCGACAACCGCAGCTATCTGGATATGATGATATGGTTCTCGCTGCAGCAGAAGGACTTCGATTTCGCGCTGACGCAAGCCAAAGCCGTCGATGCGCGCTTCCCCGACCAGGGCGGCCAGCAGGTGATGCGCGTGGCACACATAGCCGCCAACAACGAGGCCTACGACGTTGCGTCGGCCGCCTACAAACATCTGATAGCCAAAGGAAAGGACAACCCCTATTATTTCGACAGCCGCGTGGGCGACCTTGAGGTCCGCTTTGCGCGCATCAATACGAATTTCGCCACCAGCGCCAAAGAGCAGGCTGCTCTGGAAGCCGAATACGAGAGCGCCATCGCCGAACTGGGCAAGATGCAGCAAACCGTGCCGCTGATGCGCAACTACGCCCACCTGCTGGCCTACGGCAACAACGCCTCGAACAACGACACCGCACGGCTGCAAAAGGCCGCCGACCTGCTGTACGACATCATCGAGATGCCGCGCGTCGCGGCCACAACCGCAAGCGAGGTGAAGCTGGAACTGGGCGACCTGCTGCTCTTTTCGGGCGAGGTGTGGGACGCCTCGCTGCTCTACAGTCAGGTGGAGAAGGCCAACCGCAACGACGTTGTCGGCGCGATGGCCAAGTTCAAAAACGCCAAACTGAGCTACTACAACAATGATTTCCAGTGGGCAAAGACCCAGCTCGACGTGCTGCGCGCCTCGACGTCGAAGCTCATAGCCAACGACGCAATGCAGCTCTCGCTGCTAATCAGCGACAATATGGAGGAGGACAGCACCTACGAGACCCTTGGCTACTATGCCGCCGCCGACCTGATGCTCTATCGCGGCCAGCTGGATTCGGCCTGGAGCCTGCTGAACGACATCGAGATACGCAACCTGTCGCACTCGCTGCTCGACGAGGTGCTGATGCAGAAGGCGCGCATCCGTATGAAGCAGGCCCGCTACGCGGAGGCCGACTCGCTGCTGCAACGCATTGTGGATCACTACTCGGAGGACATCCTTGCCGACGACGCCCTGTTTATGCTGGCCGAGCTCAACGAGCAACAGCTGGGCAACAAGGTACGCGCTCGCGAGTGTTATGAAAAGCTCATTCTCGACCATCCCGCCAGTCTCTACACCGACCGCGCCCGCAAACGCTACAACGCGCTGAAAACGGATAGCGGAAGTTAAAGGAAGTTAAAGGAAGTTAAGGGAAGTTAAGGGGGAGTTAAAGGAAGTTAAGGGACAATACAACCAGTCTCTCTGTTTTCAGTTCTCAGTTTTCAGTTCTCCGTTCTCACTTCTCGACTGGACAACAGGATCATCCAGAACAGGCCAATGAACATTATGCCCATCTGACGGTTCAGGATAGCCTCGAAAAGACCGCTGAAGGCGACGCTGAAAACGAGCGACATAAGGATGAAATCGCGTCGGCGCCACGCCATAACCGCAGGCACCGCCAAAGCAGCAAGCAGGAGCAGCAAGCCAGGAATGCCCATCGTAAGCGTCGCATCAAGATAGATATTGTGCGAGTTGTACTGCTTCTCAATCGTGAAATCCTTCCCTTTCGCCTTGTAAATCTCTGCCAGCACTTCCTCCTTGTCGCCAATGCCGGTACCGAAAGGCATATTTTGGCCTATGCCTTCCAACGAACTGCTGAAAATGAGGAACCGCGCATCACTGGTGTCGCCGTCGCTCACTTCTGTCAAAGTCTTGGTGATGCGCCGCGCGCTGTCGGGCAGCATAAAATATACGCCCGTCCCCACAACGGCCACGGCAGCAAGCATCAGCAGGCCGCGACGCACCTCCTTGAGACAGAAGAGATGGTAGGCGATGATGGCAAATACCATCACCACGAGGCCGGCAATGCCGGTCCGCGACAGGACCATAACGAGGTAGGCCAGCATAATCAGCACGACGAGGCTGAAAAGCAGCTGCACAGTCCGCGACATATCCTTGCGACGGTTGAGCCATTCGTCGTAGAGGAAGCCGAGCACAAACATAAGATACATAGCAACATACGTATGATGCACCGGGTCGAACAACGAGGCAAAGACAAACTTGTGGCTTACGGCAAGCATCACTATGAAACGGATGATGAACCTTACGGTCAGGCTCAGCGTGAAAATCCACATCAGCACACGCAAACGGCTGCGCGTAAGGTAGCCGGAATCGGCAGCCAGCGCACAGAGGACAAAGAGCAGCAACGGCAGGCGCCGCAGGATCATATTCCATCCATTAGCCTGATTGACACTGTACAGCATCGAAACCAGCTGATAGGCAAAAAACGCCACCATCAACCAGAGTGCCCAGCGTGCGCCCTTGGACAGCGACGGATTGCCGATGCGACGGGCGGCAAAGATGCGCGCTATCGTATTGACAACCAGCAGCGGCAGGAGCCACATCACCAGCTGCCAGTCGTAGGGCAGCACGATGGCCATAAGTCCAAAGAGGATAAATTCGCTCATTTCCAGCGGCTTCATACCGCCGAACACACCTTTCACAGAGTCTTTGATTCGCAGATCCATAGTCTTGTTTTTCACCAATAAACTATATTAACCAATTTTTATTGCCTTGTGTCGCCATTTCGGACAATAAAAAAAAGGAATGCGCGTTTTGACAATAAAACCGCAACAGACAGTGGAACAAGTAAGAGCAAAGAGATTTCTTGGACAGCACTTCCTGACCGACGAGAGCATAGCCGAGCGCATAGCCAGCAGCCTGACGGGACGCACGGCGAACCTGCTCGAAATCGGTCCCGGTATGGGTGTGCTGACCAAATACCTCGTCGACGATGCACGCTATCGCTTCAAAGCCATCGAGTTGGACACCGAGTCGGTCGACTACCTGCATCGCCACTACCCCACCCTCGATGTCATCGAAGGCGACTTCCTGCGGCTGGACCTGAGCAAGATTTTCGACAATGCAACATTCTCTATCATAGGCAATTTCCCGTACAACATATCGTCGCAGATACTGTTCCGCGTCTTCGAACAGCGGGGCAGCGTCCCAGAAGTGGTGGGGATGTTCCAGAAGGAGGTTGCCGAGCGCGTCGCTGCCGGCCCTGGCAGCAAGACCTACGGCATCCTCAGCGTGCTGCTGTCGGCATTCTACAATATTGAATATCTGTTTACTGTCCACGAGAATGTCTTCAATCCACCACCCAAAGTCAAGTCAGCCGTGATACGCCTGACGCGCAACGATGTGACGAAACTGGATTGCGACGAGAAGCTATTCGTGCAGGTGGTGAAGACCGGCTTCAACCAGCGCCGCAAGACGCTGCGCAACGCCCTCAAGCCACTGAACCTCAGCCTCGACAACATTCCCGACGACCTGCTCGCCAAACGTGCCGAACAGCTGTCGGTCGCCGACTTTACTTTAATTACAAACAAGCTGTCGGTTGCGGCGGATTTGCAATCTGTTGCGGCGGATTTGCAATCCGACGCAAATTAATATAAGGATTTGTAATCCGAACAAAAATAAAAATCCGTTGCGGCGGATTTGCAATCCGACGCAAATTAATATAAGGATTTGTAATCCGCACAAAAATAAAACAATATGTCGATAATTGAATTCATAATACTTAGCATTGCCCTCTCGTTCGAGGCGATGATTGTTATGCACGGCTGCGCGCTGAAAAGCCCAATCAAGCTGACCAAAGGCCTTGGCGAAGCGTTCTGTATCGCCGCCGTCAACGCCCTAATGCTCGTTGTTGGCATCTGGCTGGGCAACCTGCTGCGTTTCACGCCTGACACGCTCGACCCCACAGCCAGCTCGACCAACAGTCTGCTCACCGATACCGACAATCTGGTCTACCTGGGACTTTTGATTCTCGTTGCCGTGCGCCTGCTGTTCCGCAGCGGCAAGAAAGGTCGCCAGGTGCAGCCCTACGACATCAGCCGTTTCACGACGACGTTGCTGCTGGGTGTGGCCATAGGCATCAACACATTGATTGTCGGTCTGGCTCTCGGTTTCCGCATTCCGCTGGGCGAAAACATCTGGCGCGCCACCATTCCTTTACTGGTGATTATGACCCTCTTTGCCCTGCTGGGCGTTATGCTGGGCCGCCAGCAGAAAGAACTTCGCGCCCGCCGCTATACGCTCTTTGCCGTCCTCTTCCTGCTCGCCTTCGCCCTCAAAGGCGCCTTCTGGGGTTGACGCTATCGTATCATCCAGTGCACGCCGAGCATAAGGTTTGAATTCATCGAATAGGCGCTGCCTGTTCCAGCACCGGCTATGCTGCCTTCGAGCGACAGCTGCAGGTCGTCTGTCAAACGGTACATTGCCGTCAGGTTGTAGTGGCGCATTTTGTTTGCATATACTAGGTTGGCAATATGAAAATCTGGATTGGCTAAGGCGTGAACAACCTTGCGGCCATACGACACGCCCAACGCCAGGCGGTCGGTCGGCAGCCAGGTGACAGCCGTCGTATAGCGGAAACCGTTATCGCTCAACGTGCTGTAGCCGTGCCAGCCGTAGCCCAGCGAGATATCGACCACAACACGGCGCAAGACCTTGCGCAGCATCAGTTCCACCGATGGCTCGGGAGCAATCTTGTTGTCGTTGCTGTTCCACAGACGCATCATCGGAACGGTGACATCGGTGCGGAACGTCACCTGCGGCAGGTGCGCGCTGCCGTCATAGAGGTTCACCTTCACGCCCACCGACGGCACAAACATATACGACCGCTCCACATCCCCGTTATCCTTCCTCTTCGACAGGCAGAAACCGCCCTCCATCGTGGTGACGATTTCCGACTTGCCGCCCACGCCGAAGCGCAGGTTGGTGTTGAGCGAAGTCAGATGGCTCGTAAAGCGGTGCAGCCACCATTCGTCGCCCGTGGCGTCGTCCAGATGTAGTTCGTTGTCGAAATCCCTATAGTCCCAGCCAACGGCGCTGTTCAATTGTATCTTCCCTGCCGGAAGGACGTTGGGGCCCGTGGTAGCCACCAGCGGATTGTCGTTCAAGGAAGTACTGTCGTTCTGCGCCGATGCAACCGGCACCATTATCATTGCGCCTACAAGAAAGGCTATATATTTGATTCTATTCATTATATGCTATTATTTTATGAACAACGTATAAATTCATTTGTCAATTCACTACAGGAACAGCGTCACTCCCATTGTGCGGAACTTGTCTCCCGTTATGGGATCCTGATAGCGCGGCAGCAGGTCGCCGAAGATGCGCATTCCGTGGATGATGCCGATATAGTCGGTCGACAGGGTCACGCCAAACTCCAGTTTCCACGGCAGCAGTGAAGCATCACCTTTGGCGGTACGGCTGCCGATGCTATAGCTTACGGGCTGGCCCGACGCGTTGGTCGAAGTGGTCGTAATCTCTTTGTATCTAACACTATAGAACTGGTTCACAGCGTATGCTGCGAAGATGTCAAAACCGATGCTGAACAGTCTATGGTCGTCGGCGCGCGGATACCAAGTAAATTTCAGCGGGATGCCCATATATCCGTGGAATATGTGCGCGTGCTGCGTGCCCGTCAGCGGCGTGGTATTCATCTGCAATCCTTGACTTTCAAAGTCCGCATCCTCAACCAGTTCCGTCACCCCATTGTAGAGCGGATCCCAGTTGAAGTCGTAGCGCAAGCCTGTCGACACTCGCCATTGCGATGTCAAGTCGTAGTGCACCAGGACGGGAATCTGCAGCTGGAACCCATATTTGCTGTAGTATGGCGACGGGTCGTTGGCGTTGACGTAGAGCGTCGCGCCGGCCGACAGCCCCACCTGCACCGAGAAGCGGCTGGGTTCGCTCGCCGTGTCCTGCACCTCGCTTTGTGCCGACACCAAGCCCACCATAGCAAGCATAAGCGTCATTATCATTATCCGTTTCATATCCTCTAAATATTTTTCTATTTACAATATATTGAACGCCAGCATAGTGCCATCCATTTTACTGCGGTCATCCCTGTGGTGGCGCACCCAGCGGCTGCGCTGCTTGGCGGGTTTGGGGGCAGGGGTATTGGCAGCCACCTGCGCAGGCTGCGGCGAGGCTGGCGTAGGCGTTACAGCCTCATTCTCTTCGCTTTCTGGTAAATCCGCTTCCGCAAACTGACCAGCATCATAAAGTACCTCGTCGCCCAGCTTAACGGTATCGACAGCCTCCTCCTCGACCGGCGGCATCGTTGTTGTCTCCTCCTGCGGTGCTTTCGTCTCGGCCATCATCGGTGCCGGTTCGGAAGCAGTCGATGTGAAGATTTCACGGGACCTGGTTGGCAACGAATTGAGTTGCACGTTGCTGTCGTTGGCAACGGTGTCGGGAACGGAATCGCCGCTCACAACTGGCCTGCCATCCACCTCGGCAGTCAGCGGACCATCCGCAACGCCATCACCGATGTTGGTCAGCCGCACTATCGTAGTGACGAACAGAAGCAGGCAGGCAGCAGCCGAAATGCCTATGCTCCAGCGGCGACGCACCACCTTGCGATGCGCGGCAGCCTCTGTGGCGGCCATCTGGTCGAGCATAGCCGACAGGGCCTCGCGGCGGCGACTGTCGCGGCCGGCCTTCTCCACGGCCTTGAGCATCAGTTCCAGCTCGGCATCGGCACGCGACGCATCGTCTGGCAGTCCTTTTATGTTGTCATCATCTCTTTTCATATTCTAAAATCATTTGTTTCAAACCATTGTAAGCACGCGAAAGCAGCGTATACACATTCCCTTCGCTTATCTGCATCGCGGTGGCGATGCTTTGGGTGTCGCAAGCGTCGAAATGTTTGAGCTTTACGACGCGTGCCTGTCGTTCCGGCAGGCGGTCTATGAACTTCATCGCCAGCATCAGGCGTTCCTCGTCGGCACGGTCGTCTTCGACTTCAAGATCCATCCGGTCATCGATCTCGACTGTCGGCCTACGTTTGCGCAGCAGGTCAACGCACTTTCGTTTCACCAACGTGACGCACCAAGCCTCCTTGTTCACCACACGCTTCAACTTGTCGCGCTCCGTCCAGAGCGACACAAAACAGTCCTGCACCACATCGGCGGCATCGTCCTCATTGCCCAGCAGGCTCTCAGCCATTCGCTGCATTGTCGCTTGCAGGGGCAATATCTCGTTCTTGAACTGTTCTATGTCTTTCATATCTTGTAGTCGCAAACAGTCCAAAAATCTTACAAAGAAAAATAAAGTTTTTGAAATTATCCTATAGAAGCCTGAATTACAGTATCGAACGACTGACTATCTTCAAGCTTCACCTTGATAGGGATATAAAACAGCGGCAGCGGCTGCAAATATTTTCGGACATCGGCATCGCGCATCCTCGCCGTGTCCTTTTCGGTCGTAAAAACAACCGCATTGCTGTTTTTCAACGGATTATACGTTTCAATGATCCTTTGGCAGTCGTCCACACCAAACGGATGATGGTCGGCAAAACGCAGATGATGAACCTTGTATTTTCCCGACAGATGCTTCACAAGGGGGTCGGGATGCGCTATGCCAGTCACCAGCACGACATCTTCGACCGCGTCTGGCATCGCGGCATCGTACACCGCAACTGGCTCAGAGTATGATATATGCGAAAAAAACAACCGCCGCCGGTCGTCAAGCTTCAATTTGCGCCGCATCTCCTGTTGCTCATCGTCGCCAAGATGTTCGGGGCACTTGGTGACGACGACAATATCGGCTCTGCGGCGACCGCGACGCCCTTCGCGCAAGTTGCCGAAAGGCAGTATGTGGTCGTCGCAGTATGGCTCGCCATATTCGGTCAGCAGGATATTCAGCGCAGGACGGATATGGCGATGCTGATAGACATCGTCGAGCAAGACAACATCAGGCTTTTGCGACATCTCCATCAGCCGGCGCACGCCCTCTACCCTATCCTCGCACACCGCCACCGTCAGCTGCGTAAACTTGCGCGCCATCATCAGCGGCTCGTCGCCAATCTGCGAAGCGGTGCTGCTGTCGTCGGCCAAAACAAAACCCTGCGTCTTGCGTCCGTAGCCGCGGCTTAGCAGCGCCACGCGGCGACCAGCCAGCAGGCGGATCAGGTACTCCGTATGCGGAGTCTTGCCGGTGCCGCCCACGCGCAGATTGCCGATACCTATGGTGGGCACCCCGGGCCTGACGGAGCGTTTCAAACCCCAATCAAAAAGCAGGTTGCGCACAGCCACACCGATGGCGTACCACATCGTCAGCGGCAGCAGTAGGATGCAGACTATGAGCCTCGCCGTCTTCATTTTACGTCGGGATAAAGCAGGTATTTCTTGCGGATTTCCTTGTATTGTGACAGGGCTGGTTCCCAGCTGGCACGGATCTCTGCCTCGCTCTTCCCTGCCTTAATCTGCTTGCGCAGCTGGTCGGTGCCGGCAAGCTTCTCAAAACTGTTGGTCTGCTTGAAGAACGACTCCTTGGGCGTGTGGTTGTACATCCACAGCAGGTAGGTCAGGTCGAACTTGGCAGGGACTTGCACCTTGCGAAGGTCAAGTCCTCTGCAGAACTGACCTTTGAAAGGCGGATTCTCGCTGACACCCTTGATGGGCACCGGCGTGAATGTCGTAGGATGGCCAGGCTCTTCGCGGTTCTGCGACTCCATATAGGTGGTTCTGTAGCTGGGATTTCCAATGACTTCAAACGGATGCTCCGTGCCGCGCCCCACGCTGATGTTGGTGCCCTCGAAGAGGCACAGCGAGGGATAGAGCAGTATCGAATGCAGCGTCTGCAGGTTGGGCGACGGGGCCACAGGCAGCGCATAGCTGCTATCGCGGCGGTAGTTCTCCATCGGCACGACGGTGAGGTCGCACTGCACACTGTCTTTCAACCACCGCTCGCCATTGATCATCTGCGCATATTCGCCGATGGTCAGGCCATAGACTATCGGCACTGGGTGCATACCAATGAAACTCTTGTACTTAGGTTCCAGCACCGGTCCGTCGACGTAGTGGCAGTTGGGATTGGGCCGGTCAAGGACGATGCAGGGAATGCCGCGCTCGGCACAGGCCTCCATAACATAATGCAGCGTAGATATATAGGTATAGAAACGACATCCCACATCCTGCAGGTCGAAGATGACGCAATCGATATCTGTCATCTGCTCCGGCGTGGGTTTCTTGTTCTTGCCATAGAGCGACACTATGGGCAGGCCCGTTTTGGCATCGACCTCGTTGTCCACACGAGCGCCAGCCTCGGCCTTGCCGCGGAAGCCGTGCTCGGGACAGAAAATCTTGGTGACATTGATGCCGCAGGCCAACAGGGTGTCCACCAGATGCGTTTTGCCCACCAACGACGACTGGTTGCCAACCACGGCAACGCCATAGCCATTGGGGTTGCGCAGGTCCTTCACCATATCGGCGACACTCTCATCGGGCTGCAGAATCATCTCCATCAGCATCTCGGCACCTGCCTGCAACGGCATTACACGCTCTGCCTCACGCTGTTGGGCGCGGCAGGCGTTGCAGGTTATCAGCACTAACAAAATTACAATATGTTTACGAAAAATCATATCAAATTATGTTCACTTCTTCCCCGTATGTCCGAATCCACCGGTGCCGCGCTCGGTGTCGGTCAGCTCCTGCACCTCAACGATTTCGGCCTGCTCGTGGCGGGCGATGACCATCTGGGCGATGCGCTCGCCGTCGTTGACGACGAATTCCTCGTTCGAGAGGTTGATAAGTATGACGCAAATCTCGCCGCGATAGTCGGCATCTATGGTGCCGGGACTGTTCAGCACGGTGATGCCCTTCTTCAACGCCAGGCCGCTACGCGGACGCACCTGCGCCTCATAGCCTGCAGGCAGCTCCATAAAGAGGCCGGTCTTTATCAGGCCTCTTTCAAGGGGTTTCAGCGTCACCGGCCCTTCGGGCAGGAAGGCACGGAGGTCCATTCCTGCCGACTGGGTCGTCTCGTATTTCGGCAGCGGATGATGGCTGCGGTTTATAAACTTGACTTGCATAATAGATTAATTATCAGCTTTACGGACAAGCACTTCATCAATCATACCGTAGGCTTTGGCCTCCTCGGCGGTGAACCAGTGGTCGCGGTCGCTGTCCTTCTCCACCTGCTCGAAAGGCTGGCCGCTGTGGTGGGCAATGATTTCGTACAGTTCCTTCTTCAGCTTCTGTATCTCGCGGACGGTGATTTCCATATCAGTGGCCTGGCCTTCGGCGCCGCCCATAGGCTGATGAATCATCACGCGACTGTGCGGCAGGGCGCAGCGCATACCTTTCTCGCCGGCGCAGAGCAGCACGCTGGCCATCGAAGCGGCGAGGCCCGTGCAGATGGTGGCGATTTTGGGCTGGATGTACTGCATCGTGTCATAGATGCCAAGGCCGGCATAGACCGAGCCTCCCGGCGAGTTCAGGTAGATCTGGATATCCTTCTGGCTGTCAACGCTCTCGAGGAAGAGCAGTTGGGCCTGGATGACGTTGCTCGTATAGTCGTCGATGGCGGTGCCGAGGAAGATGATGCGGTCCATCATCAGGCGGCTGAAGACGTCCATCTGGGTCATATTCAGCTGGCGCTCCTCAATGATGTAGGGGGTCAGCGAGTCGGTGACGATGCCGCCGGCCATAGGGTTCTTGTTTATTGCCGAAGTATATTTGGCGTAAGTTGTACTGCTGATGCCACAATGACGAGTGGCAAATTTCTCGAATTCGTTCATATTATTGTTTTTATTTTTAGTTTCGTTATCTCGTTTTTTTCATCTCGTTATAACGAAAAAAACGTTATCCCGTTATAACGATACCCCCTCTCTCAATCCATCTTCAATTTCTCTATCAAATCCGGCCGGCGCTGCCTGGTTCTTTCCAAGGCCTGGTCGAAGCGCCACTGTTCTATCTTGGCGTGGTTGCCGCTCAAGAGGACATCCGGCACCTTCCATCCGCGGAACTCCACCGGGCGCGTATATTCCGGCGGTGCCAGCAGGCCGTCCTGAAACGAGTCTTCCAGGGCCGACTGCTCGTCGCCTATCACGCCGGGCAGCAGGCGTATGACGGCATCGCTGATCACCGCAGCCGCCAGCTCGCCACCCGTCAGCACATAGTCGCCTATGCTTATCTCCTTGGTGATGAAATGCTCGCGCAGCCGCTCGTCGACGCCCTTATAGTGTCCGCACAGAATGATGATGTTCTCTTTCAGGCTCAGGCTGTTGGCCATCGGCTGGTCGAACATCTCGCCGTCGGGGGCGGTATAGATGACCTCGTCGTAGTGCCGCTCGCTCTGCAGCTTCTCGATGCAGTTGGCCAGCGGCTCTACGGCCATCACCATACCGGCGCTACCGCCGTAGGGGTAGTCGTCCACGCTGCCGTAGCGCGTCAGCGAATAGTCGTGCAGATTGTGCAGATGCACCTCTGCCAGCCCCTTCTTCTGCGCGCGGCTCAGGATGCTCTCCTCAAAGAACATCGACATCATATTAGGGAAAAGTGTCAGTATATCTATGCGCATTTTTTTAAAATTTCGTTATTTCGTCGCCTCGTTATCTCGTTGTCCCGTTATAACGTTATAACGTCATATCGTTATAACGATACATCATCTCACCCTCAGCCTTTTGCCTATCTGCAGAATTGTCGTCTCCTTTATGCCGTTCAGCTTGCACAGCTTCTTGACCGTCGTGCCGTTGCGGGCGGCAATCTTGCTCAGCGTGTCGCCGCTGCGCACCTTATAGTATTTGGCTTGGCTGGTCGATGTCGGTTTGGGCTTGGGCTTCGACGGGTCGCGCTGCTGGCTCTCGGCCACTGTGGCCTTGCTGTTGTCGGCGGTGCCGGCCTGCTGGTTGATGCGGTGCAGGTCCGAAGCCGACGGCGAGCTGTGGCTGCTGCCACGCTTGCTGAAATAGGCCGGCGTCAGCACCAGCTCGTCGCACAGCAGCTTGTGGTCGGCGCAGTCCACCACATATTCCGGGTTCATCGCCTTGCCCATATATCTGATTTCGAAGTGCAGATGGCTGCCATAGCTGCGGCCCGTGTTGCCGCACAGCGCTATCACCTGCCCCGCGCGCACCGTATCGCCGGCCTCAACATCGCGCTGCGACAGGTGGGCGTAGTAGGTCTCCAAGCCGTTGAAATGGCGCACCACCACCAGGTTGCCGTAGCTCTTGTTCCAGCGCGAGATGCGCACTATGCCGTCGAAAGCGGCATAGATGGGCTCGCCCGTGGGCATTGCCAGGTCCACGCCATAGTGCCAGCGGCGGCGGCGGGCGCCGAAATGCGACGACATACGCGCGTGTTCGGGCGTCGGGAAGCAGAATTTGCGCCCCTTCTCCTTCTCCGTCAGGTGGATGGTCACCCCGTCGGGCAGCTCCGAGTTGCTGGCATAGTGTATCACCGTGCTGTCCATTGTGGCATAGAGGATGTCGAACTCGCTGTCCACACCGTCGCCCATCTGTTCCGGACGGTACATCTGCGACGACACCTCCAGCTCCTCGTCGGGTTCGCCGTCGGGCTGCATCAGCGTCGACGGGATATTGCTGCGCTTAGGCTCGCCGGGCTGGTCTATCACCGCCCCCTGGTACTCGTCGTCCTGGTCCTGATAGATTACCTCCAGCTTGTTGACATTGACAACCTTCTTCTGGTTGTTCTGGTTGCCACTGTTCGTGTTCTGGCACAATGCCGCCAGCGGCAGCAGCAAGACTATAGTCGATATTATGATTCTCTTCATTCAATTAGCATTTTTTAGTAAAACAAAAAAACAATCACACACTCCCACATTAACAAATTAACAAATTAACAAATTAACGAATTAACACATTAACGCGTCCCCTCCCAGAAGTCGGCCCCTTCCATCTCCAGCGCCTTGGGGTCGAACACAGGCTCCACGCCCAGCCGCTGCTGACGCTCATAGTCGCGCAGGCTGCGCAGCGCCTTGGGCGAAAGCAGCAGGATGGCGATGATGTTGATCCACGCCATTGTCCCAACGCCGATGTCGCCAAGCGTCCACACGATGCCGCTGCCCGCCGTCGAACCCAGAAACACCGCCACGATGCACAGCAGGCGCAGCGTCCACACCGCAGCCTTCTCGCCGCGGTCGTCGCCGAAACGCTCGTCGGCACGGCGGAAACGCTCCTCCATAGCCTTCAGCCGCCGCTCCTCCTTCTCCATCCAGCGCCGACCCTCGTCGCCCGTGTCGGGACCGTTGGTGTCGCGCTCGGCATCCACCATTGTCTGCATCGCCTGCAGACGGCGACGGCGCGCACGCGAAAAGAGGTACACCAGATTGGTCTCGGCATAGTAGTAGTAGGCCATTATCGTCGTGAAGGCGAAGAAGAACAGCGCAAAACTGATGATGATGTCGCCCAGGCGCGCACCCGTCACCGTGGCCAGCGCCCCCGACGTGTAGAACACGCCCGGCTCGCCCAGCGGCGCACCGGCGTTCTGCTGCAGATAGGTCACCACAGCACCGCTGCCGGGCACCAGCTGCACACTCTCGATGACGTTATACGTGCCGCAGGCCAGAATCATCAGCGCCGTGGCCGTACACACCAGCAGCGTGTCGATATAGACCGAAAAGGCCTGCACCAGACCCTGCTTCACCGGGTGGCTCACCTTGGCGGCTGCCGCCACAATCGGACCCGTTCCCTGACCGGCCTCGTTGCTGTAGATGCCGCGCTTCACGCCCCACGCTATCGTGCTGCCCAGGATGGCACCGCCCAGCTGGCCGGCACCCACCGCGCTGCGCAGCATTTCCATAAACACCGCAGGAACAACCTCATAGTGCAGTGCCAGCACCACCACCGAAAGCAGGATATAGAGCAACGCCATAAACGGCGCCACAATCTGCGCCACATTGGCAATGCGCTTCACGCCACCGATGATGACCAGCCCGATAAGGGCAGCCACGCAAAGGCCTATAACCCAAGCATCGACGCCCAGCGTGCGCTCCATCGACAGCGCGATGCCGTTGCACTGCACCGGCGGCAGGAAGATGCCGCACGCCACAGCGGCCAGAACGGCAAAAAGACTGCCGAAGAAAGGACTGCGCAGCCCCTTCTCGATATAGTAGGCCGGGCCGCCGCGGAACTGCCCGTTGTGGTTCTCCTTGAAAATCTGCGCCAGCGTGGCCTCGACAAAGGCACTGCCGGCACCGAAAAAGGCAATGACCCACATCCACACTATCGCCCCAGGGCCGCCAAAGCCGATGGCCGTGGCCACGCCCACGATGTTGCCCGTACCCACGCGGCCGCTCAGCGCCATAGCGAAAGCCTGAAACGACGTGATGCCCGTCTTCTGGCTCTTGTCGGTCTTGAACAGCAGGCGGCACATCTCGCCGAAGCGGCGCACCTGCACAAAACGCGTGCGCAGCGAAAAATACAGACCCGCACCAAGGCACAGCACCACCAACGGGGTGCTCCACACCAGTCCGTTGACGGTCTCGATGGCGCGCGTCAGCACGTTCGACAGGGCAAGGAAGAAGTTATTCATACCCCACATAACGACCCACCGTGCCTTTTATTGTACAGGTGGGAAACAAAAACTACCACAATTAGATTACGAGATTGACACATAGCAGACGTTGTCCTCATTCTCACTGATGTCGCAAAGACCGGCGGCGTGGAACATTCCCTCAAAACTCAGGTCTTCGTCGATGGCAGGCCAGTGGATGCCGCTATAGGAAAGCTCAAACTGCGCCCGTTGTTCGGGGCTGGCGTCGCGCAGCCGGGGCCAGCGGCTGAAGTCGTACGAAGCCGTGAGGCCGTCGGTAGTGGCGGCATACACCGAGTGGTCGTCAATCCATACTTTGCTTATTCTCATAGCGCATCATTTTTGAAGAATTCGTGCCAACGGTCAACAATCACGTCCACATTCTCTTCGACCAGCGACTCGATGAGCGACAACTCGTGCTTCTTGAAGCCGTAGTTGTAGACCATCCTGACGGGCAGCACGTTGTACTTCGCCTCGCGTCCGCCGTTAGTGATGTGGACGTGCACCGGCTCGTGGTCATCTGAGTAGAACATAAAACGCAGTCCAAAAAGTGTGAATATCGTTGGCATAATTAATACTGTTTTGCTTCTATAACGCAATCATACATCGTTTATTGCACCGCAGCGGAAAAAAGTACAATCCAAGCATCGAGGTTTTGAGTGCTCGATTTGACAGTGCAAGCATCGGGACTGCACGGCTCTATTTGACGGTGCGACACACTATCTAACCCTCACAAAACTGCAATCACAAGCCCCTTCCAAATGTTAAAATTCCGCAAATTTTAACATTTCTTTTTAACATTTGCATTCCACTGATTATCAATGGTATAAAAATGCCATCTTCACAGACTGCACCCTAAAGGCTCCGAATTTCGGCCTTGTAAAACCCTGACCTTCCACCTATTAAAGCCCACTGGCGAAGGCTTTGGTAAGGCTTTGATTGGGCTTTGGGTGAACTTTGGTAGGTATTTGGTACCTATAAAACAGCGAGTTGAGGTAGGGCAAAAATGGGCAAAAATGCGGCCTGAAATGTTAAAATTTAACATTTGTTTTTTTAGAAGGGGGAGTTAAAAGGGGAGTTAAGGTTAAAGTTTAGGGAAGTTAAGGGGAGTTAAATGAAGTTAAGGGACAAATGTACCTGCTGGTCACAATTGTCCCTTAACTTCCTTTAACTTCCCTTAACTCCCCTTGATTTCCCCTTTAACTTCCCTTTATTCCTCTTATAACTCCCTATTTAACTCCCACTTAGAAGGTGAAATTCGCTCCCAGGCAGACGAGGATGGGCAGTTGGTCGACGCGGTCGAAGCTTATGCGGTCGAAATAGAAGATGTTGTTGCGATTGTAGGCGTTGGTGACGCTGAGCGACAGTTCGAGCAGGCCGCGGCGGCCGATGCTGAACTTGCGCTTGGCAGCCAGGTCGAGGCGGTGGTAGGCAGGCATACGGCCAGCATAGAGGTCGGCATAGTAGATGCCCATCTCTCCGTTCTCGGTGGTGTAGTCGGTGCGTATGCCATCGGCAAAGACGATGTTTTCGTACAAGCCCGCCGTTTGCGTGAAGGGGAATCCGCTGCCCAGGCTCCAGCGGCCGCTGAGTTCCCACTGGCGTTCCTCGCCGAGGGCGTAAGTGGCCAGCAGGTTGACGGTGTGGCGCCGGTCGTAGTGCGGGAAATAGGTCTGCACCTCGTCGGTGCGGTTGACGAAGGCCAGCGAGTAGGTCATCCACAGGTAGAGGCGCTCCAGGTCGTAGCAGGCGCTGATGTCGATGCCGGCGGCACGGCCCTTCTCGATGATGAAATCGGTCAGGTAGTACTGCGGTTTCTCGTAGATGCCGCCGCTGGCGTAGGCGGGGTCGTTGCGGTCGTAGATCTGGTTGTGGTTGATGCTGAGCAGTTGGCTGAAGTTCTTGTAGTACAGCTCGGCGTTGAGCGTGAGGTGCTCGATGGGGTCGTATTCGGCGCCGACCACCAGGTGCTGGGCCCTCTGCAGGCAGCTTTCGACGGGCGTGCCGTTGTAGAGCGACGGGATGTTCAGCTGGCCCGAGCCAGTGAGGAAGCCGGTGAAGAGGTTGACGATGTCGTGGTCCGAGCGGGCGTCGAGGAGCGTCTGGCTGTAGAGGCCTGCGGCCAGCTTGAAGCGCAGTTTCTCGCTGGCGTTGTATTTTGCCGCCAGGCGTGGCTCGAAGCTGGGCTGGGCCATCGATGCATAGTAGACGAAGCGGATGCCGGGGTCAAGGAGCAGCTTGCCGAAGTGGGCGTTGTAGGTGGCATAGGCCGAGAAGGTGCTGGTGTTCTCGTCCTGCGAGCGGTTGACGCCGTAGGCGTTGGTGTAGCGGTAGCCGGTGGAGAAGCCCTCAATACCGATGCCGTACTTGAGCTTGTTGACACCGAAGAAATTGCTGATGCCGAGCGACATATTGAATCCGCCGACACTGCTGTACTTGGGGCTGTTGCTGCCGTCGTCGAGGCTGATGTTGTAGTTGGAGTAGGCCACCGTACCGTCGACGAGCGACGACGAGCCGGTCATCAGGGCGAAGTTGGTGCCGGCGCCGAAATTGCGCCAGTGGAAGTCGGCCAGCGACTGATAGCCGTTGACGCGGTCGTCGAAGCGGAAGCCGAAGAAGTTGATTTTGCTGCCCAGGCCCGAGTTGATGGACACCTTGCCGTAGAGGTCGAGGAAGTCGAAGGGCAGGCCGCCGTCGATGTAGGGATAGATGAGCTTGGACGAGTGCGAGAGGTATGAGTTTTTGGCGGTGAGCAGGTAGGTCACCGTCGATGTGGAGCCGTTTTTCTCTCTCTTCAGGGGGCCTTCGAGGATCAGGTTGGCGCCGAAGGTGTTGAGGCCCACCTTGCCGGTGTGGTGCCGCTTGTTGCCGTCGCGCGTGGTGATGTCGATGACCGACGAGAGGCGTCCGCCATATTCGGCCCCGAAGCCGCCGGTGAAGACGTCGGCGTTGAGGATGACGTCGGTCTCGAAGATGGAATAGAGGCCGATGCTGTGGAAGGGGTTGTAGACCACCATACCGTCGAGGAGGGTGAGGTTCTGCACCATCGAGCCGCCGCGGATGTAGAGCTGGCCGCCCTGGTCGCCGGTCGAGTTGACGCCGGGCAGCACCTGCAGGTACTGCGCCAGGTCGGCCTGGCCGCCGATGGAGGGCATCTGCTGGATTTGCGAGGCGGTGATTTTTTCGACCGACACCTGCGTCTGCATCTTGCGTTCGCGGGCCTTGTTGGCCGTGACGACGACGTCCTTCAGGCGCATCTTGGCGGGCTTGAGGTGTATGTTGCGCGTGATGGTCTGGTGCTTCAGGACGACGGGCTCGCTGTATTCCTCATAGCCTATGTATTTGACCTTGATGGTGTAGCTGCCGTCGGGGATTTTGTTGATGACAAAATAGCCGTTGATGTCGGTCGAAGCCCAGTGCTTGGTGCCGTCGAGGAAGACCTGTGCGAAGGGGATGGCCTCGCCCTTCTCGTCGTCGAGCAGCACGCCCTTGATGATGTTCTGGGCCGAGAGGCTCGTAAAGCCGAAAAGGAGGAGAAAGAGTATCGATAGTGTTCGTTTCATCGCTAATTCGTTATCCCGTCATATCGTTATCCCGTTATCTTGATATAACGTTATAGCGGGATAACGATATAACGACATTTTTCAATGTGTTATCTTAAATACCAGCTCTTTGAGCAGCTCGCCGTCGGTGACGGTGCCGTTGTTGCGCACGCCTTTGCTGCGCAGGTCGGCGTCGTAGAGATAGCCTATGCAGCTGGCCAGCTTGCCGAGGGTGTAGTTGCGCGCGGCGGTCTCGTAGTCCTTCAGGAAATAGGGGTTGACGTTCATCACGGCCATAGCCTTCTTTTTGTCGGGCTCCTGGTGGAAGAGCATCACCTTGATGAAGAAGCCGTAGAGCAGCGGCAGCAGCATCTGGATGGGGTATTCCTTGGGGTTGGCGGCCAGGTGGTTGACGATGCGGGTGCACTGGGCCACGTCGCGGCGCCCGATGGCGTTCTGCAGCTCGAAGACATTGTAGTCCTTGCTGATGCCGATGTTGGTTTCGATGACGTCCTCGTTGATGACCGTCCCTTTGGGCAGCGAAATGTAGACCTTCGACAGTTCGTTGACGATTTTGCCGAGGTCGTTGCCCAGCGACTCGGCGATGAGGACGGCGCCTTTCTGGGTGATCTGGTAGCCCTGCTGCATAACGATGCGGGCTATCCAGTCGGGCACCTCGTAGTCGCGCATCTTGTTCTTCTCGTAGACGACGCCCTTCGAGCTGATGGCCTTGTACGTCTTGGTGCGCTTGTCCATCTTCTTGTGGCGATAGCAGAAGACGAGGAGGGTCTGCGGCTGGGGATGGTCCAGATAGTCGGCCAGCAGCTCCCAGTCCTTGGCGATATCCTGCGCCTCCTTGACCAGCACCAGCTGCACGGGCGACATCATAGGGTAGCGCTTGGCGAGGCTGACGACGGTCTTCATATCCGTTTCGCGCCCATAGACCACCGTCTGGTCGAAGTCGTGGAACTCTTCGGCAATGACCTTGTTCTCGAAATAGTCGGAGACGAGATCGATATAGTAGTTCTCCTCGCCAGTCAGCAGATATACAGGAGCGTACTTCTGCGCCTTGAGGTCTTCGATCAGTTGTTTCTCGCTTATGGCCATTGTCTTTATTTGAGGGAGTTAAATTGGAAGTTAAAATGGACGATAGCCAATCATACCGCCCGAATTATCGGCACCGTTGACGATGCTGGCATTGTAGCAGTTGTAGACCTTGCCCTGCTGCAGCATACCGACGATGCCGCCGATATTGTCGGCTTTCTGCAGGTCGACAGCGCCGAAGAGGCTCAAGGTGCGGGTGCAGCAGTTGTAAACCTCGGCCGAGGCATTGTCCATCGTGGCCACGATGCCGCCGACGTTGCCCTTGGTGGCACGGATTTCGACGTTGTTGGTGCAGTTCTTGACGATGCCGCTGTTGGTGTTGCAGATGCCGCCCACGCTGCCGTCGATGGTGAAGACGACGGTACCCGTGGTGGTGCAGTTGTCAATGGTGGCACCGGCATTGTTGTTGAAGGCCACGATGCCCCAGTTGCCGGTCGAGTTGACAGCCACGTTGGATGCCACCTGGCAGTCCTTGACGGTATTGTAGTTGTCGTAGGTGATGCCGGCGATGTTGAGGGCTTGGGGCAAGGCAATCGAAAGGGTGAAGTTGCCCTGAATCTCACCACGGTTGGTGTAGCAGATGCCAGCCACGCTGCCCGACGAGGAGATGAGGCTGGCCTCGTTGGCACCGCCGATGATGGAGCCGTAGTTGGTCACGCAAAGGCCTGCCAGCTTGGCATTGGCGGCATTGGTGCTGACGGCGCACTTGTTGTGGCACTCTACTATCGTGCCGCGATTTGTTTTGCACATTGGCGAATAGCTGCTGCCGGTAGAAAGGTTTGGGGTGCAGGTACCTTTGACGAAGACACGCTCCACATAGCCGTCCTCTTCGATGGACTCGAAGAGGGGTTTGTCGCTTTGGTTGGTGATGCCGCCATTGGTGGCCGTCGACGAGGCAAAATACATATAGCCTTTGAATTCCTGTATGCCGTTACCCCAGTTGGCATAGCGCGAGTTGGGCTTGTCGAGCTCCTCGGTGGGTATGTCCGCAGCATTGCTGAGGATGATATCGCTACGCACAATTTTGATGTAGGTAGCATTCTCTTTATCCGAGGCCGAATAGCCGCGGATTGTCTGGCCGTTGATGGTGCCGCCGTTGTTGTAGGCGTCGCGCAGCTGCTCCAGCTCCTTGCCGGTATAGATCTGGAAGGGGCGGTCCTTGGTGCCGCTGCCCACCAGACGGACATCGCTCTGCGAGCCGGAGCCGTTCTCGTTGGCAGACCAGGTGGTGATATTGATGGCACGCATCATCGTGATGTTGCGGCGATGGATGTCGGCCTTGAAGTCGCGGGTGAAATACTTGGTGCCACCGTCGGCCTTGACCGTCATACGCAGAATGTATTCAGTATAGTCGCTGGCGCTGCCGACAGCGGGCAGGGGCAGATAGAAGGTCAGCAGTTTTTCGGGACCTATCTTCTTGCCAATGTTGGTGATTTTGATGGTGCGGGAGGCGTCGCTTACCGTCGTGCCGGTCAGGTAGGGCGCATTCTCCTTGATGTCGTGGACATCGAACTGACCCGAGATCTGCTTGTCAGTCGAGCCGCGCAACGAGCCCACCTCCTTGAAGGTGATTTCGTCGACAGTCACTTCGGTATTGCTGAAGAGCTGCACACGCAGTATGCCGGCCACGACGTGGAAGAACATCGTGCCCTGCTGTGCCATTCCCGTGCCGTCGTAGGCCACCATAGGCAGCGCGCCGCGCCCGAAGGAAGAGTCGGGGTCGGTGGCATTGGCATCCTGGCGATACTCCTGCTCGGAGGGGAAAACGATCTTGGGCGAAACAACCGTACTGCCATTCACATAGGACGAGGCCGGATAGATGGCAAAGAGCTGCGCAGCCTCGGCATTGACCTCGCTCTCGCTCTCGAAGAAGGCGTTGAGGGTGCCGGCGCTGGTGATGAGGGTGCAGTTCACGGGACCGTTGCCGTCGTTGACCTTGATTTGGTCGCCGGACTCCCAGTAGATCCACTCCTCGGCGTGACCCAGATAGGTCTTGCTGCCTTCAGGGTCGGTGGCGGCAAACTGGTCCATCTTGCCGCCGAAGGTCAGAATCTCCTTCTTCTTGCACGACGTGGCGGCAACGCAGAGGAAACCTAAAAGAATAGCTATATAAGTTCTTGACAGTCTCATTACCTTTAAACCCTTAAACCTTTAAACCTTAAAACCTTTAAACCTTTAAACCTTAAAACTCTTAAACTTTAAAACTTTTAAACCTTAAAACCTTGAAACCTTGAAACCTTGAAACCTTAAAACTCTTAAACTTTAAAACTTTAAAACTTTTAAACCTTAAAACCTTTAAGCCAAAATCAATATCACTCGCCGTGGTAGTTTTCGCCTGCGGCACCAGGGCCGCCAAGGCTCTCCGACTGGTCGTTGATCTCGCTGAAGGTTTCGGCCCTTGTCGATGCTGCCGGCGACTCGGCAAATCCCTGCTCCACCTCGTACAGATAGATATCAAGCCGAGGGGCGGCATAAGGCTGTTTCTTGTTGTTGTTTTTGGGTAGTATTCATTTTTTCTTCCTTAAGTTCTGAAAATAATTGTCAATACCTTCATCAAGTTCGTCAAAGAAATCTTCTTCGCTGATCTCAACGTCGTAGTCGCTGGGATCCATAACGTCCTCGATGGGGACTTCCTTTTGCTCGGGTTGCTCGCCTCTGCAAATATCGTCGTCTTTTTCTTCTGGTTTCATCGTTGTAATATTTTTCGTTATCTCGTTATAACGGTATCACGATATAACGATTTTTTCGTCTTCGTTTTCGTCTTCGTTTTAGTTTTTCGCTGCCTTGCGTCAGCCTTCACGCGCATATTTGCACCCCCTCGGGGCGCCATCATTCGCAATTTTGGACAATTCACGCCTGTGCACAATACACCCAAAACCACACAACTGTCTACTACAC